>WNEY01004350.1_pt1 | contig 10782 bp, 9 predicted proteins | sample 5400531 | NCBI WGS metagenome assembly WNEY01 (sample SAMN13153338, study PRJNA577476) | soil metagenome | isolation source: 200 cm saprolite under Douglas fir tree site 1 | place: USA:California | collected 2015-04-18
GTGCAATTCCACGGAGGCCCCCTCACCCCGACCCTCTCCCCAGCCGAAGTCGGATGTTTCCGACTTCGGCCACGTCATAAATGGCCGAACTCGGGTAGACCCGAGTGCGGCGCGGGGAGAGGGAGAGAAGGCGCTCACCGCCCCGGCTGCGGCACGATGCGGATATAGGGCCGCGGCGACTTCCAGCCCTGCGGGTAGGTCTTCTTCGCCTCGTCGTCCGACACCGAGCCGGCGATGATCACGTCGTCGCCCTGCTTCCAGTTCACCGGGGTCGCCACCTTGTGCTTCGCGGTCAGTTGCAGCGAGTCGATGACGCGCAGCACCTCGTCGAAGTTGCGGCCGGTCGTCATCGGATAGACGATGATGAGCCTGATCTTCTTGTCGGGGCCGATGACGAACACGTTGCGGACCGTCTGGTTGTCGGCGGGCGTGCGCTTCGACGAGTCGCCCGAGGCGCTCGCCGGAAGCATGCCGTAGAGCTTCGAGATCGACAGGTCGGTGTCGCCGATCATCGGATAGTTCGGCGCGAAGCCCTGCGTCTCCTTGATGTCGTTCGCCCATTTGGCGTGGTTGTCGACCGGGTCGACGCTGAGCCCGACGATCTTGACGTTGCGCTTGTCGAACTCGGGCTTGAGCTTGGCCATGTAGCCGAGCTCGGTGGTGCAGACCGGGGTGAAATCCTTGGGGTGCGAGAACAGCACGGCCCAGGAATCGCCGATCCAGTCGTGGAAGCGAATACGGCCTTCGGTCGTGTCCGCCTGGAAATCCGGGGCGACGTCGCCTATCTGGAGAGCCATCACGTACCTCCCTCGAGTCTAAGCCCGCATGGCCCGGCCGAATTCGAACCGGCCGAGGAACCGCATTGCTGGGGTGGTCGAACTTGCGCCCGCCGGCGGGCGGGCTCGGCCGGACGCGTCCGACTCTGCGAAAACGGCACGAAATTCGGTCCCGCCGGGCGCCTTGTCCTCGGCAGTGCCGATCTCGACCATATTCGCCGCCGGGAGCGTCGACTGTCAACGGGCGCGGCGAGGGGAGGGCGCCGCGGCAACGGCAGCCTCGGCTCTACTGGAACGCCACGCCGAGCCGGCTCTCGCTCCGCCATGCCACCCGGCACGGCCGGGATGCCGGGTCGGACCCGATCAGGAGGTCGAAGCTTTCCGGAATCCCGACGGTGCTGGCGACCTGCAGGCTGGCGCCCTCCGCCGAGAGATTGCGGATCGTGCAGTCGAGCACCGAGGACCGGTGGTTGAAGACGATCTTGCCGGCCTTGAGCGCCCGCAGGCGCTGATCGTGTCTGTGTTCATCCATGGAGCGCTCCCTCGGGAGCAAGCGCCGGACGATCGTGCAAGGCAAAGCTTGCGAAAGCCTTTAGCGCCGGCGCAACGTGTGCGCGTACGTGCCGCCCGCGCGCGCAGGTTCGGCCGACGGCGTTAGTAGATGCTGACAGCCCGCGCGGAAATCGGCGCGTTCGCATTAATCCTCCGTTTGCCGTGATGCCGCGGTCGCGCGAGGCCGGCGCGCGCGCCCGCTGTGCTCATCCGATATGGCCGGCGAGGGCAAAAAGCCGGTGCCGCGGCAGGTTCTACGGCCTGCAACATCGTTAAGAGATCGTTGGCAGGCGCTCGATGTTTTTCCGAGCAGTTTTACGTTGTTTTGAGTGCCGTGGCTTACGTCATCGTGGGAGAGAACAGCGCACCGGGGTGAGTATCATGCGTCGAATGCCGTTCATCGAGAAACTGCGCGACAGGCTTGGCGCGTTTGGCCGATCGCAGGGCGGAAACACGGCGATCATGTTCGGCATCGCCGTCATCCCCGTGATGGGTCTCGTCGGCGGCGCCCTCGACTACAGCCGGGCCAGCTCGGCGCGCACCGACATGCAGGGCGTCCTCGACGCCACGGCCCTGATGCTGGCGAGGGCCGCGCCGTCCTTGTCGCAGAGCCAGATGCAGCAAAAGGCCACCGACTATTTCAACGCGATGTTCAATCGGCCGGGCACGCAGAACATCATGGTGACCCCGACCTACGACGCGAAAACCTCGACGGTGACCGTTTCCGGAGCCGGCAGCGTTCCGACCACCCTTCTCCACGTTCTCGGCATCAAGCAGCTCGACATCGCGGCCAATTCGACGATCACCTGGGGCAATACGCGGCTGCGCGTCGCGCTGGTGCTCGACAACACCGGCTCGATGGCCCAGTCCGGCAAGATGCACGCGCTCAAGACCGCGTCGCAAAACTTTCTCACCCAGCTCAAGAACTCCGCGACCAACAACGGCGACGTCTATGTCTCAATCGTTCCCTTCACCAAGGACGTCAACGTCGACCCCGTCAACTATGGCGAGTCCTGGGTCAGGTGGGACCTGTGGGACCAAGTCAACGGCACCTGCACCAAGAACCAATACAAGGACCAGACCAGCTGCCTGACGAACCTCGGACTGTGGACGCCCGACAATCACAACACGTGGAACGGCTGCGTCACCGACCGCGACCAGAATCCCCTCGGTCCAGGCTGGGACACGACCAACACCGCGCCCTCGATCCTCCTCCCGGGCACGCTGTTCCCGGCCGAGCAATATTCGGTCTGCCCGGAGGCCATGATGGGGCTGACCTACGACTGGGCGTCCTTGAACAGCAAGATCACCTCGATGCACCCGGCCGGCAACACCAATCAGGCCATCGGCCTGCAATGGGGCTGGCAGTCGCTGACCAGCGCGCCGTTCACGATCCCGCCCATGGATTCGAACTACCAATACCAGCAGGTCATCATCCTGCTGACCGACGGCCTCAATACCCAGGACCGCTGGTACACCGATCAAGCCTCGATCGACCAGCGGCAGAAAATCACTTGCGACAACATCAACGCCGCCAAAATCACGCTCTATACGATACAGGTCAATACCGGGGGCGATCCGACCTCGATGTTGCTGCAGAATTGCGCGGGCAGCAAGGACAAATATCCCGATCCGAGCAAGTTCTTCCTGCTGACTTCGTCGAGCGAGATCATCACGGTGTTCAACCAGATCGGCACGGCCATCAGCCAGCTGCACATCGCCAAGTAGGACGCGGTCGTCCCGAGCAGCCGCGGACTGGGGGCCGATGACGTCGACGACGCGCGCCGCCCCCACGGCGCGATGTCGCCGACATGGTTAATGCGCGGCTCACCGCTGCATGAGGATTTGCCGATCACTTTCACGGCATTTTCAGGTCCGTCGTTTACGACCGCGGACAGCGCGGGAGGGATCGCGGGTGAACGACATGGTCGGCATGATGTTCGACCGCCTGTCCAGGGCGTTGAAGGCGTTGTGGACGGCCAAGGCCGGGAACGTGGCGATCACGTTCGGGCTGGCGGTCGTCCCGGTGATCGGAATGGCCGGCGCCGCCGTCGACTACAGCAGGGCCAGCAGGATCAAGGCCATTCTGATGGCGGCAGCCGACGCGGCCTCCGTCGGCTCGATCGCGAGGTCGTCGATCGGCTATGCGACGGCGGCCGCGATGCCCGCCGACGGCCCGGTTCCGCTCGGCCAGGTCAACGCGATCAATATCTTCAACGGCGCGATCAATGGAAAGACCGGCTTCACCCTCGCCGGCCTCAGCGCCACGGTCACCAAGACGAACTCGCAGTTGACGTCGACCGTCCAGTTCACGGCGACCATTCCGACGGTGCTGATGGAAGTGCTCGGCTGGAACGCGCTGACGGTCAGCGGATCGTCGTCGGCGGCGAACGGCACGCCCGCTTTCATCGACTTCTACCTGCTGCTCGACAACACGCCGTCCATGGGCGTCGGCGCGACGCCCGCCGACGTCGCCACCATGGTCAGCAACACGCCGGACCAATGCGCCTTCGCCTGTCACGACAAGAGCGCCGAACCCAACGACTACTACAGCCTGGCGAAAAGGCTGGGCGTCACCATGCGGATCGACGTGCTGCGCAGCGCCACGCAGCAGCTGATGGATACCGCCAATGCGACTGGGACCGTCCCGGGCCAATTTCGCATGGCGATCTATCATTTCGGAACACAAGCGAAGAACAAGCAAGACCTTTACACCGTCACCAGCCTGACCACGCCGACGATTGCGAAAGGTTTGGCCGCGAACATCGACCTGATGACGGTCGTCGGCCAGAACCAGTTCGATGACCGGGACACTCAGTTCGACACCATCCTGCCGGCCATGGACGCCGAGATCCCGAATCCGGGTTCCGGCCAGTCGTCAGCCTCGCCGCAGAAGGTGCTGTTCTTCGTTTCCGACGGCGTGGCCGATGAGCCCAACCCCGGCAATTGTTCGCAACCGCTCCAGGGCGACCGGTGCCAGGAGCCGCTCAACGTCGCCCTGTGCACGGCGATCAAGAACCGCGGGATCCGCATCGCCGTGCTCTACACGACCTACCTGCCGTTGCCGACCAACAGCTGGTACAACACTTGGATCGCGCCATTCAATCAGTCGGGCAACAGCCAAATCAGCGCCAACATGCAGGCCTGCGCCTCGCCCGGCCTCTATTTCGAGGTGAGCCCGACGCAGGGCATTGCCGATGCGATGAACGCGCTGTTCGAGAAGGCGGTCGCTACCGCACGGCTGACCAAGTGATCCGAGTTCGACGGCGAGCGCCGCGGCATCGGTTCACACCGCGAGCGGCGCCAGCGCCTCGATGTCGGTGACGATGTCGATGATCACCGGCCGGTCCGCCGCATAGGCGCGCTGCAGCGCCGGACCGATGTCGCCCGGCGTCTCGACGCGGATGCCGATCGCCCCCATGTCCTGGGCGACGCGGGCGAAATTCACCTGGGTGAAGGTCCACAACTCGCGCGCCTGCGCGGTCTGCTGGCCGCCATAGATGCGGTCGAAGCCGCGCTTCGACTGGTTGCCGCTGGCGTTGTTGTTGACGACCGTCACCGTGTTGATGCGCCAGCGCACCGCGGTCTCGATCTCGCCGATGTGATACCAGAAGCCGGCATCGCCGGTGAACACGACGACCGGCCGCTCCGGCGCCCCGCACTTGGCGCCGAGCCCGGCGGGGAACGCCCAGCCGAGATGCCCGGCGCTGCGGATGTAGCTCTGCTGCGGGCTCATGAGATCGTACATGCCGCCCATCCACATGCCGGCGTGGCCGGTGTCGACCACCACGATGGCGTCCTCGGGCACGTGGCGGGTCAGCTCGCCGCACAGCCGCTCCGGGCGGATCGGCACCGCATCGGATTCGAGCGCGGGGCGATACTTGTCCTGCCATTCGCGGCAGAGCGTGCGCGCGGTCTCGACCCAGGCCTTGCGCAGGCTCGCGCTGCCGGCGTTGGTGTGCTCGCGCATGCACGCGAGCGTCTTCTTGGCGTCGCCGAGCACGGCCGCCTTGAGCGGATAGTTGCGGCCGAGCGCCTGCGGGTCCATGTCGATCTGGACGGCGGGCACGCCGATCTTCGGATTCTTCCAGAAGTTGGTCGTCATGCCGCCGGTCTCGCTGCCGACGAAGCACACGAGGTCCGCCTGGGAGACGACGCGATTGGCGCTCTCGCGCGAATAGGTTCCGACCACGCCGACGCAGAGCGGATGGTTTCCGGGAATGACGTCCTTGCCGTTGAGGGAGGTCGCGACCGGCACGGCGAGCGCCTCGGCGAGCGCGACGAGCTCGGGCCCGGCGCTCGACGCGCGCACCCCGCCGCCGGCGACGATGACCGGCCGCTCCGCCGCTTCGATGAGGCGCAGCGCGGCGAGCGCGGCCTCGAGGTTGGGCTCCGGGCGGAACGGCGGCACGCGCGCGAACAGCGGTTCGCACAGCGCCTCCATGTCGGCTTCCTCGGCGTCGATCTGTCCCTCGTTGCCGCGGAACTGCAGGTGCACCGGCCCGGGCGAGCCGGACACCGCCACCCGGAACGCCTGGCGGATCATGTCGGGAAACCGCTCCACCGCGTCCACGGTGGCGTTGAGCTTGGTCACCGGCTCGAACGCCGGCACGTCGTCGACCTCCTGGTAGACCTTACGGAACTTGGTCTGCGGATCGCGCCCGCCGGTGAACGCGATGACCGGCGAATGGGCGAGCCAGGCGTCGCGCAGGCCGGCCGCGAGGTTGAGCGCGCCGATCACCTGCGCCATGCACAGGCCGGGCCGGCCGCTCGCCCGCGCATAGCCGTCGGCCATGTAGGCGGCGGATTTTTCGCCATGGGTGTGGATTCGCTTGATGCCGGTGCGGCGCTCCATCTCCGCGAAGCTGCGGCGCAGCACCGCCGGGACCATGAACACGTGCGACACGCCGTAGCCTCGCAGCATGTCGGCCATCACCTGGGCGCCGGTCATCTTGGGCATGGGCTTCCTTTCAGCGAATAGTGAGTAGCGAATTGAATAAACCCTCATCCTGAGGAGGCCGCGCAGCGGCCGTCTCGAAGGATGGAAAAGGGCGCGCCCGTGTCCATCCTTCGAGACGCTCGCGCTGCGCGCTCGCTCCTCAGGATGAGGTCTTTGTTTGCTTCGCTACCCGCTATTCACCATTCACTATTCACTTTACCTCTATTTAATCGCCAGCGGGTTGGTCGGCGATCCGACCGCGCCGGTGATCGGGATCGCCGGCGCGACGAACATGAACTCGTAGACGCCGTCGGCGGCGCAATCCTCGGCGAGGTCCTTCACGTAGAAAATCTCGCCCATTGTCATGCCCATGATCGGGATGGTGATCCAGTGCCAGGGCTGGTTGATGCCGCCTTCGGTATTGTTCGGCCGCACCTCGCAGCCCCAGGTGTCGCTCGCCAGCGCCGCCAATCGGGTGCGCGCCACGAATTCCAAGGTCTCGAAGGCAAAGCCCGGCGCGTCGCCGCCCGGATAGCCGTCCCAGCTTCCGGCCTTAAGGCAGCGCTCCATCTGCCCGGTGCGCACGACGACATAGTCGCCGCGCTTGAATTCGATCTTCTGTTTTTGCGCGGTCATGTCGAGGTCGGCGCAGGTGATGCCGTAGCCGTCGTCGAGCCACTCCTTGCCGAGCGCGCGCGCGACGTCGAGAAAAATGCCGCGGCCGACCATCTTGTTCTTGGTTTTCTCGATGCCGCACTTCTGCGCGCCGAACGACGTCACCTCGCGGCAGTCATAGCCGTTCCACATGTTGTCCTCGTAGAAGACATGGCCGAGCCCGTCCCACTGGGTGCCGCACTGGAGCGGCATGACCACCATGTCGTCGGCGGCGCGGATGCCGCGATGGTCGAGCACGCCGGAATAGGCGTCGGTCCCGGTGCGCAGCATGGTGTGCAGCGGATTGATGCGGCCGAGCGAGGGATATTTGCTCTTGGCTCCCTGCGGCCCCATGTGGTCGAAATTGAGCGCAAGCGAGATGACCTTGCCCTTCCTCACCAGGCGCGCGGCGGCAACGATGTCCTCCGGCTGCGTGTAGTTGAGGGTGCCGATCTCGTCGTCCGGGCCCCATTTGCCCCAGTTCTTGTATTTCTCCGCCGCGTCGCGAAGGTCCTGTCGCGTCAGCTTCCTGCCCGTCATGCGCGTTTCCCTTATCTTGCGGGAGGCTTGGCTGTATATCATGGGCGAATAGCGAATAGGGAGTAGCGAATAGCGAATAGCGGAAAACGAGCTTCTCCTACTATTCGCTATTCGCCATTCGCTATTCGCCTTGCGAGAGCCAGATGCGCATCACTGACATCCGCGAAGCTGCGTTTCCGCTGCGCTCGCAACTGCGCAATTCGAGCTTCGATTTCTCCGAGATGACGACCTCGATCGTCGCCGTGCTTACGGACGTATTGCGCGACGGCAAGCCGGTCGTCGGCTTCGCGTTCAATTCGACCGGGCGCTACGCCTGCGGGGCGCAGATGCGCGCGCGGTTCATTCCGCGCATCCTCAACGCCGATCCGCGATCGCTGCTCGACCATACGGGCGCCAATCTCGATCCGGAAAAAATCCTTGCCTGCATGATGCAGCGGGAGAAGTCCGGCGGCCACAGCGAGCGCTCGATCCCGATCGGCACGATCGAGGTCGCGGTCTGGGACGCCGTGGCGAAAATCGCCGAGAAGCCGCTGCATCGGCTGCTGGCCGAGCGCTTCAACGGCGGCGCGCAGGCCGGCAAGGCGTTCTGCTATGTGGGCGGCGGGTGGTACTGGCCGGGGCAGACCGCGCGCGACCTCAAGGAGGAGATGCGCCGCCATCTCGACGCCGGCTACACGATGGTGAAGATGAAGGTCGGCGGGCTGCCGCTCGATGAGGATGTGCGCCGCGTCGAGGCGGTGATCGAGGTGGTGGGCGCGGGCGGCGCGGTTGCGGTCGATGCCAATTCCAAGTTCGACCGCGCCGAGGCGCTGGCTTATGCCAAGGCGCTGGCCCCGTTCGGGCTGCGCTGGTTCGAGGAGCCGTGCGATCCGCTCGATTACGCGCTGCTGGCGGACATCGCCTCGGTCTACGCGCCGCCGCTCGCCACCGGCGAGAACCTCTTTTCGACCCAGGACGTCGAGAACCTCGCACGGTTCGGCGGCTTGCGGCCCGACCGCGACGTGATCCAGGTGGATCCGCCGCAGGCCTACGGCATCGCCCAATACGCCCGCACCATCGCCATGCTCGAGCGGCGCGGCTGGTCGCGCAACTCGCTGTTTCCGCATGGCGGCAACCAGATGTCGCTCGCCATCGCCGGCGGCTTCGGCCTCGGGGGCGCGGAATCCTATCCGGGGGTGTTCGGCGACTTCGGCGGCTTTGCCGACGATGCCGAACTCGTCGGCGGGTATCTTGCGCTGTCCGACCGGCCGGGCATCGGGTTCGAGGGGCAATCGGCGCTTTATCGGCTGATGCGGCAGGTGGCCGGCATCTGATCGCGTTTTCTTTCTGAACGTTCGTTCAATTTGCGCCCGCCCGCGCAAAGCGCCGGCGGGGCCGAGCCGCAGCAGGAACAATGCCCCATCGACGGCGTTCTCCCGCCAAGCACGCGGGGAACCCCTGCAGAGGAGATTTCTGATGAGGAAGACGTGGTTGGCAACGGCCGCGGCTGCTGCCCTGGTCGCGGGCATGGGCCTCGCCGCCGCCCAAGGCATGAAGGAGGGCGGCTCGACCGGCGGCTCCTCCGGCGGCACCCAGAGCCAAAGCCAGAGCCAAGGCGGCGCCGCCGAGAAGGGCAAGGGCGGCGCCATGGGCCAGAAGTCGGAGATGAAGGGCCAGCGTGGCGAGGAGAAAGGCGAACGGGCCGGCCAAAAATCCGAGATGAGGGGCCAGCGCGGCGAGGAGAAGACCGGCCAGCGTCCCGAGCAGAAGGCTCCGGAACAGAAGGCCGGCCAGCAAAAGGCCCTGGACCAGAAGACCGGCCAGCAGAAAGCGCCGGACCAGAAGACCGGTCAGCATCCGGAGCAGAAGGCTCCGGAACAGAAGGCTGGCCAGCAAAAGGCGCTGGACCAGAAGACCGGCCAGCAGAAAGCGCCGGACCAGAAGACCGGCCAGCGTCCGGAGCAGAAGCAGGAGCGGACCGGCCAGCGGCCCGAGCAAACGGGCCAGCAGCCCGGCCAGACCCAGCAGCCGGGCATGCAGCCCGGCCAGCAGACCCAGCAGCCGTCGGGCAGCCAGTCGACCACTGGCAGCCAGTCGACCACGGGCAGCCAGTCGACCACGTCGACCAGCACGCGCGTCAACGAGGTCAGGTCGGTAACGCTCACGTCCGAGCAGAGGACCCGCATGCACGAGGTGATCGTACGCGACCGGTCGGCCCGGCTGGACCGCGTCGACTTCTCGATCTCGGTCGGTGTGCGGGTTCCGCGCACCGTGCACGTTGTCCGGGTGTCGGACGAGATCATCAGGATTGTCCCGCAATATCGGGGCTTCCTGTACATCGTCGTGCGGGACGAGCTGTTGATCATCGATCCGGACACGTACGAGATCGTGGCGGTCGTTCCGGTGTGATGTCGCGTCTGTCGTTGCGTCAGGCGTCCGATGCGGCCCCGGAGGAGACTCCGGGGCCGCGGCTTTCATCCGTCGGCGAAAGGGAAGGGATCCTCAGATCAGCCCGTTGCGCACCGCGATCGCCACCGCTTGCGCCCCGCTCGCCGCGTGCAGCTTGCGCCGGATCGTCGCCATGTGCTCGTCCACGGTTCTTTTCGTGATGCCGAGAATGACGGCGATCTCGCGCGCCGCCTTGCCGCGCGCGACCCAGGTCAGCACTTCCCGCTCGCGCGGGGTGAGTTCGTCGGAGCTTGCGCGAGAAGGCTGGTTCATGGGGCCAGGCCACATGTAGCGATGGTAGTAGCGTCGACCGTATTACAACTGATCGGGGAATACAACGTTCGGTAAAATATAACCTCGACGCACGCGCTCCCGACTTGCCGCCGCGGTTTCGATCGTGCCGCGATCCCCCCGACCGCGGCCATCCGATTTGCCCCGGACCGTGGCGCAAAAGTCACAGATTCCGCGCCCTTGCGTGCTATACCAAGCCGTTGAGTGAGGGGGCTCTTATGAAAAAGCTGCTGCTCGCAAGCGTGACGATGGGTGCCTTGGCAATTGGCGCGCCGGCCGGCGCCGCCGATCTTCCGGCCCCGGTCTACAAGGCGCCGGTCGTGGCTCCCGCCGTGTTCAGCTGGACCGGCTTCTACATCGGCGGCAACCTCGGCTACAGCTGGGGACGCGCCCAGACGGACTTCAGCGAGGCCACCGGCGTCACCACCACGACCCAGGTCTTCAGGACCGCAGGGCCGGACCTGATCTCGACGGTCACGACGACCTTGCCGCCGGTGGCGGCAGCCGGAAGCGCGCGCGCCGACCTCAACGGCGTGCTCGGCGGCGGCCAGATCGGCTACAACTGGCAGAGCGGCTCGTTCGTGTTCGGCCTCGAGGCCGACA
>WNEY01004351.1_pt1 | contig 10782 bp, 11 predicted proteins | sample 5400531 | NCBI WGS metagenome assembly WNEY01 (sample SAMN13153338, study PRJNA577476) | soil metagenome | isolation source: 200 cm saprolite under Douglas fir tree site 1 | place: USA:California | collected 2015-04-18
ATCAGCCGAACCCTGACATACAACTCGCAATGCAGGTTTCGTCTGAACTTAGACTACATTCTGGTAAATCTTACCGTGGCACAAGATATTCATTCGAAATAACTTGACGTCACGACCCAGACTGCTCTGGAAATTCACAACATTTTTATGATTTCGAAACAAATTCGTAATCAAGATCATTTAAGTTCTAAGTATGACCATACCAAATATTCTTGCAGGCAATACCATGCTCGAGACCTGCCCGGAGGAAAAAGAATTGTCCTTGCATATGGAAACGCAGCACCGGGGTGATGCCATTGTATTGCACTGCAAGGGGCGGATTGTCTTCCGTGACGAAGCTGCGGCACTATCGCGCACGGTAGGAGAATTGTTGCAGCGTACCCAACATCTTGTTGTCGAATTGAGCGGTGTAGAGGCCATCGACAGCGCAGGCCTCGGTGAACTGGTGCTTCTGCACATGTGGGCCGAGGGCAACAGGTATTCAGTCAAACTGGCTAGTCCCAGTAAGCGGGTGCGACATCTTTTACAAATTACCAACCTGGCATTAGTTTTTGAAATTTACGACACAGTCGATGATGCACTGGCTGCATTGCAAGAAAAGATGCGCCGCTCGGCTTAGGCTTCGTTTTGGAACCTGTAATGACCAGCACGTTCCTGAGCAACTGCTTCTGCCACTTTAAGGAAAGCGCGTGCAGCGTGCGATAAGCTGGCCTCTTTGCGGTAAATCAGACGAAGCTTGCGTTGCAGGCGAAGTTCGCGCACCGGCACGCGCACGAGTTCGCCGCGTGTGAGTTCGTTTTCCACGCTGATTTCAGGCACCAGTGCCACGCCATTACCTGCAGCCACGAAGCGGGTGATCGCCTGTAATGTGGGCAACTCGGTATCCATATGCAGCGGCGTCTTGTGCCGTTTGAATGCTTGGATTACTTTTTCGCGATAGGGTGATGACACGATGTGCGCAACGAACGACTCTGCGCCCAGTTGCCGGATGCTCACATGATGGGCCTTCGCCAGTGGATGGCGGGGGGGAACCACGAACACTAATTCGTCCAGGTAGACGACAATTGAGCGCAAATGCGGCTGCTGTGGATTGTAGGAGAGCACGCCCATTTCCACTGTGTGCCGAGCCAGGTCATCGGGGATATGGCTGCCCAGAGACCGCTGCACTGTGATTTTGATCATGGGATGAAGACGCCGAAACTCTGCCAAAACCGGCAGCAAATACAGTGCAGTGAATTCATTAGCGGCGATCGCCAGCTTGCCGGCATGCAATTCCCGAAGCTCGACTAGCGCTTCACGTGCGTCGTTACGCAGGTTGAGGAGTTTTTCTGCATACTCTTGTAGTAAGCGGCCGGCGTCCGTTAGCACACCTTCGCGAGAGGAACGATCAAAGAGCGGTTCGCCTACCCGCTCTTCCAGTTTGCGGATCGTCTGGCTAACGGCGGATTGCGTCCGGTACAGCTTTTCGGCGGCGCGCGAGAAACGTCCCTCCCGGGCGACCGCCAGGAACACTTCCAGTTGTGACAGGTCCATATCCATACTTAAGCAAAACTTGCGGGGGCATTAGCTACGCTTACGTTCTTAAGTAATTCTTATGATAATCATAGGATTATAAGCTTTGCTTTAACTCCCTGTCTACGTAGCATAGAGTTTCATTACCCTTGGGAGGGCGTTGGCTATGGAACGAGCGAGGATCAGGGTGTTCGACACCACCCTGCGAGATGGCGAACAGTCGCCCGGCTGCAGCATGAACGTGCGGGAGAAGCTGCGAATGGCGCACCAACTCGACCGTCTGGGTGTGGATGTGATCGAAGCCGGATTCCCCATTGCCTCAGACGGCGATTTCGAAGCGGTGCAGTCGGTGTCGGCTTCTATCCGGCGGCCGGTTATCGCTGGCTTGGCCCGTGCCTGCACGCCCGACATCGAACGTGCGTGGCAAGCCCTAAAAGGTGCCTCCCATCCACGCATTCATGTATTCCTGGCGACTTCCGATATTCATCTGAAGTACAAGCTGCGAATCTCTCGACAGCAATGTCTGGAGCAGGCTCGCGACGCGGTTCGCCTGGCGAAAACGTTCTGCCAGGATGTAGAGTTTTCTCCGGAAGATGCCACGCGTACGGATACCGATTTTTTATGCCGGCTACTTGAGGCGGTGGTGGAAGCGGGTGCGACGACGCTAAATATTCCCGATACAGTGGGCTACGCCATGCCGGCGGAGTTCGGCCAGCTTATTGAGACTATCCAGCACCGGGTGCGTGGAATCGAAAGAGTCACGATATCAGCCCACTGCCATGATGACCTCGGACTCGCGGTGGCCAACTCACTGGCCGCTATCGCGGCGGGCGCCCGACAGGTTGAGTGCGCCATCAATGGTATTGGGGAGCGCGCGGGGAATGCTTCGCTCGAAGAAATCGTAATGGCGATGCGTGTCCGACCGGATCTTCACCCTTATGACACCGGCGTGCTCAGCGATCAACTCTACCCGACCAGTAAGCTGCTGAGCGAGATTACGGGCGTCAGCGTGCAGCCCAACAAAGCCATTATTGGACGCAATGCCTTTGCCCACGAAGCAGGTATTCATCAGGATGGAATGCTTAAAAATCCACTAACCTACGAGATTATGACACCGCAATCCGTGGGCGTCCCTGACTCGACCCTGGTTCTGGGCAAGCACTCTGGCCGGCACGCGCTGGCCCTGCGTTGCGAGCAACTCGGCTATCAATTCGAGCGCCGGGAACTCGACGAGATTTATCGTCGTTTCGTCATCCTGGCGGACAAGATCAAGACCGTCGAAGATCGTCATCTGCTGGAGCTTATTCGGGAGGCCCGGGAGCAAGCGCAGCGCATACCGCCTGGCCATGTCGGGGAACTCCCGCTGGCGATCGCCGCATCCGCCAGTGCCGGACAAACCAGACCGTCGGGTGCATACTTTTCTAAACCACTCGCTACACCGCTGCCGGCCGATTCCAAGACAAGTGAACTGCCGCTGTCGAAAGTAGAACAGCACGGCGAGCAGGAAGATTATTTGTGGGGCGTTTGATTTGTGGGGCGTTTGACCTCGAACATACGGGCGTTGACAATCTGCGATAGCGTGACCGCACCGTGCTCCTTAAGATCACTATCCTCCCTGGTGATGGCATTGGGCCAGAAGTCATCGAAGAGGCGGTTCGCGTTCTGGACGCGATTACCCATGCCTTTGGACACGAAGTAAGTCTCGCACGAAAGAATATCGGCGGCGCGGCCCTGCTGGCCAGCGAAGATCCACTTCCTCCTGATACGCTCCAGGCCTGCATCTCTTCATCGGCTGTACTTCTGGGAGCGGTGGGAGCCCCTTCGTTTGACAATCTGCCCGCTCATCTTCGGCCCGAAGCTGGGCTGCTAAGACTCCGGCGAGAGTTGGGCGCATTTGCCAACCTGCGCCCGGCGATTTGTTATCCAGCGCTTGAGGATTGTTCCCCCTTGCGGGCTGAAGTTGTGAGAGGAACCAATATTCTTATTGTTCGCGAATTGCTTGGCGGACTTTATTTCGGAGAACCAAGGCTTCTCCACGGACCTACCGGTGATCGCGCTGCCACCAATACTATGCGCTACCACGAACCGGAGGTTCAACGGATTGCTCGAATTGCATTCGACCTCGCACGTACCCGCCGCCACAGTATAGTTTCAGTCGACAAGGCGAACGTATTGGAATGTTCCCGCCTTTGGCGTGAGGTGGTGACGGAGATCGGGCGTGACTACCCTGATGTAAAACTCTCGCACATGTATGTAGACTCGGCCGCTATGGCGCTGGTGCTGCGCCCGTGCGATTTCGATGTCCTACTCACGGAGAACATGTTTGGCGATATTCTCTCCGACCAGGCTGGCGGCATTGTGGGCTCGCTGGGAATGCTGGCATCCGCCAGCATTGGGGGACCGGTTGCATTGTATGAGCCGGTGCATGGTTCGGCTCCCGATATTGCTGGACAAGGTGTTGCTAACCCACTGGGTGCAATTCTTTCAGTCGCCATGCTTATGCGCCATTCCTTCCACTTGGAACGCGAGGCGGCTTGCATTGAGTCAGCGGTATCCAAAGTTCTGCATATGGGGAATCGGACTCGCGACCTTGCGAAGGACGACAGGTTCGCCATATCGACGGCAGACATGGGTGAACGGGTAGTCGAGGCCGTCAAGGAAATCGCACTGGGCGACGTATCAAACATCGCGGCGCGAAATTAGCTTGGATTATCGAGGACGACAACCCCTGCCTGGCCTTAGGTAATAGTTATTCATAGCGTCCTGAGCAATTTTTTGCACTAGAATGCATTCGCAACCCTTTTCCTCTCCCTGGCCGGGAGAGCCTTCCATGCTTTCTAAGTGCGCTAATCCCACGTGCTCAGCTTCATTCCGCTACTTGCACAACGGCAAACTGTTCCGCGTGGAAAAGCCAGCAGAGAGGGCCGCGGGGAGCCACCTGGAATTTTGATGACCAACGTACTGTTAAGAAACCCACCGGTCGAATTGAATTTTTCTGGCTGTGTGATGAGTGCTCGGCGGTGATGACCCTGGCGTTCGATGATGGCGCAGTTAAGACAGTGCCGCGGGCGAAGGCGCATACAGCGGCTTCATAAAGTAGGTGCCAGTCTCGTCGGAGCCGCATCATATTTCCCAGTCAATGCGTTCCACCGGATCCTCAACATCTCTTCGAACATTCGGGTACCGTCGCGCAGCGGGCTGATACGCGTGCCCTCGTCGTGGGCCCATTCCACTGGTATTTCGGCTACTTTGAATCCGAACCGGTTGGCCAGGAAAAGAATTTCGGGATCGAACCCCCAGCGCTCGATCCTTTGTCGGGGAAAGATCGCCTCAGCGGCAAGCCTCGTGAATGCTTTGAAGCCGCACTGCGTATCCTTGTACTTCAGTCCTAGGGTGATCCTGAGCAGCAGGTTGAAAACCCGCCCGAATAATTGTCGGTATAACGGCTGGCGTCCTGTCTGCAACTCGCTCCGCAACCAGCGCGAACCAATGGCGACGTCCGCGCCGCTTGAGATAGCCTTCAAGAGCTTCGGAACCTCCTCAATAGGCGACGACAAATCGGCATCGCTGAACAACAAAATTTCTCCACGGGCATTGAGCATGCCATTCCTTACGCTGTAGCCTTTACCACGATTGCCGGGATTCTCTAATAACCGCAGCGCCGAATTTTGTTTGCAATAGCGATGAACCACTTCAACCGTATTGTCGCGCGAGCCATCGTTCACCACGATTACTTCAGCATTCCAACCATGCTGTGCGACATAAGCGAGAATTTTCTCAAGAGTGGCGCCAATGCGCGCGGCCTCGTTGTAGGCAGGAATCACGATGCTGTAAATCGGAGGCAAGAAGACCGTTCTCAATTCTCGATTGCTAGGTCTCCCAGTTAGGGGACCAGGTTTTTAAATCGAAGCACCGAGCAGCATCAGTCTTAATGTTTAAGAGTTAGAAAGTCAAAAGCATCAGCCAGGATTGAAACAGGTGGGAACGTCACTGAGGTACGAGCTACATGAACGAATCGAATTCACTATGTGCCGGACAGGAGAATCGAGAAAACTGATTTCAAGCCACCTGCCGATGCTTGTGCAACATGGCAAAGAACTCGTCGACGAGTTCCTCATCCCAAAGACCGAAACGGGCCTCGGCTCGCATGGTCATGGCGGTTTCGTCGTGGCTGAGGGCGGGCTTGTAGGGACGCGACGTCCGCAACGCGTCGTAAACGTCGACCACCTGTAGAATTCGCGGCAAAAGGGGAATCTCTCCCTTCACCAGACCATCGGGGTAGCCACTGCCGTCAGAGTGCTCGTGGTGATGGCGAATAATAGGAAGGACCAAGCGCAATGATTTCAATGGCTTGCATATATTTTCCCCGGTAATGGGATGCTTCTTAATAAGTTGCCATTCCTCGGGACTGAGATTGCTGCCCTTCTTGAGTATCTCGTCCGGCACCGCGATCTTTCCCAGGTCGTGCAAGTACCCGCCGCGGCGTAGCGCCACGATCGATTCATCGCTCAGCCCAATATGGCGTCCCAAATCGGAGGCATGACGAGCCAGACGCTCACAATGACCTTCTGTGTACGGATCGCGGGCTTCGACGCTCAAGCCCAGAGTGCACAGGACAGACTCGGCTGTCTCCAGTTCGTCGGTAAACTCCTTTATTTTCAGTAACGATTTCACGCGAGCAAAGAGCTCTTCGGGGAAGATGGGTTTGTTCAAAAAGTCATCAGCTCCGGCCTCGATGCCTCGCAGCTTATCCTGTCGGTCAGTGAGGCCGGTGATCATCACTATTGGAATCAACCGGGTGGCAGGGTCTTCCTTCAACTCGCGGCAAAGTTCATACCCTGACTTCCCGGGCATGATTACGTCCAATAAGATCAGATCGGGGGGATCGCGGCGGATTTCATTTTCTGCATCGGCTGCATGTTGAACGGGCACAGCATGATAGCCACGGCTGATTAGCAATTCAGCGAGCAGCGCAGCGCCATCCTGATTATCGTCTACCACCAGAATTTTGGCTGCGCGACGCCGGAACAGGAGTTCGCCCATGCTTTTTTGAGAGTGGGACTTCGAAGGAACAGTTGTCCACGAATACGGGGGAGAGCTCATTGGCACGGCCCGATTACTCCGACATTGTAGCGGATTTTCTTTTTATGCAACAGACACCGCCTGCGAAACACGGTTGTCACAAACCATTCCTCATGCATGCACACGGCCACCCGGTCGTATGGCAATTATGAAAGCGAGTCGGCAACCCCAATTCTTCGCACGAAAGTAGCGAGATCTGCTGTTTTCCCACTTGAGGACCACCACGCGCACATTTGGGTCACCTGCCCTTGCGCAAAGCGGGAGGGCGTCCCTAGGCTTATGCGATGCGTCGTATTTGCTATTGCCCTGCCCTTTTGTTGAGTTTACTGATCCCAGTCTTTGCCGCACCCAAGCCGCACGTGATCAGCTTTGGGAAATGGATGGTTGTCAAATCTTATGCTGGACCCGACGAAAGTACGCCCCTAGGTCTTAAGGTGCGAGCTCTGTACCTGGATGGGCAACTCAAGGCTTTCACCATTGGATCTTCTCACGACATCACGGAACGCCAATTCGCAGTGCGTAGCGCTTTTCGTCTCAATGACGATCTTCCGCAAGAGAGAGGTTCGGCAATACGCTGGTATTGGGAGTCCGGGGGATGGATGCTCGTGGACCGGGTCACTGGTCACCTGTCACAAATTAGTCTACCGAATTTTGATCCAACCTACTCGGCCACGAGTTGGTATCGGGACTACATCAGCTATTGTGGAGTGTCGGAGGATGGCAAGACAGTTTATGCCATTGTGGCTCAGGTTGGCCGGCGCAAACCAATTCTGAAAAAATCTGTCGGAGAGGTCAAGGATGACGGTAAACCCGTTTACGAATGCTCCGCACCAACCTGGCAGCGCCAGCCCGTGCGGGTGAGCTTCCAGTGGCAAGAAGGCCAGAAGTTGACCTTCACAGTACGTGGCCATGCGGTAGACGTGGTTGACGACGCGGCAGAGGAGGAAGGAACGGAGTAACAGCCGAGAAGCGCAGGCTTGCTTCTATCATTTACGCTCAGAACCGCCTCGGTGTCAGCTCGCCGATTTCTTTTGACGACTCTGGATCCCGTATTCCTTTACCTTGCCATCCACTGACACGGCGACAAATTTGTTGCTCTGGACATCTTTGAACTGGACTACTTGATGTCCAGAGCTTGCCAGTTTGCCCCACTGGCTTGGTTTGTCGGGGTTCTGTTCAATCGCTTCGTATTTCCGGCCATCCATATCAAAGGCAACCGTTTTTAGACGCTGGCTGCTGGTTCGGCGCACCCTGATGCTCTGGCCTTGCAGGTCGACTGATGTGCCGCTCAGCATCTGTGTCGCGATCGAGCGTAACAGTTCGATGTCTAGCATCGCTCATCCAGGGTCTACTTCTTAGGAAACTTCGGATCTGCCTTCACCTCGTTGATCTGCTTAGTGTGCCGTTCGCTATGTGCCCCAATGAAAAGAACCCACTCATAGGCATCGAGCTTCTTTCCTAAGGGGCTATCTACCGCGTGAGCCCGTAGATCGTCGTGTTTGCGCAAGAAGTCTTCTGTTTGCTCCCGCGATTCCGCGAAATGTTTCAGAGATCCTTCAGGAGATGCGAAGCGATTGGTGGGCTTGAGTGGCTCGGGCGCCTGCGCCTTGTGGCTGCGATCGGGAATCGCCACCAGCACAAAGTCGTCAATCGCCTTTACATCTTCGCCTTCCGGACGAGGCGGAGCAGTCATCACTTTTTCGGTGATCATTCCTCGAAGAAAATCTTCGGCTGCGGCAATGTGCTCTGTCACCTCCGCCACCGACCAACGATCCGGGGTCCTTATCTGCTTGCGTTTGGGAATAAGCCGAAGCCGCAATGAACAGCATGAAAACCATCAATGTGAGAGTACGTTTCATGATCCTGTTTCCTCCGGTTTTGCGCATGTGCGCGTGAACTAAAACTCTATATCTCTGTGGTTTTTCGTCAGTCAGTCTGCGCGGTGGCAGTGTGTCAAATCGTAGATCGGCTAGTGAAACTGGTCAGCGCATTGTAGCAAAGTGGACGATGGTGCCATTTGGACCGACGGCCAGGGCATCTCCCGTGGGGAAGAAGCTTACGGCATTCAGATTGAGTTCCATGTATTTGGCCCAGCGTTGCTCTCGAAAGTCTCCGGTGTATGCCACACGAATTGAGCCAACGGCGAGCACGCCGCTATCATGTCTTGGATTGAAGGCGACGGCCGAGAAATAGGATTGAGGCGAAATCCTGGACACCTTCCAGTGAGTGCCTCCGTCGTCCGTAAAGGCAACGTTGGCTTTGCCATCCCTGGGATTCTTGTAGTCTCCTCCTACGATCACGCCGTGGCTGGAGTCGCGGAAAGCGACGGAGAAGATGCCGGACGAATCGTTGCCCCGCCTCCTTCCAGAAGCTATCGGGCTCTCGGCGACCTGCCATGTTTCCCCGCGATCGATCGAATGGAATACACGTGCTGCTTTACCGCCTGTGACAAACCATACGTGGCTTGTTCCCGCGACGGTAATGCAGCTTCCGCTCGCGGCAAATGCTCCTTCGCCTTCCAGAGCCGGCGGAATTTCATCGCGCGGAATAAGCTTCCAGTTCTTCCCGCCGTCTTCGGTCACGATAAGTTCAAATTTTCCGCCAACCGGATCGCCGAGCGCGATGCCGTGAAAGCGGTCCCAGAAGGCCATGCAATCGAAGAAGCCTTCGGAGTTGGGATTGGTGAACTGTAACGTCCAGTTCTGGCCTCCATCCGCGGTGCTGTAGATTCGGGACTTGTCTCCTGGCCCCGCGCTGAGCAGATACGCGACCTCGGCGGTGAATGCTTCTACGTCGCGGAAGTCGAGCGTCTCTGCACCTGGAACCTGCGCCGCCCTCCATGTTTTCCCCCGGTCAAGAGTCCGCAGATAAGTTCCTTGGGTGCCGCTGGCCCACGCAACTCCGTTAGAGAGCGCACTCAGTCCTCGCAAATTCTCAGTCGTGGGGCTTTTTTGTCGAGTCGCAAATTCCTGACCGGAACAACAAGACACGAGAATGGTTGCCAACAGCGCTGTGAAATGCGCATGTGTCGCTTTCATTTTTGCGAGTGCAAGGCCTCTGCCCTCTTTTTCAATTCTTCCGGCGGCACATCTTCTTTGTGAGTTGCAATGCCCCAGTGGTGCCCGAACGGGTCCTCTATAAATCCGGAGCGGTCGCCATAGAACTGATCTTGTACCGGTTTCAATACCTTCGCCCCGGCTGCAACCGCATCGCGGACGACGGCGTCCACATCGTCGACGTAAAGAAGGATGCTGACCGAGGAACCGCCGCGCGACTTCGGTCCCAGGTACCCCATCTCCGGGAACTCGTCGGCCAACATAATCGGCGAGTCTCCAATTTTGACTTCGGCGTGACCGACCCGGCCATCGGGTTGCGCCATACGCAGCAACTCGGCCGCCCCGAAGGCCTTCTTGTAAAACTCGATAGCATCAGACGCGCCCTTGATGATTAAGTAGGGCGTCGCAGTATGGTAGCCCTTCGGAATGGGATTAACTGCCATTGTGGTTTGCTCTTTCGCGTTTACGAGTGCCATGTCATTCCTCCTTGAAATTGAATCTCACCCTGCGTTCTTGGATTCCTTGACTCCCGATGATTGCGTCGCGCTAAGTTCATAATGTTACATCGCAACCGGATCGGTGACATGAGCAATGAATGGTACGGGCGACGCGCCAAAAGGTTACGCCCAGACTACTTTCTCAGCAGTTACGCACAGGGCAACGCCCCTGGCACGCTCCAGAATCGAACTACCACCAAAATCCTGGAGGTGTGAAGTACGATGAAAACTCCATTCTTGATCGGCCGTCTCCTGTTCGGCGGTTATTTCTTGTATAGCGGAATCAATCACTTCAAACAGCGCAGAATGCTTGCGCAGTATGTGAGCTCAAAGCGTGTTCCTAAACCAGACTTAGCCGTGATTGCCTCAGGAGCCGTGCTGGTAGCGGGAGGCGCCAGTGTTCTTCTTGGGGTCAAGCCCAAGCTGGGTACGGCGGCGATAGTGGGTTTTCTGGCTGGCGTTTCACCGCTGATGACGATTTCTGGCGTGTCGAAGATCAAGGTCATCGACTGGCCGATTCAGCAGCGCGGCGCGGTAAAGCTCAGCGATGGTCCTGACATCAGGACGAACGTCAGATCGGTAGGAGATCATATGCCAGTCTTTGCGGCTAAGTTCTCGCTCTTAATCCGCTACGG
>WNEY01012034.1_pt1 | contig 10781 bp, 8 predicted proteins | sample 5400531 | NCBI WGS metagenome assembly WNEY01 (sample SAMN13153338, study PRJNA577476) | soil metagenome | isolation source: 200 cm saprolite under Douglas fir tree site 1 | place: USA:California | collected 2015-04-18
ACAGGTGAGGGGAATTGCGACACGAGGCCGCACGTGGTGAGTGAGCGCGTTGAGGAGGTTCGGCCGATGCCGGAGACATAGCTACGGGTCTGTGTCCGACCCGTCCCCGCCGTGACGTGCGTGGCCGGTTCCTGACCGGCCGGGTGCGGAGCTCACGGGAAAGCCCAAGGGCCGCTGCTCCAGCCATGGCGGCTACAGGTCAGGGGAAGGACCGGAGGGGCGACTATCAGGAAACCCTCGCTGATGCCTCGTGACGCCTACATTCCGGGCTGGGTTGCTTTGCCGGGGTGACAGGGATATGCCGCTGGGATGCGGCAGGCGGCGGCCAAGGATTTCCCTGGGTCGTGTGGGCACCGCCGTCCCCGGGGTACAGAGGGCGCCCGGCCCGGTCCGGCTCTCACGCGTGCGGAACGTGTAAACCCCGTCAGGGTCCGCGCTGATCATGGCGCGGTAGGCCGATCGTAAGAGGGGCGGAAGCCCCTGGCGGGACAGGATGCCCAAGAAGCAAACGCCGGCGGCCGAAAGGCAGCAGGAAAGCAAAGGCAGGACCGGTTCTCCTGCCGGGGCCTTTGTATAACTGGCCGGATACCGGGCCTGGTGCCCGGGCGCGAAAGCGCGCTGACGTGGGCAGGTGAGCTGGTGAAGCCAAGCGGCCATGATCGCCGGAACCGAAGGGCAAGTTAGACGCGATGACGGGTTACAGCTTCTCCACCCCGGTATGGGAGGGCGGCCAGTGGGTCGTCCCCGCCGTGGCCGAGGTGAGGGCGGCCCGCAAAGCGAACGGACCGGAGGACCAGCCCCGCGACGCGCCCTCCCAGTGGGACAAGGTTGACTGGCGGGCGCAGGAGGGGCAGGTACGGCGGCTGCGGCAGCGGATCTTCAAGGCGTCGCAGGAGCAGGACTGGCCCAAGGTCAGGAACCTGCAGAAGCTGATGGTGCGCCACGAGGCGCTGGTGTTTCCGGATGGAGGTGGGAGACCTCGATCTCTCCGCCGTCGTGGCGGCGGAGTGAAGCTGGAGGAAGCCTGAGCCGGGGGTCGCCGGGGAGGGCGGGAGCAGCCTCGACAAAGTCGCGTCGGTTCAGTACTGCCGGATGGGCCGGGCGCGGTGAGCGAGACGGGAAGGTATACGAGAGAAACCGGTTGCGTTACGCCTCTCGATTCTGCGCCAGCTCTAACCCGGTGGATGTGGGCTGGATTGCGGTGCGCACCCGCCCGGGTCTATGACCGGGCGGGGAACTTCTGGTCGGGGTCTCGTCAGTTCGGGCCAGGAGGTCACGGTGAATGTCTACGGCGTAGCCGATGACGATGCCGCAGGGGTAGAGCCGGGTGCCTAACCCGTCGACCGGACAGCAGTGAACGTGGGAACCGCCCGTGACCGCTCCTCATACCCCCCTCGTCCGGAGGGAGCGGGCTGGGGATAGGCGCGACGTCAGCCGAAGGCGCGGGCGGGGCGGAGCCGCCGTAGTACTCCGAGCCGGGGAAAGCCCGGCGCATGGGGAAGGGCGGCAGCGTGTCAGTCAAGGAAGGAGCTGTAATGCCCGAAGATGCGCCGGGGAATCCCGGCGCCGTGGCCTGGCCGGATCCATTCACGGCCAGCGTCAGGGTACGGGAGATGCAGGCCAAGTTGCACCGCTGGGCGGGAGAAGATTCCTCCCGCCGGTTCGGTGACCTGTTCAACCTCGTGTATGATCCGGCGTTTCTGGTGCATGCGTGGGAGCGCGTGTCCACTAACAAGGGCGCCAGGACCCCGGGTGTCGATAAGGCCACGGTGGCCATGATCGAGGCCCGGGTTGGAGTGGTGGCATTCCTGGGCCATATCCGGGACTTGCTGAAGTCGGGTGAGTTCGGGCCGGTTGAAGTGCGGCAGGTGATGATACCTAAAGCGAGCGGGAAACTTCGTAAGCTAGGTATTCCCACCGTCGCGGACCGCGTGGTCCAGGCGAGCCTGAAGGCAGTTCTTGAGCCTATTTTCGAGGCGGATTTCCAGCCGTGCTCGTATGGGTTCCGCCCTAACCGCAGGGCGCAGGACGCGATCGCCGAGATCCAGTTCTACGGCACCCGGGGATACCACTGGGTGCTGGAGGCAGATATCAAAGCCTGTTTCGATGAAATCTCGCACACGGCATTGATGGACCGCCTCCGGGCCAGGATCAAGGATAAGCTGGTCTGCGCGCTGGTGAGGGCGTTCCTGAAATCCGGGATAATGACCGAGCTCGGGGACCGGGAAGAGACGCTGACCGGAACACCCCAGGGCGGGATACTCTCCCCGTTGCTCGCCAACATCGCCTTGTCGGCGCTGGACGATCATTTCAGCCAGCAATGGCAGCAGGAGATGGGAACACGGCAGCAGCGGGAAAAGCGCATACGGCACGGCCAGGGTAACTGGAGAATCATCCGCTATGCGGACGATTTTGCCCTGGTCGTATTCGGCGGGCAGCATCATGCCGAAGCGCTGCGTGAGGAGGTGACGGCCGTGCTAGCCCCGCTGGGACTGCGGCTGGCACCGGAGAAGACCCGCGTGGTCCACATCGACGAGGGCTTCGACTTCCTCGGATTCACCATCCGCAGGATGCGGAAGAGAGGAACACAGAAGCACTACGTCTACACCAAGCCGTCCCGGAAGGCCATCCAGGCCATCAAGGACAAGGTGACGGCCAAGACGTACAGGTCAACCCGCCACATGAGCCTGGAGGAGCAGATCACCAGCCTCAACCGGATGCTGGCGGGGTGGGCGAACTACTTCCGGCACGGGGTGTCCAAGGACGTGTTCAGCGCGGTCGACAGCCACGCATGGCATCGGCTGATGCGCTGGATACGCGCCAAGCACCAGGGCAAGCACCGGATCGGGATGAGAGAACTCCGCCGTCGCTTCTGCGACAAGGGGTGGAGGTTCGCCTGCAACGGAGTCGCGTTCACCGGCGCATCCAGCGTCGCCGTGACCCGGTACCGCTATCGCGGCAACACCATACCGACCCCATGGACCCCGAACCCGGCAGCCGGCGGCGGCTGACCAGCGGGTAAGACACGTGGAGCGCCCGGTGCCCTGAGAGGGGCACGCCGGGTGCGGGAGGGGGCCACGGGAAACGGATCGGTGGTAACACCGACGCCGCGCCCGTGGCCTGCCTCACCTGCGCAGCCGCGCCAATACGCTGGTCAGCGTACGGCAGGTCACGCAGCGCAACACCGGGCGCAAGACCGCCGGGATCGACGGGGAGGTCGCGCTGACCTCCGAGGCCAGGGCGCAGGTGGCGGTGCGGGTGCACCAGTCCATCACGTCGTGGAATCCCCGCGCGGTCAAGCGCGTGTACATCCCGAAAGCATCAAACCGTGCCAAGCTGAGGCCGCTCGGGATTCCCGTGCTCATGGACCGCTGCCACCAGCAACGGGTCCGTCACGCACTGGAACCTGAGTGGGAAGCCCGGTTCGAACCCAGATCTTATGGGTTCCGGCCGGGCCGCAGCTGCCATGACGCGATCGCGGCGATCTTCACCACCTGCGCAGGCCCCCTGGCCAAGCGGGTATGGGCGCTGGACGCCGACTTGGCCGCGGCGTTCGACAAAATCGACCATGACCATCTTCTCGCTGCCCTCGGGTCGTTCCCGGCCAGGGACCTGATCCGGGGCTGGCTGAAGGCGGGCGCGTTCGAGGCGGGCAAGGGCTTCGCGCCGACGGAGGAGGGAACTCCCCAGGGCGGCGTGATGACTCCTCCAACGCAAGTGGCAACTTCTGCTTTGAGGTGACGCTGGGCTACCAGCGCTGCGAGCGGCCCGGTGTGACCGAAGTGAGCACGTGACATGTCAGGTAGCATGTTGGTGACATGGTTCGCGGTGGCCGGGTGGGGGGCGTGGAGTACGCCGGGCGCGTCAACGCTGCTGCCGGGCTGGTGGCGGCGGGGGTGCCGGTGGCTGAGGCGGCCCGGGTGCTGGCCGGGCGGTTCGGCTGCTCGGAGCGTCAGGCCCGCCGCTACGTGGAGGTCGCGGCCCGGTCGGGAGCTGTGCTGGTTCCCGAGCCGGCGACGGTGTTCACGGTCAAGGTGCCGGGCAGTCTTGCGCAGCGGGTGCGGGAGCATGCCCGGGCGTCGGGGAGGTCGATCTCCGCGGTGGTGGCGCAGGCGCTGGAGGAGTTTCTCGCGCGCGGCCGCAGGAACCATTCCCGCAGGTGAGCGAGCTGGTAGTCGAAGCGGTGTTCGTGTTCGACCGCCTCGGGGCCGCGGAATTGTCGGCGGCCTGCAAGATCATGGTCCCCGAAGGGCCGGCCCGCCGCATGCGGGGCGGTCAGGAAGGACGGTGCCGCGATGACCAGCGCGGCGATCTACGCGCGGGTGTCCAGCGCCCGGCAGAAGGAGCAGGAGACGATCGTCTCCCAGACCGGGGCGCTGCGCGCCCACGCCGGGCAGCTGGGGCTTGACGTCCCCGAGCAGTGGGTGTTCGAGGATGACGGGTACTCGGGCGCGTCGCTGGTGCGCCCGGCCCTGGATGCGCTGCGGGACCTGGTGGCCCAGGTGCCGGTGGACGTGGTGCTGTGCTACTCCCCGGACCGGCTGGCCCGCAAGTACGCCTACCAGGCGCTGCTGATGGAGGAGCTGGCCAGGGCGGGCACCTCGGTGGTGTTCGTCAAGGCCCCCTCGGGCGATTCTCCCGAGGACGCGCTGCTGGTCCAGTTCCAGGGCATGATCGCCGAGTATGAGCGGGCGCAGATCATGGAACGGACCCGCCGCGGCAAGAACCAGCGGGCCCGCTCCGGCAGCGTGAACGTGCTGTCGGGGGCCCCGTTCGGGTACCGGTACGTGCGCAAGAGCGATCACGCCGCCGCCCGGTATGAGGTCGTGCCGCACGAGGCCGCCATCGTCGCCGCGCTGTTCCGCCGCTACGCCGACGAGGGCGTGGCCATCGCTGAGCTGGCCCGCTGGCTCGGCAGCACCGGGGTCACCACCCGCACCGGCAAGGCCCGCTGGGACCGCTCCACGATCTGGGGCATGCTCCGCAACCCCGCCTACGCCGGCCGGGCCTGCTTCGGCAAGACCGGCCGCCTCGGCCAGCAGGCCAGCCGCAACCGGGTCGCCCGGCTGGCCGGGCGCGCCACCGGCACCGCCTACACCACCGTGGACCGCCCCCGCGGCGACTGGCTCGAGATCGACGTCCCGGCCCTGGTCGACGAGGCCACCTTCGAGCGGGTGGCGCGCCGCCTGGCCGACAACAAGAAGTTCGCCTCCCGCGCCAGCAAGACCCCGTCCCTGCTGCAGGGCCTGGCCGCCTGCGCGGGCTGCGGGTACGCCTGCTACCGCGGCCACACCACGACCAGCGCCGGCAACAAGATCTTCTACTACCGGTGCATCGGCAGCGACAACTACCGGTTCGAGCACGGCAAGGTCTGCGACAGCAAGCCCGTCCGCGCCGACTACCTCGACCAGGTCGTCTGGGACCACATCACGCACCTGATCGCCGACCCCGCCCTGATCCGCGCCGAGATCGGCAACCGCCTGGCCCAGATCCGCACCGCCGATCCGGCCACCGCCCAGCGCAAGCGCCTGGACGACGCCCTCGCCAAAACCACCAGCGCAATCACCAGGCTGATCGGCGCCTACCAAGAAGACCTCGTCTCCCTCGACGAGCTCCGAGCCCGGATGCCCGATCTGCGCGCCCGCCAGACCAGCCTGCGGCACCAGGCCCAGGCCCTGGACGCCCAGCTCGCCGACCGCGAGGTCTACCTCAAGCTCGCCGACGACCTCGAGGGCTTCCTGGCCACCCTCCGCAAATCCGCGGTCACCGCAACCGTCGAGGACCGCCAGCGCGTCCTGCGCCTGCTCGTGAAGGAAGTCCTCGTCGGCCCCGGCAAGATCGTCATCCGTCACTCCATCCCCGCACGAGGCGACACACCCGCACCCGCCACCGTCAGCACAGACAGTGACGACGACGCGGAGCCTGCCCCAGGTTCGCACTTGCGTTGGAGGAGCCATCAGCCCGTTGCTGCTGAACGTCGCGTTGCACGGGCTGGAGGAGGCCGCCGGGGTCCGCTACAAGACCTCCGGCACGCATGCCGGGGACACCAAGCCAGGTTCCCCGGTGGCGATCAGGTACGCCGATGACATGGTCGTGCTCTGCCACAGCCAGCAGCAGGCCGGGCATGTCAAGGCGCGGCTCGCGGAGTGGCTGGCCCCCCGGGGCCTGGCCTTCAACGAGGACAAGACGAAGATCGTCCACCTCAGCGAGGGCTTCGGCTTCCTCGGGTTCAACGTCCGCCGCTACCTCAACCGCAAGCTGCTGATCAAGCCGTCCAAGGCGGCCATCAGGCGGCTCCGGGAACGGCTCGCGGCCGAGATGCGCACCCTGCGCGGCGGCAACGCGATGGCGGTCATCGCCAAGCTCAACCCCATCATCCGGGGCTGGGCGGCCTACTACCGGGGCGTGGTGTCATCCAGGCTGTTCGGCTCGCTGGACAGCTACCTGTGGAAGCTGCTCTACAAGTGGGCCAGATGGCGCCACGCGAACAAGCCGAGGCGCTGGATCGTCGGCCGGTACTTCGGCAAGTTCAACAAGTTCAGGAACGACCGCTGGGTGTTCGGCGACCGCGATAGCGGCGCCTGCCTGGTCAAGTTTTCCTGGACCGGCATCGAACGGCACGTGCCGGTCAAGGGCGCGGCATCCCCCGATGATCCCGCCCTGACCAGCTACCGGGCCGAGCGGCGCAAGAAGGTCAAACCCCCGCTGGACCGATACACCCTGCGCCTGCTGTCCAGGCAGGACGGGTTGTGCCCACTGTGCGGGGACCACCTGCTATCGCCGGATCAGCCACCCCAGTCCCCCGGGCAGTGGGAACGATGGTGGCTGCACGTCACCCGGAGGGCGATAGCCGCCAGCTATCTCACCCACCACGGGCGACCCGGCCCGGCCGACGGTGACCAAACCCGCCTCGTGCACGCTTCCTGCCAACGCGGGCTGCAGGCCCGCCAGCGCAGAAACCCAGCGCTTCAACCTGCAACGTCCTCGCGGCTTGCATGAGCCGTGTGCCGCGACGAGTGGCACGCACGGTTCTTAGGGGGCCCCGGCGCGGCAACGCGCCGGGGCTACCCGGCGGCGAAGCGGCAGGCGGCGGCCGGAGAGATCATCCGGCCGTGTGGACACCGCCGTCCCCGGGGTAAAGAGGGCGCCCTGAGCCGGCCGTGTCTCACGCGTGCGGAACATGGAAACCCCGTCATGGTCCGGCACCTTTGGTGCCGGTAGGCCGATCGTAAGAGGGGCGGAATACCAGGCGGGACAGGATGCCCAGGAAGCGAATGCCGGCGGCCGAAAGGCAGCAGGAAACCAGCGCCGTCATGCCCGGCTCCTCCGCCGGGGGCGCTGCATAACTGGCCGGATACCGGGCCTGGTGCCCGGGCGCGAAAGCGCGCCGACGTGAGGCAGGTGAGCTGTTGAAGCGATGCGGCCGAGATCGCCGGAACCGAAGGGCAAGTTAGACGCGATGACGGGTTACAGCTTCTCCACCCCGGTATGGGATGGCGGTACCTGGGTCACCCCTGCGGTGGCCGAGGTGACGGGCCGGGCCCGGATAGCGAACGGACCGGAGGACCAGCCTCGTAGTGCGCCCGTCCAGTGGGATCGGATCGACTGGCGGGCGCAGGAGGAGCAGGTACGGCGGCTGCGGCAGCGGATCTTCAAGGCGACGCAGGAGCAGGACTGGCCTAGGGTCAGGAACCTGCAGAAGCTGTTGCTGCGGAGCCGGGCCAACACGCTGGTCAGCGTGCGGCAGGTGACGCAGCGCAACGCGGGGCGCAGGACCGCCGGGATCGACGGGGAGGTCGCTTTGACTCTCGAGGCCAGGGCGGAAGTGGCGGTGCGGGTGCACCAGTCCATCTCGTCGTGGAATCCCCGCGCGGTCAGGCGCGTGTACATACCGAAGGCATCAAACCGTGCGAAGCTGAGGCCGCTCGGCATTCCTGTGATCTTGGACCGGTGTCATCAGAACCGGGTCAAGAACGCGCTGGAGCCCGAGTGGGAGGCCCGGTTCGAGCCCAGATCGTATGGGTTCCGGCCGGGCCGCGGCTGCCATGACGCGATCGCGGCGATCTACAACGTGTGCAAGGGCCCGATGGCCAGCCGCGTGTGGGCGCTGGACGCGGACTTGGCTGCGGCGTTCGACCGCATCGATCATGATCACCTTCTAGCTTCTCTCGGGTCGTTCCCGGCCAGGGACATGATCCGGGGCTGGCTGAAGGCGGGCGTGTTCGAGGCAGGCAAGGGCTTTGCGCCGACCGTGGAGGGAACTCCGCAGGGCGGCGTGATCAGCCCGTGCCTGCTGAACGTCGCGTTGCACGGGCTGGAGGAAGCCGCCGGGGTCCGCTACCGGGCCCCGGGTGCTGAGGCCGGGAAAGCCAGAGCTGGTTCCCCGGTCGCGGTCAGGTACGCCGATGACATGGTCGTGCTCTGCCACAGCCAGCAGCAGGCCGGGCAGGTCAAGGCGCGGCTAGCGGAGTGGCTGGCGCCCCGGGGGCTGGCCTTCAACGAGGACAAGACGCGGATTGTCCACCTCAGCGAGGGCTTCGGCTTCCTCGGTTTCAACGTCCGCCGCTACCCCAACCGCAAGCTGCTGATCAAGCCGTCCAACGCGGCTATCAGGCGGATCCGGGAACGGCTCGCGTCCGAACTGCGCACCCTGCGCGGCGGCAACGCGATGGCGGTCATCGCTAGGCTCAACCCCGTCATCCGGGGCTGGGCGGCCTACTACCGGGGCGTGGTGTCATCCAGGCTGTTCGGCTCCCTGGATGACTACCTGTGGCACCTTACCTACAAGTGGGCCACGTGGCGCCACGACAACAAGCCGAAGCGCTGGATCGTCGGCCGGTACTTCGGCAAGTTCAACAAGTTCAGGAACGACCGCTGGGTATTCGGCGACCGCGACAGCGGCACCTGCCTGGTCAAGTTCTCCTGGACCGGCATCGAACGGCACGTGCCGGTCAAGGGCGCGGCATCCCCCGATGACCCCGCCCTGGCCAGCTACCGGGCCGCACGGCGGAAGAAGGTGAAACCCCCGCTGGACGGATACACCCTGCGCCTGCTGTCCAGGCAGGACGGGCTCTGCCCGCTGTGCGGGGACCACCTGCTCTCCGCCGATCAGCCACCCCAGTCTCCCGAGCAATGGGAACGGTGGTGGCTGCAGGTCACCCGCAAGGCGATAGCCGCCAGTTATCTCACCCACCACGGAAGACCCGGCCCGGCCGACGGTGACCAGACCCGCCTGGTGCACGCATCCTGCCAGCGGGCGCTCCACGCCCGCCAGCGCAGGAAACCCGCACTTCAACCCGCAACGCCCTCGCGGCTTGCTTGAGCCGTGTGCCGCGACGAGTGGCACGCACGGTTCTGAGGGGGCTCCGGCGCGGCAACGCGCCGGAGCTACCCGACTGAATACGGTCCCGCGGCGCAGTCGGCGCCATCGCTAGGAGTGTCTGCGACCGCGGCCCCCCGGAAGAAATCAGTGTGCCGTGCCGCTGATCCCGTGCGATGCTCAGCGGGACCGGTGGACGGGCTGAAGGCGGAGGAGAGCATGAGCAGTTCGTCCCGGCCGGCCGGGGAGTAACCGAAGATGACGACGTCATGACAGTCTCCTTTCATTATCGTGCTTGCTGGTTCGGTGGCCGCCACGGCACGCAAGCCGTGGCGGCCACCGCGTCAGCTGTCGGCCGGGTGGTAGGTCTGCTCCTTCAGCCTGGTGATCTCCGTGGCGGCATCGCCTCGGATCAGGGTCGAGTTCTCCCACTCGGCCATGTCCAGCGTCGTGGAGACCACCACCTTGGGGGTGGCGTTCATCTGGGCCGCCATCGGGTCGCTGGTGTTGCCGGCGAATGTCTGGTAGGTGACCCGGCCCAGCAGCATCGTGTCACCGGCGGCCATCAGCGAGCCGATGACCTGGCCGACCTCCGGGCTGAAGTAGGGGCCGGTCCATGTCTCCGGCGCTTCCACCACGCCATCGACCGACACGAACAGGCCCGCCACGATCTTCCGCATGACATCTCCCCTCTCTCACCGGGACTCGCGGCCGGGCCATCCGGCCGCTCCTGCTCCTGCCTCGAACGGGCGGCGGCAGGATCGATACGGTCGGCCGGCTGTTTGGGTGCCAGCCCTGCGACTTCTTTGAGACTGGTGCTAAGAGGCACACCGCCGCATGGTGCGGTTGACGTATTTGCGGGTGTGGCTGGGCTGACGTGTCTAGGGGCCCGCTGTTCGCCCCGAAGCTGCAAAAGCGAAGGTCTGAGCGGGCCGGAGCAGAAGCCGGATCCCGCCGATAAGGCGTCAGGGCGCGTCGAATAGGTGCATACGGTACGCGGCGGCGGCGGCCTCACCCCGGGAGGCGACACCAAACTTGCCGAGGATGTTGGACACGTGCACGCTGGCGGTCCGGGGGGAGATGAACAGCTCGGCTGCGATCTCACGATTGCCGTGCCCGGCGGCTACCAGCCGCAGCACTTCCTGCTCGCGCGGAGTGAGCCCGAACGGCACTGCGGCCCCGGCGGCTGCAGCGCCGCTGTCCGGGCTGGCGAGCTGGATCCGCGCCCGCCGGGCCAGCTGGCTGATCTGCTGCTGCAGCGGCTGAGCGCTGAGCTGGGCGGCGAGCTGGGCCGCCCGGTTCAGCCGGCTGGCCGCTCCGTCCCGGTCACCGGCCGCCGCCGCGGCGCCCGCAGCCCGCGCCAGCCCGTAGGCCAGCGGGTAGGGCTGGCCGGCCGCTTCCCAGGCGGCGCTTGCGGCGTCCCAGCAGGCCAGGTCCTGCTCGCCGTCAGCGCGGGAGGCTT
>WNEY01004354.1_pt1 | contig 10779 bp, 4 predicted proteins | sample 5400531 | NCBI WGS metagenome assembly WNEY01 (sample SAMN13153338, study PRJNA577476) | soil metagenome | isolation source: 200 cm saprolite under Douglas fir tree site 1 | place: USA:California | collected 2015-04-18
CCACCAATGCTTTGCCGTTGTGGCTCCGCGGATCGAGTCCCGCCTTGTCGAGCGTGCGCTTGAATTTCAGCCGCAGCATCGGGATCTCGCGCACGCTGCGGCTGTACGCCGCCGAGGTGAAGAGGCCGAGGAAGCGATCCTCGGCGATGAGATCCTGGCCGTTGTCGGGGTAGCGTTTGATGCCCACTCGGTCCATCGGCACAGCGCGATGAATTCGGCTGCGGTTGTTGGCCTTGGTGATGATGAGCAAATCTTTGCGCCTGGCGTAAGCGCTGAATTCGGGCGAGAACGGCTGCTCGCCGCGCTCAATCGATTCGGGACGCATCACGCGAAGGATTCCCAGTCCGGTTTCAGGTTCCGCCGGCAGATAGTCCTTCCCCTTGCGCGTCTCAAATCGATAGCGGCGAAATCCGAGAAAAATGAAATTGCCGTCATCGAGCCACTTGAGGAAGGCTTTCGCTTCGTCCACTTCCTCCTGAGGCATCGGCAGTTTTCTCTGTTCCAGCTCACGAATGTTCTCGGTGAGGCGCTCGCGCATGGGCCGCCAGTCGGTCACCGCAACGCGCACCTCGGCGAGCACTTCCTCGATCGACTTGCAGATGACGTCCAGCTCCGCCGGAGAGCTCTCCTGGTCGATCTCGAGATGCATATAAGACTCAGTGATGGCATCCGCCGGGGCCGCCTGCGTCGTCGCCAGCTCGATGCGGCGACCTTTCGCGTCGCGGCGCACGCGCACTACCGGGTGCAGGAGCAGATGGATGTTGCGCTCCCGTTGGTTGACTTCGGCCGTTACCGAGTCGACGAGGAACGGCATGTCGTCGTTCACGACCTCGATGACCGTGTGCTCGAGCGCCCAGCCGTTTTTCTCGACGGTTGGATTGTAGAGACGGACTTTCGGACATCCCGGCTTCCGCTCTTTCCCGAATTCCCAGAGAGCGAGCGCACCGCCGAGAAGCGTGTCGAAGGAGGTGTAAATGATGTCATCGGGGGCCACAAGAGCGAAGTAACGCCAGACGAAATGCGACGCGCTCTCGGCTTCGTCCGCGCTGACGCGATTCCTGGCCTCCGTGGCGAGGCGCTGGACGAGGTCGACTTTCCGGTCTTCGGCGGCGACGGTCATGGTGCGGGGGACGATTCTATCGGGTTCAATCCCCGATCGGCGGTCCGGGCGGCACCTCCGGCGGGCGCGGCTGCGTCCGTGGCTGATCGGGGCGCTCCAGGAAACGCTGGATATCGTCGCGAAGGGCGTGGCGGTGGGCGATTTCGGCAGGTTCGTTCGGTCGATTCGCCAGCCGCGCCGCCAGCGATCTCAGCGCCTCGGTCGCCTCGGCCCGGACCTGAGCGTCCGCATCGCGTGAATTCGCCAGCTCCATCAACCGCGTTGCCGCAAGACGGCAGGTCGCACGCGAGATCGCGCCAGGTTGCGTCGCCAGATCAACGAGCCGATCGAGCAGGTCGGTGAAGCCCGGGTATCGCGCGTTCTCCGCATGAAACTGCTCCATGCGGGCCGCGCGCCGCGGATCGAGCAGCGCGCCGAGGGTGATGTCAGCCGAGGACATTGTGGCGGAGATCGGATCGAATGCCGGGGTGGTGCGGTGTTCGAACAGCTCCGCCGTTCCCCGCTCGTATCCGAATGCGCGCGGCGGAATGAGATCGATGATGCGCTGCGGGATCTGCAGGAAGGACGGCTCGAGAGTCGACAGCACCGCGGCGATCGCGTCACGCTGCCGATCCGCGGGAACGATGCGACGAACTTCCGGCGGCACAATCGCTCCGTGCTCCTTAACGGCGTAGGTGTAATAAACGCCGCCGATCGATTTCGCCGCTGCCTCGAGCTGATAGCGGCAGTGCAGATACAGCGGGACGAGTTTTTCCTCCAGCGACGAAAGCGGCTCGCCGACCGTGAGATTGCGCAGGCCAAACTGCTCGAGCGCGATGCGGCGGACCTCGATCTCGTGACGCAGCATGTTCACCGGATCACCGGGACTGTCCCACACCGACGCCAGCGGATGCGCGGCGCTGACCGGCCGCGCGTCGGCATCCTTGATGAAGAGCATCGGCGCTTCACGAATCAATTGATCCAGCTTCGTATCCTCATTTGCAGTGGCCGCAAACTGCGTGTAGGCGTAGCGGATGGCAAAGATGTCGTATGCGCCAACGCCTCTGGCATAGGCGTCGGAGAGATCGAGCTTGCCATTCGTGATCTTCACGTACGGCGCGGGATAATCCATCACCGAGGCGCGTTCGTAACTGCTCGCGGCCATGTTGTGATCCAGTCCGAGCGTGTGGCCGGTCTCGTGCGCGGCGAGCTGCCGGATGCGCGCGAGCGCCATCATCGAGGGCGAGGTCGCCGGATCGAGCTCGGAGAGCGCGCGGTCATCCAGCTCTTCGTACTGTGGAATCAGCCCGCTTCCGATCAGTACGTCCTGGCGAATGCGGAGCGATCCGAGACGCACGTTGCCTTTGAGGATCTCGCCGGTGCGCGGATCGATCACCGATTCGCCGTACGACCATCCGCGCGTCGACCGATGCACCCAGTTGATCATGTTGTAACGAATGTCCATCGGATCGGCATCCGGCGGCAAAATCTTCACCTGAAAGGCGTTGCGGAAGCCCGCCGCTTCAAACGCGGTGCTCCACCACGAAGCTCCTTCGACCAGCGCGCTGCGGATCGGTTCGGGAACGCCGTTGTCGACGTAGTAGACGAGCGGCTCGATAGGTTCCGAGGTTGATGCATTTGGATCTTTCTTTTCCAGCTGATGCCGCGCGATCCAACGCTTCTCCACCGGGCCGGCGAAAGGACTGGCGTAGTCGTAAAACTCCACACCGAAGAGACCGACGCGCGGATCGAGCTTGCGCGGCTTGAATCCGGGAGGCGGCAGCGCGACGAGCGAGTGATGCTCGCGCACAGTGACGAGCTGCGGAGTTGGAGTCACTCCGGTCACCAGCGGACCGGGGCGATCATGCGTCTCGAACGTCAGAATGGCCTCCACCTCGGTGTTCTTCGGAAACGCTTTGGTGCGCGGCAGGTAAATCGCGCTGCGATTCTTGTCGACGGTGTACGAACCCTGTTGCGTGGCGCGCAAACGATCGGCGACGCCGTGCATGTCGCTCAGAAAAAAGTCGGTGGCGTCGACAGTGACTATGTCGCCTTCGGTCTTCTCCACTTTGAACGCCCAAAGCACCGACCGGGCGAACGAGTCTTCAACCGCACGCCGCTCGTTGGGATCGTTGCTCAACGCGCGGAAGCGAGTATTCGCTTCGATCAGCAGGACCTTCGGCCCGACGCGCTCGAAATGGACGAGATGACTGTCTCCCATCTCGCCGCGATCGAGTCCGATCGGATTCGATCCGACGCCGGCCGGCAACGAGACGACGTAGAGGAATTCATCGCCGAAGCGGCTGATCTGCAGCATCAGCTTGCCTGCCGTCGCGTCCCACTGAATCGGAAACTGGTTCGTCGTGCCGACCGGCCGCCCAGGCCCCTCGCTCACGCTCGGGGTGACAACTGGCGGGCCCTCCAGTGACCCTCCTGTCGTCGAGCAGGCGGCGAGTACGAGCAATAGCAGCGCAAATCGTTTCATGCCGCGGATTCTATTGCGGCTCGGGACCCCAAGAGAGGAAGCGCACGAGAAGGCCGAGGTCGCGGCGATCGCTCGAAAGCCGGGCAAGCGTCCGATCGGTGGTGATCTCCAGAGCGTTCGCTGCGGGCCCCGGCGTCACGTCGTATTCGCGCGCGAGATGCGCCTCGGGCGCCTTGAATCGATCGATGACCGCGCCATTCAGGAGAATGCTGACCGTCGGCGGCGATGCCATCAACTCATCGGGCACATCGAATTGGATACGCAGTTTCGTGAGGCCGCTACTTCGCGGCAGCGTGGTCACGGAGCGGCCGCTCATCCAGCGCCACTCGTCGACGCCGCTCCGCTCGGGTGGATACCAGCCGCTGACGAACCGGGGAAGCTGCGGCAGCGGCTCGAGCGCCACTTCGAAGTAATGCCGCCGCGCGATGTTCCACAGCGGCCCTCGATCCCGCTTGAAGACATATCCGGACGGCTCTGTGTGATCGATTTCCGTGAGCAGATACGGCGTTCGCGTCGGAACGGTCAGCGGCAGCGCACGTTCATCAAAGACGAGATGATACGGATGATTCGGCAGGAAGTAGTCGATGAATGGAGTCATCGGGAACGCGACGTAAAGATCGCTCGTCTTCGGATCGAGATGCTGCTGCACGGCTTCGACGCCGAGGACCGAAGGCGAGACAGTGACGCGCGCGACGGTGAGCGCAGGCCACGTGTAGATGATGAAGCCAGCAATCAACGCTGTGCCGGTGAAAGCCTCCCCTTTGGAGTGCGGCGGCTTGCCGCCGCTTTCGGAAAAGCGGCGCCAAGGCGCCGCACTCCAAAGGCGCGCGATTCCGTCGGCGGCAAAGATCGCGAACATGGGCGCGTAGCCGATCGAGAAGCGGCTGATGCTGTAGCGGTCGAGCATCAGCCACGCGGCGATAGCGAATGGTCCGAACGTCGCCGCATTGAACAACATCCATCGATCGCGCGTACGGATCGCGCCGGCGATCGAGATGAGCACGAAAATCGATATGGCGATGCTCAGCCCGGGCGACTCGTACTGCTTGATGAAGAAGCGGTCGATCAGCCGCCAGAGCGGCGGACGGTCGGGACTGCGAAAGGAATCGACGCGGGCGATGTATTCGCCGTGCACGCGGATCGCATTGACATACGGCCCCAGTGCGCCCGTCGCGTGAATCGCCGACGCGTACGAAACGCCGACCACCGCCGTTCCGATCATCGCCGCGAATCCAACGTCGCGCAGTGACTGCCGCGCGCGGAACCACGTCGACACCGCGGCGGGAAAGATCCCCACCAGCAGATTCTGCGGTCGGATGCCGACGGAGAGCGCCAGCAGAAACGTGCCGATGAAATACGCATTCGCGTCGCGGCATCCTCGAAAGAGAAAGGCGACCGCGTAGATCACCAGCGTGATCGACGCCACATCGCTGAATGCCGTGCCGCCGAAAAACCAGACGTTGGGGAAAAACGCGAGCAGCGCGCCCGCGATCACCGACGTGGTGAATTTCAGCCGCAGCTCGCGCGCCAGCATGAACATCGCCGGAAAGAGCAGCACGCCGGCGATCAGATTCAAAACCTGCAGCGACCGGAAGTCGCTCGGAACGAAAAAGTGGACGAGCTTCGCTGCGGCGATGTACACGGGAAAGCCGGGTGGGTGGGGGTGGTGGCTGGCGACGTCGTACGCGCGCATGCCGAGGCAGAAGAGCGCTTCGTCCCAGTCCCAGAGCGAACGTGCCATCGCCAGTAAGCGCGACGCACCGCAGACGACGACAACGATCCAGTAGATCGCGCGTTCCCGCCCCGAAAGTGCTGGAGGAGCCTCGGTCAACTTCACTGTGTGAATTTGCCGCCGCCCTCCGCGAGCCGCCGTAAGGGTTCGGTGGGTCGAAAACGCGGGCCGTGCTTCGCTGCAAGCTCTTCGAGGCGCGCGACGACGTTGCGCAATCCGATCGAGTCCGCGTAACGCAGCAGCCCACCGCGGAACGGCGGGAAGCCGGTGCCCATGATCATCGCCAGATCGATATCCGACGCGGAAGCGGCGATCTTCTCGTCGAGGATCAGCGCGGCCTCGTTGATCATCGACAGCACCATGCGATCGACAGCAGTTTTCTTATCCACAGGATGCGGCGCGCTGACGCCGAGGAGCTTGTAGACGGCGGCATCGGGACTCTTGCGTTTGCCGCCTTCGTAGAAGTACAGGCCCTTGCCGCCTTTCTTGCCGAGGCGGTGATCGGCATAGAGGACTTCAACGATGCGCGACTGCTGGATGCGTCCGGCAAAGCGCTCACGCAGAATCACGCCCACCTTCGCCGCGACGTCGATGCCCACTTCATCGAGCAGTGCCATTGGTCCCATCGGCATCCCGAAGTCGACCATCGCCTCGTCGATCGACTCGATGCTGTTGCCTTCTTCGAGAAGGAATCCCGACTCGTTCATGTACGGCCCAAGGATGCGATTGACGATGAATCCCGGGCCGTCGTTGCAGACGACGACACTCTTGCCGAGCTTGCGGGCGAAACTGGCGACGGTCACCATCGAGACATCGGACGTCTTCTCGCCGCGAATCACTTCCACCAATGGCATGCGATCGACCGGATTGAAGAAGTGCATGCCGACGACGCGATCTGGATGCTTCGCGTTCGCCGCGAGCTCGGTGATCGGCAGCGTCGACGTGTTGCTGGCGAAAATGGCCCCCTCTTTGGCAATCGACTCGAATTCGGCGAGCACCTTGCGCTTGACGTCGAGATTTTCGACGACCGCTTCAATCACCAGATCGGCGTGTTGAAAGCCGCTCCAGTCCGTCGTGGTGGTGATGCGGGCGAGGTCACGCTGCATCTCGCCGCGCGTCATGCGGCGGCGCTCCACTTTCTTTTTCCAGATCTTCGCCGCCGCCTGGAGACCGCCGGCGAGCGCGTTCCAGTTGATGTCGCGCATGCGCACCGCGGCGTCGGTCTTGTCGCTGACGATGTAGGCGATCCCCCCACCCATCACGCCCGCCCCGAGGACGCCGACGCTGGCGACCTCGCGCGGCTTCGCGGCGACGCGGTCCTTCTTCGAATCCTCCATCATGAAGAAGAGCCGCACCAGGTTCTGCGCCACTTCGCCGGTGATCAGCGGAACGACTTCCTCGACCTCGCGCGCCAGTCCGCGCTCCACCCCCTCGGCAAATCCCGCTTCCATGACTTCGATCGCCTTCAGCGGCGCGGGGTAGTGGCCGTGTGTCTCCTCGAGCACCGCTTTGCGCGCCTGCTTGAACACGAACGCGCGCGCCAGCGGATTGCCCTCGATGTAGAACTTCGTGCGCGCGCCGTCATGGCGCTTGCCGCGTTGCGTGAATTGCTTCGCCACGTCGAGAAGAATCGCGCCCGGTACGACTTCGTCGGCCAGGCCGACTTTCTTCGCCCGCCGTCCATCGAGCGATTTGCCCTCGAGGATAATGTCCAGCGCTGCCGGCAATCCGATCAGCCTCGGCAGCTTCGTCGTCCCCCCCCACGCCGGAAAAATGCCGAGCTTCGTCTCCGGCAGGCCGATCGTTGTCTTCGGGCTGTCAGACATCACGCGCCAGTCGCAACTGATGGCCAGCTCGCATCCGCCGCCGAGGCACGCGCCGTTGATGGCCGCCACTTTGACTTGCGGCAGCTTCGAGAAGCGATGAAGCGTCTGCTGTCCGAAGCGCGTGTACTCCTTTGCCTGCTCGGGAGACGTCGCTTTCGAGAATTCGGAGACATCCGCGCCGGCGATGAAGATCGATGGCTTTCCCGACGCGATCAGAATCCGTTTGACATCGCTCGCCCGCTCCATCTGGTCGACGATTCCACCGAATTCGATCATCACTGAGCTGGAGAACTTGTTGACCTTCTCCCCCGGCAGGTCGAACCAGATGAGGGCCAGGTCGCCTTCGCGCTCGATCCGAAACGCGGCCGTCCCGGCCGCAGTGATCGGGCGTCTCGCCCGATCACCGTTCTCGTCGGCGAGCGCGACGCTCGCCGACTGCGGGCGTGGACGCCCGCTCTCCATGCTCATGCCCGCTTCACTTCCCGCTCTTCTTCCCCTTCGCCCTCGACGAAGAGCTGATCGATGATCTCCTTTGACCAGTTTATGCCGAGCGGAGCGAGGCATCTCCGGTGGCCCAGCTTAGCCGTTGCATCCTCGCGGTGCCGCCGGAGATCCCTCGCTCGCGCTCGGGATAAACTCTGAGTCATGCCCGCTTCACTTCCCGCTCTTCTTCCCCTTCGCCCTCGACGAAGAGCTGATCGATGATCTCCTTGTACTTCTTATCGATCACTTTGCGCTTCACCTTCAGCGACGGCGTGATCTCGTCCGCCTCGATGGTGAAGTCACGCGGCAGGAGCGCGAACCGGCGGATCTTCTCCTGCCGGTCGAGATTGCGGTTGAACCGATCGATCTCGTTCTGATAGAGCGCCTTCACCCGATTGTTGTTCACCAGGTCATCGCGCGAATCGAAGCGGATGCCCATCGTGGCCGCATCGCGCTCGAGCTTTTCGAAATTCGGCACGATCAGCGTAACCAGGAACTTGCGGCGGTCGCCGATGAGCACCGGCGTGCCGATGTAGGGCGAGCTCTTGAGCAGCGCCTCGAGCGGCTGCGGCGCGATGTTCTTGCCGTACGCGTTGATGATGATGTCTTTCTTGCGGTCAGTGATCTTCAGGAAACCATCCTTGTCGATCTCCCCAATATCGCCGGTGTGGAACCACCCCTCGGAATCGATCGCCTGCGCCGTCGCCTCGGGATTGTTCCAGTAGCCCTTCATGATGTTGGGGCCGCGTGCGAGGATCTCGCCGTCGGCGGCGATCTTCACCTGCACGCCGGGGATGATCTTCCCCACCGTCCCGATTCGTCGCGCGTTCGGCGTGTTCAGCGCGATCACCGGCGACGTCTCGGTGAGTCCATAGCCTTCGAGGATTTCCAGACCGGCGCCGATGAAAAATGCCGCCAGCTCCGGAGAGAGCGGAGCGCCGCCGGAGAGGACGAACCTCACCCGCCCGCCGAGTCGCTCCTTGATCTTGTGGAAGACCAGCTTGTCGGCGATCGCCGACTTGATCTTCAGGCCGACCGGCATCGGCTTGTCCTCCACCCGGTACGGCAGTCGCTCCTCGGCCACCTTCAAAGCCCAGCGGAAGATTTTCTGCTTGGTCCCGGACGATGTGGCGACGTTGTTCATGATCCGCTCGCGCATCTTCTCGAAGAGCCGTGGGACCGCGGCGAAGAGATCGGGCTTGATCTCCTGCAGGTTTTCGCCGACCTTGGTCACGCTTTCCGCGTAGGCGATCGTCAGTCCCTTGATGAAGTAGCAGTAGTCGGCCATGCGCTCCAGAATGTGCGAGAGCGGCAGGATGGACATTCCCGTCAGCCCGCTCTGGATCGGCAGGACCTGCAGCGATGCCATCGCGTTGCTGACGATGTTGCCGTGCGTCAGCATCGCTCCTTTCGGATTGCCCGTCGTGCCGGAGGTGTAGACGAGCGTGGCCAGATCGTTCGGCTTCGGCTGCGCGCGGAGCTCGTCGAAGCGCGTGTCATCTTTTTGCGAGCGCCCGCTCTCCACGATCTGCTGAAATGTGAGTGCGTCCTTTCCTTGCCCCTCACAAACGATCACGTTGTGCAGGTGCGGGCAATGCGAACGGATCTCCTGGATCTTCTGCAACTGTTCCTGAGTCGAGCAGATGACGGCGACCGAGCCGGAGTCGTTCAGGATGTACTCGATCTGCCATCCGAGGAGCGTGGGATAGATGGGAACCGTGACGGCCGCATTCGCCAGGATGGCGAAGTCGGCCATCGCCCACTCGGGGCGGTTCTCGGAGAGGATCGCTATGCGGTCTCCGGTCTTGACGCCGAGGAGGCGCAGGCCGGTGGCGAAGTGGCGAACCGCGTCACGGAATTCGGGGACGCTGACATCCACCCAGCGTCCGTCCCGTTTTGATTTCAACGCCGCCGGGCGGTCGAGCGTGCACGTAACGGCGTAGATATCGTTTAGGGTCTTGATTTCCATCGGCGGCCCCCTGAGGCGCACAGTCTATCCTGAGGCCGGGGAGCGCAGCGACCGGCCGAAGGATCTCTGGTGGCGCAGCGATTTCAGAGTTAGGACCGGCATCGCGATGCCACCGGAGATCCTTCCGCTTCGCTGCGCTCAGCGTCAGGATAAATTGCTTAGGCCACCTTGAGCCAGCGCCACAATTCCGGAATTGTGGGCCGCTAATTTATCCTGAGGCCGCGGTCACGCGGCCGAAGGATCTCTCTGGAGGCACAGCGATTCAGCGGCCATCACTGACAGCGTGGCGCCACTGGAGATCCTTCGCTTCGCTTCAGGATAAACTGCTTAGGCCACCTTCAACCAGCGCCACAATTCCGGAATTGTGGGCCGCTTTCCGTAGGAGAGGATACCGAGCCGGAAGATCTTGGCCGTCGCCCAGAAGAAGACGAAGATCGTGGCGATGGAGATGGCGATCGACAGCAGGATGTGCCACATCGGCGGCTCGGAGACGAGCGTCCGGACGAACATGGTGATCGGGCCAAAGACCGGCGAAAGCGAGAAGCCGACGGCCAGAGACGAGTCGGGGTTGGTGATGATGGCCACCATCATGAACCAGGGGAGCATCATGATCATGGAGATCGGGGCGATGAGCTGCTGCGCTTCCTTCTCGGAGTTGCAGACGGCGCCGCCGATGGCGTAGACGCAGACGTAAGTGAAGTACGCCAGCAGGAAGAAGACCGCAAAGTAGAGAAAGACCATTGGCCGGAGAAACTGAAGGAGATTGACCCCGGCCATCATTGCCGAGGCGGCGCCGAACGTCGCGAAAGCGAGTCCGACGAGAATCCAGACCGTCAACTGCGTCAGGCCGACGAGCGCCACTCCCGTCACCTTTCCGGTCAACAGCTGCCTAGGCGACATCGAGGAGATGAGGATCTCCACCACGCGGTCGGTCTTCTCCGCGATGATGCCGCGCATGATCTCCAGCCCGTAAATCAGCGACGGGACGATCAGCAGAGCGGCGAAGATGAAGCCGATGATGAAATTCAGCTCGCCGCCTTTTTTCTGCTCCCCGCTGCGCGAGAGCTGCACGGCGTCGACGGGCACATCGCGCGTGAGCTTGTCGAGCGCCTCCGGATCGATGCCGCGCGCGAGCAGGCGGTGGCGATAGATCGCGCGGTTCGCCGAGGAGACGAGGGTCCCCTG
>WNEY01004355.1_pt1 | contig 10779 bp, 8 predicted proteins | sample 5400531 | NCBI WGS metagenome assembly WNEY01 (sample SAMN13153338, study PRJNA577476) | soil metagenome | isolation source: 200 cm saprolite under Douglas fir tree site 1 | place: USA:California | collected 2015-04-18
CATCACGGTATGCGTCGTGTTAATCGCCGGCCTACTGATCGCGATTCCGAAGGACGTGCAGTGGTCACGATCGCGGCGCCACGGCCGGCGCTTGAAGGGACCGGAGCTAGTGTCCGCCCGGCAGTTCAACCGACGAACGCGCGCCGACGGCATCGCGTTCGTTCAGACGCCGAGGCTGTCGGCCAAGCTGCTGGGCCTCCAGCGGGCGCTCACGATTCCACGCGCCATCGAGTCGAGCCACCTACTCATCATGGGCGACTCGGGCACCGGCAAATCGGCGCTCATCCGACAGCTGCTTCGTCAGCTCGAAGACCGCGGCGACAGCGCGATCGTGTACGACCCGGCGCTCGACTACACACCGCAGTTCTACACGCCCGAACGCGGCGACGTGATCCTCAATCCGATCGATGCACGCTCACCGTACTGGAGTCCCGGTGACGAGCTACGCCATGAGGCCGAAGCGCTCACGTTGGCGACGTCACTCTTTCCCGATCGCGTGAACGAGAATCCGTTCTTCACCGAAGGTCCGCGGCGTATCTTTGCGCACCTGCTGACATTCCGGCCAACGGCCGAGGAACTGGCGGCGTGGCTGTGTCACGACAAGGAGCTTGATCGCCGAGTGCATGGCACGCCGTACGCGTCGATCATCGACCGGCAGGCGCCCGCACAGCGCAGCGGGGTGTTGGCTGCCCTTAACATGGTCGCCGATACGCTGAAGCTGCTCCCACGTGAGTCGCAGACGACGCGGCGGTGGAGTGCGTCATCGTGGGCACGCGACCGTCGTGGTTGGCTGTTTCTGACGAGCACGCCTGAAACACGGACGCGCCTCGTCCCGCTCACCAGCCTGTGGCTGGACATGCTGGTGCTCCGCCTCATGAATCGCGGCCAACCCGGTCATCGCGCGGTGTGGTTCGTCCTCGAGAGCTCGCGAGTTTGCAACGGCTGCCCCAGCTCCATACGGCGGTGACGGAAAACCGGAAGTCCAACAATCCGGTCGTGCTCGGATTCCAGGGCCGCAGCCAACTCGAAACGCGCTACGGCCATGATGCCGAAGCGATGTTGTCGCAGCCGGCGACAAGATCTTTCTGCGCACGAGCGAGCCGCACGCGGCGAAATGGATCTCGGACACGATTGGCGAGGTCGAGATCGAGCGCATGCGCGAAAGCCGCTCGAAGGGCACGTACGGCCAACGGAGCTTCGGCCTCGAGCGACAAGTCGAGCCCTTGGTGATGCCGAGTGAGGTCAGCGGCCTCCCATCGCTGCGCGGCTACTTGAAGCTGGAGAACCTCGTCGTCCGGCTGCACTTCCCGTTCATCGACGTGCCGGCCCGGCATCCCGCGTTCGTGGAACGACCAGTGCTGGACACGCCGCGTCCAGCAATCGCTCCGGTGCCCGGCGTGCGGCCCGCAGCGCCGGTCATCCAATCGGCCGTGCCCGAGACGGTCATCGCCCAGGAGCGGCCGGCATCCGCGCCAGTCGCCCAGCAACCGTTCTTCCAGTAAGCGCGCCTCCATGCTCACGATCTCCAAGCCGTTGAGCGCGGGCCAGGCGCGGCGTTACCACGACGAAGAATTTCAGAACGCGCGCGAGAACTACTACACCGACGGCGCTGTCATTCGCGGCGTGTGGTCGGGCGAACTCGCGAGTCGGTGGGGCCTCGGCGGGGAGGTCAGGGAAGACCACTTCCGACGGCTCGCCGAGGGGCAGCATCCGATCACCGGCGAACAGCTCGTCCGTCATCAAACGGCTCGCGAGACGACCAACGCTCGCGGCGAGCGTGTCACGACGATGGAACACCGCGCCGGTTGGGATGCCACGTTCTCGGCGCCGAAGAGCGTGTCACTGACTGCGCTGGTTGGCGGCGACGAGCGCGTTCGTGAGGCGCACCGTGAGAGCGTGCGTGTCGCGCTGAAGGAGCTTGAGCCGTACGTGCAAGCGCGGCTCGGCGGCAATAGACGTCCGGAAACAACAGGCAATGCGATCGCCGCGCTCTTTGAACACGACAGCGCGCGGCCAGTCGACGGCTACGCGGCCCCGCAGCTTCACACCCACGCAGTCATCTTCAATCTGACAGAGACGGCGGACGGCGCCGTCCGTCCGCTGCAGCCACGCGAGCTCTATCGCACACAGCAGTACGCGACGGCGGTGTACCGGTCTGAGCTGGCGGCGCGAGTGACCGCACTCGGCTACGAAATCGAACGCGGTCGCAGCGGCCAGCCCGAGATCCGCGGCTACTCGCGCGAGTACCTCGACGCCTCCAGCCCGCGTCGTCAGCAGATTGAGGCGTACCTGGCCGACCCGGATCGACACGGTGCGGCTGCGGCTCAGATCGCGGCACATCAGACGCGAGAAGCCAGCTGGATGTCTCACATGAGGAGATGCAGCGCCGGCACCAGGAGGTTGCGGACCAGTTTGGGAACCAGCCGACGCACGTGGTTGAAGCCGCGGACCACCGGCGCGCGTATGACGTTGAGCACGATCGTGAGCAAACTGCTGCCGCGCGCGTGGCGGTCACCTTCGCGCGCGATCGCACCCTGGAGCGCGACGCGGTCGTGGAGGAACGCGCTATCCTCCGCGACGCCTTGCACCGATCGCTCGGAGAGGCGCGCATCGACGACATCAAGCAGGAGGTCGATCGTCGCGTTGAGCGCGGCGACTTCATCGCCGTTCAGCCGGAGTCAAACACGCCGGGTCGGTCGTTGACCACGCCCGCGATGATGGAACTCGAGCGCGACACGATCGACCGGATGCGTGCCGGCCAAGGCCAACATGCCGAACTGGTGACGGACGGCACTCGCGAGGCGATCGCGCGTGAATACGGGCACTTGAATGAGAGCCAGCGCACAGCCGTCAACGAGATCCTTGCGAGTCGCGATCAGGTGATGGCACTCGAGGGCACGGCCGGTACTGGCAAGACGACAGCGCTCGCCGCGGTTCGCGATGCAGCCGAACGTGAGGGTTACCACGTTGAAGGCTTCGCGCCGACCTCGCGCGCGGCTCACACGCTGGGTGAGGCCGGCATCGAGTCGCACACCTTGCAACGGCATCTGGCGCGCGGGGAGGCGGACACAGCGGCGGCGGATCTGAAGCGGCTGTACGTCCTCGAGGAATCGAGCTTGGCGAGCACGAAACAGATGCACACGTTTCTGGAGCGTCTCGGGCCGGAGGACCGCGTCCTGCTCGTCGGCGACGTGCGCCAGCATGAGGCGGTCGAGGCCGGTCGCCCGTACCAACAACTCCAGGAGGCCGGCATCCGCACGGCACATCTTGACGAGATCGTACGACAGCGCGATCCAGAGCTGAAGGTGGTCGTCGAACAGTTGTCTCGTGGAGACGTGCAGAGTGCAGTCGAACGTCTGGACCAGCAGGGTCGGGTGCACGAAATCGGTCCGCGCGACGAGCGCCTGACCGCCATCGCGAACGAGTATGTCAAAGACCCGAACACAACACTCGTCGTCTCGCCGGACAACCAGTCGCGACAGGACCTCAACGACGCGATTCACCGCACGATGCAGCGTGAGGGCCATGTCGATCAGCGCGAGCATGGGACGGCCGTACTGGTGCCACGCCAGGAGATCACAGGTGCCGACCGGCAATGGGCGGAACGCTACGAGGCGGGCGACGTCGTGCGCTATAGCCGTGGAAGCAAGGCGCTCGGGATCGAAGTTGGCGACTACGCGCGCGTGGAACACGTCGACGCAAAGACCAACCAAGTCACGGTCAGGACAGATGACGACCGTACCTTGAGTTACGACCCACGACGCTTGCAGGGGGTGACGCTCTATCGCGAAACCGAACGGGCCTTTGCCGAAGGGGATCGCGTGCAAATGACCGCACCAGATCGAGAGCGGGGTATACCCAATCGGGAGCTCGGTACGATCGAGCGCATCGACACGAATGGACGGATGGAAATGCGATGGGATTCCGGTCGAACGTCCTCAGTCGAGGCGAGCGAACGGCGCCATCTCGATTACGGCTACGCCGTGACGAGCCACAGCAGCCAGGGGCAAACAGCCGGCCGCGTCCTCGTGCACGTCGACACGGAGCGCGCGAGCGAGAAGCTCGTCAACCAACGATTGGCATACGTGGCTGTATCACGCGGGCAGTACGATGCGCGCATCTACACGGACAACAAGGTGAAGCTCGCGCGTGCGCTAGACCGTGATGTATCGCACACCTCCGCGCTCGAGCGACATCGCGCGGCGTCTTCCGACCACGCAGGCGAGCGCCACGTCGGACCGCGCGAGTCCTACAGTCAGACCATGGCCATCGCTCAATGCTGAGACCACGGTGCTCAGCGGCGTCAAGGGTGCCCTGCGGCAGCTCCGCCGCCCTTGACGCCGCCTGCGCGCCGCGCTCGGTCAGCATTTATCGATGGCCATCGGATCGAGTGCCTCGTGCGCGCCGCGCGGTAGAGCGACGTCACGTCGTGCAACACTGACAGTTGAACATCGCGGTCGAGCACGGACTCGAATGCGTCACAGGGCGCAGAAGAACCGGTAACCGCGCGCGGCTACTCCCCGTACAAGGAACACCGATATCAAATGATCGAAATTACCCTTCACGCAGTGCCGCTGTCGGTTCCATTGCTGCCGCGCGCCGCGCCGGCAGCCAGGACGACACCGCAGCAATCGCAAAGAACGCAATCCCCATCGCGCCAAACGTCATCGGATCCATGGCGCTCACGCCGACGAGCATCGTCCTCATCCCGCGCGTCAACGGCACCGCCGCGAGTACGCCGATCGCAAGGCCGGCCGCGCTGAGGCGCAAGCCGTGCCCGATGACGAGACGAAAAATGCGGCTGGGCGAGGCACCGAGTGCGATACGGACGCCGATCTCGGAGGTCCGCTGCCGAACAACCGTCGCCAGCACGCCGTAGAGTCCCACGGCGACCAGGATCGCCGCCATGACTGCGAAGACTGCAATCAAGAGCAGCGTAAAGCGCGTCCCCGCCTGCGCCTGCCGCACCGGCACGTCCATCGGCTGCATGTCGGCGACGAGGAACTGAGGGTCAATCTGCGCGATCTCGGCGCGGACGAGGCTCGCGTATCCGGCGGGATTGCTCGCGACACGCAGGGCCCACTTTGGGGCGCCGAAGCCGAGGAAGCCGTCCGTGAGGTACACCTGCTCACGGCCTGGGTCGGCCAGCAATCTGACGCGCTGGTGCGCGACGACGCCGATGATCTCCACTCGCTCGGGTTCCGGCGTGCGAATGCGAATGACGATCCGCTTACCCACGGCGGACTCGTGGGGGAACGCCTTCGCAGCCAGCATCTGATCGACGATCACGAGGTTGCGCGTGGGATCGTTGTCGGCGTCGGTAAACGTGCGCCCCGCCAGAAGCGGCGTCCGCAGCGTCTCGAAGTAGCCGGGACGCACCATCTGCCAGTCGACGGCCTGGTATTTCGTGTTGTCGGCGAGCGCCTCTTCGGTCCCCCAGCGAATCGTGCTGAAGTCGCCGGCAAGGGGAAATGGAAATGACGCGCTCACGCGCTCGACGCCAGGGAGGGCATGCAGCCGCTCCTGAATCTCGCGGGTGATGGCGGCGCGCTCGGCCGTCGATGGCCGAGAGCGTCCGCCCAGCAACCGAAACGTGAGTAGGCCGTGCGGATCGAATCCCAGATCGATGCGCTGCAGCTGGAGGAAACTCCTGATCATCAGTCCGGATCCGATGAGCAGCACGAAACACAGCGCCACTTCCGCGATCACCAGGGTGTTCCGGAAGACACCGGCGCCGGCGAGTCCCGCCGTGCGGCCGCTGCCGCGCAGCACGTGCGTGGGATCCATCCGGCTGATCGTCCAGGCGGGGACCATCCCGAACACAATGGCAGATGCCAGCGCGATGGCGACCGTAAAGGCGAGCACGAGAGGGTCGATGCGGACGCCGTCGAGGCGAGGGAGGTTCACCGGCGCGACCGCCACGAGCTCGCGAATGCCGATCCAGGCGAGCGCCACGCCTGCAGTCCCGCCCAGGGCGGACAGGACCAGCGCCTCGGCGAGCATCTGGCGCGCCACGCGCCAACGGCCGGCTCCAAGCGCGGCGCGCACCGCCAGCTCGGGTTCACGCAGTGAGGCGCGACCAGCAGGAGGTTCGCAATATTCGCGCAGGCGATGAGCAGCAGCACGGTGACCGCACCCATGAGCGCGAGGAGGGCGGGTCGGACCTCGCCTACCAGTGTCTTGTGTATCGGCTCGAGCCGCAGATAAAACCTGGCCGTAGCGTAGAGCGGGAAATTCCGGCGAATCGCGTCGGCAGCCGCCTCCACGTTCGCTTGCGCCCGTTCGAGGGTCATGCCCGGCTTGAGCCGTCCGATCGGGCGCAACCAGTACGTGTTGCCCTTTGCGTTGTCGTAGCTGAGCCGACTTGCCATCCAGATGTCGGGCACGCGCTCGATGTTGTCGGCCGGCGGAAATAACAGCTCGAATCCCGCTCCCAGCACGCCGATGATCGTCAGCGCGCGCGGCGCGCCGGGAACATTCGCTCCGAGGATGTCGCGCCGACCGCCAAAGCGCCGCTGCCAATAGTCGTGACTGAGGATGACCATGACAGGCAGCGCTGGCGCGGTTGCTGCGCTCGGTGCGGCTTCTTGCGCGGGCAGTGGCGGCGGCGCGCCGTCCGCATTGACGAAATCGCGCCCAGGCGCGATGGTGGCGCCCATCATCCGAAAGAAATTCGGCGTCACTTGCGCGACGCGGACTTGCTCGGGTGTGCCATCGTTCGCCGGTAGGACCTGCCGGCCCGTGCTGACAGCGGCCACGTCCTCGAAGGCTTCCTTGGAACCGTCGCGGACATCCATGTAGTTCTCGGTCGAGATCGGCATCCCGTAGTGGGCGCGCGCGCGAAAGTCGCCATATCCGACGACCAGACGATCGGGGTCCTTGTAATGAAGAGGCCGAAGGAGAACGGCATTGGTCACGCTGAAGATGGCCGTACTCGCCCCGATGCCGAGTGCGACGGTCAGCGCGGCAGTCAGCGTGAACACGGGACTTCGGCGCAAAATCCTGACCGCGAACAGGAAGTCGTTCATGGTTCCCGCACCTCTTATGCGTCCGTTACGGTCGGAGTCGAGCGCCATTGTGAGGACGATCGTCGCACCGTCGCTGAGCGCGAATGTAGATGGCGCTCGGACCGTCTCTTCGCCAAGAAATTGCGTTCCGCCCAGCTTCACTCGAACCGCAACGCGCGCAATGGATCGATACCCGCCGCGCGCCGAGCCGGCACGACCGCGGCGACCGCAGCCACCGCGAGGAATGTGGCGGCGGCGCAGAGCATCATTAGCGGATCGTGCGCCGAGACGCCGTAGAGGAGCGTGTCAATCCAGCGCGTCGCGACGATGGCGCTGACGGCTCCGATGGTCAATCCGAGGGCGACGGGCGCCAGCGACTCGCGTACAATCATGAGCACGACGTCGCGCTTGCCTGCGCCAAGCGCCATTCGCAGACCGATCTCCGATGTGCGCCGCGCCACGGTATACGTGAGCATTCCGTAGATTCCGATCGACGAGAGGATCACCGCGACCGCTGCGAACCCAGTCAGCAGGGTCGTCAGCAGACGTTCCTGTTGCATTCGGCGTTCACGAAGGTCGATCGGCGTCACCTCGCCGAACGTTGGCACCATCGCATTGAGCTCCGACATCGCTCGGCGCAACACGGGAATGATCCGCTCGGGCGGCCCGTTCACCCTCACGATGAGTGTCGCGGCGTTGCCGGTCTGCCCGAGCGGCAGGTAGACGGTTGGCATCACCGTCTGACGCGGCGCCGCTTTGCTGTTCGCCGCCACGCCGACGATAGCGAATTGGTCGGGCTTGCCGGGACAATTCAACCCGAATCGCTCGTCGAGCGGATTGCGACCCTGAAGATATTTCTTCACGAAGGCGTCGTTCACCATCGCCACGATCACCGCGTTGGGACGGTCCGGTCCGGCGCGATCGCTCCATGTGAACTCGCGGCCGGCAAGGATCGGCGCACGCAGCGTGGCGAAGTAGTCGGGTGCGACCAGCCTGTACGCCACCGACATCTCTTTCGGATCGGCGGTCTGGGCGCCGGGCAGGCAGAACGTCTGCGTGTTTTCGGCGATGCCGAGCGAGGATTGCTGGCCGAGTGGCGGTGGATCTGCGGCCGTTGCCGCGACCACGCCGGGCGTCTGCGCCAGCCGCTTGACCGCGTTTTCGAAGTACAGCCCGCGCTGCCCGTTGGGCACGCCGCCGGTCCGCGGTTCGATCTGGGCGTAGAGCAGTCCTTCCAGTTGATACCCGAGAGGTACTGATCGCAGGTTCGCCACCGTCCGCAGAAACACGGCGGCGCCGATCACCAGCACCAGCGCCAACGCGGCCTGCAGCGTGACCATGAACTTATCGGCGCCAAATCGGCGGCGCGACGCGCCGGACGACAGCGGCTGTTTGATCGAAGCCATGAGATCGATTCGGGCCGCGTGGCGCGCCGGCGCCGCACCGAAGAGCAGGCCGACGGCGATGGTCGCGGCCAGGGAGAACGCCAGCACGCGCACGTCCGGCGAGACGACCACGCCGAGCTGCCGGCTCGATCCGTAGAGCGTCGGCATGAATTGGCTCATGAAGGCGGGAGAGACCCGCCCGAGCGCAAACGCCGACGCGACGCCCAACGTCGCGCCGCAGATCGCCAGCAGCATGGATTCCGTGAGCAGCTGCCGGACCAGTCGGCCGCGCGACGCACCGAGCGCCAGCCTGGTGGCAATCTCGCGCTGACGCGCGGCTCCCCGAACGATCAGCAGCCCAGCGATATTCGAACACCCGATAAGCAGGATGCAGATGACGACCGTCATCAGCACGACGAGCGGCATCGACATCGCGTCGCGCAACGTCTCGAGTCCTCGGCTGGCGTCTGCGAGCCAGACGCGCGGCGATTCGTATTCGGATGCAGGCGGCCGCGCCAGGATCGCGTCGCGAAGCCACCGTTCGGTCTCGGCGCGGGCCTGCTCCTCGGGCACGCCGGGACGAATTCGCCCAGCCACCCGGCACACGTTCCACAGTCCGCGATTGTCCAGGGGATTGGCCGACGCTGCCGCAACTTGGATCGATGCGATCGGCAGCATCACGTCCGGTCGCGTCGATGCATCCATGCCGAAGAACCCAGAAGGGGTCACTCCAATGACGGCGAACGGCTTGCCGTTCAGATCCAGCGTCCGCGTCGTGACCGCAGGATCGCCGCCGAACCGTTTCTGCCAAAACGCGTAGCTGAGGACCGCCACGGCCGCCCCCGGGGTGTCCTCGGTCGGCGTGAACATCCGGCCGATCGCCGGCCGGACTTCCAGCACGTCGAAGTAATTCCCGGACACGAACTGCACCGATCCGAATCCGACCTCGCGCATGACCACGGGTCGCGCGTCGCCGAGATCAGCCCAACATGCCAGGCCAGAAAAGCTCTGCGCGCCGTCCCGGAGTCCGAGATATGCGGGATACGAGATCGATCCGAAGGTGTCGGCGCCGATCGGCGACGATGGGCCCGCCAGCACGTTCGGAGGCATGACGAACGCCGGCTTCCGTGAGGTCCATGTCACGAGGCGAAGTTCGCGCGGGCGTGGCAGCGGCAGCGGTTTCCAGAAGACGGCGTCGATCTGGCCGAAGATCGTGGTGCTGGCGCCGACGCCCAGCGCGGCGGTGACGATCGTGATTGCGCTGAACGCGGGCGCCTTGATCAGCAGTCGCAGCCCAAACCTGAGATCCTGTGCGAGGCGATCGATCCAGGTCCGCCCCCACGCCTCGCGAACGTCTTCCTTGATGAACGCCGTCGACCCGAACGTACGCTGTGCGATGCCTCGAGCAGCGTCCGACGACACGCCCTCGGCGAGGCGATCTTCGGCTTCGAGGTCGAGATGATCGCGCAGCTCTCGGTCGAGCTCGGCTTCACGATCGGAGCGGCGCCAACGCCACATATCACTGCTCCCGGACCGGCCACATCACCTGCGCGATGGCGTTGGACAGCCGCCGCCATTGCTGTTCTTCGGTCGTGAGCCGACGCGTGCCGGCGGCCGTGAGCCGGTAATACCGGAACTCCCGATTGCGTGTTTTGTGCTGCTCCCAGCTGGAGACGATCCAGCCCTTGTGGACGAGACGATGGAGCGCGGGATAGAGCGAGCCGTGCTCCACCTGCAGCACGTCGTCCGTTGTTCGCTGAATGTGTTTGGCGATATCGTGTCCGTGCGCAGGTCCCCACTGGAGCGTGCGCAGGATCAACATGTCGAGCGTGCCGCGCAGGAGCGAATCGCGCCGTGCTCGCCGTTCCGCGGTCATGGTCGAAAGCCTACCATCGCGATGGTCGGAAGTCTACTACTGAACGGTCTTACTCGCGGTGCAGTTGTCGTACGCCAGGAGCGTTCGGGCTTCGCGGTCCGCACACCCGACGTGTGTGCACTCGCCCAAACGCTGAGCGGACCGTCAACGAGATCCGCCGCAGTCGGCTCGCCTCACGTCTGTTCTAAAGGCGCGCGCAGATTGCGGCCAGGATTCGGCTGACAATTGGCTGACAATCGGTAGTGGCTGTGGGCGGTTCCTGGTCGAGAGGAATGGTCGAAAACCTTAGGAACATCGCGTGGAGTGGGTTGGGGTCCGCCGCAGTTGCCCGTTTGAATCGGGCTCATAAGGCGGCGTAAATCAATAAAGTTATCAAGTCGTCTTGACGTGTATCTGATGAGGCCGGATGACATAGTTCCATTCGCCATGAAACCTGCCGGGGTGCAAATTGATCTGCTTCATTTCGGCGGTGGTGACCTTCCGGCCGGTGGCATATTTCCGACGATCCAGG
>WNEY01006285.1_pt1 | contig 10779 bp, 6 predicted proteins | sample 5400531 | NCBI WGS metagenome assembly WNEY01 (sample SAMN13153338, study PRJNA577476) | soil metagenome | isolation source: 200 cm saprolite under Douglas fir tree site 1 | place: USA:California | collected 2015-04-18
ACCCCGGCCGTTCGGTGCGCCGTCGTCTGGGGCCGGGCCGTCTGGGGCCGGGCCGTCTGGGGCTGGGCGGAGCGCTCCGACCCGGCGGGCCAGCCGCAGGATGCGCAGCACCTTGGCGTCGACCGCGTCCTCGCCGACCGCACCGGCCCGCACCGCCGCGACCAGCTCGTCGCCCCACGGTCCGTGCGGGCCCGGCATGGCCAGGTCGAGCCCGGCGATGGCGGTGGCCACCGTGCTGCGCGCGGCGTGCCAGTCGGACAGGGCGACGCCGGCGAAGCCCCATTCGTCCTTCAGGATGTGCCCGAGCAGCGGGCCGTGTTCGGTCATCGTGATGCCGTTGACCTTGTTGTAGCCGGTCATCACCAGGTCCACGTCCGCCTCGCGCACGCAGGCCTCGAACGGGACCAGGTACAGCTCGCGCAGCACGTGCCCGGCGATCCGCGCGTCATAGGTCCAGCGCCCGGTCTCGGAGTCGTTGCCCACGAAGTGCTTGACCGCCGCGGCGACGCCGGCCTGGTGCAGCCCGCTGACGAAGGCGACGGCCAGCCGGGAGATCAGCACCGGGTCCTCGCCGAACGACTCGAAGCCCCGCCCGCTCAGCGGCGTGCGCATGACGTTGATGGTCGGAGCCAGCAGGACGTCGACGCCCTTGCTCCTGGCCTCGGCGCCGAGCGCGGCGGCGAGCGCCTGGACCAGGGCGGGATCCCAGGTGGCGCCGAGCGCCGACGGGCAGGGCAGGCTCGCCGCCGGGTTGCGCTCGTCCATGGTGACGCCGCGGACCCCGGCCGGGCCGTCGGACACCACCATGGCGCGCAGCCCGATGGCCGGTAGCGAGTGCGTGCGCCAGTTGTCCGCCCCGGTTAGCAGGCGCACCTTGTCCTCGAGCGAGAGCTCGGCCAGCAGGTCGCGCTCAGCCGTCTGCGGGGCGCCTGCCCGGCCGGTGGCCCGGCCAGGCAGGAATCCCTCGTGATTTGTGTTCATATCGGGTAGGAGTGTTCCTTCCGCCCTCGTCAGGACGCTGGCGTGAGGTGAAGGAGTGTGTACTCCATGTACGGTGCGTTCGGAACCGGGTTCATGTACTGGTTGGAGGAGGTCGGCCAGCCGGTGTAGTTCCTGGTGCTGTACTCGTACCAGGCCGCTCCGTACATCAGCGGGACCACCGGCGCCTGGGTGGACAGGATCCCCTGCAGCGTGTTCAGCGCCTGCTGCTGGGTGGCGGTGTCGTTGGTCCCCTCGAACTGGGCCAGTGCCGTCTGGGCCTGCGGGCTGTTGAACCGCTCCCAGTCACCGCCCGCGGTCTTGCCGACAGGCGCTGACAGGGTGTTGTCCAGCCAGTTCTGGAAGTAGAAGTACGGGTTCGGGCCCTGGGCGCCCCAGTGGATCATCGCGTCGAAGTGCCCGTTGGGGTAGTCGATGTACCACTGGGTGGCCTGCACGCCGTTGAAGCTGACCTCGAAGCCCAATTTGTTGAGCTGGGTGGCGATCAGCTGCGCGCACGTTGCGTAGTCGGTGTACGCGCTCGGGTCCTCGATGCTGAACTTGATCGGCTGCCCGTTCTTCATCCACTTGCCGCCGACCTTGGCGTAGCCGTCGCTGGTGAGTAGCTGGGACACCTTGGCGGCGTTCCCTGTCGCCGAGAGGTCGTTGGCGTACGTCTGGTTCAGGAGCGCGTTCTGGACTGGCAGCAGCAGGCCGCTCGAGGAGGTGGCCGGCGGCTCATAGCTGGTTTCGCCCTGGACAGAGAGCTGCTGGCGGTTGATGCCCGCGCTGATCGCCTGCCGCACCTTGACGTCGTTCAGCGGCGCCTTGGTGACGTTCAGGAACAGCCCCACCACGTTGTTGCTGGCGAAGTACGGCTGGCCGGGCGTCCAGGTGAGGTTGTGCGGGTCCTTGCTGAGGAAGTTCTGCTGGATGTTGGAGACGTTGTTGCCCGCGTAGTCGACCTGCCCGTTGAACAGCGCGGGGTTGGAGGTGTCGTTGCTGACGTAGTTCGGGAAGATGATCTGCGGAACGTGCACCAGGTTCTTCTGCCAGTACGTCGGGTTGGCCTTGAAGACCACCTTCTGGGTGGAGAACGAGCTGAGCACGTACGGTCCCGTGCCGATCGGGTCGGCGTCGGCGTAGGTGGCCGGGTTGGACACGCCCTGCCAGATGTGCTGCGGCAGGATGTAGGTCGACCCGATCAGGAACAAGGTGGCGTACTGCGGCTTGCTGAAGGTCAGCACCACCGTGTTCGGGCCGTTCGCCGTGGCGCTGGCCGGCAGCGGGGTGGGGTTGGGGGCGGGGGAGCTGAGCGTCGGGTTCTTCATCAGCAGGTTGAAGGTGAACGCCACGTCGGCCGCGGAGAACGGCTTGCCGTCGCTCCACTTGATGCCCTGCCGGGTGGTCAGGGTCAGCGTCTTGCCGTCGTTCGACCACGTGTAGGCGGTGGCCAGCCACGGGATCGGCGCCTGGGTCGGCTGCATCATGTTGAACATGAGCAGCGGCTCATAGGTCAGGTCCTGCATGTTCATGGTCACGCCGAGCGAGCTGGTCAGATACGGGTTGAACGTCTTGTTGAACACCTGTCCGACGTTGTTCACGATGACCATGGGCTTTCCCATGGCCGCGGCGGACGACGAGGCCTTCGGTGTGCCTGAGGAACTGCTGTTGCTGCTGCAGGCTGCGAGCACCGAGCCTGTCAGCGCGAGAATGCTGGCCGCGGCCAGTGTTTTCACGGTTGTTCGCTTCATTGTCTAAACTCCGATGTGCCCGGCCGGCTCAAGGCCGGCCTATCGACTGGTGACCGTGTCGGGGTCTTATCTGTCGCTAATGGCGCGGGCGGGGTCGGCCGGGTGTGGGTCCGTCCGTGTGCCCGTGAAGGTGAAGTACGCAAGTGGCGTGTGCTGTTATGCCTGGCGCCCGGCGCGGGCCCTGAGTCCCGCCGCGTGCGGCTACCGGGGATGCCGTTTCATGATTTCTCCTCTCTTGATCCCGTTCCCGGTTCTGTGTCCGGGACCCTGCCTGGGTTCGGGCCGGTACCCGGACCCGTGTCCGCGCCCGTGCTCAAGTCGATGCTCACGTCGGTGCTCTTGAGGGGCCGCGACTGGGCCGCGGTGAGGTCGCGGGCGTGCAGCCAGCACGCGCCCTCGTGGCCCGGCGCCACGGTGATGGCCGGAGGCCGTTCGGCAGCGCAGACCGCCATGGCGTGCGGGCACCGCGGGTGGAACCGGCAGCCGCCGGGAGGGCTGATCAGGTTGGGCGGTGCGCCCCTGCCGAGCAGCGAAGGCGGCTGCGTCCTGTCCGGGTCGGGCGCCGCGCTGAGCAGGAGCTGCGTGTAGGGGTGGGCGGGTTCGTCGGTGACCCGCGCGGCCGGCCCCGACTCGATGAGCTGCCCGGCGTACATGACCGCGATCACGTCGGCGAGGTAGCGCGCGGACGCGATGTCGTGGGTCACGTACAGGATGGTCAGGCCGTCGTTCTCGCGCAGGCCGGCCAGCAGGTTAAGGATGCCGAGCCGGATGGACACGTCCAGCATGGAAACCGGCTCGTCGGCGAGCAGGATCCTGGGGCGCACGGCGAGCGCGCGGGCGATCGCCACCCGCTGGCGCTGGCCGCCGGAAAGCTCGTGCGGGAACTTGCCGGTGAACTGCCCGGCCGGGCTGAGCGACACCCGGTCAAGCAGCCCGGCGATGGCCTCGTCCATGGACCGGCTTCCGTCAAGGCCATGTACTTTCAGCGGCCTGGCCAGGTGGTAGCCGATGTTGTGGACCGGGTTGAGCGAGGAGAACGGATCCTGCAGCACCATCTGCACCGCTCTGGCGTAGCCGCGCCTGGCACGTGCCCGCACCTCGGCCCCGTCGAGGAAGATGCTTCCCGAGGTGGGCGTGATCAGCCGCGCGAGCATCCTGGCCAGCGTCGACTTGCCCGATCCGCTCTCGCCGACCACCGCGGTGATACCGGACCTTGGCAGGATCAGTGAGACGTCCTCGACCGCGTGGACCAGCGCGCCGCGCGCCACGAGGCCGCCCGCGCGGACCGGGAAGTGCTTGGTCAGGTAACGTGCCTCCAGGGCGGGCGCTTGCTGGGCGGGCGTGTCAAGCACCGCCGCGACGCTAGTCATGGCTGCGTACCTCCGCCTCAGGGCTGTGCACTTCTGGCTCAGGGCTGCGTGCTTCTGGCTCAGGGCTGTGCACTTCTGGCTCAGGGCTGCGTGCCTCTGGCTCAGGGCTGCGTGCCTCTGGCCCGGCGTCCGCGCGGCGGGCGAGTTCGGCCGGCGCCTGGCGGGCACCGTCCTGCAGCCAGCATGCGGCCGATCGCGTGCTCAGCTTCAGCAGCGGCGGGTTCTCCGTGCGGCACTTGCCGAACACGTAGCCGCAGCGCGGGTGGAACGGGCATCCGGCGGGAGGATGGCGCAGGTCGGGCGGCGACCCGGGGATGCCCTCCATGAACCGGCGGGGCCCGTGCAGCGCGGGAAACGAGTTGAGCAGGCCTAGGGAGTACGGGTGCCTGGGTGCACGGAAGATCTCCCTCGCGGCCGCCCGTTCCACTAGCCGGCCCGCGTACATGACGGCGATCGAGTCCGCGATCTCGACAAGCAGCGACAGGTCGTGGGTGATGAACAGAACGGCGAACCCGAGCTTGTCGCGCAGCCGCATGAGCTCTTCGAGTATCTCCCGCTGGGTCACCACGTCCAGCGCCGTCGTCGGCTCGTCCATGATCACGACCTGGGGGTCGAGCGCGAGCGCGACCGCGATCATCACGCGCTGGCGCATGCCGCCGGAAAGCTCGTGCGGGTAGCCGCCGAGCCGGTCGGCGGGAATGTCCACAAGCTCGAGCAGCTCGGCCGCCCGCGCGTGCCTTGCCGATTTGCTCATGTCCGGCCTGTGAGCCAGCAGCACGTCGGTGAGCTGCGCTTCTATCCTGAGTACGGGGTTGAGCGCGTTCATGGCGCTCTGCAGCACCACCGCGATCTGGTTCCAGCGCAGGCCGCGCAGTTCCTGCTCGCCGGCGGCGAGCAGGCTGACCGTCGGGAGCTCACGCTGATGGAAGAGCACCTGGCCGCCCGTGATGACGCCCGGCGACCTGAGCAGCCGCGTGATCGCGTAGGCCAGGGTGGACTTGCCGCTGCCGCTTTCCCCGGCGAGCCCGAGTACCTCTCCGCGCCGCAGGGTCAGGTCCGCGTCGACGACCGCGTGCACCGCGCCCTCGCCGAGGCCGTAGTCCACGCACAGCCCGGTGACTTCGATCAGCGGATCACCGGTCCCGGGGACCGGGAGGGCCGCCGCACCGGCGCCGCGGGCCACGTCAGGCTCTTGCTCCGCGATGCTCATCGCAGCCCTCCAACCGTCAGGCTTTCTCCGGTGCCCGAGGTGCCCGAGGTGCCCGAGGTGCCCGAGGTGCCCGAGGTGCCCGAGGTGCCCGAGGTGCCCGGGAAACCCGAGCCGTTCTGGCCGGCGGGCGCGATCACCGGGGTAAGCCCGAGCCGGGGACGCCGCGGCATCCCGGCCCGCCTAGCTCGCCGTCCGGTCAGCCCGGCGGCCCGCAGCCTCGGGTTGATGAACTCATCGATGCCGAAGTTGAGCAGGGCGAGCGAGGTGCCGAACAATCCGAGTGCGAGCCCCGGCGGCAGGAACCACCACCACTCGATGTGCACCTGCTGTGCCGCCTGCGCGCTTTGCGCCCAGTAGAGCATGGTCCCCCAGCTCCAGTGGGCCACGCTGATGACGCTGAGGAAGGAGAGCGCGGCGTAGGTGCCGACCCCGTAGATCACCGTGAAAAGAAACGACGTCGCGACGACCGGGATCAGGTTCGGCAATATCTCGAACATCATGATCCGCCAGCGTCGCTCCCCGATGAGCCTGGCCGACTCGATGTAGTCCCTGTTGCGCATGGACAGCGTCTGAGCGCGCAGCACCCGGGCGCCGAACGCCCAGCCCGTGATGCTGATGACCAGCCCGATCAGGACGTCGTTCGGGCTCGCGGACTTGGAGAGGAACCCGAAGATCACGATGAGCAGCGGCAGCGCCGGCATCACGAGGAACACGTTGGCGAGCATGGACAGCAGGTCGTCGATCCATCCGCCGAAGTACCCGGCGGTCACCCCGAACACGATGGCGAGGACGGTGGCGACCGCTCCGGCGACGACCGAGACAAGGATCGTGCTGCGCCCGCCCACCAGCAGCTGGGACAGCACATCCTGCTGGACCTGGGTGGTGCCGAGCCAGTGCGCGCTCGACGGCGGCAGCGGCGTGCCCTTGGTGGTCGACAGGCTCGCGCCGGGATCGTAGGGCGCCACCAGCGGGCCGATCACCGCGAGCAGGACGAAGAAGACAGCCATCCCGAGGCCGATCAGGATCTTCGGCGACCTGGGCAGCCGCAGCATCCATGCGCGACGCTTGCCGGTCACGACGGGCACGGGCGCCATCACATCGGGGGCAGACGGGGTGGTGCCGACGGGAATGGCCATGGCTCAGGCCTCCTGCCGGGTGCGGGGATCGAGGAACGCGTAGACGAAGTCGGCGAGCAGGTTCGCCGCGAGCACCGCGAACGTGATGACGAGGAAGATGCCCTGCAGTAGCGGGTAATCCTCGTTGCTGATCGCCTGCAGCAAGACGAAGCCGACGCCTGGGTAGGAGAAGACGATCTCCGTCAGCAGGGCGCCGGACACGATGAACCCGACCGCCAGGGAGAAGCCTGACACGCTGGGCAGGATCGCGTTGCGGGCCGCGTAGCTGATCACGCGGCCGCTGGGCAGGCCCTTGGCTTGCGCGATGAGGACGTAATCCTCGTCCATCGTGGTGATCATGACGTTCCGCATGGTGATGATCCAGCCGGCTATCGACGCGAGCACGATGGTCAGCGCCGGAAGGACCGCGTGGTCGAGCACGCTGGCGATGTACGCACCGGAGAAGCCGGGGTCCAGCGTGATGTCGTAGGCGGAGTTCTGCGGGAACCAGCTCAGCTTGGTGGCGAACAGGGCGACCGCCAGGATGGCGAGGAAGAAGTACGGCACCGCCTGGAAGAAGGTCATGGCGGGCAAGATGTTGTCCAGCCAGCTGCCGCGTCGCCAGGCCACCACGATGCCGACCAGCGTGCCGAGGGCGAAGCTGAGCACCGTCGCGACGCCTACCAGGCCGACGGTCCACGGCAGGGCGCCGCGGATCAGTGTCGTCACAGGCGTCGGGTAGCTGGACAGCGAGATCCCCAGGTTGCCGTGCAGCAACTGGTCCCAGTAGTGCAGGTACTGGCCCCACAGCCCGGTCGAGGTGTTGACGCCGTACTGCAGTTCGAGCGCATTGATGGTCTGCGGGGAGATCTGCGCCTGCATCCGGCCGATGAGGGTAAGCACCGGGTTGCCAGGCATGAGGTGCGGGATAAAGAAGTTGACCGTGATGGCCACGATCGCCGTCACGATGTACAGGCCCAGTCGTCGGGCTATCAGGCGCATCAGCTATCGCCCCACGGCGCAGCCGCAGCTTTCACGACAGATCAACTGGGTGGGCAGCACGACGTTGTGCTCGGGCGGCCGCTCGCCGTTGATCATCGAATACAGCACGTTGAAGGCCGTGGTTCCCATCTCCCTTATCGGCTGCCGGACGGTGGTGAGGCTGGTGCGCAGGTGGCGCGCCATCGGGATATCGTCGAAGCCGGTCACCGCCACCCGGCCGGGAACGTCGACCCCGTGCTCGCGCAGAGCGGACATGACGCCGAGCGCGGTCTGGTCGTTCGCGCACACGATCGCCCGCGGCAGTTCGCGGCCCGCGGCGATCAACTGCTTGATGACCTTGGCCCCGGCGGAGGCGAAGTAGTACCCCTGCCATTCAGGCCCGCAGGCCAGCGTCGCGCCCGCCTCGGCGGCTTCCGCGGCGAGCACCTCGCGCCGCTCGATGTTGTCCGGGCTGTCCGCGTAACCGCCCAGGTAGGCCATCGTCAGGTAGCCGTGGTCGTAGAGCAGGTGCCTGGCCAGGGCTTGCATGCCCGAGCGGTTGTCGCCGTGCACGTTCGCGGTGGTGGGGGTCGCGTACCCGGCGAGCGTGACGATGGGAAGCTGCCTGGACAGCCGGTCCATCTGGTCGGGTTCGAGCACACGGTCGTGCAGGATGAGCCCGTCGCTCTTACGGGCCAGCGCCAGGGTCCGCCCGCCCGGGTCGTGTTCCGTGATCCCCACCGACCTGATCAGCAGGTCGAAGCCGCGCCGCTGGGCCGCGGCCTCGATGCCGCGGTTGATCAGGTCGGGGTACTGCAGGCTCTCCGCCTCGTCGGCGAACATGTCCTCGTCCATGTCCAGCCGCCATGGCCTGCGCACGATCACGCCGACGACCTCCTTGAGCCGCGCGCTCAGCGCCCGCGCCGCCCCGTCTGGCGCGAAGCCGAGTTCGGCGACGGCGGCGAGCACGCGGTCCTTGGTGTCCTGGCGCGGGTTGCGCTGGTCGTTGAGTACGCGGGAGACCGAGGCGATGGACACGCCCGCCGCCCGGGCCACGTCATAGATCGTGGGCGGGATGATGGAGTCCCCAGCGCCATCGACCACAGGGCGACTCGCTGCCCGCTTCCCCGGGCCGTCCGCCGGGTTCCCCCGGCTGTCCACAGCGGGGATCCCGGGGCCGTTGCCCGCAGGCCTGCTGGTGTCATCCACCGCTGCTCCTCATCACTTCCGGCGACTGCCGAGGTTCGGTAAGCGCTTACCCGACCTGCCCGAATAAAGGTGCCGCGTGTGGCGGCACCCTGCCCCAGCCCGGGCTTCCCCGTTGCGGTAAGCGCTTACCGGCTTCGTATGCCAGAAGAGTACGACTATCGGGCGATTAATCTCAAGGCCTAATGTCTGCACTGTTACGTGAACGTGACACGCGCCGGATCGCCTTGCCCGCCGGGGTTCCCGCGTCCCGCTGGCGCCTTCCGGCCCGGACCAGGCTGACCAGGCGATCGGCCACGACATCTCGAAGTAACGTCGCGCGCACTCGTTACCGGCCGCGTAACAACCGAGAAATACTCCCGAAACCCGCGCATGGGACACATGCCTTGCAGGTACAGAGCGGCCGGGGTGGAGCCAGCCCACAAGTTGGACCCCAGAAGGCCTTATTGCCCCATGGAGGCATAGTGAATCCATATCCCAGCTGGCTTAGCTCAGGGGATAACTCCTGGCAGATGACCGCTGCCACGCTGGTCGGGCTGATGTCCATCCCCGGCCTGGCCGTCCTGTACGGCGGCCTCGTCCAGAAGAAGTGGGCCATGAACACCGTGCTCATGGTGTTCACCACGTTCTGCCTGGTGCTGATCACCTGGGTGCTCTGGGCCTTCAAGATGGGCTTCGGTCAACGGCCTGATGCCCAACTTCAGGTTCCCCCAGGCGTCCCTGGTCTACTTCCAGTTCGTGTTCGCGGCGATCACCCCGATCCTGTTCATCGGCAGCGTGATCGGCCGGATCAGCTTCAAGGTCTGGATGATCTTCGTGCCGCTGTGGATCACCTTCGCCTACGCGGTGAACGCGTTCCTGCTCTGGGGCGGCGGCTACTGGGCCGGCAAGGGCGCCCTGGACTTCTCCGGCGGTTACGTCATCCACCTGGCTGCGGGCGTGTCCGGCTTCGTCGCCGCCGCGGTGATCGGGCCCAGGCTCAAGCGCGACCGCGAGCGCGCCATCCCGAACAACCTCATGTTCGTCGCCGTCGGCGCCGGCCTCCTATGGCTCGGCTGGAACGGCTTCAACGGCGGTGACCCGTACTTCGCCAGCCAGGACGCCGCGGCCGCGGTCATCAACACCAACCTGGCGACCGCGGTGGCCATGATGACCTGGATCATCATGGACATGGCGTTCAGCAGCGAGAAGAAGCCGACCTTCCTCGGCGGCCTGAACGGCATGATCTGCGGCCTGGTCGGCATCACCCCGGCGGCCGGCTACGTGAACGGCCTCGGCGCCATCGTGATCGGCCTGGTCTGCTCCGGGATCGTCTGGGTGGCCTGGACCTACCTGCCGAAGTACGTGTGGCCGTTCAACAAGGTCGACGACGCGCTCGGTGTCGTGTACACACACGGCATCGCCGGGTTGTCCGGCGGCCTGCTGGTGGGCTTGCTGGCCGACCCGAACATGATCGTGTACCTCGGCCTCGGCAAGAACCCCTCGATCTCCGGCACCGGGTTGTTCTACGGGCACGGGCATCAGCTGCTCGTCCAGGCCGAAGCCGCGCTCACGATCATCATCTGGGACGCGGTCGTCACGTTCGTCATCCTCATGGTGATCAAGCACGTCTTTAGGATGAATCTCCGCATCCCCGACGACCAGCTGGAGATCGGCGACGTGGCGGTGCACGGCGAAGAGGCGTACCCGTCCGACGAGCTGATCAGCGTCGGATCCTCGATGGCGGACGAGATATCGTCAGCGAAGTCAGACGGGAAGGTACCGGAGAAGGCGGCCAAGTCCTCTGACGACGCCTAGCCTGCTTCCGCTCCCAGGCCTGCGCTGCGTGCGGCCGCAGCGTGAACCGGACGCGCGTCCGGGCCCCCGCCACGGGGGCCCGGACGCGCGATCGGCTGTCAGGACTCAGTGCCCGCGGAAGGCCTCCTCCAGCCACCACGAGCCGTGCGCGGACGTGACCTTGGCGTCGATGAGCAGCGGGCGCTCGCGGGGGCCGTTCAGCCAGCCGCGCACCGGGGCCAGGTCTGCGGCGTCGCGCACGGTCAGCCCCTCGAACCCGAACCCGCGGCCGATCGCGGCGATGTCGGCCGGCGGGAACCGCACGACGTCGAGCGGGTCGCCTTCCGGCCCGAAGTGGTGCACCTCCGCGCCGTAGGCCTCGTCGTCGT
>WNEY01004988.1_pt1 | contig 10778 bp, 7 predicted proteins | sample 5400531 | NCBI WGS metagenome assembly WNEY01 (sample SAMN13153338, study PRJNA577476) | soil metagenome | isolation source: 200 cm saprolite under Douglas fir tree site 1 | place: USA:California | collected 2015-04-18
ACGATGGTCTCGACTTCGGGAAGCTCCGGCATCGAGCCCTATGCCCGGGCGGCCACAAGGCGCACCCGCTCCATATCCTGCCAATTCGGGCCGAGCTTCAGATCGACTTGCAGTGGCACTTTCAACGGATAAGCCCTGGCCATCAAGTCGGGCACGACTTCGATCAGTCGCTCGCGCTCACCCGGGGTGACTTCGAAGACGAGCTCGTCGTGGACCGTCAAGATCATCTGGCTGGCGAGCCGCTGCTCATGCATATAGTTTTCAAGCCTGATCATGGCCAGCTTCATGATGTCGGCCGCGGATCCCTGCACCGGCATATTGATGGCGATCCGCTCCGCGCCCTGACGCAACATGCGATTCGGCGAGCGTATGTCTTGTATATAGCGCCGCCGGTGCAACAGCGTCTCGACATAACCCTGTTCTCTGGCCTGGATCTTGATGCCTTCCAGAAACTCGCGCACCCGATTGTAGGCACGAAAATAAGCGTCAATAAAGACCCTGGCCTCTTCCGTTGACATGCCGGTATCGCGAGCGAGGCCGAAATCACTCAGGCCATAGAACAAGCCGAAGTTCACGACTTTGGCCAGACGCCGCTGATTCGCGGTGACGTCGGCCTGCGGGATGCCGAAGACTTCGGCCGCCGTCCGGGCGTGGATGTCCTCACCGCGGGCGAAGGCGTCGACCAGAACCGGATCATCCGTCATGTGGGCCAGGACACGCAGCTCGATCTGAGAGTAGTCAGCAGAAAGCAAGACGTCGCCGGGGCGGCCCGGGATGAAGGCGCGGCGCACTTTCTGGCCGACCTCGGTTCGAATTGGAATGTTCTGCAGATTCGGGTCGGACGACGAGAGCCGGCCGGTCGCCGCGACGGTTTGGTTAAAGCTCGTATGGACCCGATGCGTCCTGGCATCGACCAGCAGCGGCAGGGCATCGACGTACGTGCCTTTCAGTTTGCTTAATTGTCGAAATTCCAGGATCTTGGGGATGACAGGATGCGCGTCGCGCAAGCCCTCCAGGACGGTGGCGTCCGTCGAGTAGCCACTCTTGGTCTTCCGTCCGCCGGGCAGATCCAGGTCTTCGAACAGAAAGCGCGCTAACTGCTGCGGCGAGTTGACATTGATCGGCCCGTGGGCGACGTCGGCGATCTCCTGATCCAGGCGCTGCAACTGCTCGTACAGTTCGCGCGAAACCTGCTGTAAGTAGGGTAGGTCGACCGAAACGCCCGCCAGCTCCATCTCGGCCAGGACGGGGAGCAGCGGCATCTCCAGATCGCGAAACAGCTCCGCGTTGCCAAGCCGCTCGAGCTCGGACTCAAGCCGCGGCGCGAGCTGCAACATGACGCGCATGCGATCACCGAAAAAGGCCGCAGCCCGCATGACGTCGACCTGATCGCAGGTCATGGCGGCCTTGCCGCTGCCGAACAGGGCCTCGCGCCCCTCGATAGACCGATGTAAGACATCCGATGCCAGTGCCTCCAGGCTTGGCGACCGAACGCCGGAGTTGAGCAAGTACGCCGCCACTAGCAGATCCCACTCGGCGCCACGAAGTTCAATGCCGTGGGCACGCAGCGCCAGGTAATCCGCCTTCTGGTTGAAGCCCAGCTTGGATGGCTTCGCGCTCTGCAAGCTCGCGGCGAAGCGGCCAAGGACATCACGCACCTCGAGGCAGCGCTCCTGTTCATGGGCCACCGGCACGTAAAAGATCTCGTGCTCGTTGAGACCGACCACCAGTGCGGCGATCCGGCCGTGCCTCGGCACGTCATCGAGCGTGACGACCTGGAATCCGGCGCGGTCGGCAGCCGCAAAGGCAGCGATCAATCGCTCAAGGTCGGCGGCCTGGCGAACGACGGTGACGGCCTCGCTGGGCGCCGACTCGAGGGCCAGTGTCGACTGTGCCGGCTGGCGCGCCGGCTCTGCATCGAGGGTAAGTCTGCCCTGCTCTCTGGCGGGCGGGGCAAAGATCGGTGGAGCGGACATCGCGCTGCCGTCGGTCCAGGTGGTCGGGACCCGCGCCGCCAGGCTGCGGAAGCCGAGGTCGGACAGGATCGTCCGAGCCGCATCCGGACGGTAGTCCTGAGCCGAACCGTGGCTAAGATCCAGCGTGACGCCGGCGACGTCGAGGACGATCGTGGCCATTTTCTTACTGAGCAGCGCCTGCTCCCAGTGCTCGTCCAGGAGTTTTTTGATCTTGGGGGGCGCGATCCGTTCCCGGTTCTCGACCAGGCTCTCGACGGAGCCGAACTCCTGGATTAGCCGAATAGCCGTTTTTTCACCGATGCCGCGGATCCCAGGAATGTTGTCCGACACGTCGCCAACGAGGCCCTTGAGATCGACGGTCTGAATCGGCTCCAGGCCGTAGCGCTCGCGGACCCGGTCCGGCGTGTAAAGAATCGTCTCGGACACGCCCCGCTTGCTGGTCAAGACAAAGACATCGTCATTGACGAGTTGCAAGGCGTCCAGGTCCCCGGTGACGATCGTGCTGTGCAGGCCCTGCTCGCGGGCCTGCCGCGCCAGCGTGCCGATGACGTCGTCCGCCTCGACGCCCTGGATCTCGTAGATCGGGATGCCGAAGGCGCGCACGATGTCGCGCGTCAGCGGAAACTGGGGGCTGAGCTCCGGCGGCGTCGGCCGCCGGGTCGCCTTGTACTGGGCCAGCTCCTCGTGCCGGAAGGTCCGGCCTCCCAGGTCGAACGAGGCGAGCACATAGTCTGGATGCTCCTGCAGGGCCAGCAAGAGCATTGACGTGAACCCGTAGGCGGCATTCACGATGTTGCCTTCCCGGTCGGTCAGGGAGGGCAGCGCGAAGAAGGCTCGGTAGACCAGCGAGTGGCCGTCGATGAGGACGAGCCGCTGCTTCTTTTGGGGCTCAGGCACCCTCAAAGTTTAGACGTGCGGGAATCTGCAACCCGGTTCGTTTAGACCACCCGGGAATCTCGCGAAACGCTGTCTGTCTCTGAAAAACCCGATGATAAGATAGGCTCGAATTCAGGATGGCTAAATTCGTCGAAATGCAGGTCGATTCCATCCGCGTGCACATGCCCAGCGGGCAACACGTCGTGATCCTGAAAGAGAAAGAAACAGAGCGTTATCTGCCCATCTGGATTGGCATCTACGAGGCCAACGCCATCGCCCTGAAGATCACCGGTATCACGCCGGAGCGGCCGATCACGCACGACCTGCTGGCCAATATTCTTCAGAGTGCCGAGATGCGCCTCAAGAAAATCCAGGTGACGTCGCTCAGCAACGAAGTCTTCTTTGCCCGATTGTTTCTCGCCGTCAACGGCAAGGAAGTCGAGATCGACTCCCGACCGAGCGATGCGATCGCGCTCGCGGTCCGAATGACCTGTCCCATCCTGGTCTCGCAGGACGTCCTCGACAAGGCCGGCGTCTTCCCCGAGAAAGAAGAGGAAGAAGACGACAAGCTGTCGATCTTCAAAGAGCTGATCAACAGCATGGACCTGCCGGACCTCGAAGGCCCGCCCCCGGAAAAGTCTTAACCCTGGATCGTGATCGGCAGGCGAGCGACGAGCGTCTCGCCACTGGTGCCAGGAAGTTGCTCGATGGCAATGAGGGTGTAGGACCCAGGCACCGGATCGCTCAGCGAGAGGTTCGCCAGTTGATAACTGCCATGGAATCCGTGGACATCGAGCGGGACGGACCCGGTTGGGAGTAGAACGGCGTAGCCGTTCCGTTCGAGGAGCAGGGCTAGAACTGTGGTCCTGTCTGGGTCAAGGCCCGAGAACCTCACGTCGATGGTGATGGTCCCCCGGGCCGGGTAGGATTTCGCATCCGTCGTCAGTGTCAGCGTCCGAGACGCATTACGCGGATCGACAATCGTCATGGAGTTGGCAGAGCTTCGAGAAGCAGCTCCGGCGAACTGATCCGCCTGCCCCTGCTGAGCGAGGCCAGCCGCGGGCCCGGCCGCCTTGTGCTCGGCGAACCCGCGGCTCGTTGAAGCCGTGCTGCCAGCGGGACCGTGCAGCTGCGTTACGCCGAGGGCAACCACCAGGAAGGCCGCTGCCACGCCACCGACCCAACCGACCGGCGCCCAGCGAAACGATTGGCGGCGCTGGGCCGGAATGGTGAACGTCCGGGTCGGCGTCTCCATCGGCAGGGCACGTACAGCACTGACCGTCTCGCGCAGCCCCTCCAGACGCCGCGTGCACTCGGCACAGCCGGCAACATGGTCCGCGACTCGCGCCTGTGTCGACGCGTCGAGCTCGTGGTCGAGATACGCGGAGAGCTCCTCGAGCGTCGGCTCGGCAGGGCGGCGCGGCTCACTCGGCATGGGCATCCTCCCGAGTCGGAAAGAAATCCGGGTGCTGCTGCAGCCGCTCCTGGACCTGCGCGCGTGCGCGCGCGATCCGCGACTTTACGGTTCCGAGCGGCACGCGGAGCACGGCGGCGATCTCGTCGTACGCCATGCCATTGACGTCTCGCAAGACGATGGCGATTCGCATGTCGTGGTCGAGCGCCTGAATGCTGTCACGCACCAGGCGCGTCCGCTCGTTCGCCTCAGCGCGCTCCTGGGGATCCGGCGTCGCGATGCCAAGGCCGACGACGTTACTTGTCTGATCGTCGTCGGGCATGACACCGTATCGTTTGCCACGCCGAAAGTGGTCATAGCAAAGGTTGGCCCCGATCTGGAACAGCCAGGACTTGAAGGGCGCCTCCCGCAGCGTACGGATCTTCTCCCAGGCGCGGAGAAACGCCTCCTGGGCGATGTCGGCGGCATCCTCCGGCCTGCCGACCATCCGCAGCGCCATGTTGTAGAGCGGGACTTGATATTGCATGATCAATTGGGTAAACGCCTCCCGATCGCCCCGGCGGGCCCGGCCCACCAGGTCGCGATCGTCGTTCGAGCTTTTAGACGGAAACATCCCTAATAAGTTCCCAACGAGCGTACTCGGATATACTCGCCGCGGGGCGTCGCCCCACGCGAGTGGCGCGGAACGTGCCCTACGAGCGTTTGACGGGGCCGTCGCCCCACGCGAGTGGCGCGGGACGTGCCATACGAGCGTTTGACGGGGCCGTCGCCCCACGCGAGTGGCGCGGGACGTGCCATACGAGCGTTTGAGACGGTTTCTTCCACGCGCCGGAGTGTCGGAATGGTAGACGAGGGCGCCTCAAAAGCGCCTGGGCGTAAGTCCGTGTGGGTTCGAGTCCCTCCTCCGGCAGTTCGCTTCTGGGACGGCCTGGCCGCCCGCCACTCTGCGTCCATTTCACTACTCGAGGCGAGAACGGAACTTTTTCCTTCGGCGCCCGTCTTATTGCAGTAGATGCGTGCCCAGCGCTGCCGCTTGCCCGCAGGGATCGCTCTTGCCTCGCTGCTGGCCGGAACGGCCCTGGCGGCGACGTCCATTGGCGCCGCGGCCGCAGATGGGGTGACGCTGGGCGTCCTCGTCGGCTACCAGGACGTCGTCAAGCTGGGCGAGTGGATGCCGGTGACGGTCGTCGCGAAGAACAGCGGTGCCGGGATCGATGGCACGCTCGAGGTCCAGGAGGCCCTGAACGGCCAACCCAACGTCAGTGGCTTCCCCATCTACCAGGAGCCGATCAGTCTCGCGAGCGGAGCCATCAAGCGGATCCGGACGTACGTCAGCGTGGACACGACCGGCGCGACCATTACCGCCCGAATCGTTCAGAACGGCCGGGTGATCGTCTCCCAGGACTCGGGGTCGGTGAGCACGACGTCGACGATGATCGGGGTCCTTTCAGACCAGGGCACGTCCCTTGACAGTTTCGCCGCCGTCCACCCGGCGAGCGTCGCCGCCCGGGTCGTCCACTTGACGGCGGGCGACATCGCGGAGTCCGCGATTCCGCTACGCGCCTTCGACATCCTCGCCATCGACGACTTCGCCACCGACGGCCTGACGGCGGGCCAGCGGACGGCCATCAGCGACTTCGTCCGCGCGGGCGGCGATCTTCTGCTGGGCACCGGCGCCGCCTGGCGCAAGACGCTGGCCGGCCTGCCGCCAGCGATCCTACCGATGACCGTCAGCGGCACCACGAGCGTGACCACGGCGTTGCTCGGCGGCTCCCCCGTCGAGGTGGCCACCGGCGTCCCGACGCCGGGGCCCGTCTGGCTGGCCACCGGCAGCCAACCGCTGTTGCTCGAGCGCCCGGTGGGCGCGGGAATCGTCACGCTGGCCACCTTCGACTGGAACCAGGACCCCGTCGCCGGATGGAGCGGCACCGCGCCGCTGCTGCGCCAGCTCATCGCGCGCGCTGTCTTCGGCGCCGGCGGCTCCGTCCAGAACTTCGCCTACGCCAACGGCGGCGCAGGGATCTTCGGCTCCCAGTCATCGATCGGCTCCAAAAGCGGCGCTCTCAACTCCACGCTAGCGAACCTCCCAGAACTCGGCCTGCCCTCTCTGCAGCTGACCGGCCTACTCGTGCTGATCTACGTGCTGCTCGTTGGTCCCGTAAATTACGTCGTCTTGGGCGCGATGCGGCGGCGCGCACTCGCCTGGGTGACGGTGCCCATGATCGCCCTGATCGCCGCCGGCGGCGCCTACGGGGCGGGGGTCCTCACGAAGGGCCGGTCCGTGCAAGCCAACCAGGTCACGATCCTGCATTTGCAGCCGGGCTGGGACCGCGCCTACCAGGAGACCTACACCGGAATCATGGCGCCGAGTCGTGGTGACTACCAGGCGACCATCACCGGCGGCCGGCTCCTGGTCAGCCCGATCGTCAACAACGGCGGCTTCGGCCCGGGAGCGTTCGGAACGGGGTCGCGTTCGGGCAGCATCCGGATCAACGTCGACAACAACAATGTCACGCTGCCGGGGATGACCGCCTTCGTACTTGGTGGCTTCGCCACGGAATCCATGAGCTCGGCTCCGCAGCTGGCCGGGCACCTCCAACTGGTGAACGGGAACCTCACCGGGACGATCGAGAACCATTCGAATCTGGCCTTCACGGACGCCGTCCTGATCATGGGCGACAGCTTCCAGACCTTTGGCGCGCTGAAGCCGGGGGCGTCCGCGACCGTCAGCCTGGCGACAAAGCCGGCCAATCAATTTGGGCAGCCGATCTACACCCGCATCTACGGCACAGCGTTCTTCAATGGCCCGCAGCCGAATCAGCTGACCGACGCCCAGCGCGAAGACTATGCGAAGACGCAGATTCTGGGCGTGCTGGCCACCGGGGCGAGCTTCAAGGGCATCTCACTCGCGAGCACGCCGCTGCTGGTCGCCTGGACGCATCAGCCGTTCCAGGACATTACGGTGAACGGCACTCATCCGCGATCGACGGCCGAGTCCGCGGTCGCCCTGTCGCTGCCGCTGGACCAGATTGGTACCGGCTCGTTGCCCGCCGGCGTCGTGAGCGGCCGCATCGTGGACGTCGTGGGTGACACGCAGGGCCAGGGACCGGCGGGCATGCTCCTGATGCAGAGCGGCAGCGTGACCTATGAATTTTCACCCTCGCTGGCGGCCGGCACGCAGCTGACCGGCGCCTCCCTCACCACCTCCAACCCGTTCGGGGGCAAATTCATCCCCGCACCCGGAGGTGGGACGCCGTCCGCTTCAACGGCTCAGGGCCAGGTATGGAACTGGTCACGCTCGGCTTGGAGTGACATTGCGTACCAGGACAACGGCACGACCACCCTGCCGGACAGCGCCGTCAATCCCGACAGTGGACTGGTCCGCCTGCGACTCAGCACCTCCGGCGCTTTCCTGGCGGGGACCATTACGCTCTCAGGGACAGTCCAGTGATTGCGGTCGAGCAGCTCACCAAGGTCTACGGCCGGCGGACCGCGCTGGACGCCGTCTCTTTCGAGGTGCCCAAAGGCGAGATCTTCGGCTTTGTCGGACCGAACGGCGCCGGGAAGACGACGACGCTGCGCATCCTGGCGGCGCTGCTGGAACCGACCGCGGGTCGCGCGTTTGTCGACGGTGCCGACGTGAGCCGGCAGCCGGATCGTGTGCACGAACGCCTTGGTTACATGCCGGACTTCTTCGGCGTCTACGATCAGCTCACCGCCGCCGAGTATCTGGATTTCTACGCGGCCTGCTACCGGCTGCCAAAGAGCCGTCGCACGAAGATCGCCGACGACCTGCTCGAGCTGGTCGGACTAACGGACAGAAAAGATCAAGCCGTGGACACGCTGTCTCGCGGGCTCAAGCAGCGGCTCTGCCTGGCGAGGGCGCTGGTGCACGACCCGGCCGTGTTGTTGCTTGACGAGCCTGCCTCGGGACTCGATCCGCGGGCGCGGGTCGAGATGCGCGAGATCCTGAAAGAACTTCAAAAAATGGGCAAGACGATCGTGATCTCGAGCCACATCCTCCCGGAGCTGACGGAGCTCTGCACCATGGTCGGCATCATCGACCAGGGTCGGATGCGGGCGACCGGCCCGGTGCAGGACGTCATCCGGCAATTGACCAGCGGGCGACGGCTGCGCATCACGGTCCTCGGGCAAAAAGAAGAGGCCGCCGCCGTGCTCAAGCCATTGCCCATGATCCACGCGGTCGGCACGTTCAATGGTGCGATCGAGGCCGAGTATGAGGGCGACGACGCAACGGCGGCCGCCATCTTACAGACGCTGACGGCAGCGGGCATCAAGGTGTCTGGTTTCAATCAGCTCGAGGGCGGCCTCGAGGACGCATTCATGAGGGCCACGGAGGACGAGCAATGAACCCGGTCGCCGTCGCGCTCTGGAATCCGATCGTCACCAAGGAGTACCGCTCCCGGATGCGTACCTGGCGTTCGCCGCTCGCCATGACGGTCTATATCTTGCTGCTGGGCGGCCTGGGCTGGGCGATCTTTTCGGTGATGGCGTCTTCCGCGCGCAATTCGTTGAACGGAGGACAGGCCGCCAACTACGGGCAGGGTCTGTTTCTCTACCTGGTGTTGTTTCAGATGGTCCTGCTCGCCTTCATCACCCCGGCGCTGACGGCCGGCGCGATCAGCAGCGAACGCGAACGGCAGACGATCGATCTGCTGTTTGTGACCAAGCTGCCATCGTTTTCGATCCTGTGGGGCAAGCTGCTCGCATCGATGTCATTCGTGCTCTTGCTGTTGCTGCTGTCGGTGCCGATTTTTAGCCTTGTGTTCCTGTTCGGTGGGATCGAGCTCGACCAGGTCGCCGCCGCCTTCCTCGTAACGGCGATCAGCGCATTGACGCTCGGCATCATCGGCATCGCCTGCTCGACGGCGTTCCGGCGCACGCTGCCGGCGACGGTCAGCGCCTATGGGGCGGCCTTCGTCCTGCTGGCGGGTAGCCTGCTGTATGGGCTGCTCTTCCCGACCGACATCGACCCCAAAGCGACCGCCGCGCCGGCTCCCCCCGCGGTGACCTATCTCAGCCCCATCATTCCCCTGATTACGATCGGCACCAACGGGCCCATCACCAACTTCGGTGTCCGAAACGGCAATCCGTTGTATGGAACGGGCGGCACTACCGCGTGCTCGGTCACGCCGAGCGGCATCAAGAGCTGCTATCAGGTCGCGCCCGCCGGACCGTTGGGGAAAGGCATGATCGGTCCGTACCCGGCACAGGCCAGCGGGACGGTCATCCCGAGCGGGCTCTTCAGCGGCTGGCAATACTGGCAAGCCACAGTCACGTTGCAGCTCGCGATCTGCGTCGTCGCGCTCATCGTGGGCGCGACGCTGCTCGCGCCTATTAGGCACCTGCCCTGGCGGAGGCGCGGGGCGGCGCCATTAAAGACATGAACTCGCTCGACGCGATCATCCGCGAGCTCGGCCGGGCCGCGTCCCGCGCTCGGGCCGCACGGTATGCCGTGCACGCGCTGGTCGCCGCGCTCGCCTGGGTCGCCCTCGTGCTGGTCATCGCTCGACTCACCCCGTTTGAGCGGCGCCCCCTGGCGGCCGCTGTCGGCATCCCGGCCGTGCTGGCGATCGCGGCGCTCGCCTGGCTGATCCGCCGTCCAAGTGCGTCGATCCTGCTGCGGCTCGCCGATTACCGGCTCGGCCTCAAGGAGCGGCTCTCCACCGCCTGGGAGCGGCGAACCGAGTCCGGGCCCATGGACGACGTTCAGCGACGGGATGCGTTGCGGCAGGCCGCGAGCGCCCGGCTCGCCACGGCATTTCCCGTCAGGGTGAACCGCGGCGAAGCCTCGGTGGTCGCCGTGCTTTCGATTTTCTCCTTGGCGCTCGCACTGCTACCCAACCCGATGGACCAGGTCCTGGCGCAACGCCAGGCCGATCGCCTGAGCCAGGCGCGCGCCGCGAGGGCGGTACAGAACGTGCAGAAAAAAAGTGCAGAAAAAAATCGCCGACGGTACGAAACCGACGCCGGTGGACCCACAGGTGCAGAAGATCCTCCAGGATGCCGCGGCCAAGATTCGAGAGGCCGACAGCCCGCGCAAGGCCCTCGAATCGATCACACCGGCTGAGCAGCAGCTCCAGCGGCTGACCGACCCCGGCACGCCGGCGCTGAGCAGCAGCGCGCAGAACCTCGCCAACGCGTTGAGCGGAACTTCGGCCGGCCGCAGCGCCGCCCAGGCGATCAGCAGCAGCCCGGCCAAGGGGGCCCAGGCCGTGCGTGACCTCGCCTCGCAGCTTCAGAGCCTCTCGCCCAAGGATCGCGACGAGCTGGCCAAGGCGCTCGCGAAGGCCTCGCAGCAAGCGCAGAACAGCCAGATGCGCGACTCGCTGAGCAAGGCGTCGTCCTCGCTGAAGAGCGGCGATACGAGCACGGCAGCCCAGGCCCTCAATGACGTTGCGAGCCAGCTGGATTCCCTGCAGCAGCAGGAGAACACCGACCAGGAGGTCGCCTCAGCGATCAATGGGTTGGAGGCGGCTCGTGAGGAGCTC
>WNEY01022494.1_pt1 | contig 10777 bp, 13 predicted proteins | sample 5400531 | NCBI WGS metagenome assembly WNEY01 (sample SAMN13153338, study PRJNA577476) | soil metagenome | isolation source: 200 cm saprolite under Douglas fir tree site 1 | place: USA:California | collected 2015-04-18
CATTCAAATTACTTCGGCTGTGGTTCCCAACGAAGAGGTCGTTGATTGCGTTGACCGACCTACCCGACCCACGCGACCTGCCCGACCCACCTGTCCTACCTGACCCACCTGACCCACGCGACCCACCTGCCCTACCCGACCCACCTTACCCACCTGCCCTATCTGCCCTGCCTGCCCTACCTGCCCTACCTGCCTCTCCAAACACTTCCGCCTCGAATCTCCACAGCTTCGCGCCGTGTTTCCACGCGTCGCGTGGCAGGCCGGCTTTGTGGCAGGTCTGGGCCAGAAACGCCTCGGCATCCCAGCTCCACTCGGTCGCGACCTGCGGCAGCAGGAGGCCGCGCTGCCGGCCGCTTTCGACGACCAGTCCGTGCCGGCCGACCTCTACGTCCTGCGGCCCCGCAATGGGCTCGATGGGCCCGAGGAGCGAGATCTCGATGTCGATCTCATCGAGCTCGGCCGGCGCAATCCGCGGAAACCTGGGATCGCTGCTGCAGGCGGCAACGGCGCAGCGCGCGACGACGCCGCCCAGCGGCTCAGTGGGCTCGATGTGGCCGATGCAGCCGCGCAAGTCGCCGTGATTGTGCAGCGTCACGAAGGCGCCGCCGAGCAAGGCCAGCACGCCGGACATCACGGGAACGTCGGCCGGCACTTCACCAACGTGCGCGGAGATGGCTTCGCGCGCGAGCCGCAACAGGAGCGCGCGATCGTGGTCACTCGTCATAAGACAGGAACCGCGGAGCACCCGGAGAGCGCAGAGAAAGCCATGCTCAGCGTTCTCCGCGATCTCCGCGGATAAACGTTCCGAACGCGGCCGCGAGATAGCCAACGACCGCGGACTTGTCGCCGGAGACGTCACCGGAGTCCGCGTAGTCGAGAACCACGGCGTCGCGCGCGCCGCCAAGCCGCGCGGCGCGCATCACGGCGACTGTCGGGCCGCCCCCGCAGGCGTGATCCGGTCGGACGTCCAGCGCCGCCTGCAGGCCGTCGGGATCGAACCGGGACACGCAATCGATCACGACGCGATCGAGACCAGATGCGGTCGCAGCATCGTGATAGTGTGATAAATCGGTGCTGGCGACGAGCAGAGCCTTCCGGCCGCGCAGGGCGGCGGCGAGCGCGTCACCCAATGCGCTGGCAGTCGCAGCCGTCTGATGTCCCATCACCAGCGGCACGATTGGGAGGCCGGGCGCGAGATGCGCCAGAAACGGCAACTGCATTTCGAGCGAGTGCTCACGCACGTGCGCCTGTCGGTGCTCGCGGACGAGCCCCGGCATCGGCGTCGCCGCGACGATCGCGCGAGCACAATCGGCATCGATTGGCGCGACGCCGAACGGCGTGGCGAACCCGCCGGACGCGTAGATGGATACACCGTCGAAACCGACGAAATGCGACGGCCCCACGAGCACGGCCACCTCGAACGCGCGATCGCGCAGCAGCCGGTAGGCATGGGCGGCGACGGGGCCCGAGTACATCAGCCCGGCGTGCGGCGCGATGACCGCCACCAGCTCCCCGGCGACCCTCCGATCGGTGCGGTCCGCGTTCGCCAGATGCTGATCGACGGCAGCCCCGAGCGCATCCGCCGAGCTCGGGTACCAGCTCCCCGCAACGGCTGCTTTCCGGACGTTGCCCGTCATGGCTGATGGCGGATGGCTGAGTTGCTTGGCTCGATGGCCCTCAGCCATCAGCCATCGGGTAGCCATCCGTTTGCGCATGTTAGCATCTGCCATGCCCAGCCGATTCACGCGTGATGAGGTCGCGGCCATTGCCGCGCTCGCGAACCTCGAGCTCGACGCCTCCGAGATCGAGCTCTTCGCGCGCCAGCTCGGCGACATCCTCGCCTACGCGGACCAGGTCCGGCAGCTGGATACGACCGGCGTGCCGCCGACGGCGACCGTCGTCGCTCGACTCGCCGCCGACCGCACCGACGAAGTCCGTCCCTCGCTCGATCGCGACGATGCGCTGGCGAATGCACCCGACGCCGCGCTCAAGGCGGGTTTCTTCAGAGTGCCGAGAGTCATCGGATGACCGCCGGGCCCGACCACACCATCACCGATGTGGCGACCGTCCGCGACGTCCGCGACCTCGTGCGTTCGCGCGCGAGGTCCGCGGTGGAGGTGTGCCGCGATGCCTTGTCGCGGATCGCGGCGCTCGATCCGCATCTGCACGCCTTCAACACCCTCGTCTCCGACCAGGCACTGGCTCGCGCGGAGTCCATGGATCGTGATCCCGATCGCTGGCGCGATGCGCCGCTGGCCGGCGTTCCGATCGCCCTCAAGGACAACCTCTGCACGCGCGGGGTGCGCACAACGGCTTCGTCGCACATGCTCGAATCGTTCGTGCCGCCGTACGACGCCACCGTCGTGTCGCGCCTCGAGGCCGCGGGCGCGATCGTCGTCGGGAAAACCAACTGCGACGAGTTCGCGATGGGCTCGTCGAGTGAGAATTCCGCGTTCGGTCCTGTACACAACCCGTGGGCGCTGGACCGAACGCCGGGCGGAACGAGCGGCGGATCGGCGGCGGCTGTCGCCGCGGGACTGACGCCAGTTGCCCTGGGATCGGACACCGGTGGCTCGATCCGGCAGCCGGCAGCCATGTGCGGCGTCGTCGGCCTGAAGCCGACATACGGCCGCGTCTCGCGGTACGGCTTGATCGCGCACGCGTCGTCGCTCGATCAGATCGGTCCCCTCGCCCGCACCGTCCACGACGTGGCGCTCACGCTCGGTGTACTTGCCGGCCCGGATCCCGCCGACGCGACGAGCGCGCCGGAGCCGGTGCCAGATTATACGGCCGCGCTGACCGGCGACGTTCGCGGCGCGCGAATCGGCGTCCCGCGCGCGCTGCTCGAGCGGGGCGTCGACGCCGACGTCTCGCGCGCGCTCAGCCTGGCGCTCGACGCGCTGAAGTCGCGCGGCGCGACGCTGGTGGACGTCGACCTCCCACACGCCCGTTATGCGATTCCTGTCTACTATCTGGTCTCGACCGCGGAAGCGAGCTCGAACCTCGCGCGATACGACGGCGTGCGCTACGGGTTCCGCGCGGAGCCCGGCACGGAAAGGGGCGGCACTCCTGAAGCGGTCAATGGCGCCGCTCAAGCGGCGCCCTACGTGGCGGCCCACGGCGCCGCTCAAGCGGCGCCCTACGTGGCGGCCCACGGCACCGCTAAAGCGGCGCCCTACGTGGCGGCGCCCTACGACTTGAAGTCGATGTACGCGAAGACGCGGGCACGCGGGTTCGGCCCGGAGGTCAAGCGGCGGATCATGCTCGGCACATATGTGCTGAGCGCAGGGTATTACGACGCGTACTATCTCAAGGCGCAGCAGGTGCGCACGCTGATCCTGCGGGATTACGAGCAGGCGTTCGCGGGCGCCGACCCCGTCGACGTCATCGCCATGCCGACGAGCCCCACGGCCGCATTCAGGATCGGCGAACGGGTCGCCGATCCGCTGCAGATGTATCTGGCCGATGTGTTCACGGTCAGCGCCAGCCTCGCCGGGCTGCCGGCCGTCAGCGTGCCGTGCGGCTTCACCGCCGATGGTCTGCCGGTCGGCCTGCAACTGACGGGACGACGGTTCGACGAAGCGACGCTGCTGCGCGTCGCCGATGCCTACGAGCGCGACACCGGATGGTCGAAACAGCTGCCGCCGATCCTGAGCCGCTGAAGCCGTCCGACTGGACGGCGCTCAGCGACGAGAAGCTGCTGGGGGTCCGCATGTGCGACCTCGGCCTGTCGATCGAAGGCACCGATGTCGAACAGCGGATCGCGCAGCTCAACGCCGAGCTCGACAGGCGCGGCCTGACGTTCCGCCCGCACTACTGGCTGTCCGACGAGTGGTTCACCCCCGACGGCATCCCCGGCATCGCGATCCCGTTCTACCTGGCGCATCCGCGTCTGGCGAAGCTCGAGCTCGCCCAGATGCTGGAGGTCGAAGGCGGCGATCCAAGGTCCTGCTTGCGGATCCTGCGTCATGAAGCCGGGCACGCCATCGACAACGCCTATCAGCTGCGACGCCGTCCCACGCGCCGCCGCCTGTTCGGCAACCCGGCGATCGAGTATCCCGAGTACTACACGCCCAAGCCGTACAGCAAGAGCTTCGTGCAGCATCTCGATCATTGGTACGCGCAGAGCCATCCCGACGAGGATTTCGCCGAGACCTTCGCGGTGTGGCTCGACCCGCAGGCCATGTGGGCGACGCGCTACACGGGATGGCCGGCGCAGCGCAAGCTCGAGTACATGGACCGCCTGATGGGCGAGCTGGCGCGCGCGCGCCCACGCGTCAAGTCGAAGCGCCAGGTCGATCCGCTGACGCGGCTGAAGAAGACGCTCGGCGAACACTATCGCCGGAAGCGCGAGCACTACGGGCTCGATCACCCCGACTTCTACGAGAGCGATCTGTGGAACCTGTTTTCGGACGCGCCGCAATACGCGAAGAACTCGTCGGCGGCACGATTCGTCCGGCGCATCAGGAAAGAGGTGCGCAGCACGGTCGCCAGCTTCACGGACAGCTATCAGTACACGATCGACCAGCTGCTCGAGGGAATCATCGAGCGCTGCCGCGACCTGAACCTGCGGCTCACCGAATCGGAAGAGTCCACCAAGATCGAGTTCATGGTCTTCCTCACCGTGCAGACGATGAACTACCTGCACAGCGGACGGCACAGGGTCGCGTTGTGAGCGGAAACAGGCTCCGCGTGCTCGCGCTCGTGCACCGGCATCTGGTTCCGCCGGGCGCGGTCGAAGAGGGCGCCGACATCACCAACGAGCCGTGGCGCACCGAGTACGACGTCGTCTCGACGCTGGGCGCGATGGGCCATGAAGTGCAGGTCCTCCCGGTCCACGACGACCTCGGCGACATCCGCCGCGCCGGGACCGACTGGAAGCCGCACATCGCCTTCAACCTGCTCGAAGGCTTCGACGACATCGTCATCTTCGATCAGAACGTGGTGTCGCATCTCGAGCTGCTGAAGCTGTCGTATACGGGCTGCAACGCGCGCGGCCTGCTTCTGGCGCGCGACAAGTCGCTTTCGAAAAAGCTGCTCGCGTATCACCGCATCCGGGTGCCGGAGTTCGAGGTCTTCCGCGCCGGCCGCCCGATTCGCCGGCCCAAGCGCCTGACGTTCCCGCTCATGGTGAAATCGCTGACGGAAGAAGCCTCGATCGGGATCTCTCAGGCGTCGGTCGTCGACAGCGACGAAAAGTTGAAGGAGCGCATCGCTTTTGTCCACGAGAGCATCGGGACCGCGGCCATCGTCGAGCAATACATCGAGGGGCGCGAGCTGTACGTCGGCCTCCTCGGCAACCAGACGCTTCAGGCGATGCCGGTCTGGGAGCTGTTCTTCACCAACATGCCGGAAGGCGCAACGTATCGCGCGCTCGAGTTGAGCGGCTACGCCCGGATCGATCTGCGGCTCGACGACGCCGGAAACGCCTGGGTGCTCGAGGCGAACCCGAATCCGCAAATCGCGCGCGGCGAGGATTTTGCGGCGTCCGCCGAGAAGATCGGGTTGAGCTACGAGACGGTCCTGCAGCGGATCATCAATCTCGGCCTTCGCTGGCAGCCGGAAAGTGTCGCCTGAGGATGTTCGTCCTCCCTCGGAGCGCGAGGCTTTCAGCCGAGCGTCCGCGGCCCTCCTTGTATACGGAGAGATGGCTGATGACTACGTCGTGAGCGCCCGCGGCGAAGCGAGCCTCACGACCGCCCACACGCAAAAGACCAGGAACGCGATTGGCAGCAGCGGGACCAGAATCGCAATGAAAACGGCGACGAACGCGAACACCAGACCCAGGAACGCCGCGATCAGGGCGAACGGCAGCACGACCAGCGCGACCGCCGTCTTGATCAGCAGACGCAACAGGAAGAACGGCAGCAACAGGAGGGTGAACGGGAGCAGCAGGACGGCGAGAAGAACGCCGAAGACGATCCGGAACGGCAGCGTCAAGAGGAAAAACACGCACCCTCCTCGTGGTCCCGCGCGAACCGTCCAGACGGGCGGTCGCCCGGCTGACGTGTGCGCGTTACAGACTACTTACGAGCCGCTGCTTCAACGAGTTCCGGCGACTTGAGCTGGTCGACCGGCCCGCGCGGCGTGCTCGGCGACAGGTAGGCCATCGGCTGGTGGCTGATCCGCTCGTCCAGACTCTTGACCACCTTCGCGCGGCCGCCGGCGGTCTTCATCGTCTTCGTGAAGCCGAAGATGACGCAGAAGCCGATGAAGAGCACGAGGACGAACGCCGTGCTCGACGCCAGTCCCTGAAGCGCCCCCAAGGCGATCTGCATGACGTCAGTCGTCATGCTTCGAGCGCTTCGGGCGCGGGCCGTGGCTCGCGAACTTCGTAGGACACGAGCCCCCGCTTCACTTCTTCCATCGCCACCCGCTCGGCCTTGTGCGGCCACAGGGGCACATCCTCGCCCAGACGCGGCCGCGCGCCGCGGCGCAACTGCTTGGCGCGCAACGCGGCAACGTCAACGAACAGGAATCGACTCTGGATCGGCGGCGCCGGCTCGCTCGGGAAGTCCGAGGCAGACTCGTTTGCGATTTGGTCCATTTGGTTCATGTGGTTCATGTAGAACTAGAGCGTAACACGCCCACTGGAAGGGCGGGAAGGGCTGGTGGGGCAGGTAGGACTGATGGGCCGGGAACGAGCTTCCTCACCGACCCAACCGACCTGCCTGACCCAGGCACCTACCTGACCTACCCGACCTGCCCGACTTTATCGTTACGCGGCGACGTCGATGTTGATCGACCGCGGCTTGGCTTCCTCGCGCAACGGCAGCCGCACCGTGAGGACGCCGTTTTTGTACTCGGCCGAGACCCGGTTGGGATCGACGGTCGGCGGCAGCGAGAACGAGCGGCTGAACGCGCCGTAACGCCGCTCGACGTGGTGGAAGTGCTCCTCCTTCACGTCTCTCGACAGCTTCTTCTCGCCCTTGATGGTGAGCAGGCTGTTTTCGACGGTGACGTCGATGTCTTCACGCGCCATCTCGGGCAGCTCGGCCTTCAGCACGAGCTCCTGATCGGCAACCTGGTAAACATCCACCGGCGGCTCCCAGCCGCTCGGCGCAGTGAGCCCGAAATCGCGAAACGGATCCCAACGAACAATAGTCATCGCTCTCCTCCCTGTTTTCACTTTGTCGGCTTGGGTCAACTGGGTCGGGTGGGTCGGGTGGGTCGGACCACGTCTGGTTCTACCGACTGTCCTACCCGCCCTGCCTGGACCTACTTAACTTACCTGACCCTACCTGACCTATCTGACCTATCTGACCTACCCGACCTACCCCTACCCGACCTACCTGACCTACCCGACCTGTTTGTTGTAGAGATGCTCCGCCATCGCATGCGACGCGCGCTGGAGATCGTCGGTCGCTTTTCTGATGGCCGCCAGGTCGTCGCCCAGCGCAAGCTTGCGGACCTCCGCAATCGCGGCCTCGATCTTCGAGAGCTCGCCGACCGGCACCTTCTCACGATTGTCGGCGGCGGTTTTCTCCGCCTGATACGCGAGCGAGTCGGCCTGGTTGCGCGCTTCGATCAGGTCGCGGCGCGACTGATCTTCCGACGCATGGCTCTGCGCTTCTTTCACCAGCCGATCGACGTCGTCCTTCGCGAGGCCGCTCGATCCGCTGATGGTGATCTGCTGCTGCCTGCCGGTCGCCATGTCCTTCGCCGTCACGTTGACGATGCCGTTGGCGTCGATGTCGAAGGCGACCTCGACCTGCGGCACCCCGCGCGGCGCAGAAGGCAGACCGACCAGCTGGAAGCGGCCGAGCGTGCGGTTGTCGCGCGCCAGCGGACGCTCGCCCTGCAGCACGTGCACCTCGACGTTGGTCTGGTTGTCGGTCGCCGTCGTGAAGATCTCGCTCTTCCGCGTCGGAATCGTCGTATTGCGCGAGATCAGCGTCGTCATCACGCCGCCCAGCGTTTCGATGCCGAGCGACAGCGGGGTCACGTCGAGCAGGAGCAGGTCCTTCACCTCGCCCGAGAGCACGCCGCCCTGCACTGCCGCGCCGACCGCGACCACTTCATCGGGGTTCACCCCCTTGTGGAGCTCCTTGCCGAAGAACGCGCGCACCATTTGCTGCACTTTCGGCATGCGCGTCGAGCCGCCGACGAGCACAATCTCGTCGATCGCCGACGGGTCGATGCCGGCATCCGCCAGCGCCCGCTTCACCGGCGCCATCGTCCGCTGCAGCAGATCGTCGACGAGCTGTTCGAGCTTGGCCCGCGACAGCTTCACCTGCAGATGCTTCGGCCCGCTCCGGTCCGCCGTGATGAACGGCAGGTTGATTTCGGTCTCCATCGCCGTCGACAACTCGATCTTGGCTTTCTCCGCGCCTTCCTTGAGGCGCTGCAGCGCCATGCGGTCCTTCGAGAGGTCGATGCCTTCGCTGTTCTTGAACTCGACCGCAAGCCACTCGATGATCCGGTCGTCCAGATCGTCGCCGCCCAGGTGCGTGTCGCCATTGGTCGCCTTCACCTCGACGACACCCTCGCCCACCTGGAGGACCGAGATGTCGAACGTGCCGCCGCCGAAGTCGTAGACCGCGATCGTCTCGTCCTTTTTCTTGTCGAGCCCGTAGGCAAGCGCCGCAGCCGTCGGCTCGTTGATGATGCGCAGCACGTTGAGGCCCGCGATCCGGCCGGCGTCTTTCGTCGCTTGACGCTGGGCGTCGTTGAAATACGCCGGCACGGTGATGACGGCGTCCGTGACGGTCTCGCCAAGGTAGTCGTCGGCGGCCTGCTTGAGCTTCTGCAGAACCATCGCCGAGATCTCGGGCGGCGAATACTTCTTGCCGCGCGCTTCGACCCAGGCATCACCGTTTTCGGCGGCGACGACCCTGAACGGCACGCGCGAGCCCTCGCTCTTCACCTCGTCGAACTTGCGACCCATGAATCGTTTGATCGAAAAGACCGTGCTTTCCGGATTGGTGACCGCCTGGCGCTTCGCGACCTGACCGACGAGCCGCTCGCCGTCTTTGGTGAGAGCGACGACCGAAGGCGTCGTGCGCGCGCCCTCCTGGTTCACGATGACGGTGGGCTGGCCGCCTTCCATGACCGCCACGACCGAGTTGGTCGTGCCGAGGTCGATTCCGATGACTTTGCCTGACATTTCGTGGAGTCCTCGCTTTCTTTGAAGTGGACGCCAGTATGGGGCATATATGAGTGCATGTCAAGCATTAAATATGATTTGTGTAGACTCAATGTAGATCCCAGACGTATCTCCCACTTGAACTTGTGTTTATGGGCACTGGCGGCCGGCCGGGGGCTGTGCCATCATCGGTTATGCGTTCACGCATCCACACCGTTGCGTTTCCGTCAGAAATCGGGGACTTCGCGGAAGAGATCCGGCGGGTCTTCCTCGAGCACGGCCGGGTGTTCGGCTCGGACTCGCTCGCGTGGGAATGCTCCCCGACTATCGACGTGTACGAAACGGACGACACGCAGGAAATCGCCGTCGACCTCCCAGGTATCGATCCGGCCGGCGTCCGTGTGCTCGGCAAGGGCGACAGCATTCTGATCGCCGGCGAGAAGTCGGCGCGACGCGCGCGCGGCGGATCGAGCTTTCATCTCGTCGAGCGCGGTTACGGCCGGTTCGCACGGGTCGTGCGCCTGTCGCGCGGGTGCGACACCGCGAAGGCGCGCGCAACGCTCGTCGACGGCGAGCTGCGCGTGTCCATCCCGAAAATCGCCGACCGCCGCGACAAGACGATCTCCATTCCCGTCAGCGTCATGGCTCATGGTTAATGGCTGATGGCTATGGTCGATTGACCGCGCTACCATTGCCCATCACGACTAGGAGCCCGTGAGGCCATTACTCAGACGGGCTCCTAGCCATCAGCCATGATCCGTCTTTTGTTCATAGGCGACATCGTCGGCCGGCCCGGACGCGATCTGGTCCGGAACGGTCTGGCGGCGATCGTCGAGCGCCACCGGATCGATCTCGTGATCGCGAACGCCGAGAACTCCGCGGCCGGCTTCGGCATCACGCGGGAAATCGGCGATCACCTGCTCGAGTGGGGCGTCGACGTCATGACGTCCGGCAACCACATCTGGGACAAGAAGGAGGCGCTCGATTACATCGGCGCCGAGCCGCGCCTGCTGCGGCCGGCGAACTACCCGGCGGGTGCGCCTGGCAACGGCAGTTATCTGGCGCGCACGCGCGACGGCCGATCGGTCGGCGTCGTCAACGTGATGGGGCGCGTCTTCATGCTGAACATCGACGACCCGTTCACGTCCGTCTTGCGCCAGATCGAGACCCTGAAGCAGCGGACCCGCATCGTCTTCGTGGACTTCCACGCCGAAGCCACCTCCGAGAAGATCGCGATGGGCTGGCATCTCGACGGCAAAGTGACGGCCGTCGTCGGCACGCACACGCACGTGCAGACGGCGGACGAACGCATCCTGCCGAAGGGGACGGCGTATCTGACCGACGTCGGGATGACCGGCCCTCACGATTCCATCATCGGCGTGGAGATCGAGGCGGCGCTGGGAAGGTTCCTGACGGCGCTGCCGGCAAAGTTCGACACGGCCACCGGCAACCCGCGCCTCAATGCGGTGATCGTCGAGGCCGATGAAGCCACCGGCCGGGCGACCGATATCGAGCGCCTGAGCCTGAGCGCGGACGACCTGCATGCCCTCGGTGCGACCGCGAATCTGCAATCTGCGATCTGAAGCTCTGAAATCTGCAGTTCGATGTCTGATCTGTTCGATCTTCCGTTCGAGGAAGAAGACGACGATGGTCGCGAGTCGATGCTCGATGGTCGTGACTCGACCGCGCGGC
>WNEY01004358.1_pt1 | contig 10775 bp, 8 predicted proteins | sample 5400531 | NCBI WGS metagenome assembly WNEY01 (sample SAMN13153338, study PRJNA577476) | soil metagenome | isolation source: 200 cm saprolite under Douglas fir tree site 1 | place: USA:California | collected 2015-04-18
CGCCCCGACGAGTGGCTGGTCGACCAGCGCGATCACCGCCGCCGCGCAGTCATCGGGAACCGTCGCCAGCCCGGCGGCCAGCGAGGACCCCATGCCGGTGCGCCAGTCCGGGTTGTGCACGGTCAGTACGCCGGGCAGGTCGACGGCGACCGCGCCGGTAACGACCACGACCGGCTGCGCACCACCGGCCCGCAGCAGCGCGATCCCCCGGGCAGCCAGTGCCTTGCCGCCGATCTCGACGGTTGCCTTCGGCTGGCCAAGACGGCTCCCGGCGCCCGCTGCGAGCAGGATCCCGGCGACACGGCGCTCCACCAGCACAAGGTTACGGCTCCGGCGTGCTGCCTGCGCGCCGGATCAGCCGCCGCACAGCCGGCCGCAGCTCAAGGTCCGGATAGCCGCCGTCGGCAAGGCCCGCGCGCCGCTCGAACGGGTTCCGCGAGCCGGGGTTGCCGGTCAGCGCCCACGAGACCGCGGCGGCAATCCCGTAAAGCGGCAGCATGACCAGGCCGCCGCAGCAGGCATATTGCGTCGCGTGCCTGGCCTCGTGCGCGAACAGCCGGCCCGCCGGCTGCAGCCGCGCATTGTCGAGCCGGGTCAAGATCACGTTGCCGACGCAGAAGGTGTCCGAGCGCATCGGCAGCCGCACCTGATAGGCCACGGTCAGGCCGTCGGGCCCGGCAGCGAGCCTGGACCGGCCGAGCACCGCAACCAGGACGCCGGCCAGCGTGGACCCGTTGGCCAGATTGACCGCGAGCCGCAGCCGGTACGCGGGGCGCATCGGTACCACCTCCCCAGGTCATCCGGGCCAGCTCCTCCGCCCATTGAACGCGAGCCGCCTGCCACAGGTGCAGCGGGCAACGGAGGCGGTCTGGGTGATTGGCCGTTCTTCGCCGCATTCGTGCTTGGATTTTTCGGGGTCAGGCCACGCATACTCGGAAGATGGAGCGTGCTCAGCCAGGGCACCGGGGCCGCTCGTACGGCAGGAGCTGCAGTTGGGCTGGAGAAACATCCACCGCGTGACAGGCGCGGCGATCGCCGCTGCAGTGTCGCTCTCGGCTTGCTCGGTGGCCGGGCATTACACCTACGTGACCGACTCGGGCGACAACGCGTATTTCAAGGTGCCGCCGACCTGGAAGCCGGTGGACCAGAACCGGCTGGCGGCCGTCCAGGCGCAGCTGCTCGGCGGCTCGCCGGCCGGCCCGGCCGGCGGCAGGCTCACCTGGTCCAGGGCGTACGACGCGGCCGCCAGGCCGTCGGCCGGCCATATTTTCGCTGCGACCGGCCAGCCGGTGGCCTATGCGAGCGTCCAGGCCATGAGCGTGCCCCAGCGGGCAGGGCTGTCCTTCGACAGCATGCGCAACCTGCTGCTTCCGGTGACTCCGGCGGCGCGGCAGGCGGCGAAGAAGGCGGGCGCCCCGTTCTCCGGCTTCCAGTCCATCGGCGATCAGGTGATCACAACGCACGACGGAGTCCGCGGCGTCACCGAGCTGTTCGGGTACGTGATCGGCGGCGTACCGGAGATCTTCGACCAGACGGTGCTGACCAATAGCGCGACGACCAAGCTCTACCTGCTCCTCGTGCAGTGCGACCAGAGCTGCTTCGTCGCGCACAAAGCGCAGATAGGCACGGTCGTGCGATCGTTCACAGTGCGAGGTTCATGATGCCATCCAGATCCGAGAAACGCGCCGCCAGGCGGGCCCGCGACGGCCGCGAGCCCCCGCAGGACCGGCAGGCGGGGCCGGCCGGGCAGCGCACCCGCAAGCCGCTTGCGCTGTGGGACCGGCTGAAGTTCGTGGCCTTGCTTGCGCTGCTCTGGCTGGTGCTGGTCTGGTCGGACATGGCCAACGACCCGATCATCGGCTTCGCCGACGCGGTCCGCCAGCAGCTGACGTCGGCCAGGTGGGTGCTGATCCTGCTGGGCGCTGAACTCGTCCGCCAGCTGCATTTCCTGGTTGCCGAGCACTGGCCTGGCTATTACCGCCTCTGGTCGCACGGCGTGTTCGGCCGGGCGGATCGCGCGACTCACCAGATGAGCGACTGGACCAGGTTCCGGCTGTCCCGGGCGCTGAAGTGGCTGCTGGCGATCGCCATCCTGGCGGTCCTGCTCGGCCGCGCGTTCCACACCTCGCCGGGGAACGCGCTGGCCGAGGCGCCCGCCAAGTTCCTGCACATCCTGCCGGTGCTGCTCTACGTGATCGCGATCATCTCGCTCGGCATCCTGCAGTTCGTCGGGATTTTCTGGTTCATGTCGAAGGGCGGCGTGGACGTCTACTACCCGAACGACATCACCACCAGGTTCGCTGATGTCTGGGGCCAGGATCACGTGCTGGAGCGGGTGCAGGAGAACATGCTGTTCCTGGATGACCCGGAGTCGATCGAGGAGAAGGGCGGCTACGTCCCCGGCGGCATCCTGCTCTGGGGGCCGCCGGGTACCGGCAAGACGCTGATGGCCGAGGCGGTAGCCGGGGAAACCGGTAAACCGTACGTCTTCGTCGACCCGGGCGCGTTCATCAACATGTTCTTCGGGGTCGGCATCCTCAAGGTGAAGTCCCTGTTCCGCAGGCTGCGCAGGCTCGCCGTGCGGTACGGCGGGGTAATAGTGTTCTTCGACGAGGCCGATGCGCTCGGCAACCGTGGCGGCGGCGTCGGCCAGGGCGGCGGCGTCGGCCACGGCCAGGTAAGCCCGTCCGACGCGTGCCACGGCTTCAGCTACCTGTCGCCGAATGCCCGGTCCGCGCTGATGGCCGACGCGCTGAAGTCGAAGGCAGCCGCCGATCCCCGGCCGCCTACCAGGCACCGGCAGATGGTTCCCGGCATGGGCATGGGCGGCGGCGGCATGGGGACCTTGCAGGCGCTGCTCACCGAGCTGTCCGGCCTGAAGAAGCCACGCGGGTTCTTCAACCGGATCGTCCGGCGGACGCTGGGCATGCGCCCCAAGCCACCGCCCAAGTACCGGATCCTGGTGATGATGGCGACCAACCTGCCCAGCGCGCTGGACGAGGCGCTGCTGCGGCCCGGCCGCCTGGACCGGGTCTACCGGGTCGGCTACCCGTCCAAGGACGGCCGCAGGCGTACCTACGAGGGCTACTTCAGCAAGGTCAGCAACGACCTGTCGGCCGACCAGATCGAGCACCTGGCGACGATCACCCCGTACGCCACCGGCGCCACCATCAAGGACCTGGTGAACGAGTCGCTCATCGTCGCGCTTCGCGACGAGCGGACGACCATTACCTGGACCGACGTGCTGCGCGCCAAGCTGCTGAAGAGCGTCGGCCCGTCGGAGGGGGTCGAGTACATCGAGCGGGAGCGGCATGCCGTCGCACTGCACGAGGCATGCCACGCGGTCGTCAGCTACCTGGTGCAGAAGCGAAACGTCATCGACACAGCCACCATCCAGAAGGGCGCGGACTACCTGGGCTTCGTCAAGCCGATCCCGATCGAGGAGCAGTTCACCTCCTGGCGGAACGAGTACGAGGCGGACGCGATGGTGAGCCTCGCGTCACTGGTCGGCGAGCAGATGTTCTTCGACGGCGATTCGAGCTCCGGGGTTTCCGGTGACCTGCAGAACGCGACAACCATCGCGCTGGCCATGGAGGGCCTGTGGGGCATGGGCGGCCAGTACGGCTCCTACGGGGTCACCAGGGCCCCGCAGGGCGCGCACCCGGTCGCGGACGGGAACGACCGCAACGTGCTGGAGACCGCGCTTGGCCGGCGGGCCGAGGCCCAGCTGGCCTCCCTCGCCGAGCGGACCAGGACATTGCTGGCTGAGCACAGGGCCAATGTGCTGTCCGTCAGTCATGCGCTCGAGCTGCACAAGACCATCAGCGGTCAGGACGTCACGGCCATCATCCAGGGCGGGCAAGGACCGCTGGTCGACGGGCGGCCGTACAAGACACCGGAATTCGCCGCGACCCTGGAGTCCTACCACCAGCAGGTGCTTGCCGCGCACCACGGCAGCGACGGCAGCGACGGCAGCCTGCCGCTGCCGGTGCCCGCGCAGGGGCCGGTAGAGCTTGACCCGGTAACGGCGATGAAGCCGCTCAGCACCGAGCCCGGCACAGGCCAGTGACCGGCGGGGCCGCCTGACTGGCCCGGCTCTGGTAGGTGCGCCAGCGCCCGGTCAGGCCCGCGAGCGTGACTCTTCGAGCGCGCGCGCAACGAGAACCCGGGCCAGATGCTCACGGTAGCCGCGGCCGGCGTTGATGTCGCCGGGCGGGCTCGAGCCCTCGGCGGCGTGCGCGGCGGCGTCTCGCGGCCCGGCGCCCGAGGACATGGCTCGCTCGACCGCGCTGGCCCGCAGGGGCGTCGGCCCCATGTTCACCAGTGCCACGCTGCCGCCCTGTACCGCGACACCGACGATCGCCCAGTCGATGGCCCGCTTGGTGAACTTCTGGAACGACCAGCCTGCTGCCTGCGGCCTGCGGATGCGGATTTCCGTCAGCAGCTCACCAGGCCGCAATGCGGACTCGAACAGGCCGCGGAAGAACTCCCCGGCCGCGATCTCACGGCTGCCGGACGGCCCGCTGGCGACCAGCGTGGCATCCAGTGCCAGGATCACCGCGGGCAGGTCGGCCGCGGGGTCGGCGTGCGCCAGCGAGCCGCCGATCGTGCCGCGGTGGCGGACCTGAGGGTCGCCGACCTGCCCGGCGGCATGGGCGAGCAGCGGCAGTTCGCTGCCGAGCAGACCGGACCGTGCCATCTCGTCGTGGCTGGTGAGTGCGCCCACCGCGATGTGGCTGCCATCGTCACGGATGTAGCGGAGCTCACCGATCCGGCCGATGTCTATCAGGATCTCGGGCACGGCCAGGCGCAGCTTCATGAGCGGGAGCAGTGAATGCCCGCCGGCCAGGAACTTCGCGTCATCGCCTCCCTGGGCCGCCAGCTGCAGGGCCTCATCGACTGACGAAGCCCGCTTGTAGGTGAAGGGTGCGGGGATCAACCTAGCCGCCTCTCGCTTGCCGCCAGGCCGGCCGCCCCGATGGCGGGGCCCGCTCCGATGGCGGGGTGCCCTTCGAGCCCGGCCGGGCTCACTGCCCGGCCGCCTGGGCCGTGGCCGCCTTGGCGTCGTCACTGGCCGCGGCCAGCACCGCCCTGACAATGTTGTGATAACCGGTGCACCGGCACAGGTTGCCCTCCAGGGCTGACCTGACCTCTTCCTCCGTGGGAGAGGCGTTCTCTGCGAGCAGCGAGATGGTCGCCATCACCATGCCCGGGGTGCAGAATCCGCACTGCAGCGCGTGCTCGGCGCGGAACGCACGCTGCACCGGGTGCATCTCATCCGAGCCGCTGGCCAGCCCCTCGACCGTCGCCACCGCGCGCCCGTCCGCCTGGGCGGCGAGCACGGTGCACGACTTCACCGACTGCCCGTCCAGCAGGACCGTGCAGGCGCCGCAGGAACTGGTATCGCAGCCGATGTTGGTCGCGGTGAGGTCGGCCTGCTCGCGCAGGAAGTGCACGAGCAGGGTGCGATCTTCCACCTCGGCGGCGACCTGGCTGCCGTTGACGGTCACGGTGACCTTCACTGGCTTTCCCTCGCTTCGCTGATCGCGGTCCAGACCCGCTCGGGCGTGGTCGGCATGTCGATGTGGCGGACGCCGAGATGGCTGACCGCGTCGATGACGGCGTTCTGCATGGCGGGGGCGGCGCCGATCGTCCCGGCTTCGCCGATCCCCTTGGCGCCCAGCGGATTGATGTGCGTCGGGGTCTCGCTGCGGAGCAGCTCGAAGCTCGGCAGCTCCGCGGCGGTGATGGCGGCATAGTCCACGAGCGTGCTGGTGAGCGGGTTGCCGTCGGCGTCGTAGACCATCTCCTCCAGCAGCGCCTGCGCCACCCCCTGGGCGATGCCGCCGTGCCGCTGCCCCTCGGCCAGTACCGGGCTGACCACGGTCCCGGCGTCGTCAACGGTCAGATGCCGGATCAGCCGGGCCTTGCCGGTCTCGGTATCGACCTCGGCGACCGCGAGATGGGTGCCGAACGGGAAGGTGGGCTGTCCCTCTGTGTAATTGACCTCGGCAGCCAGGCCACCGTCGCCGGCCTGGCCTGCGACCTCGGCCCAGGTCCGGCTGGCTGCCGGGTCGCCGCGCACCTGCCAGGCCCCGCGCTCGGTGTCCAGCTCAAGGTCGGCCGCACTGGCCTCTAGCATGTCCGCGGCCAGCTGGCGAGCCTGCTCCCTGACGTCGACCGCGGCCTTGTGCACGGCAACGCCGCCGAGCTGCAGCGATCGCGACGCATACGTGCCGACTCCCATCGGGATGAGGTCAGTGTCGCCGTGAATTACCGTGACCTTCGCCATCTCGATGCCCAGCTCAGCCTCGACGAGCATGGCCCAGGCGGTGTGGTGACCCTGGCCGTGCGCGGAACTGCCGGTGTAGGCCGTGGCCGTGCCGTCGTCGTGCACGACCAGCCGGGCGGTCTCCCCGCCCGCCGCGTCCGCGGCAGTGATCTCCACGTAGCTCGCCAGCCCGATGCCCAGCTGTAGCACGTCGCCCCGCTCTCGCCGGTGCGCCTGCTCGGCCCGCAGGTCCTGGTACCCCGCGGCGGCCAGCACCTTGTCCAGCGCCCCGGCATACGCCCCGGTGTCATAGACGGGCCCGCACGGGGAGCTGTACGGGAACGCCTCCGGCGGCACCAGGTTGACCCGGCGTACTTCCGCGGGGTCCTTGCCGATCTCGGCGGCGAACAAGTCAACGGCCCGCTCGATCGCGGCCGTCGCCTCCGGCCGCCCGGCCCCGCGGTACGCGGAGGTCGGAGTCGTGTTGGTCATCACCAGGCGGGAGGCGGCCTCGACGTGCGGGATGTCGTACGGGCCAGCCGCCATCAGGCGGGTCAGGAAGGGCAGGAAGCCGCCCATCCGCGGGTAGGCGCCAGCGTCCTGCACGATATCCAGCCGGTAGGCCAGGATGCGCCCGTCCCTGGTCCCGCCGATCTTGATCACCTGCCGCTGGGCTCGCCCGTGCGTCATGCCGACCAGGTTCTCGCTGCGCGTCTCCGCCCAGCGCAGCGCCCGGCCGGTGTGCTTGGCCGCCCACGCGACCGCGAGCGCGTCCCGGTCGATCCCGACCTTGGCCCCGAAACCGCCGCCCACGTCAGGGGCGACGACCCGGATCGCGCCGGGATCAAGCCCGAGCACGCCGGCCAGCACGAACCGGGAGATCTGCGCGTTCTGAGTGCTCACCCAGACGGTCAGCTTGCCGTCGGCCCACTCGGCGGCAGCGGCGCGCCCTTCCAGCGGGACCGGCGCGAGCCGCTGGTTCACGATGGTCCGCTCGACAACGACGTCGCAGCCGTCGAAGGCCGCGGGATCGGCTGGCGCGCCGCCCGTGACGGCGACGTTTGACTCAGCCGCGGGGAACAGCAGCGTCTGGCCGGCCAGCGCCGCGTCGGCGCCCACCACCGCGGGCAGCGGCTCGTAGTCCACGCTGACCAGCTCGGCGGTGTCCTCGCCCTGGTAGCGATCATCGGTGATCACGATCGCCACCGGCTCACCAACGTAACGCACCCGGTCAACGGCGAGCAGCGGCTCCGCCCACGGGCCGCCCAGCGGCAGCGGGGCGGCCTCGCTGCCGCCGCTCCCGTCGTCGGGCGGCGGCGGCGCCAGGTCGGTCAGGTCCGCCGCGGTCAGCACGGCGAGCACGCCGGGCGCCTGCCGCGCCGCCGCGGCGTCGATGCCGGTGATCAGCGCGTGCCCGACGGGGCTGCGCACGAACGTGACCCGTGCCGCGCCCGCCAGTTCCGGTACTCGCAGGTCATCGACGTACGTGCCGCCGAGCGTCAGCAGCAGCGGGTCTTCGGTCCGCACCACCCGAGTACCCAGGATGCTCATATGACTTCCCTGCCTTCCGGTGAGTGACCTCCCGTGGCCGTGCGACCACCAGGGCCGAGGCCCGCGCGGTGCGCTCAGTATCGCGGCGCCGGTCAGACGATGGCAACAGCAGATGCTACAAGCACGTGCCGGTGCCGTTCGCAGGACGGCCAGGGATCAGGAGCGGCCGCGGCAGTGATCGGTTGTGCAGCAAGGTACAGACAGAAGGTGAGGGCGGCAGGTAGAACAAGGGGACACGCCGGCCGACGAGCCGGCCTGGCCGGTCGGAGGGACGAGCCATGATCGATCCTTATCAGGCACTTGGCCTGGTACCCACCATGCGCGGCATCCGGCACCGGCACGAGATCGAGACGAACCTCGAGCACCTCTCGCACCTCATCAAGGCGGCATCGTGGCTGTCCAGCCTGGACCTGCCGGTGCGGCTCATCGCGATCCCCGAAGGTGCCCTGCAGGGTTTCAACGACGAGGTCCTTGACCTCGATCACGAGGAGTTCGCGGCCGAGTGCGCGATTGACATCCCGGGGCCCGAGACGGACTATCTGGGCGGGCTGGCACGGCAATGGAACGCTTTCCTGATGGCCCAGGCCAAGGCCCGTCATCCCGAATTTCCCGGGCGTTTCTTCAACGTCGGCTTCGTCCTCAGCCCGGATGGCGAGGTGATTCTCAGGCATCACAAGGTAGTGCCGCTGCTCCCGGTCGAGCATTCAGTGACGCCACACAACGTCTGGGATAGATGGATCGAGCTGTACGGCCGCAATCTCGACGCGTTCTACCCGGTCGCCGATACCGAGATCGGCCGGCTCGGATTCCTGATGGCCAACGAGGGATCGTATCCGGAGAACGCCCGCGGCCTGGCCATGAACGGCGCTGAGGTCGTCTACCGGGGCCCCTATCCGCACCCGCACGTCGGCAACGGCCTGTTCGAGATCCAGAACCGCGCGCGTGCCCTCGACAACAACCTGTACCTGATCGCATGCAATGTTGGCACGTATTACCTGCACTCCGATTCTGCCGTCCCGATTGATACTTTCGGCGGCGGGTCGGCAGTGATCGACTACCGCGGGCAGATTATCGGGCGACACGATTACAGCGGCGGATCCTCCTGGGTCGCCGGGACTGTCGACATCGAGGCGCTACGCAAGTTCCGGGCCAATGCGCAGTGGGACAACTGGATCAAGGACCTCACTACCGAGCAGTACCAGCTTATTTACGAAGAGCCGGTCTATCCGAAGAATATCTATCTCGACCACGCCCCGTACGGGCACGACGAGTATCGCCGTGAAGTAACAGAAAAGCAGATCAAGCTCATGCACGACCGGAACATCTGGGTGCCGCCGGCCAGCTGAGCGCCGCCAGCAACGGCACAGCAACCACTACCGCCGGGCAGACGACCGGCCCCCGGCCGGGCCAGGCGGCTTCAGAGCCAGGCCAGGCGGCTTCAGGCCGGGCCGCCGCTCAGGCCCGCGGCCGCTGCGGCAGACCAGGGGCGCGCTGCCGCGCCCACCAGGTCGTCCTGCCCGGAGATCTCGTCCAGGCTGCGCCCGGCTGGCTCGGGCAGGACCAGCGTCAGCAGCGCGCCGAGGGCGGAGACCCCCGCGGTCAGCAGCAGCGTGCTGCGCAGCCCCAGCGAGGTCTGGAGCACGGGAAACAAGAAGACCCCGATGAACGCACCGAACTTGCCGATGCCCGCGGAGATGCCGTGCCCGGTCGCGCGCACCGACACGGGGTACAGCTCACCGGGCATCACGAACGTCGTCACGTTCGGCCCGAATTCGGTGAAGAAGTAGCTGATGCCGTAGGCAACCAGGAACGGCAGCACGGCGGTGGTCATGCCCGGCACCAGAGCGATCACCGCGAAGCACAGCCCCATCATCACGAACCCGATCAGCTGCAGCTTGCGGTGCCCGACCTTGTCCATGCGCGCTATCGCCAGGATGTATCCGGGCACCGCCGCGACGACGAAGATGCCCAGCTGGATCGCGATCGTGGTCATGGTCGAGGAGTTCGGCGAGATAAGCCCGATGATCTGCGGCGTGGAGATGGTGTTCCCGTAGTAGGCGTAGTCGAGCAGGAACCAGCAGCCGGCCGTCCCGGCCAGCATGACCGCGAACTTGCGGTTGCCCAGGAACGCCTTGAGCCCCATCTGGTGCCGCGCCGCGAGGGCGGTGTGGCCACGCACCGCGCCGTCGCCGAACTCCGATAGCTGGCTGTCCGCCTCCGCGAAGCGGCCCTGCACCTGCACTTGGTAGCGGGGCGACTCGGGCATGCGGCGGCGCAGGTAGATGACTGCCGCCGCCGGGACGGCACCGAGCGCCAGCAGCGTCCGCCAGGCAATGTCCGTGCTGGTTCCCGCGCCGAGCAGCGCGAGCGCGACGAGCGGCCCGACGATCAGGCCGAGAGCCTGGGTGGAGAACACGAGCCCGACCAGCCTGCCGCGGTTCTTCTGGTTCGCGTACTCGGTCATCAGGACCGCGCTGACCGGATAGTCGCCGCCGACGCCGAGCCCGAGCAGGAACCGGAATCCGACCAGCACCCAGAACGAGGGCGCCAGCGCGGAACCGATCGCGGCGACCACCATGATCACCGCGACGATCCAGTACACGTGCTTGCGGCCGGCCAGATCGGCGATCCTGCCGAAGACGAACGCCCCAAGGAAGGCGGCGCCGAGCATCGTCGCGTTCAGCAGGGCCAGCCGGCCCGAGCCCAGATGCCACTCCTGCTTGATCAGCGTTGAGGCGATGCCGATGACGAACAGGTCGTAGGCATCGGTAAAGAAGCCCATCCCCGACACGAGCACCGCGCGCAGGTGGAACCTGCTCACCGCCGCATCATCGAGCGCGGCGATCAGATCCACTGACCTGGTCTCGGCCACTGACGCCCCCTCAAGCTCACCCAGCCGGTCGTTTCTCGTCCCGCGGCGGCAGGGGCCGTATCATGCGATTTCCTGCCCCGC
>WNEY01004359.1_pt1 | contig 10774 bp, 12 predicted proteins | sample 5400531 | NCBI WGS metagenome assembly WNEY01 (sample SAMN13153338, study PRJNA577476) | soil metagenome | isolation source: 200 cm saprolite under Douglas fir tree site 1 | place: USA:California | collected 2015-04-18
TATGGCTTTTGCGAGAAGATAGGCTGTTCCGGCTCCGCTGATCTCTTCTGAGCCGTTGAAACCCATTAGGTGTGTGTTGAAGTGATGGAGATTGGGCGGAGCTTCGCCTAGTACTTGGTGATGGTCCGCTATGACGATCTCGCGATTCTTGAGCCCTTTGGATACGATGTCGAGATAGCCGCTGCCTATGTCTGAGAAGATGATGAAGTCAGCGTCAATCGCTCCGATCTCCTCGATCGTTTTTTCGCTGAGATTTTCTACTATTCGCAGATGAACAATTGTATTGAGGCGTTTGACGGCTTCAAATGAAATCGCACCGGCTGTTAGACCGTCAGCGTCAAAATGCGTTACTGTCAGAATCGTTGATTCTTTAGAAGCTGCCTCTCTAATTATCGACGCTGTTTCGTCGGCGGTTCGTTGAAGGTCTAGACGACGTTCGCCGAGGCTAGTCGAGAGAGGCTGCAATTGGCTTGTATGCCCAATCCTTTGGAATTCTGCCAATCTTATGATAATAGAATACAAGTCGATGGATCTTCGACTCGATCAGTGCCAAGTCCCTCTTGTTCGGGTAGTCCTTCCGGTTCTTCTCAAGATGTCTTGTCGCACTTGTGGCTTTTTTCAGTAGATTATCTAGGTCTTCAGGAAGCTTCGTGCGACTTTCTACTGGGAGAATGTGTTCAAGGCGGCGGCCAGCAATTTGCGAAACCAATGGAATGCCGTACTTGTCTCGAAGGATCTGTCCGACGAGGCTCGGTGAGTTTCCCTCTTTGGACAGTTTCAGAACAAGAGCTTCAACCTCTTCAGGCTCGTACTTGAACCAGGCAGGGGGACGCCTGCTAACAGGTCTTGTCGATCCTGAACTTCCTCTCTTACCCGAGTAGAGCCTTGCCAAAGTCACTGGTCCCTTGTTTACACCGCGGCTCCCCGGTGGGCGTTATTTAAGTCGAACTGGGAGGAGCGCTCTTTGACATCAACAACCCCCGACGACGCATCGGATAGACGACTGGCAAACCAAGCTTGGATAGAGCGGCCCGCAATTTGCGATCAACGGTCGCGACGGCCAATGGCTCATTCTTGGCCAGTGAGAAAGAGAGTATCGCAGCGTCTGTATCCGAGGTGTCTATTCCGGATGTGAAGATCGAGTATTTTCTTGATTTCAGGAGTTCAAGAGCCGCACCCGCGAGACCGCCAGTTTTCGAGGACCGTGTTCTTCCAAGGCGTTGGAGTTCGCGTTCTACCATATCGAGGGTCCCGACCCGGACTGGACCCTTGACGAGGTCTCGTACCTCCTCGTCGATGTCTCTTCTCTGTTCAAGCATCGCAATGAGAAAGCTAGTATCGAGAAGAACAGTGAGAGGCTGGTTCGTTCTCACCGAATCGTTCCGAACCCGATCAACCGCCAACTCTCCCCAATCCTTCGACTTAGGGCGACTTTGGATCCAGGGTCAGCACAAATGGGTTTCTTTAGCTGTACATCTGCGATGTCTTCCCTTACTGATACGACCAACCCGGAGGTAACCGCGGTTCCCGCGTTGAGCACTAGGGGTTCGTTCATCTTGATCTTCTGTACTGGGACCAGTTGTTCTGTCCCGACAGCTCTTTCGAATAGATCAACGTCGAGGCTGACCTTTTCCAGAATATCGGGAAGCGTACCTGATCTTCCCAGGACATTTCCGACCAGTCCGTCAGATTTTGTTATCGACGGATCCAGATCGGTTCCGACAGCGACTAATCCACCTGGTGTTGCCTGTTTTACTTCTCCATCGCCAGCTTGCAATGTCTCCACGTTCGCCACTAGCCTTTCGTAGGTGACCCGGTTCGACTCGCCCACCTTGATTCCAGGTTTGATCTCGATCTCTTCTCCTCTCTTGAAAATCCCCTGGACAATAGACCCTCCGACAACTCCTCCCAGAATGTCTTCCGCTTCGGTCCCGGGTTTGTTTACGTCAAATGATCGGAGGATCGACATTCTCGGCGCAATGGTTGTATCTCGTTTCGGAGTGGGAATCTTTTCCTGGATCGCAGCGATCAAAACATCCATGTTCAACTTGTGCTGGGCTGACACCGGTATTACCGGAGCATCCCCAGCAACCGTGTCCTTCGTAAATTCACGAATCTCTTGATAGTTAACCTTAGCCCTAGCGCGGTCTACCACGTCTATCTTGTTCTGGACCACCACCATCCTACGTAAGCCGACCATCTGCGCAGCCAGCATGTGCTCCCGATCCTGGGCTTGTGGACACTTGACGTTGGCTGAGATAACGAACATTGATCCGTCCATGATCGCTGCCCCGGAGAGCATTGTGACCATGAGGCTGTGGTGACCTGGACAGTCAACGAAACTCACTGATCTCAGGAACTTGGTTTCGCTCTTACAGTTCGGACATATCTTGCTCGTTGAATAGTTGAACGGAGGCTCGCAGGAAGGACACTCGTAGAATGAAGCGTCAGCATATCCTATACGTATCGTGATTCCTCTTCGCAGTTCTTCAGAGTGTCTAGCAGTCCAAACCCCTGTTAGCGCTTGGACAATGGTGCTCTTCCCATTGTCGACGTGGCCAAGGGTGCCTATGTTGATTTCAGGCTGCAGACCTAATGGCACCTATGGGTAGAAGGTCCTCCGGAAGGATATACAGGCTTGCTTTATCGAGATCACTGTTTCGAGGGCTTGAGATCTCTTGTTTGATTACTCAAGTCAAAGGTTCCAGTTTTGATCTCTCCGTCTCGTCGATATGTGGCCACAATAACGCCCGCGGGAGAGGTCTTGCTTTCAAGAACTTTGAAAGAAGCCGGTATGGTGTCGGCGCCAAAGAGACGCTTGCCATGTCCTATGGTAATAGGATAGATTTTCAACCAGAATTCATCAACGAGATCGTGTTTTAGAAGAGTTTGGATAAGATCAGAACTACCGTGAACCTGCAACTCGGGCCCGTCCTGTTTCTTAAGTTTCCTGATCTCTTCCGGGATGTTACCCTTGACGAGTACGGAATTCTCCCAATCGAGTTTCATAAGCGTTTTCGAGACGACGTATTTCTTTGCCTTGTTTAGTTTGTCCGCGAACGCGTTGTCTTTTGCTTTTGGCCAGTATCCTGCGAATATCTCGTAGGTCTTCCGGCCAAGCAAGAGATCGTAGGGACCTCCCATCTGCCCACCCATGACCTTTTCCAAAAAACCATCCATGTAGCCGAAAGACCATCCTCCATGCTTGAAATTGCCACTCGTATCCTCCTCGGGTCCGCCTGGGGCTTGCATAACTCCATCAAGCGTTACAAATGATAACACGACTAGTTTTCTGATGGTTCATTCCTCAAATATCTGGTGACTCGAGTAGTCGCACAGCAAAATTTAACCTTTGCAAGATAAACTAGAAGATATTGGCTCGGTCAGCGTGTAAGAGACGAATTGAAAGAAACTACGGTTCGGAGGTGTCAGTGGGCTACGATGGGCAATAGCCCGCTTATGGTTGAGTACCACGACAAGGAATGGGGTGTACCGGTGCACTATGACAGGACCTTGTTCGAATTTCTCGTACTTGAGGGTGCACAAGCAGGGCTCAGCTGGCAGACAGTTCTGAACAAACGCGAAAACTACCGTAAAGCGTTCTATGGCTTTGAGGTTGCGAAAATTGCCCGTTACAATAACAAGGATGTCCAGCGTCTTCTCCGCGACCCCGGAATCATCCGTAACCGTCTCAAGATCCAAGCCACGATCAACAACGCAAAACAAACCCTGGAAATACAGAAGGAATTCGGTTCTTTTGACAAGTACATTTGGCGATTTGTCGATGGCAAACCAATCAAACATAGATTCGAGTCGCTCAGCGAGATTCCTGCGACGACCAAGGAATCCGACGCTATGAGCAAAGACCTACGGAAAAGGGGCTTAAGGTTCGTCGGCCCGACAATCTGCTACGCCTTCATGCAGGCTGTTGGAGTGGTAAACGACCACACAACAAAATGCTTCAGGTATGACACGCTCTAAACCGTGAGAAATAACTTAACCAAGTAACCGCCCTCAACTCGCAAGATCATTGTATTTCCTAGGAATAGAGTCGACAGCTCACACCTTCGGGGCGAGCATGATCGACGATCAGGAGAGGATACTCACAAACGTGAACTCTACCTATCGCCCTCCAACCGGGATCGGAATCCATCCCAGGAAGGCCGCCGAGCATCACAACGAAGTCTCAAGCGGCGTCATCGAGAAAGCCCTCCAAGGAGTTGGAGAAGGAATCCCTCCAGACGCTGTCGGCTACTCCGCAGGACCGGGTCTTGGACCATGCCTCAGAATAGGAGCAACGATCGCCAGAGCTCTAGCTCTCTACCTCGACAAACCGCTCGTTCCCGTCCACCATGGTGTCGCTCATTTGGACCTGGCCATGGCTGCTGGAAAATCACATGATCCCCTTGCAGTTCTCGTCTCGGGCGGACATACTGCAATCGCGGTTCATCTAAACAGACGGTGGCGGATATACGGTGAGACCGAGGACATAACATTAGGAAATCTTCTTGACATGTTCGCCCGAGAGGCAAAGCTCCCATCCCCCGGAGGGGTCGCTGTTGAGTCAAAAGCCAAAGAAGGTCGGACCCTACTTCCTCTGCCGTACACTGTAAAGGGAAATGATGTTGCCTATTCGGGATTGCTTACCGCTGCCCTCCGACTATTGAGGGAAGGTCAGTCCTTGGAGGACATCTGCTTCTCGATTCAAGAGGTCTCATTCGCAATGCTGGCCGAGGCAGTTGAGCGGAGCCTAGTCCAGACAAGGAAGCAGGAGGTCCTGATCGCTGGCGGCGTCGCCGCAAATCAGCGCCTTCGAGAAATGATCCAATCCGTGGCAGAGGATCATGGGGCGACATTTCACCCTGTTCCGCTGCAGTATTCTGGAGACTGCGGTGCTCAGATCGCTTGCTCTGGAAGGCTCGCCTTCGAGTCCGGTATCAGCATTCCAGTCCCAGAAAGCTTTGTCAATCCGCGATGGCGTCTCGACGAGATTGATGTACCATGGATTCCTCGGCCTTAGCGCTTCATCCTCTACACAGAGGCGCCGAGGCAGATCTCTTTCTATCAGAGTTGCTTCCTTGGAAAGCGGTTGTTAAGAGAAGAGTTCGAAAAGCATACCGCCACGAAGAGCTTGACGCAAAGATCAGAAAGGAGAGAACAGTCAAAGAGTCATCTGCGATCCACGAGGCCAAGATCGCCGGAACAAGAGCCCCGAGCATTCTCGGACTCGACATCGAACGGTTTTCCATAATCATGACATTCGTGGAAGGACAAGTCGCTAGAGACACAATTGATACGATGAGCGACTCACGACGGCTCCCTCTTCTTGAGGAGTTAGGTAGACAGGTCGGCTTTCTCCATTCCGCGGGAATTGTGCACGGCGACCTGACAACATCAAACATTATCGTCCCGGATGATGGGAAACCATTCATCATAGATTTCGGAATGGCCGCGAGATCGTCGGAACCGGAGGACCGCGGAACCGACCTCCACCTACTCCAAAGGTCGCTGATCGCTACACACTCGCTTGACGCCACGAGTTCGTTCAAAAGAGTCGCAAAGGGATATCTTGAGAGTGCAGGCGAGAGGACAGCAGAATCGAGTCTTCGTAAGGCCGTGGAGATCGCACGGAGAGGAAGATACTTCGCCATCCGATAAGCGAACACTGTGGCTCGTAACACAGAACGCTCACAAGTACCAGGAAGCCCGCAGAATTCTTGATCCATTTGGAATAGAAATTCGCAGGCTCGCTTCTCCGAAAACCGAGATCCAGAGCACGAACCTTGGGGAGATAGCCAAGTTCGCCGCAGAAGAAGCTGCCAAAAAACACAACCGCAGGGTCTTGGTGGAGGACTCGGGGCTCTTCGTTAGCGTCCTGAACGGTTTTCCCGGCCCGTTCTCATCATACGTCCACGACACCATTGGCGTTGAAGGGCTCTTGCGCTTGATGAGTCGACAAACACGACGAGAAGCATATTTTCAGGCTTCCTTGGCTCTCGCATCTCCCCGGGACTCGTCCCAAGAGTTCTCGGGAAAAGTGCATGGGACCATATCGCACAAGTCTGTCGGAACGAATGGGTTTGGGTTTGATCCAATATTCATTCCTACCGGCACTCGGAAAACGTTTGCCCAAGGTGGAAGCCAGTTCAAGGACAAGTATTCCCACCGAGCTGCCGCGTTCAGGAAGCTAGCGCTCTGGTACGTCAAAGCCAAAGTCTGAACCCAAAATCATGTCTTGCGCCCAGCGGAGTCCTAAAATAACGCGTTCAGCCGTGTTCCGTGAATATGTTCCGCATAGTGACTGTCGAAGACGTAGTACGCATTCCGCCCCAGAAATTCGGGCAGCCCATCGACGAAGTCGCTAGGGAACAGATCAAGCTCAAGTATGAGAACTATGTGGACGAAGAACTCGGCTACGTCATTCTTGTCACGGACGTCGATGTCGAGACAACCGGGAAGATTCTACCCGGCGACGGCTCAACCCACCATAAAGCCCTCTTCAAGCTCCTAACATTCTTTCCGGAGCTCCACGAGGTGGTGGAGGGGGAGATCGTCGAGGTCACAGACTTTGGAGCATTCGTAAGAATAGGTCCTGAAGACGCTCTCCTGCATGTATCCCAGATCATGGACGATTTCATAACCTACGATGAGAAGCACGGAGTGCTCGCTGGACGAGAGAGTCATCGAAACCTAGGGAAGGGAAACATGGTCAGAGGACGAATAATCGCTGTCAGCTTTCCCCGAGGCGGCTCAGGAGGAAAAATCGGCATCACACTACGCCAACCGTTTCTAGGAAGGATTGAGTGGATAGAAGAGGATCTCAAAGGGAAACCTCCGAAGCTGGAGCGTAAGGCAGCTTGACAGACAAAGCATGCAAGAACTGCCGCATGATCAGCGCGGGTCCGGTATGCCCTAACTGCAAGTCTACAAACCTAAGCGATGACTGGACCGGCTTCGTAGTTGTCCTCGAACCAGCAAACTCCGAAGTAGCCCATCTAATGCAGATCAAGGTTCCCGGAAAGTTCGCTATTAGAGTTCGATAGAATCCGATAGACCTGATTGTCTTAGTTGCAGAGCCTGTTGTGGAAAAGTAGCGTAGCTCACTTAGGCCCGTAATCAGTGAAGCTGCAGGCCCCGCATACCCATCGCTGGGTAGGTTGTTTGTGAGACGCCATAACTGAGCCGCACCGTGGACACTTCCGATTCTTCAGTTTCGTCGTCGAGCCGGAAATTTCGTAAAGCTCGCTCCGCATCCGCAGTTTCTTCTGTTTCGGCTTTGCTGCGGCTGGTGCTGGCGCCTTTGGTTGTGCCGGTGGCTTTGGTGGTGCTTGGGACATATCTTCGACGCATCAGCCCCCGCGCCATATTTAGTGTTGTTTCCGTCGCAGTCGAAACGTTCATAAAAGCCGGGCACCGCCCGACTGGCTGGCCGATGAGAGTGAGTCTAGATGGCACAAAAATCCGTTTACGTACGATTCCAAGTTCCCAAAGAAGCCGTTGACAAGGCCTATCAACTTCTACAAGTTGCGAAAGACACCGGAAAACTTCGGAAAGGCACAAACGAATCCACCAAAGCGATCGAGCGAGGAATCGCCAAACTAGTTATCATAGCAGAGGATGTTGAGCCCCCGCAAGTAGTAGCTCACCTACCCATCTTGTGCGAAGAGAGAAAGATCGCCTACCTCTACGTTCCCAGCAAGCTTGAGCTGGGCAAATCCGCCGGATTAGACGTAGGCTCCGCCGCAATCTCGGTAGTAGAGCCTGGTGATGGGGCGCAGTCTCTCAAAGATCTCTTGAAGATAGTTGAGAATATCAAGAAGACCGGTGCAGGGAAGTGAGCAAGGGAAAAGACAGGTCCGACGAACCACTCATCCCGGCCGAAGTCACACAAGTCATCGGACGGACCGGGGTCACAGGGGAAGTTATCCAGGTCCGAGTAAGAGTACTGGAGGGCCGGGACAAAGGGCGAATTATCACAAGAAACGTCAAAGGCCCTATTCGACTTAATGACGTTCTCATGCTTCGAGAGACTGAGAGAGAAGCGAAAAAGATCAGGTAGGGGCGTAAGCGACGCCAAAGACGTTCAAGTGTTCTTTCTGCGGAAAGAACTTTCCGAACTCCACCGGCATTATGCATGTGAAGAATGATGGGACGATACTCTATTTCTGCTCGCGTCGATGCAGAGTCAGCACCTTGTCCTTCAAGAGAGACTCGCGTAAGCTGAAGTGGACTGCCTACTACGGGAAGAGAGAGAAAGGACACTGAGCAGTCACCCTAACAACAAGACATTCGCATTCCTCAAGCCTGAAGCCCTGGAATCGAAGGTTGCAGGTGACGTTCTCTCTAGACTAGAGAGGAAAGGATTCGCAATCAAACAATTACGTCTACACAACATATCAAGAAAGGAAGCCGAGACGCTATACAGCGTCCACAAGGGAAAACCATTCTTCCAAGAACTAGTTGACCACGTCACGTCAGGACCTGTCTTGCTGATGATCCTTGAAGGTTCGAACGCGGTTGACGTTCTGCGTCGAATTATTGGCGCCACCAACCCGCAGACGGCCGAGCCTGGCACCATCAGAGGGGACCTATCGCTATCAATAACCGCCAACATCATCCACGCATCTGACAGTCTCGAAAACGCAAAGAAAGAATCATCAATATTCTTCAAAGACGGAATCTAGCAAATAGCCTTCTCTCGAAAAAATCATGGTTTAATACCGACATAAGAAAACGAGAGGGCAAGATGGAGCCTTCCCCAGATGCCCATTCGTTCACCCATCGCCGTCGTTCTTGGACACGTGGACCATGGGAAGACCACCCTTCTGGACAAGATCAGAGGCACCTCCGTCGCCGCCCGAGAACCTGGACAGATCACTCAGTGGATTGGCGCCAGCCTCATCCCCGCCCAAACCATAACCAGGATTTGTGGACCCCTACTAACCAGGTTTAATCTCAAGATCGAAGTCCCCGGAATACTCTTCATTGACACTCCAGGTCACGAAACGTTCAGCAACCTTCGCAAACGGGGAGGATCAGCTGCCGACGTCGCCGTCCTAGTCATCGATCTCACCAAAGGGATCGAGCCTCAAACCGTAGAATCCTTGAATATCTTGAAAGCACGCAAAACACCCTTTTTGGTATGTTGCAACAAGATCGACGCGATACCTGGATGGAAGTCCTCACCTGACGGCTCGTTTCTTGCGAATACAGATCAGCAAAGACCCGAAGTCCTGACTGATCTTGACAACAGAATTTACACGATGATGGGAACCTTGTCCCGGTACAGCTTCCGCGCCGATCGGTTCGACAGGATCAAAGACTTCTCCAAGACCATAGCCCTCGTGCCCACGAGCGCCAAGACAGGAGAGGGGCTGCCAGAACTGATGGCGATGTTGGTCGGACTCACCCAGATCTTCATGAAAGGAGAACTAACAACAGGCGCGGGTCCGGCTGAAGGAACCGTTCTAGAGGTGAAAGAGGAGCCTGGACTCGGAGTTACCGTTGACGCAATGATCTATGACGGGACGATCAAAGTAGATGACGAAATAGCACTCGCAGGACGGAACGGAATCATACGAACAAGGGTCCGGGCTCTACTCGTGCCAAAGGCCCTTGACGAGATCCGTGACCCTAGAGACAAGTTCGCCCGCGTCGAGCATGTTGACGCGGCCGCGGGAATCAAAATTGCAGCCCAAGGTCTCGATGAAGCAATCGCGGGGTCGCCCATCTACGGCGTAGATGACCCATCGAAGCGAGCGGAACTAGATCGGAAAGTACTCAGTGAGGTTGAATCGGTAAAGGTCAACACTGATCGAACCGGGGTCATAGTGAAAGCTGATGCGCTAGGCTCACTAGAAGCGCTCACAACCTCCCTGTCAGTTTCCAAGGTGCCTGTCCGTCTCGCAGACGTGGGTGAAATATCTAGGCGAGACGTGGTTGAGGCTGAGGTCGTGCGAGCAAAAGACCCCTACTTGGCGGCGATTCTCGGTTTCAACGTTAAGCTGTTGCCTGATGCTGAGCAAGAGATCAAAGAGACAGGAATACCGGTTTTCAGAGGCGACATAATCTACCGTGTCTTGGAAGACTACTCGAGATGGGTCGAGGCTCAGAGAGCTGCTGGGGTTAAGGCCGAGATGGAGCTACTTATCCGCCCTGGCAAGATGAAGATTCTCAAAGGATTCGTCTTCCGCAGAAATGATCCGGCCATAGTCGGGGTCGAGGTGCTAGAGGGAATTGTAAGACCAAAGTATCCAGTAATCAATGGCAGCGGGAAACGCGTCGGCATGGTCCTGAGAGTCCAAGACCAAGGAAAAGATGTACCCGAAGTGGGGGCGGGAAAACAAGTGGCTGTCTCCATCGACAAGCCAATTGTAGGCAGACACATCTTCGAAGGAGACATCCTTTACGTCGATGTTCCTCCAAAACATGCAAAAGCCCTTTCCTCAAAGTTCAGAGACTACCTCTCCCCAGCAGAACTCGCACTGTTGGACGAGCTAGCCAATCTATCTGCAAAAAATGCCTCGGGAGCAGTATCATGACTCGAACGACGTTTATTAACGGCCCCAGGGTAACTCGCGTCTAACGGGAGCACATCACAAAAACATGGCGAAGTTCCAGCTCATAGTATCGGACCCTGTGAGCAAGACCTCGAAAGCCGCGACTGTTGAAGGAGCTAAGGCTCAGGCGCTTGTCGGAAAATCGATTGGGGATGAGGTCGATGGGAAACTTCTCGGGATTGGAAACATGAAACTCAAGATCACTGGCGGTACTG
>WNEY01023521.1_pt1 | contig 10774 bp, 14 predicted proteins | sample 5400531 | NCBI WGS metagenome assembly WNEY01 (sample SAMN13153338, study PRJNA577476) | soil metagenome | isolation source: 200 cm saprolite under Douglas fir tree site 1 | place: USA:California | collected 2015-04-18
GTGGCCTCGGCCAGGCGTGGCGCGCACTCATTACCCCGCCGGAGGTAGCGTCCCGACGCTTGAAGGGCTCCAGGCGCGACCGTTTTCATACCCGTGCGCGCCTGACTCAGCTCGCGAACCTGATGACGCTCGACATAGAGCCCCAGGCTCACCGCGGTTTGTCACCTGGTGCGAAGCGGCGTGTCCTGGAGTACATGGACGCACACTTCGACGAACCGCTCACTCTTGAATCCCTGGCAAGAGTCGCTGGGCTGTCGGTGCACCATTTTGCGCGAGCCTTTCGACAGTCGACGGGGGAACCACCACACCAATTTCTGTTGCGACGGCGCATCGAACGCGCGACCGAGATGCTGAAGCAACCCGCGCTGCCACTATCGGAAATCGCCCTCGCCGTCGGATTCTCGGATCACAGCCATTTCGCCAGGCACTTCCGACGCCTTGTCGGCATGAGTCCGGGAGCTGCGCGCTGGGCGCAGCGCTGAACTGAGCGTTACTCCACGCCCAACCGTCTGGTCAGTCTCCCGCAGACCCGCCCCCTAGATCACACCGCGATCCGCTACAGCACTGAAAAGAGCAAGAACAGGCCGGACGCCGCAGGGACGTCCAAGACCGAGCGATCCAAACGCCGTAACAATTGGTCATGACGGAGCGAACGATCGTCGTGGGTCCGCGCAATGCGCGGGTTCGGCCAACTGGGAACGGAGGAGGGAGTATGGCAAGAGTCGGATTCCTCGGACTCGGGGACATGGGCACCCCGATGGCCCGGCGTTTACTTCGCGCTGGTCATGACCTGGTGGTCTGGAATCGCAGCTCGGACCGAACCGTCACCTTGGCCCAGGAAGGCGCCGCTGTCGCGCTTTCACCAGCACAGGCAGCCGTCGGCGCGGATTTCATCATCACGATGGTCGCGACGCCGGAGGCGCTCGAGCAGGTACTGTTCGGGACCGCGGGGCTGGCCGCCTCACTCTTACCCGGCCAAATCGTGATCGACATGTCGACCGTGGGGCCCGACGAGATACGTTCGGTCTCCGCCCGGTTGCCAAAATCTGCCGTGCTCATCGACGCACCTGTTCGAGGCAGCGTGCCCCAGGCCACGTCGGGCCGCCTCGACATATTCGTGGGTGCGACGGACGAGCACTATGAGCGGGTGCGGCCAATCCTCGAGTCTCTTGGCTCAGTGCGGCTTGCGGGAGGCCCGGGATCGGGAGCAGCCATGAAGCTCGTGGCCAACCTGGCGCTGGGCGCGGCGATTGTGGCCTTGGGAGAAGCCCTTTCGCTCGGGGAGTCTCTCGGGCTCGAGCGCAATATGTTGCTCGACGCCCTCGCCGACTCGCCCATCGGACCGATGGTGGCGGCCAAGAGAACCAACGTCGAGTCTGGTCAGTTCGCCGCCACCTTCAAACTGCGGCATGCCGCGAAAGACCTGCGGCTCGTCGTGGAAGCCGCTGCCGCCAGGGGCCGCGATCTGAAACAAGCCCGGGCGAATCGCGCCTGGCTGGACGAAGCCGCCGAGCATGGCGCTGCGGATCTCGATTTCTCGGCCGTCGTCGCGACCATCGCGGAAACGAGCCCTTCGACGATTGGCAGTCGGTGAATGCGGTTGACGACGACAGATGCAGAGGGGCCGGAGTCGATCATTTGCGGTGCAAGGAGGGAAGACGTGAGGCACAGAACACTGGGACATACCGGCCTGATCGTGAGCGAAGTGGCGCTGGGCAGCATGCAGTTCGGCGGCCAGATGAACATGGGCAACTTGGGCCAGGATGAGACGAACCGGATGGTGAAGCTCGCGCTGCACCACGGCATCAATTTCATCGATACAGCCGACGTCTATAGCCGAGGGGAGAGCGAGACACTCCTGGGCAACGCCTTGAAAGGCATCCGGCAGGAGATCGTGCTGGCGACCAAAGTCAGACTGCCGATGGGTGAGAACTTCAACCGGAGCGGCGCGACCCGGGTGAACATCATGCGGGAAGTGGAGGGCAGCCTTAGTCGTCTCCAGACCGATTACATCGATCTGTACCAGGTGCACGGCTGGGACAGCAACACGCCCCTCGAGGAGACGCTGCGTACGCTCGACGACCTGGTGCGACAGGGAAAGGTTCGCTATATCGGGCTTTCCAACCTGATGTCCTGGCAGGCGGCGACCGCGGTCATGCTGCAGGAGCGCCTGGGGTTGGAGAAATACGTCACGGCGCAGATGTATTACAGCATCGTGGGCCGAGGCCTCGAGCATGAGTTCCAATCGTTCGCCGAGTACCACGACATCGGCATCCTGGTCTGGAGCCCGCTGGCCGGCGGGTTCCTGGCGGGCAAGTACAGCCGCGACAATCCGGCTCCTGCCGGGACCCGCTTCGCGGACGCGGGCCAGTTCGTGCCGTTCGACAGAGAGATGGGCTACCGCGTCGTGGATGCGCTGAAGGAGGTGGCCGCGCGGTATGGCGCCAGCCCGGCGCGTGTCGCGATCGCATGGGTGCTCAGTCGGCCCGGCGTCAGCAGCGTGATCATCGCCGCCCGGAAAGCGGAGCAACTCGAGGACAACATCCGCGCGGTCGACCTTCGGCTCTCGGACGATGACGTCCGTAAGCTCGACGCGGCGTCGGATCCGGGTATTCCCTATCCAAAGTGGATGGTGCTTCAGCTCGACACCGCGGAGGACCCGCGTTCGAAGATTCTGCATCCTGAGCGCTATGCGGAAGGCGGTCCCTGGATAGATCTCCGTGGGACCCGGTGGTCCAGCTGAATGGCTTTCATGAGGGCGTCAGAAGAAGGTCGCGGAGCCCGTTCCATCGAGCAGGGGCACCGCCAAGGTTCAACAGGGAGGGACGACATGGCAAGCATGCGCCAGAAAATCGGTGTCATCGGCGTGGGAGCGGTTGGATCGGCAAGTCTGCTGTCGACTGTCCTGCGCGGCGTCGCGCGCGAAATCGTCGTCGTGAATCGGGAGCCGAAGCGGGCTCGTGGCGTTGTCGCTGATGTGCAATACGGCGCCGCACTGTCTCCAGCCGTAGACATTCGTGCGGGCGACTACTCAGACTTGAGCGGCGCTGCACTCGTGATGATTGCCGCTGGCACCAACGAAAAGGCCGGCGGTGCGACCGACCGAACCGATGCGACCGGGCGGCTCCGGCTACTCGAGGCAAACGCCCGCGTGTACCAGCAGATTCTGCCCAGGCTTGCGTCGGCCGCCCCTGAGGCGGTCATTCTTGTGCTGACTGATCCACCAGATCCACTGGCCGACGTCGTTCGGACCTTCGGATTCGCACATGTCTTGAGCAGCGGAACCCTGCTCGACAGCTTGAGGTTTCGCTTTCACCTCGCGCGTCATCTGAACGTGGATGCCGCGTCCGTCGAAGCGAACGTGCTGGGAGAGCACGGCACGTCGGAGACGTTTGTGTGGTCGTCCGCCTCGATATCGGGTGTGCCGGTACTGGACGCGCTCAAGCTCTCAGGTGAAAGCCGCGAGACGTTTTGTCGCCAGATCGAGCATGACGTCCGATTTGCGAACATCGAGATCATCGAAGGCAACCAGGCGAGTCAGTTCGGAATCGGGATGGTCGCGGCACGCATTGCGCAGGCCGTGCTGCGAGACGAACGAATAGTCGTGCCGATCGGGTCCTACAACGCCGACTATGGCGTCACATTCTCGATGCCGAGCGTGCTGGGGCGGACCGGGGTTGAGCAGATCCTCCAACCATCGATGTCCGCGGACGAGCGACGAGCGCTGCTGCTCAGCGCGGACAGACTGCGGAATGCGTTGGCAAGCCTCCCGCAGCACACGCTCGCATGATGAGGTAACGGCGGGCTCGGGCACGGCACTGAGCGGCTCGCGAACGCACTCAAGTCGTGCCGGCATCTGCGAGCCGATCGCGGGTTCGAGGAGAAAGGAGAAGGGCAGACATGGACGAGAACAGTGTGTCGCACCCCAACACACCAGAGGCGTCATCTCCGCTCGTCGTCGCGCTGTTCGGGCTGACGTTCGTCACCGGCGTCATCGACGCCGTGAGCTTTTTGGGGCTCGGTCACGTGTTCACCGCGAACATGACCGGGAACGTTGTCTTGCTCGGTTTTGCCTTGGGTGGAACCGCGGACTTGTCAGTGGGCCGGTCGCTCGCGGCGCTGTGTGCCTTTGCAATCGGCAGTGTGGTTGGTGGCCGCCTGACCAACGAACGGCAGCGAACGCCGGCCCGGCAGTTGTTGATCGCCATGCATGCGGAGGTTCTCTTCTTGTGTCTCGCGGCTGCCGCGGCGCTCATCGCCGGAGGCGACACGTCCTTCGCCAGGCTGTCTCCGGTGATCGTGTTGACGGCCGTGGCAATGGGGCTCCGCAATGCCGTTGTTCGCAAGCTGGCGGTACCCGATCTCACGACGACTGTGCTGACCTTGACCGTCACTGGCCTTGCGGCCGACTCGGTGCTGGCCGGTGGTGTGGCTCCGCGCAGCGGTCGACGGATGCTGTCCATTCTCGCGATGGGCAGCGGGGCGCTGGTCGGCACGATGCTGGTGCGACCGCTCGGAATGTGGGTCCCGCTCGCCGTCGCCGCGCTCGTGGTCGCTGGACTGGCCTTGTATCTCTACCACACCGAACGGTCGACGAAACGCGAGGACTGTGCACAGGTGCCGCCGCAAGGTCGCGCACTCTTGTTTGATACAGACGTACTGTCGTGAGCGGTGGCACGTCACGGGCGCCGGGGCGATAGAAATGGAGGCGGGAGATGACGAAGTCAGTAATTGATGCGGACACGATTCTGAAGCGAGCGACACCGGTTGCGCACCAGGAGTCCCACGAGATCCAGCCGTTCGGCCATCTCGTACACATGCCGATCGCGTTGTCCGAAACCACTTGCAAGGAGAGCGTCGAGAACCTGAATCAGCTCCTTGCGGACACGATGACACTTCGCGATCTGTACAAGAAACATCACTGGCAGATTGCCGGGCCGACGTTTTACCAGCTGCATCTCCTGTTCGACAAGCACTACGAAGAACAGAACACCCTCGTCGACTCGATCGCGGAGCGGATTCAGCTCCTGGGAGGCGTGAGCCTCGCGATGGCGCCCGACGTGGCGGAGATCACGCTCATTCCTAGGCCTCCCAAGGGCCGCGAGGCGGCGCCGACGCAAATCTCGCGACTGCTGCACGCCCACGAGATCGTGTTGAAGGAAGCGCGCACGATGGCCCGGCTCGCCGCCCAAGGCGGCGACGACGGCACCAATGACCTGATCGTGAGCGACGTCATCCGCCGGAATGAATCGTCGACGTGCCGTTGACGCATGCGGTCTGACCGCGATGAATGATGCTGTTGATCTGTGGCGCCCTCTCCGGACGCCGATCTTCCGCCATTCGCTCGTGTGCCGGAGACCGGCACGGTCATGCAGGGCGTTGGGCGGCGTGGCGATGGTGCCGATCGGCGCCCGGCCGCTGTCGGTCGCGCGGACCAGACTGCCTCGACGCTTCCTCGCATCAGACGGACATTTCGGGGACAGATCGATCTTGGCGGTTTCGAAGACCGGCACCTTCCGGCCGACCCGTTGGCGCGGCAGATCTGCGCGAGCCTCGCGTTCTCAACGCACGATCGACCAGAGATGTGGACGCCGGCTCATGCGACTAACGTCGGCGCGCCAATCAGTTGCCGGCATGGTCGTCGACGAAAAGAACCGCTGCCTTTAGATGCAGCGTTCCGAGGGCGGATTCGCGCTGCTCAGCGCCGATTCTCAGAGCTGGCAGGGGCAATTTCAGGGACAATCTTGGGGACAGTAGGGTCCTCCGTAACTTGAAGCCTGTCGTATACTTAGGTTTCTCGCCGCGGTGAGGTGGCCGAGTGGCTGAAGGCGATGGTTTGCTAAACGGAAACTCGCCTCTCGATCACACTCGGTTTTCCCCGTAATTCTTTCACTTTCATTCATTTCTGCGATCGAGCGAGTTGGCTGATTTTGGCTCTGAAGGTGCGGTTTTGGCGTGCCGCAGGGACAATCACAGGGACACTCTGCGCCAAGCTCTCGCGGTTGCCGGCTATTCGCCGGAAGCACTCGATTCGTGGCCAACGTCTGGATCTGTCTGCGGGCCGCCTTTTATCCGTCTCCGCATGATGTAGCGCAGGCAGGACGCGCGCGCCAATCGCGTCGATCGCGCGCATCATCGTCGCCTGCGGTCAGCGGCGCCACGTTCATTAAATTAGTGAACTATTAAACGCTCGAGACCTCTGTCTCATCGCCCCATTTTCGAGATAAACAACCCCGTTTGGGGCCGAGCTGCTGATGAATTCAGCGACAAAGGCGCGCCCGATATCGTCCTGCTCAATCGTCCCGAATGGACCAGGAATCAGACGCCCCAACCACGCTGCATAGTTCGGCGTATGGGCATTGCCTGCGATGATGCCCGGGCGGAAAATCGCCAGGCTTTTGAAGGCTATCCCTTGAACCGTTTCTTCTTTTAACCCCATGACCCGCACATAGCGAATCCTGCTTTTTGCGGTGCTTCCCACTGCCGAGAGCAGAGCAAACTGCGTGATACCTCCGGCGTGACAACCACGGGCAAAACCACCGACAACCCCAATTTCGAGGGCCTTCAATTCCTCCTCGCTCCAGTTCATGCTGCCTTTACCGACGCCAACACAGGATGCCCCATAGACAGGATCGCCTTGCGCAACCATGCTCAGCGCAACCTCGGTCACTTCTGCCGGAAACTGAGCAGCAGCCGTATCCAAAATCACCTGCCGCAAGCGAGGATCTGCGGTCAGAGAAATCGCTTTGCGATTGACCATCACGACTTCAGCGCAGGACGGCTCTGCAGCCAGCGCACGCACCACCGCAGCTCCGACCTGCCCCGTGCCACCGATGATCAAGACGCGAAACGCCATTTGGGGCCCCTTTTTTACCATTTTTGAAACGAGATTCGGGAAGAGCCGCCGAGTGCCTCGGCGTGCCGCAGGATCTTGTCGACGACTTCATCCGGGCTGGCAATCAGCAAGGCCCCGTCCCGGCCTCGTTGCGCATCGAAACTTCCACGCGTCATGGCGGCCATGGGATCAGCGTTGGCGCCAGGCGTCGGCCGACAAGACGGGAGCGACGGATTGATCGGCCGCCTGCCCGTTCAGCAGAGGTTAGCGCGGAGGGCGGGTGGCCTTTGCACTTTGCGAACCACTTGGGGATGAGGGCTGTCTCTCCGCCCACGTGAGGAGCTTGTCGAGCGCCGGGCAAAGTGATTGCCCCCAGTTGGTCAGGTGGTACTCGACCTTCGGCGGCACCTGTGCGTGGACGATGCGCGCGACGATGCCGTCGCGCTCGAGCTGCCGAAGCTGCTGGATCAGCATCTTCTGTGAGATGGCCGGAATCGCGCGCTCGAGATCCGAGAAGCGCAGCTTCCTCCCGCCGAAGAGATGGAACAGGATCACGAGCTTCCAGCGACCTTCCAGCATCCGGATCGCGTGCTCGATCCCGACGGCCGCCGACGCGGGTGTGTGTTGATGCTTACTCATGGGTGAGTAGCCTACTTTATCGTGCGTTCTTGCGATTTCGTCGTGTTCTCCCTACAGTGATCTTCATGACGACGAAGACGGCGGAACCCACCGATCTGCCGGCACCCGTTGCGGCCTACTTCGCCGCGGATACGACCGGCGCCGAGGCCGTGGCCCAATGCTTTACCGACGGCGCGGTCGTCATCGACGAACGACAGGAGTACCGGGGCCGTACGGCGATCGCGCGATGGAAGGCCGAGGTGTCTGCGAAGTTCCGCTACACAGTCGACCGGCTCGGCGCCCACGTGTCAGGGGACCAGACCACGGTGACCGGCCGAGTGACGGGAGACTTCCCGGGCAGCCCCGTCGATCTCCAATACCGCTTCACTCTCGAGGGCGACAAGATTGCTCGGCTCGAGATCGGGCCGTGAGCTTCGATCTCGAACTGACCGGTCGGCGCGTGCTCGTCACCGCCGGCACGAAGGGCGTCGGCGCGGCCGTCGTCGAGGTGCTGCACAACGGTGGTGCGACAGTCGTTGCGACGGCACGCGCGATTCCCGCTGACGCACACACTGGCGTGCACTACATCGCCGCGGACATCACGACGGCTGCGGGCTGCGCGACTGTGGCGCAGGGGGTCCTCGACCGCCTCGGCGGGATCGACATCCTCGTGAACGTCCTCGGCGGATCGAACGCACCGGCCGGGGGATTCGCCGCGCTCGACGACGAGGCGTGGGCGAAGGAGCTGGATTTGAACCTGATGCCCGCCGTCCGCCTCGATCGCGCACTGCTGCCGTCGATGCTCGCGCAACACGCCGGCGTCATCGTGCATGTCACGTCCATCCAGCACCAACTCCCGCTCCCGGAATCCACCACAGCGTATGCCGCCGCGAAGGCGGCGCTGTCCACCTACAGCAAGGCGCTCTCGAAGGAAGTGAGCCCCAGGGGCGTTCGGGTGGTTCGCGTCTCGCCCGGCTGGGTCGAAACGGACGCAGCCGTCGCGTTGGCGGAGCGGCTGGCGAAGGAGGCGGGCACCGACTACGAGGGCGGCAAGCAGATCATCATGCGGTCGCTCGGCGGCATTCCGCTTGGACGCCCTGCCAAGCCGAGCGAGGTCGCAGATCTCATCGCGTTCGTGACCTCTCCGCGAGCGGGTTCCATCACTGGCACGGAGTACGTGATCGATGGCGGAACGGTCCCCACTGCCTGACGAACCAGGATCGAGGCGGAGCTGTCCGGCGTCGCTTGGGGCGGAGGTGTCCAGGGTCTTGACAAGTGTCAGACTGAAGTTTTTACGGCGAGCACTGAACTCCAGAGCGCACCTCGGTTTATCCAATCAGGGTACAGCTTGAGCATTTCGTCATATAGTTCCCGCGCGGTCGTCGTCTGCATGGCCAGGCGATCGAAATCGCGGATATATTTCCTGGTTTCTCCAATGATCCGAGGGCTATCATCGTTTCCGACGCGTTTGTGCCCAGCGATTACTGCGCGTGGCTTAACAGCCCGTGGCGAAAGTCTGGCTGCATTCGACGGGCGATGCATCCCCGCTGGCTGCGTTGCTCCTCGCTCAAATACTCCCGGTATTCTCGGTCGTCGCGCCTTGCCATCGGGGCGCCTCGCCCGTCTCGGTGCGAATCCAGTCTTGGCGCTTCTGCGCATCTGGCGACTCTGACAGGTGCAGATGATCGCCGTTGTAGGCGGCATCACCCGCAACGATCAAACCGATGGACGGAACGTGAAGGCAGGTTGTGCTCGCGGTGTCGGTGAATCCGAGTGGCACACTGACTAGATCGTGGCCTTCCAGGTTAATGACGTTTTCCACTCAGCTCTTCCGCGATCGCCAGCTGGCTGGCAATCTGGCCGGGAAAGCGCGGATTCCAAAACGTCTCGAGAGACTCTGGCGATGCTTGCTGGCGCATCACCTTAATTACCTCCGGCCGCGCCACGAAACGGGCTCCTGGAAATCGCTCCAGAATTGTGCTGGTGCCAAAGAAATGATCGCCGTGGCCATGGGTGGCATAGATCGTCGTCAGATTCTTTCCGCTTGCGACAACCCAATCCGCCAGGGCGCGCGACTGCTCGACCGTAATAGGAGTGTCGACCAGGACAGCGTCGCGCTCCCCAGAAATCAGCGTTGACGAAATCGGTGGCCACGGCCGCGCTGTTTCGCCTGGAGGCACATCGGGCGCGATAGCGGGTATGCTCGGCGCCAGGAACACCTCCCACGTCAGGGATATATTCTTGGTTGCACGTCCGGAGTTGGCGGTACTTCTGTCGGATTGTCCGTATATCGAACGGGCTTCGCCATCCCGGATTGACCAAGTCGAGGCCGTTACGAGACCGATTCCGAGGGCATCCGATAGGAACTCGCGTCTTGAGGACATTATGGCGTTCTCGGACCGCATATCTTTGCTCCTTGTCTGAAGCAACAGCCCACGAGTGGGCTCCAGTCTCCCGACCTTTTGATCAGACCTGGGCTCTCCCGCCGTCAACGAACAGTTCGATTCCCGTGACGAAACTGGAGTCATCCGACGCGAGAAACAACGCCACCTTCGCAACTTCCTCGGGTTCCCCCATACGTCCCATCGGGATGGTGGACACCATTCGCGCAATCACGTCTGCAGATTGCCGACTCGCCAGCGGCGTATTGATCGGACCAGGACTCACAACGTTCGAACGGATACGACGGTCCTTCAGATCTGTCGTCCAGGTGCGCACGAACGAGCGGAGCGCAGCCTTACTCGCGGCGTGGACGCCGAAGGCGGCCGTGCCCTTCACACTCGCGACAGAGCCGTTGAGAATGATTGAGCCACCATCATTCAGCAGCGGTAAGGCCTTTTGCACCGTGAACAGCGTTCCCCTCACATTGATGTTGAATAATCTGTCGAAGTATTCTTCGCTGACGGCCCCAAAGGGAGCGAATTCGCCAACGCCGGCGTTGGCGAACACAATATCGATTCGCCTCTTCACCTTAGCGACGGTCTCGTACAGACGATCAAGGTCAGCCAGTTGGGCAATGTCTCCCTGAACTCCAGAAACGTTGGCGCCGATTGCCTTCACGGCCTCGTCGAGTTCCTTCTGGCGGCGGCCCGTGATGAAGACATATCTTCGACGAACCGTTTTGCAGTAGCCAACCCAATCCCTTCTGTCCCGCCGGTGATGACGGCGGTCTTGCCTTCGAGCCTTTTGGTCACTGTCTTTCTCCGTCATTGCCGAGCGGGAACTCTCCAGCTCCGATGCTTCACGCTCGATCACTCTTGAGTGCGAGCACCGCCTGGCCGAGGTGGTAGGACAGGTGGTTCGTGCGGCTCAGCAGGACTG
>WNEY01004362.1_pt1 | contig 10770 bp, 8 predicted proteins | sample 5400531 | NCBI WGS metagenome assembly WNEY01 (sample SAMN13153338, study PRJNA577476) | soil metagenome | isolation source: 200 cm saprolite under Douglas fir tree site 1 | place: USA:California | collected 2015-04-18
CGGCACCAGGAACAGCGAGATGCCGCGCGTGCCGGGCGGCGCGTCGGGCAGCCGCGCCAGCACGAAATGGATGATGTTGTCGGTGAGGTCGTGCTCGCCGTAGGTGATGAAGATCTTCTGGCCGGTGATGCGATAGCTGCCGTCGGCGGCGCACTCGGCGCGGGTGCGCAAGGCGCCGACGTCGGAGCCCGCCTGCGGCTCGGTGAGCTGCATCGTGCCCATCCACTCGCCGGACACGAGCTTGGGCAGATAGCCGCGCTTGAGTGCGTCGCTGCCGTGCTCGGCCAGCGCGTCGATCCCCGCCATGGTCAGCAACGGGCCGAGGCCGAACGCCAGGGCGGCCGAGTTCCACATCTCGATGCAGGCGGCGTTGAGCGCCTGCGGCAGCGCCTGGCCGCCCCATTGCGTGGGAGCGGCGAGCCCGTTCCAGCCGGCTTGCGCCCAGGCGCGGTAAGCCTGCTTCCAGCCGGGCGGCGTGGTGATGACGCCGTCCTTGAACGGCGTGCCGTGGTGGTCTCCGACCGCGTTGAGCGGCGCCAGAATGTCGGTGGCGAACTTGCCGGCCTCCTCCAGCACCGCCGCGACCACGTCCTCGGTAAGGTCGCCGTAGACGCCGTCGCGCAGCGCCGTGCCGAAGCCGGCGCCGTGCTCGAGCGCAAAGGCAATGTCGGCGACCGGCGCCCGGTAGGTCATCGATGGTCTCCGGTGGAAGCGGTGGCGCTGCCTGTCGACGCGGTATGTCCGCTGACCGGCCTCAACATGCCGATCAGTCGGTCGAGCTAATCTAGCCCCGGCACGTTCCCGGTCAACCGGACGGAGACAAGCATCCAATGGCACGGACGTTGATCGGCGCAGTCCTCGCCGCTATGGTCCGCGCGCCGCGGCGGCGAGCGAGCCGCCCGTTGGGGCGTAGCCAAGTGGTAAGGCAGCGGATTTTGATTCCGCCATTCCCAGGTTCGAATCCTGGCGCCCCAGCCAGATCCAGACCAGACTGCTCGGCTGTGGGTCATCTGCTGGTGCCGCGAATTTCTCGATCGTAATCGCCGCGATTGCCGCGCACATAGGCCATGGCGTTGATCGATGAGCAGCCTCCGATCCCCGCGCGCACATTCGATCGGCCGGTCGCCCATCTGTGGTTCGGGCTCTCTGAAATACATCCAGTCGCGCTGCCGCCTGACCAGCATGCGGCCCCAGGCGAGGGGAATAGGGATCCACGGATCGCCGTCCCATCCGCCCGCCTCCAATAGTAGAACGCGGCTATCACGATCCTCGCTCAGCCGGTTGGCCAGGGCGCAACCGGCCGAGCCCGCCCCGACAATGATGAAGTCATAGGTGCGCTGATTTGGCATCGACCCGAATGACACGCTGATCGACCGGTCAAAACTATCTTTGCGATGCCACCTGTCAAGCAAGACGAAATTGAACGACGATTTCTAATCGGCATAACGGCCCGTTCAGCGAGGGGCGCGGGCCAACAGATTGGACGGCGGCGAAGAATTTCGCATGGCAGGCCGCTCACCGCCACGATCTCCGAGCCGGACGATAGTTTGACCCGCATCCGAGATGCGCCTAGCCTTGGGCAAACCAATGAGCGCGAAGGGAGGCGTTTGGCCGTGCATCCTGTTCAACTCTTCGCCTGGCATTTCATGGCGTACCCCTATCTGCCGGCCGACTTCGACTCACGTTATGACAGTGGCTGGGTGACCGTTCCAAATACGCTCTGGGATCGCGATCGCGCCGGCGAGCTCTACCAGGAATACATCGATCAACTCGTCTACGCCGACGAGCTCGGTTTCGACGGCATGGTGCTGAATGAGCATCATCAGAACATCTACGGTCTGATGCCGTCACCCAACATCATCGCGGCGGCGCTCACGCAGCGCACCAAGCGCGGCAAGATCGTCGTTCTCGGCAATCTCCTCCCGCTGCATCGCAACCCGCTGCGCGTGGCGGAAGAATACGCCATGATCGACAACATGAGCGGCGGCCGGCTGATCGCCGGGCTCGCGATCGGCGGGGGGCCGGAGGCGTTCAACTACAACGTGCCGCAACCGCAGGCCCGCGCCCAGTTCTGGGAAGCGGTTGACCTGATCAAGCGGGCGTGGACAGAGCCCGGTCCGTTCGAGCACGACGGCAAGTACTACCCCCTTCGCTATGTCAATTTGTGGCCGCAACCACGGCAGCGGCCGCATCCGCCGATCTGGATCCCCGGCGGGCTGAGTCTCGAAACCATGGAGGAGACCGCCAAGCGCGGACACGACTACTTCCTCTCCTCACGTGCCCACGGTCCCGCGACCAAGCGCGCGGCCCAGCGGTTCGGGGAGATCATCGGACGTCTCGGCGGCACCTTTCATCCCTTCCGCATGGGCCTCCTGATTTCGGTCTATGTGTCGGAGACCGACGAGCAGGCGCGCAAGGAAGCGCGCGAGGGCGTCTGGTATTTCATCAAGAACACGTTGAAGGGACATCTACGCAGCGACGGCCGGATGTTGACCTTCGGCGTGGGCGTTCCGTCCATGAGCGTGGCGTCTTATGAAAACCTCCTCAAGAACGCACGGCCCGAGGGCAAGATGCTGGGCGATTGCGACAGCTGGGAGGAACTGGACCAATTCGGCTCGATCATCGTCGGCAGCCCTGAAACCGTTCGGAAGAAGCTGTGGGAGCTGATCGAGCAGGCGCAGATCGGCAATTTTCTGATCCAGTTCCACTTCGGCAACATGGAAGACCGGCTGGCCCGCAAGAGCATGCGGCTGTTCGCCAGCGAGATCGCTCCTGCGCTGCGACGCGATTCGGCTGACCTGTTCGGGCGCAATTTTCCTGCGCTGGGCGACACGGCACTTGCTGGAGCGGCGGAATGATGCGTACGCTCAAAATCGGCAGGCACGCCGTTGCCATCGCGGAGGCGGGCTCCGGCCAGCCGCTTCTCTATCTTCACGGCTTTGCTGACATCCACGGCAGCAGCAGCGACTGGCTGCCTTTCCATCATAACTTGGCCGGCAAACTGCGAGTGCTCGCGCCCGCGCATCCCGGTTGTCACGCCAGTGAGGAGAACGAGGAGATCGACACCATCGAAGATGTGGTGTTCCACTATCTGCAAGTGTTCGATGCTCTCGGGATCGAACAGATTCACCTTGCCGGGGCTTCGATTGGTGGATGGATCGCGGCCGAGATCGCAATCCGAATCCCTGAGCGGGTGCGCTCATTGGCGCTGATCGGCGCGACGGGCCTCTACGTGCCGCGGCAGCCGATTGCCGACATTTTTATGTTCGTGCAGGCGAAAAACGGTGGCGACTTCAGCGACTATCGGCGCACGCTGTTTCGCGATGCGACCGCGCCCGAGGCACTCGCCATGTTTCCCAACGGCCGCATGCCGGCCGAACGCGAGCTGCTGCGCTACCGCATGTTCCGATTTGCCTCGCGTGTCGGCTTTGCGCCACCCTATCTGCACGATCGCAAATTGCTGGAGCGATTGCCGCGGTTCACCGGGCCCACGGTGGTGATTGCCGGGGAGCGCGACAATCTGGTTCCAGTCGTCCATGCACGGGCCTATGCTGAGGGGCTGCGCGAGGCGGAGCTGAAGCTTATCGCCGACGCCGGGAACAGCGCCGCGGTGGAGAAGCCAGGCGAGGTGGCCGCGGCGGTATTGGCGTGCGTCGAACGGGTCGGAGCCGTTGCTGAGGTGGCTTGACGAACCAAAAGGCGTCGTTCGCCGTCGCGTCGAGCGTCGGCAATAAGCGCTTCGTCTGACAAAAATCGCAAGGGAGGGTTTGAATGCTGCACCGAAAGGTCCTCGCCACGCTGATGATCGCACAGGTCTGCGGACTTGGCTGGTCTCCGGCCGGCGCTGCGAGCTTCGACGTTGCGATTTTCGTGACCGAACGCGATGCGCTCGTGGACGCTTACAAGTTCTGGGGGCCCGAGGTCGAAAAGCGCACGCAAGGGCGCGTGCAGTTCAAGCCGAGCTACTCGGGGGCCTTGACGTCGGCGGTGGAAACGCTGGGAGCCGTGCGCAACGGCGTGGTGCCGATCGGATTGTCAGCCGCGAGCTTCGGGTCCGGCGCGATGCCAGCGCTCGGCTATCTCGAGGCCATGGGCGGCCTTCCGAACGACGCCGACGGCATGCGCAAGGCGCTCGATGCCGTGAACCAGCCGCTGACGGACATGCTGCGGAAATACGGCGTCGAGTTGCTGTACACGCAACCGACATTCGATCTCGTCGTCGTATGCGGCGGCAAACATCTTAAGGCGGTCAGCGATTGGCCTGGAACCAAGGTGCGGGCGGCCGGACGCTGGCAAAGCCAACAGGTGCTCGCGCTCGGCGGCGCGCCCACTGCCATTGATCCGGGCGAACAATACCTCGCGCTGCAGAACAAGACGGTCGATTGCGCACTTTCCGTGCCGAATCTCGTCCTCTCGCTGAAGCTTTACGAAGTGGCCCCCAAGCTCACATCGCTGCGCCAGGCCGTAAACACCTCGTTGTTGGTCATGAATCCGCGCAGCTGGCGTTCGATCTCCGCCGAGGACCAGGCGACCATCCGCACGGTCTCGACCGAGACCCGCCATCGCGCGATCGTCCAGATGCGCGCAATTGCCGACAAAGGGATGGCGGATCTCAAGGCGCTCGGCTCCGACATCTACACGCTCAGCGATGCCGAGCTCAGAGCCGTGAAAACCAAGATGAGGCCAGTGTTCGACAAGATCGGCGAAGGGGCCGGCGATGCCGGCAAGCCGTTCGCGGAAGCGCTCAAGCAGTATTGGTGAGCCAAACGGTGGTGCCGCAAGGCACCGCCCAAACTACGACGGCTCACATGACAAATGGCCGATCATGGATCGACGTGGCGGAGGCGTTCACGCGTGCCGTCAACCGGATCTTTGCGCTCATCGGCTGCACCCTGGTGATGGTCATCGTGTTGGTCGTCGTACGCGAGGTCGTGCTGCGCTACGGCTTCAATGCGCCGTCCACCTGGGCGCTCGACGTCGCGCGCTACCTCCTGCTGTTTACTTTTTTTCTTGCGCTCGCGCCGGCGCTCGAAAGCGGACATCACGTGCATGTCGACCTGTTCGATCCACTGGTTCCGCCGGCCTGGCACCACTGGCAGCACATCTCGGGATGGGTGCTGGTGGTCTTCTTCGGCGCGGTCCTGTTCTGGTACGTGCTTGACGTGACAATCGACGTGTTCGAGACGGATGAGTTCAGTTTCTCGGTCATCCCGATCAGGCTCAAGCATCTGTACTGGATCGGCCCGGTCGGAACCCTGCAATTCCTTCTGACCGGCTGTGTGCGGCTCGTCCGGATCTGGACGGAGCCGCCGGCTGCGGCTGCGGACACGGCCGGCGCGGCCACCAGCGAATAGCGACTGGAACGACGGCCATGCAGTCGTTTCTCGGATTCCTCGGCTTCATCCTCGCGCTTATAGCGCTGATGATTACGCGCACGCCTGTCGCGGTGGCGCTCGGCACCATCGGCATCCTTGGCACCGCCATCTTCATCTCTCCGGACGCTTTGCGTCAGCTCGGCAACATCGCCTTCACCCAGTCGAGCAATTTCGTACTCGTCGTGGTGCCCTTGTTCGTGTTGATGGGCGAGGCGCTGGCGGCGACCGGCATCGGCAACGACCTGTTCCGCGCAGCGCATATGTGGTTGCGCCGGCTGCCCGGCGCGCTCGCCGTCGCCACCGTATTTGCGTGCGCGGTGTTCGCCGCAGTCTGCGGCTCGAGCCCGGTGACGGCCGCGACCATCGGCTCGATGGCGGTGCCGGAAATGATCAAGCGCGGCTATGACAAGTCACTCGCGCTCGGCACAGCGGCGGCGGGCGGCACGCTCGGCATTCTCATTCCGCCAAGCGTGCCCATGATCATTTACGGCGTGCTCACCGAAACCTCGATCGGCGACCTGTTCATCGCCGGTATCCTGCCCGGCATCATGATGGCGTTCCTGTTTTCCACCACCGTGATCCTGAAAGTGATCTTGCGGCCGGAGCTTGCGCCACCCTTGAGAGAGAGCACGTCGTGGCCGGTGAAATTCCGCGCCCTTTGGGGCATCGCGCCGGTGCTCGTGCTCTCGCTGCTGGTGATAGGGTCGATCTACTGGGGCATCGCCACTCCGACCGAGGCCGGTGCGGTCGGCGCGGCCGGCGCGATCGTGATCGCGGGCGCTATGGGCTATCTGCGCTGGGCGGTGATGCACCGCATGCTCGACGGCACGGTGCGCACCACGGCGATGTTCTTGCTGCTGTTCGTCGGCGGGCTGTTCAGCTCCTTCCTGCTGACGCGGCTTGGAATTCCGCAGGGAATGTCAGCGTTCCTGACGAGCTTTGACGTGCCGCCCTGGGTGGTCATCATCTTGATCAACCTCTTGCTGCTGGTGCTTGGGATGTTCCTCGATCCGACCAGCATCCTGGTCATCATCGTTCCGATCTTCTTCAAGACCGTGACCGCGCTCGGCTACGACCCGGTGTGGTTCGGCGTCATGGTGACGATCCAGATCGAGATCGCCGCCATCACGCCGCCGGTCGGCTTCAACCTGTTCGTGCTCAAGTCGGTCGTGCCGGGCGTGGAGATGGCGGACGTGGTACGCGGCTCGCTGATCTTCATCATTCCGCTTCTCCTCGGTATCGTCATACTGATGGTCTTTCCGCAGATCGCGCTGTTTCTTCCCGCGCTGATGAAATAGCTGGAGACGACGATGCCTGACCTCGCATCTCGTGGCCCCGGCGGCCTGAACCTGCTGACCGCGACGCAAGCCGCCGCCAGGCTGCGTGACGGTTCGGCCACCTCAGTCGAGCTCGTCGAGCATTGCCTGGCGCGCATAACGGCGCGCGAATCGCAAGTGCATGCCTGGGCTTTTGTCGACCGCGACATCGCGCTCGCCCAGGCCCGCGCACGCGACAGCGAAACTCCAAGAAGTCCGCTGCACGGCGTGCCGGTCGGCATCAAGGACATCTTCGACACCTACGACATGCCGACCGCCTACGGCTCGCAAATCTATAAGGACCACCGTCCGGTGAACGACACGGTCGTCGTGTCGCTCTTACGGCTCGCGGGCGCAGTGATCCTCGGCAAGTGTGCCACCACCGAGTTCGCTAGCCCGGTACCGATCGGGACGCGGAACCCGCATGATCAATCGCGCTCGCCGGGGGTGTCGTCTAGCGGTAGCGCGGCGGCGGTGGCGGACTTTATGGTACCGATTTCAATCGGCTCGCAGACCGGCGGATCGACTATCTTGCCAGCGGCGTTTTGCGGGGTGGTCGGATTCAAGGCGAGCCTGACTGGCATCGACCGTGGCGGCATCCGGCATCTGCGCCCCACCATCGACACGATGGGTCTATTTGCTCGCAGCATCGAGGACATCGCATTGCTGCGCTCGGTGCTGGTCGGAGCGGCAAACGAGAAAGAGGGCATAGCGAGCGGACGCATTCGCATCGGCGTTTGCCACACTTCGCGCTGGAGCGAAGCGCAGCCGGAGACCGTGCACGCGCTTGAAGCTGCCGCCCGCGCGCTTTCCGCTTCCGGTGCGGAAGTGATCGACGCCGAATTGCCCGACGTCTTCGCCGGCATTGAGGATAGTTTCCGCGTAATCGTCGGGGTGGAGGGCGCGCGCGCCATGGACTGGGAGGCGCGGCACCATCTCGCGACCATGAATCATTGGCTCAAGGAGCAGCTTGGCGCTTCCGATCCATCCGACGACGCGCAATACGAAAAAGCGCAGGCTCATTCCCTCACGTGCCAGCGTGCGTTAGCGAAACTGTTCGATCGCTGCGATGTCATCATCACACCGAGCACCTGCGGCGAGGCGGTCGCCGACCTAGTCTCGGTCTCGAATTCGGTCTTCAACCGTGTCTGGACCTTGATGCGCGGGCCATGCCTCTCGATCCCCGCATCCACGGGACCGAACGGGATGCCGGTGGGACTGCAGGTCGTGGGGCCGGTCGGCCAGGACGCTCGCACGATTGCGCTTGCAGACCGGATCGCCGCGTTGCTCAACCGATCAGCGTGACATCCTCTGGTGGGGCCGACAAATGATCGTTGGGCGCGTGACGCCAGTGCAGAGCTCATGGACAAGGCCGCTCAGCGAAGGAAAGCCGACTTGCCCGGTGCCGGCCGCCGATTATCGCGCGCGAAGATAGGGTGCTACGAGCAATTGCGGGTCCGAAACCAGGTCCGGATTCTTCCGGAACCGCTCGAGCATGAAGTTGACGAAGCTCCGCACCCGCATCGGCAAGTGCTTGCGGTTCGGGTAGTGAACGAACAAATGCACAGGCTTCGACATGCAGTCCGGCAGCAGCGGCAGCAAGGCACCCGATCGAAACAACGGTAGGACCAGCGGGAGAGGCGCAAACACCAAACCATGTCCGAGCACCGAGGCCGCCACGAGGGTGGTGATGTCGTTCGCAAGAAAATTGCCGCTAACCGGAGGCGACGCGGGGACCCTGTCCCGACCCAGAAGCCAGTTGGCCGGTCGAGCCGCGGTCGTCCGGCCCTGCAGCCGCACGCAGTTGTGGCCGGCGAGATCCGCAGGCTTGCGCGGTGTGCCATGTTTCTCGAGGTACGACGGTGCTGCGCACACCACGAAATGAAGCGGCGCGATCTCGCGAACGACCATGGTCGAATCCCGCATTTCGCCCGCACGTATTCCGACGTCGTAGCCTTCCGCGATCATGTCGCTAACCGCGTCGTCCAGGTGCAACTCGATCTCGATCTCCGGATAGCGGCTGCTGAAGGCGGGGAGCAGCGGCAATACGTAAGTTCGACCGAATGGCGAAATTGATGTGACGCGCAGCCTCCCGGCCGGCGAGCGCCCCTTGTCTTTTACGGCCACCTGCGCGCTCTCGAGCTCTCTCAATGGCCCCGTGCACCGCTCGTAAAAAAGCCGTCCTTCCTCGGTCAGGCTGAGCTTTCGCGTGGAGCGCTGAAGCAGCCGCACGCCCAGCCGGCGCTCCAGACGCTGGACGTTCTTGCTCACCGCGACCGGTGACACGCCGAGCTCCTTTGCGGCACCCGCAAAGCTGCCCGCCGCGACGGTTCTCACGAAACCGATCAGTCCGCGAATGCTTTCGACGCCGGCCATGATTGCAAACCTTAGGTTAGGGCAGATTGTAGCAGCGCCCGTCTAAACGGCCAGCCTCTGCGTGCCCACAATCCACCACGCAGCGAGTCATCTTCCGCTCAGGTGAGGACGGATCGAGGCTCCAGGATCACGGAGAAGAGCAATGCCAAGTTCGAAACGCCACATCGCTGAATCCACATCAAGCGCCATGGGAACGGTACCGATCGATCGACGTGGATTTCTCGCCGGAACAGCGGCTGCCGTAGCCATGGCCGGGTTGGACGGGGTCCGCGGACACGCCGCCAGCGCTCCTTACAGCTTCCGCCACGGCGCCATTGAGATCACCATCGTCAGTGACGGACATTTCGTGTTGCCGCCTCCAAACCTTGCTGCTGACGTTGGCTTCCTTTACCCCGACACGCCGAGGCCGGAGCTCGAGGCATTTCTGAAAAGCGTGGGACTGAGCGTCGACCGCGTGCAGCTACCGAACAATGTTGCGCTCATCCGCGCAGCGTCTGACCTGATCCTGGTCGATACCGGCGCCGGCAGCAGCTGGCAGCCGACGGCCGGCAAGCTCGCCGAGAACCTGCAAGCGGCCGGAATCGATCGGACCAAGATCACCAAGATCGTATTCACTCACGCTCATCCGGACCATCTGTGGGGGGTTGCCGACGATGGTGGCACCCTGCGTTTCCCAAACGCGAGCTATTTCGTCGCCGAGAAGGAATGGAATTTCTGGATGGCCGAGGATGTCGTCAAGAAGCTGCCGGAGAACTTCCAGCGCTTCGCGCTCGGCGCAAAACGCGATTTGTCGCGCATCAAGGACAAACTGAAGACGGTGAAGCCCGGCGACGATATCGTGAGCGGCGTGCGGATTCTCGACACACCGGGGCATACCCCCGGCCACGTCTCGCTCGAGATCGCCGGCGGCGAAGGATTGATCGTCGTAGGTGATGTTGCGGCGAATGCCGCGGTCTCGTTCGCTCACCCGGAATGGCGCTTTGCGATTGACTCGATACCGGAGCTTGCGATCACCAGCCGCCGCCGTTTGCTCGATCGTGCCGCAAACGACAAGACACGCCTTCTCGGCAGCCATTGGCCGTATCCGGGGCTGGGCGCCGCCGAACGCAAGGACGGCGCCTACCGGTTCGTCGCGACGAGCTGAGGGGCCGTCCGGACGCCCCGCAGTCCACCAAGCGGTTGGCGAAACGGTGCTGCAATTTCTGGGAAAGCATCTCTAGACCGGCAGTTGCCTCGCGCAATCTTTTTTCCCCACCGGCGCTTCCGAATGACTGGTAATCGGAAAATCCTCTGCTTTGAGAAAGACTCCCTGTTGTGCCTGCAAAAATTCCCTAAATTGGGGTGGGAGACGGGTTCGTGTGAGACTGCATCCTCAGCCAGGCAATGCGGGTGGAAAGCTTTCCATGTCGGCGATGGGGGTAGGCGCATCGGTTGGGCGCAAGGAGGATGACCGTTTTCTGCGCGGGCACGGCCAATACGTCGCCGATTTCCGCCACCCGGGCCTTCGTGAGGTCGCTTTCGTGCGCAGCGCGGTCGCGCACGCGCGCATCCGCGCTATTCACGTTCCATCGGACCACAAGGATGTGGTGTTCACGGCCGAGCACCTGGTCGGCGTAAATCCGATCCGCGCGACAACGGCGTTGCGCGGCTTCAAGCATTCCGCCGAGCCGATCCTGGCCGCGGGCAAGGTCCGCTATGTGGGC
>WNEY01004529.1_pt1 | contig 10770 bp, 20 predicted proteins | sample 5400531 | NCBI WGS metagenome assembly WNEY01 (sample SAMN13153338, study PRJNA577476) | soil metagenome | isolation source: 200 cm saprolite under Douglas fir tree site 1 | place: USA:California | collected 2015-04-18
CTCCTCCGCGGCATCAAGCGTGAAGACGTTGTACGCGGCCAGGTGCTTGCAAAGCCCGGCTCCATCATGCCCCACACCCAGTTCAAGGCCCAGGTTTACGTCCTGAGCAAGGAAGAGGGTGGGCGCCACACGCCGTTCCTGACCGGCTACCGCCCGCAGTTCTACATGCGCACCACCGACGTCACCGGCGAGGTCAAGCTGCCCGAAGGCGTCGAGATGGTCATGCCGGGCGACAACGTCGAGATGGATATCACCCTCGGTGAGCCCATCGCGATCGAGCCCGGCCTCCGGTTCGCCATCCGCGAAGGCGGCAAGACCGTAGGCGCCGGCGCCGCCACGGAAGTCGTCAAGTAATAAGGAAGAGGGGAGAGGGCTAACAGCGTGGCGCAAAAGATTCGGATCCGGCTCAAGGCATACGACCACCGTGTGCTGGATCAGGCGGCGGACAAGATCATCGACACGGCGCGCCGTGCGAACGCGCGCACCGCGGGCCCGATTCCGCTGCCCACCGAGATCGCCAAGCTCACCGTCATCCGCTCCCCTTTCATCGACAAGGACTCGCGCGAGCAGTTCGAGATGCGTACGCACAAGCGCGTCGTCGACATCCTCGACTTCAATCCGCGCGTGGTCGACGCCCTCCAGCGTCTCAGCCTCCCGGCCGGCGTCAGCATCGAGATCAAGAGCTGACATGAAAACATCCCCAAAAAATCTGTCGATTTTTCGAGGGCCCCTATGAAGGGCTTGCTTGCGAGGAAGCTCGGCATGACCCAGCTCTTCAACGCCGATGGCACCACCTCCGCGGTGACCGTACTCGAGGCCGGCCCGTGCCGCGTGCTCGGGCTCAGGACCACCGAGAAGGACGGCTACGCCGCCGCCCGAATCGCATTCGAGGCGGCTCCCGAGCGCAAGCTCACCAAGCCCGAACAGGGCGTGTTCAAGAAGGCCGGCGTCGAGCCCCACCGCCACATCGTCGAGATCCGGGGCTACGACGGCCTGGAGCAAGGACAGGAGCTCAAAGCGGAGATCTTCGCCGCGGGCGAGATCGTCGACGTCACCGCCACCTCGAAGGGCAAGGGCTTCCAGGGCCTAATCAAGAGGCACAAGTTCAGCCGCGGCCCCGAGTCCCACGGTTCGATGAACGTCCGCCAACCCGGCGCCATCGGCGCCACCGACGCCGCGCGCGTTTTCAAGGGCGTGCGCATGTCGGGACAGATGGGCAACGAGCGCACCACCGCGCGCGCCTACAAGGTCGTGCGAGTCGACCCTGAACGCAACCTCATCCTGGTCAAGGGCGGCGTGCCGGGCGCGAAAGGCGCGCTCGTTCTCGTGCGTCAGTCGACCAAGCGAGTGAAGGTGAAGGGCCCCTCAGGCAAACCGACCGGTAGGAAGGTCTGATGGCAGAACAGAAGACCGCCACCAAGAAGACCGCCACCAAGAAGACCACCACCAGGAAGGCCCCCGCCGCCAAGAAGGAGACCGACCACCTCGACGCCCCCCTCTTCGACTCCGCCGGCGCACGCCAGGGCGAGGTCAGGCTGCCGAAACTGATCTTCGCGGAGCAAGTCAACACGCCGGTCATGCACCAGGCTTTCGTCCGCCAGGTCGCGAACGCTCGCCAGGGCACCGCCTCGACGAAGACGAGAGCCACCGTCTCCGGCGGCGGCGCCAAGCCCTACCGCCAGAAGGGCACCGGCCGTGCGCGACACGGCAGCACGAGAGAGCCGTCCATGAAAGGCGGCGGGGTCGTCTTCGGCCCCCACCCGAGGAGCTACGCGAAGCGCATGCCCAAGCAGATGCGCCGCCTCGCGCTGCGCTCGGCGCTCAGCCAGAAGGCGATCGAGGACCGCATCCGAGTCATCGATGGATTCGCGATCGAAGAGCCGAAAACCAGCGTCGCCGTCGGTCTGATGGAGGCGATCGGTTTCGACGACACCACGCTCGTCGTCCTCCCGGCTCCCAACTTCGTTGTCAGCCGCTCGTTCGAGAACCTCGCCGGCACCAAGATCATCCTCGCCCGCAACCTCAACATCCGCGACCTCTTCACGCATACCTATCTATTGCTGGCGAAGGACTGCCTGACGCTCCTCGAAGAGAACTTCGGAAAGCCGACACGCCCGAAGGGAATCGCTCCCGATTCAGCCGAGCCTTCCGAGCAGGAGGCCGAATGACCACGCGCGCCGCCTCCGAAGTCGTGATCGGCCCGGTCATCACCGAGCGCACCTATCAGCTGTACACGCAGGGGCGGTACACGTTCAGGGTCGCGAAATCGGCCACCAAGACCGAGATCAAGAAGGCGCTCGAAGACCAGTACGAGGCCCAGGGCATCCGGGTGAAGGACGTCAACACCGTGTCCATGCGTGGCAAGAGCCGGCGCAGCCTGCGCCGCATCGGCCCCGTGGGCCACACCGCCGGTTGGAAGAAGGCGATCGTCACGCTCGGAGAAGGCCAGAAGATCGAAGGATTGTTCGGAAGTGTTTAGGACAACCACCCCAATGGGATTGCGGGGTCCCCGCGAAATCGAAGATTTCGTGGGGTGCAAGATCGAAGGCCTGTTCGGGAGCGTCTGATGCCACTTAGAAAATTCAAGCCCACCAGCCCCGGCCGCCGCTTCATGACCATCTCCGGCTTCGACGAGGTCACGGTGAGCGAACCCGAGAAGACGCTCACGGAGTCCCTGCCGACTCACGCCGGAAGAAACAACCAGGGCCGCATCACCACGCGCCACCAGGGCGGCGGCTACCGAAAGCTGTACCGGAAGATCGACTTCAAGCGGGACAAGTTCGGCGTCCCCGGGAAGGTCGCGACCATCGAGTACGACCCCAACCGCAGCGCCCGCATCGCCCTCATCCACTACAAGGACGGCGAGAAGCGCTACATCCTGGCGCCGCTCGGCCTGAAGGTCGGCGACCCGATCGAAAGCGGTGAAGAGGCGCCGGTGAGAATCGGCAACGCGCTCCCACTCGCGAGAATCCCGGTCGGCTCGACCGTGCACAACATCGAGCTCACACTCGGAAGAGGCGGCCAGCTCGCGCGCAGCGCCGGCACCTCGGCGCAACTGCTTGCGAAGGAAGGCGACTACGCGGTGATCAGGATGCCCTCAGGCGAGCTCCGCAGGATTCACGTGCGCTGCCAGGCCACCGTCGGCCAGGTCGGTAACATCGAGCACGAGAACCAGTCGGGCGGCAAGGCCGGACGCAGCCGGTGGCTCGGAATTCGGCCTACCGTGAGAGGCTCGACGATGAACCCCGTCGACCACCCACACGGTGGCGGCGAGGGCAAGACCGGCCCCGGCGGCAACCCGAAGACCCCATGGGGCAAGCCCGCGCTCGGCTACCGCACGCGAAAGCCGAAGAAGGCCTCCAACAAATTGATCATCCGGCGGCGTGAGAAGAAAGGACGAAGCAAGTAACTAGATGAGCAGATCCACGAAGAAGGGGCCGTTCATCAGCGACCCGCTGAAGGCCAAGATCGAGAAGTTGAATGCGACGCGCGAGAAGAAGGTCATTCGCACCTGGGCACGCGCATCAGTCATCTATCCCGACATGGTGGGTCACACCATCGGCGTCCACGATGGGCGCAAGCATGTGCCCGTGTTCATCAGCGAGAACATGGTCGGCCACCGGCTGGGCGAGTTCGCGCCCACCCGCCATTTCCGTGGCCACGGAACCCACACCGAAAAGTCGACGGCATTGAAGTAGAAGTTGGCGACGATGGAAGTTTCAGCAGTTCAGAGGTACGTACGCCGCACGCCGCGCAAAGCGCGGCTGGTGGCCGACTCCGTCAAGGGCATGAAAGTGTCCGATGCGCTCGCGTACCTCGAGTTCTCGCCCAAGCACGCGGCGCGCGACGTCGCCAAGGCGATCAAGTCCGCCGCCGCCAACGCGGAGCACAACTTCAACCTCAACCGCGACGACCTCGTCCTCAAGCAGCTGCTCATCGACGAGGGTCCGACATACCGGCGGCGCCGGCCGGTCAGCCGCAGCATGGCGCATGAGTTCTTCCACCGCACCTGCCACATCACCGCGGTCGTCGAAGACCGTCCAGAGGAAAAATAATTTGGGTCATAAAGTCCATCCGAATGCATTCCGGCTCGGCGTGTTCCGCCCTTGGGAAGCGAACTGGTTCGCGAACCCCAAGGACTACACGAAGATGCTGCACGAGGACCTCGCGATGCGCACCGCGATCCTCGCGCGCCTTCGCAATGCCGGAATCGCAAAGATCGAGACCGAGCGCTCATCCAACGCGCAGCTCACTGTCACCATCCACACTGCCAAGCCGGGCATCGTCATCGGCAAAGGCGGCTCGTCGGTCGACCAGCTCCGCGAGGACCTCGAGAAGCGCTTCGGCAACCGCGTGCGCATCTCCATCCAGGAGATCAAGCAGCCCGAGCTCGACGCACAGCTCGTGGCCGAGAACATCGCGTCACAGATCGAGCGCCGCATCAGCTACAAGCGCGCCATGAAGCAGGCGATCCTGCGCACGATGCGCGCAGGCGCTAAGGGCGTCCGCATCTACTGCGGCGGTCGCCTTCGCGGAGCCGAGATGGCGCGTCGCGAGTGGGACCGCGAAGGCCGCGTGCCTCTGCACACCCTTCGGGCCGACATCGACTTCGGCCGAGCCACCGCCAAGACGACCTTCGGCGCCATCGGCGTGAAGTGCTGGATCTACAAGGACCAGATCACGCCGAAGGCCCGCCTGCCGATCAGCGACGGTGCCCCCATAGGCGAAGCGATCGCGCCCCAGCCCGAGGCGCCGGTCGACGTTGCTCCGCAGCCGGTTACGCCGGTTTCAGAGGTGGCTGCGCTTCCAGATCTGGGCGCAATTGAAATCCCCTCGCCGGAGCCGGCGCCCAAGCGGCCTCGGACGACCAGGGCGAAAGCCACCACAGCCACTACGGCCACCCCCGCCACCACAACCAGAGCCGCCAAGCCCAAGCCGGCGGCGAAAGCCAAGACTGCCGAGCCGAAGGCCGAGAAGCCGGCAGTCGCAAAGAAGGCCCCCGCCAAGAAGACCACGACGACGAAGGCCAAGAGCTGATGCTGATCCCAAAGCGCGTCAAGTACCGCAAGATGCACCGCGGCCGGCGCCAGGGCATCGCCACGCGCGGCGCCACAGTCGCGTTCGGCGACTTCGGCCTGCAGGCCGTCGAGGCGTGCTGGATGAGCAACCGCCAGATCGAGGCCGCCCGCCGGGCGATGACCCGCCACGTCAAGCGCGGCGGGCAGATCTGGATCCGCGTCTTCCCCGACAAGTCGATCACGAAGAAGCCTGCCGAGACGCGAATGGGCTCGGGCAAGGGCAACCCCGAAGGCTGGGTCGCCGTGGTCAAGCCCGGGCGCATCCTCTTCGAGATGGGCGGTGTCACTCCCGAGGTCGCCAAAGAGGCGATGAAGCTCGCCGCCTCGAAGCTCCCGATCAAAACGCGTTTCGTGAGCTCCGAATCGGTGACGACCGGAGCATCGAGATGAAAGTCGATGAGCTCAGGGAGCTCGAAGAGGACCAGTTGGCGGACCGCATGAAGACCGCGCGTCGTGAGCTCTACGAGCTCCGGTTCAAGCACGCCGTCGGCCAGCTCGAGAACTCGAGCCAGATCTCGAAGGTGCGCCACGACATCGCCCGCATCATGACAGTGCTCAGCGAGCGTGAGCTCGGGTTGGTGACCTTTGTGCCGCACGAGGCCGCCCCCGTCGCAGTCGCTGAGAAGCCGGCTGATGAAGGCTTCGAGCCGGAAGCACAAGCTGAGGCGCCCAAGCCCAAGCGCACCCGCAAGGCCAAGACCGAGGAGCCCTCTTGATGGCGACGACCCAAACCCAAGAACGCGGCCAGCGCAAGATCCGCCTGGGCACTGTGATCTCCGACAAGATGAACAAGACCGTGATCGTCCAGGTGGGCACGTCGAAGGCACACCGGCTGTACCGCAAGACCGTTCAGCAGCGCACGCGGTTCAAGGTCCACGACGAGAAGAACGAGTGCGGCGTGGGCGACCTCGTTCGCATCACCGAGACGCGGCCCATCTCGAAAGAGAAACGCTGGCGGGTATTAGAGATCGTGGAGAAGGCCAAGTAACCGCATGGTCCAACAAGAGACACGGCTCAAGGTCGCGGACAACTCGGGTGCCAAGGAGATCCTTGTCATCCGCGTGGCCGGCGGCCACTACCGGAAATACGCGTCGGTGGGCGACATCATCACCGCCACCGTCAAGTCCGCACAGCCCGGTGGCCAGGTCAAGAAGGGCGAGGTCGTGAAGGCCGTGGTGGTGCGTGTCAACAAGGAGTACCGCCGCCCCGACGGTTCGCTCATCCGCTTCGACGAGAACGCCGCCGTCCTGCTCGCGCAGGCCAACAACCCAAGAGGCACGCGCATCTTCGGACCCGTGGCCCGCGAGCTGCGCGAGCGCAACTTCATGAAGATCATCAGTCTCGCTCCCGAGGTCCTATAGAAATGCTCAAAAACAAAGAACAACCGAAGCGCCACTGGCTCGACCTTGCTCCCGGCGACCCCGTCGTCGTGACCGCGGGCAAGGACAAGGGCAAGACAGGCGAGGTCCTGCGCACGATCCCCGACAAGCACAAGATCGTCGTCAAGGGCGTCAACATCCTCAAGCGCCACACGAAGGCCGGCCGCTCTCGCGGTGGAGTTAGCGTCGCGCAGGGTGGCGTTGTCGACTTCGAGGCGCCGCTCGACTACTCGAATGTGATGCTCGTCTGCCCGGCGTGCTCGCGGCCGACCAGGACCAAGCACATCGTCCTCGAGTCAGGCGCTCGCGCCCTCGTCTGCCGCCACTGCGGCGAGCCCTACGAGCGCGTGAGGAAGACGGAGGCGCAGTGAGCAAGGTCAAGGTTCAGCAAAAGCAAAAGAAGCAGGACGCAAAGCCGGCCGCGCCCAAGGCGCCAGGCACGAAGTCGGAAGAGGCGCCGCGCCTTCTGCTCGCGTACCGCGACAAGATCCTGCCGCAGATGACGAAGGAGTTCGAGTACGAGAACGTCATGCAGGTGCCCAGGGTCGCGAAGGTCATCGTCAACATCGGCATCGGCGAGGCCAAGGACAACGACAAGGCCCTCGACGCGGCGGTCGGCGACGTGGTCACCATCACCGGCCAGAAGCCGGCGCTGATCAAGGCCCGCAAGTCCGTCGCGGCGTTCAAGCTCCGCCAGGGCCAGACGATCGGCATCAAGACCACGCTTCGTGGCCGGCGCATGTGGTACTTCCTCGACAAGCTTTTGAATGTCGCGCTCCCCCGCATCCGCGACTTTCGTGGCGTCAACCCGGAAGGCTTCGACGGCAGAGGCAACTACTCTCTCGGCCTTCGCGAGCAGGTCGTGTTTCCCGAGATCGACTACGACAAGATCGACAAGCTGCGCGGCCTCGAGGTGGCGATCGTGACCACGGCCCGCAGCGACGACGAGGCCCGCAGCCTGCTGACGCGCCTCGGCATGCCCTTCAGGAAGCGATAGACAGATAAAAGGAAAGAGGTAAGAGAGTTTGGCGAAGAAGTCTTCACTCGAGCGCTGGAAACGAGACCTTGTGCACCCGAAGTTCAAGGTTCGGTTCCATAACCGCTGCCGCATCTGCGGGCGGCCGCGCGCTTACCTGCGCAAGTTCGGCATGTGCCGCATCTGCTTCAGGACACTGGCCGCCGAGGGACGCATCCCTGGCGTGACGAAGTCGAGCTGGTGATGGCTACAGCGACGACCGCAGCCAAGAACCTCCCCAAGAAGGCGCCGGCCGGGATCGTCAGCGATCCCATCGCCGACATGCTCACGCGCGTTCGCAACGCCAACAGCGCCCGGCACCCTGAGGTGCGCGTGCCGGCTTCCAAGCTGAAGCTGGAGATCGCCCGCGTGCTCAAGGACGAGGGCTACATCGCCGGTTACGAGATCGAATCCGACGGCACCGCCCAGTCGATGCGTATCATCTTCAAGTCCCGCCCCGATCGCACCCGCGTGATCTCGGGCGTGAAGAGGATCAGCCGCCCGGGGCTGCGGGTCTATGCCCGCAAGACGGAGATCCCGCGGGTCCTCGGCGGGCTCGGAATCGCCATCCTCAGCACAGCCGAAGGGGTCATGAGCGGGCGCCAGGCGCTCCGGCAGGGCCTGGGCGGCGAAGTGCTGGCGTACATCTGGTAGGAGAGTCAAAAAAGACTTGTCGCGGATTGGAAAGCTGCCGATTCAGTTGCCGGCCCCGGTGAAGGTCACGCTTCAGCCCGGCCACGTGAAGGTCGAGGGACCGAAGGGTCAGCTCGAGCGCACCCTGCCGGCCGATATCACCGTCAAGCAGGTCGATGGGCAGCTGGTGTTCGAGCGACCGTCGGACGACTACAAGCACCGTGCCCTGCACGGCCTCGTCCGCAGCCTGGTCGCGAACATGGTCATCGGCGTCAACGACGGTTTCACCAAGCACCTCGAGCTGGTCGGAGTCGGCTACCGCGTCGCCAAGCAGGGCGATGAGATCACGCTCAGCCTCGGCTACTCGCACCCCATCAAGTTCAAGCCGCCCGCGGGCGTCACCATCGACGTGCAGGACCAGACCAAGTTCTCGGTATCGGGCATCGAGAAGGAGGCCGTCGGCCAGGTGGCCGCCGACATCCGAGGGCTCCGGCCTCCCGAGCCGTACAAGGGCAAGGGCGTCATGTACCGCGGCGAGAAGATCAGGCGGAAGGCCGGCAAGGCCGGCAAGGGCGCAAAGACCACCACATGATCAAGCGCACCGATCGCAAAGAAGGCCGCCTTAAGCGGCACCGCCGCGTCCGGGTGACCGTGAGCGGGACGTCGGAAAAGCCGCGCCTCGCGGTGTTCCGAAGTCTCAACCATCTGTATGCCCAGGTCATCGACGACGGCGCCGCCAAGACGGTGGCCGCGGCCTCGACCGTCGAGCTCAAGGCAAAGGGCAACGGCATGAAAGAGGCAGCGCAGGTCGGCAAGCAGATCGCCGACAAGGCGAAGGCCGCGGGCGTGAAGCACGTCGTGTTCGACCGTGGCGGCTTCCTCTATCACGGACGAATAAAGGCGCTGGCCGATGCCGCGCGCGAAGCGGGTTTGGAGTTTTAGATGTCTAGAAACATGGGTGGCGGCCGGTATCAATCCAGCGGCGAGCGGTCTGAGCTCGCCGACCGCGTAGTCCGTGTCAACCGTGTCGCCAAGGTCGTCAAGGGCGGCCGCAAGTTCTCCTTCAGCGCGCTCATCGTCGTCGGGGACATGAACGGCCGCGTCGGCGCGGGCATCGGCAAGGCGCGCGAGGTGACCGAGGCGATCCGAAAGGGCATGGAGGTCGCCAAGCGCAACATGATCACGGTGCCCATGGTGGGCACCACGATCCCTCACGAGGTCCGGCTCAAGCTGGGCTCGGCGCGCATCATGCTCAAGCCCGCGGCGCCCGGCACGGGCGTCATCTCCGGCGGCGCGATGCGCGCGGTCATCGAGACCGCGGGCATCAAGGACATCCTCACCAAGTCGCATGGCACCAACAACCCGATCAACACCGTGCGGGCGACGCTGGCTGCCCTTCAGCAGCTGCGCACCGCCCAGCAGGTGGCCGAGCTTCGCGGCAAGGAGATCGACCAGATCGTCGGCCGGCGCCTCGCGAACGTGTACAAGCGCGCGGAAGGCGGCACCGCCAATGCTGCAACCGACACCGTCGCGGTGGAGACGAAGTGAGCGAGCCGAGGAAGATGCTGAAGGCAACGCTCATGAAGAGCACCATCGGCGCCAAGCCGCAGTTGCGGGCGACCGTGGAGTCCCTTGGTTTCCGCAAGATGAACCAGACTCGCGAGCTGCCCGACAACCCGGCGGTGCGTGGCATGCTGAAGGCGGTCGCGTTCCTGGTCGCGGTGGACGGCGAGCCGTATGTCCGGCCGGAGCGCAGCCGCTACAAGATCTGGCGCAAGCGCTCCGACAAGAAGCACAAGAGGGGCAACTAATCGGTGGGAATGCAGCTCCACGACCTGAAGCCTGCTGCGGGCGCGCACCGAAAAGCGCGGCGCATCGGCCGCGGCACGGGTTCGGGCCGAGGTAAGACCTCCGGTCGCGGCCAGAAAGGCCAGAACGCTCGCAGCGAAGGCTTTCGGCTCGGCTTCGAGGGTGGCCAGATGCCGCTTGCGCAGCGTCTTCCGAAGCTGCCCGGCTTCAAGAACCCGTTCAAGAAGGTCTACACCGTTGTCAACATCTCGAAGCTGAAGCGGTTCGCGGACGGTTCAAAGGTCGACGCGGCAGCTCTGACCGAGGCAGGCCTGGTCCGCCCCGGGGTGGACGTCAAGGTCCTCGGCACGGGCGCGCTCGACCGCAAGCTGACCGTCGTCGCGCACGCGTTCAGCTCGAGCGCGCGCGAGTCAATCGAGGCGAAAGGTGGCACCGTCACGGTCATCGGAGAGCCCCGCAAGATCGGCCCGAAGCGCCTGGCCGCGAAGACGGCGAAGCGCACAATCAAAGAGGAAGAGCCAGATGCCACCCCACGCAGTAGGGAGGTCGCGCCAGATGCCTCCCCACGCAGTGGGGAGGTCGGCCCGAAGGGCCGGGTGGGGAGTGCCGAACAACCCGAAGCCGAGCAAAGCAGAACTTCAGCCGAGGACTAGCCGATGAACCTGCTCGAGGCCCTGGTCCAACGTCGCCGTCCCCGGCGCGAGCCAGGCCGCCCTTGCCCAGCTGTTCAACTCGCAGGCGCTGCTCGGGCTGCTCGACCTCTTCTCAGGAGGCGGCCTGTCCCGCTTCAGCATCGTGGCGATGGGCATGAATCCGTACATCAACGCCACGATCATCATGCAGCTGATGACGGTGA
>WNEY01020604.1_pt1 | contig 10770 bp, 10 predicted proteins | sample 5400531 | NCBI WGS metagenome assembly WNEY01 (sample SAMN13153338, study PRJNA577476) | soil metagenome | isolation source: 200 cm saprolite under Douglas fir tree site 1 | place: USA:California | collected 2015-04-18
TTAGGCTCGCAGTGAAAACAGACCTTGCCGAGGCGCGCTTCCTGGCCCAAATTGATTTGGACCGCCTGCCGCGCCATATCGCTGTGATCATGGACGGTAATGGTCGCTGGGCGAAGAAGCGCCTGTTGCCTCGGATTGCCGGCCACCGGGCGGGCATTCGCGCCGTGCGGCAAGCCGTGGAAGCCTGCGCGCGTCTGGGGGTGTCCTATCTCACGCTCTACGCCTTCTCCGTTGAGAACTGGAAACGCCCTCATACAGAGATCAAGTTGTTGATGTCCCTTCTGCGGGAGTACCAAAAAAAAGAGATCCCCGAGCTCAACAAACAGAACATCCGGTTGGGTGTGATCGGCAGGATCCATGAGCTGCCCAAACCCGTCCTACGAGACCTGGAGGTCGCGCTCGAAAAGACGCGTCGCAATTCGGGAATGCGACTTACGCTCGCCCTCAATTATGGCGGCCGCGCCGAACTGATCGACGCCGCGCGCAAGTTGGCGGAGCAGTGGAAGCACAACGGCAACTTCGCCATCGATGAAGACACATTCAGCGAGTACCTCTACACCCGCGGATACCCGGACCCCGATTTGCTGATTCGCACGAGCGGAGAACTCAGGTTGAGCAACTTCCTTCTGTGGCAGGTGGCCTACGCAGAAATCTGGGTTACTGACACGCTCTGGCCGGACTTTACGCAGAAAAACCTCTTTCAGGCGATTATCGATTTTCAAAAGAGGGAGCGACGGTACGGCGGGTTAGGCTTAGGCTAGCACCTGATCCGTTTGGTGGACCCGAAGCCCAGGATTTGTCCTTCAGTCCCGAGAACCCGGTTCCTGGCATTCCTTGATGAAACTTCGCGTCCTAACTGCTCTGCCGCTGGCCCTCACCGTCGCTTGGCTGATCTGGCAATCCTCCCAATGGCTTTTCCTCCTGGCCCTGGTTGTGACGGTCGAGCACGGGCTCTACGAGTTTTTTAACATCAGTCGCCAGGCGGGGTTCAAGGTCTTCCCCAAGGTGGGATACGTCGCGGGTGGAGCGCTTTGCCTGGCCCAGATGGCTGAACTCCGCAGGCCCGGAAGCTTCGTCCTGGCGGTCCTCCTCCTGACCTTCCTGCTGACCTTATGGCTGGCGCTCCTTTTAACCAAGGACTTGAAGCAATACCTTGGAGCGGCCGCAACGACGGTCTTTGGAGTCCTCTACGTAGCATTTACGCTCTGCTGGCTGGTCCCGCTGCGGTTTTCTAAACCCTTGGAAGGCCGAAACCTCGTGTTCCTTTTGTTTATCGTCATCTGGGCGGGTGATATTTTTGCCTATCTGGGGGGACGGTTATTCGGCCGCACGCCTCTGTTCCTACGGGTGTCGCCGAAGAAAACCGTTGAAGGGGCTATGGCAGGGTTCGCGGGGAGCATGGCTGTCGCCTGGGTTTTCACTCGATGGTTGTGGCGGGCGGCAGACCTGGAAACGACCATCCTTCTGGCGGGGTTAATCGCGGTGGCCGGTCAATTGGGAGACCTGGTGGAATCGGCCCTGAAGCGCGGCGCGGATCTGAAAGACTCTGGCACCTTACTCCCAGGACACGGGGGACTCCTGGACCGGATCGACAGCCTGCTGTTTGGAACGCCAACCCTGTGGCTTGCGGTCACATTCAAGGAGCTGTTCAAATAGCGCGGGTATGACGAAGGGACTGTGCATCCTCGGCTCAACAGGGTCCATCGGCCAGAACTGCCTGCGGGTCGTTCAAAGCTTGCCGGGGCGGTTTCGCATCGTCTCTCTCTCGGCCGGGAAAAACCTCGATGTCCTGGTTGAGCAGATTCTGGAGTTCAGCCCCCAGGTGGTGTCGGTTGGGGAGTGCCAGTTAATCGAGCCCCTCCGTGAACGGCTCCGCCTGCGCGGGCACCGCGCTCCCCTCAAGGTCGTGGCCGAAATCAGCGGGCAAGTGGAGGCTGCGACCCTCCCCGAAGTGGATTTCGTCGTCTCCGCTTCCCACGGGACTACGGGGCTGGAGGCGACCTATGAGGCTGTCCGCGCCGGAAAGCAATTGGGTCTGGCGAATAAGGAGACGTTGGTCGTGGCGGGCGAGCTCGTCATGCAGGCGGCGCGCGAGCGGGCCCTGGAGGTGTTGCCGATTGACAGCGAACACTGCGCCGTCCATCAGTGCCTCCGGTCCGGCCGTCGCCAGGAGGTGCGGCGGCTGATCTTGACGGGCTCGGGCGGACCGTTCTTAACGACGTCCAGGAAAAAGTTTGATTCCATCACGCCTGAGGAAGCCCTGAAGCACCCCGTTTGGAAGATGGGCGGGCGCATCACGGTGGACTCCGCGACATTGATGAACAAAGGGCTTGAAATCATCGAGGCCCGGTGGCTGTTTGGATTCAGTTCGAATCAAATCGACGTCCTCATTCACCCGGAGTCGATGATCCATTCCATGATAGAATTTAGTGATGGCTCCGTCATCGCCCAGCTCTCCATCCCGGACATGCGGTTCCCCATCCAGTATGCGCTGACTTATCCGGACAGGGTCACGGTGAACGGAAGACCATTGGGGCTGGACTTGGCCGCCTTGGGGCGGCTGACGTTCCGGAAGCCGGATACCAGGCGCTTTCCGTGCCTCGAGCTGGGCCGGGCGGCCCTCGAAAAAGGCGGGGCGATGCCTTGTGTGCTGAATGCCGCCGACGAGGTCGCCGTGGAAGCCTTCCTGGCGCGCCGCTTGCCGTTTGGAGATATTCCGCGCGTCATCGAACGCGTCATGCGGCGAATGCCCGAAACTGAGCTGGGGTCTCTCGATGACGTCCTCAAGTGCGACAGGGAAGCCCGGCAGCTAGCCAGGGAATTAATTCCCCGGACCTCTTGAGCTGTGAAGTGAGCGAGGAATGCTTCCAAACTATCTGACGGACGCTGTGGTGGTGGCCATCGTCCTGGGCGTAATGATTCTCGTCCATGAGCTGGGTCACTTCCTGGCCGCGAAAGGGTTCGGCGTCCGGGTGCGAATCTTTTCGATTGGCTTCGGCAAGCGCCTCTTCGGATTCAAGCGGGGGGACACCGACTATCGCGTAAGCGCGCTGCCCTTGGGCGGCTACGTCAAGATGGCCGGGGACGATCCGCGGGAGTCCCACGAAGGCGATCCCGGCGAGTTCCTGGGTCGGCCTCGCTGGCAACGGTTCGTTATCGTGGCGATGGGCCCGACTATGAACGTGCTGATGGCCGTCGTGCTCCTTTCGGGTCTATATCGGTATCACTTCCAGAAGCCGGCGATTGAAGAACAGCCGGCGCGCGTGGGTGATGTCGAGCCCGGCTCGCCCGCCGCGCGGGCAGGAGTGCTCTCGGGAGACCTCATCGTCCGCCTGGACGGCATCGTCAATCCCAAGTGGCAGGACGTTATAGCCAAGATCCCGTTCTCGGTCGGGGAAACGATTCAGCTCGAGGTCGTTCGCGACGGGCGGCATTTGGATCTGACGATAACGCCGAAAGCAGAGGGGCGGGATGAGATGGGTTACGCTGGCTGGATTCCATATTTGCCCGCCTTCATCGAGTCGGTCAATCCGGAAATGCCCGCTGCGCAAGCCGGGCTCCAGCCGGGCGATCAGGTGGTGGGCGTTGACGGGAAGAAGGTTTACGATTCGGTGGCCATCGTTCGCGCGCTCCAGTCGGCGGACGGCAAGCCGGTCGAGTTTGCGGTCCAAAGGCAGGGAAAGGAATTTCGCGTCCGGTTAAGGCCGGTTTACAGCTCGGCGGGAGGGCAAAAGAAGTGGCGAATTGGTGTCGCCTTTGAATTCCCGTTCGTGGTGCGGCAACTACCGTGGCGGCAGGCGATCACGGTTTCCGTCGAAGAGAACTGGAATAATTCCCTGATGACCTTCGACGTTTTGGGTAAGATCCTGACGCGACGGATGTCAGCGCGCTCGCTCTCCGGCCCGATTGGGATCGCTCAGCTTTCCGGCGAGATGTACCGCGCGGGCATCGATCCTCTCCTCAAGCTGGTGTCCGCCATCAGCCTCCAGCTCGGGATCTTTAATCTGCTGCCCATCCCCATCTTGGACGGCGGGGTCATCTTGCTTCTGTTGATTGAGAGCGTGATGCGGCGCGACTTGAGCGTGGCGGTCAAAGAGCGGGTGGTCCAGGTCGGGATGGTATTTTTGCTGTTGCTCGCCGTGTTCGTGATGTATAACGACATCGTGAAGACATTCCGACCCTATTAAGGCACTCAAATGAATTTCAGCGACCAGGAATATTTTCCCCCTCGGCGGGCCACGCGCCCCGTCAAGGTCAGCCGGCTTACGATCGGCGGAAGCGCGCCGATCGCTGTCCAGTCGATGACGAAGACGGACACGCGGGACGTCGAAAAGACGGTCGAGCAGATTCAGCAGATGGAAGCTGCCGGCTGCGAGATTGTCCGGCTCGCGGTGCCGGACGTGGAAGCGGCGAGGGCGCTCGCCGAAATCCGCAAGCGCTGCCCGGACTCCATTCTCGTTTCGGACATCCACTTCCAATACAAGTTTGCGCTCATGGCGCTCGATGCGGGCATCGATAAGTTGCGCATCAATCCGGGGAACATCGGCGACGCGGAAAAAGTGCGCGTGGTCGTGCGGAGGGCGCAGGAGCAGAAGGTGCCGATTCGCATCGGGGTGAACGCGGGTTCGCTCGAGCGCCGTCTGCTCGAAAAGTACGGCTACCCCACCCCGCAGGCCATGGTGGAGAGCGCCCTTTACCACATCCGCATTCTGGAAGACCTCGGTTTCGCGGATACGATCGTTTCCCTCAAGTCTTCAAACGTAAAACTTACGGTGGCAGCCTACCGCCTCCTCGCGAAGCAGTGTGACTATCCGTTCCACCTCGGCGTCACGGAAGCCGGCACTCAGTTTTCGGGCACGGTCAAGTCCTGCGTGGGCATGGGCATGCTGCTGGCGGAAGGGATTGGGGACACGATTCGAGTTTCGCTTGCCACCGACCCTGTGGAAGAGGTCCGAGTGGCGTACGAGCTGCTGAAGTCGCTCGAGCTCCGGAGCCGCGGCCCCGTCGTCATCGCCTGTCCCACTTGCGGCCGCCTCGAAGTTGACCTTTTCAAGATCGCCGCGGAGATTGAAAAAGCGACCGCCCACATCAAGATGCCCGTCAGCCTTGCCGTGATGGGCTGCGCCGTGAATGGGCCGGGAGAAGCCCGCGAGGCCGACTTGGGCGTGGCCGCGGGACGCGGCAACGGCATGATCTACAGGGAAGGGAAGGCCATCCGGCGGGTCACGGAATCGGAGATTGTCCCCGCGCTCCTCGAAGAGATCGAACGATTCGTCGCCGAAAAGTCTCGGCGAGCGAATGATTCGCGCGGACCTTCAGAAACCCCTCAGGCTCCCGCAAACCCCCTGCCCATCCTAGGGTAAAATGCAGCCAAAGTCCCTTGCGGCGGTTCCGCCGAAGGCCGACTATTTCCGCGCACAAGCGCGAGGCCAGGGCTATGACACAGTGCGCTGGGTCTGCCGCTCCTGAAAAAGCTTGAGCAGGCGGAAGAAATTCAGCGAACGTTGAACGTCCTTTTGGATCTGTGCCTTCAGAGCCTCCGCGCTCGGGAATTTCCTCTCGTCGCGCAGCCCCGCAAAATTCAAGAGGTACGATTCAACCGTGAGGGGGTGCTCTCCGAAGGTAGGTTTGTGCCCGACGTTGGTGACGGACTCGTACGGGATGCCATCGAGCATGGTCCGTGTAACGTACACGCCTAGCTTCGGGAGCTGCTGGTCCGCCGGAGCCAGGTTCAATGTAGGAACAGTCTTCTTCCGCCCGACTCCGCTGCCGGGAACGATGCGTCCTGAGACCGTGAAGGGTCTGCCGAGCAGCCGCCCAGCCCTTCCGACTCGTCCCTCGTCAAGCAATTGGCGGATGCGCGAACTCGAGATTCGTTCGCCCCGCAGTTCAACCGTGGGAAGGACCTCGAAGTCGAAGCCTTCTCGCCGGGAGAGTTCATCCAGCAACTTCACGTCGCCCGCTTGGCGGTGGCCGAAACGAAAATTTGGCCCCACCTCGATACGGACCGCGCGCAAACGTTCGACCAGGATTTTCCGCACAAACTCGGCGGGTGAGAGCCTCGCCAGTTTCCAGGTGAAGGGCAGGATGACGAGGAGTTCGATGCCCTGTTCCTCGACCAGCCGGCACTTTTGGTCGATGGGGGTCAAGAGCTTGGGTGCGCGCTCAGGCGTCAGCAATTTCCGCGGGGGAGGATCGAAGGTGACCGCGGCCGGGATTGCCCCGGTGGCCCGCGCCGCTTCAACCACCCTGCGAAGCAGTTTCTGGTGGCCCAGGTGCACGCCGTCGAAGTTTCCAATAGTCAGGACAGTGGCGCTGGCCAGTTTTCCGAGTTCCCGGAGGTCAGTGACGACACGCATCGGAAAATTTAATGCTTAACAAGGAGGGCTGGGTTATTCCCGGAGGAAGTGATGTGCCGCAACGCTTGCACCCACTCTTCCTTTTCTGCCGAGGGTCAGCCCCAGACCATGCACTTTTTTAAAGCTCGAGCTTCAGACCGTCGTGAGCCAGCCGCACGTGGGGAGGGAGTTTGGCGTTGGTCTCCTCATGCCCCAACTCGTGCGCGATGTGCGTGAAAAAAGCCTTTCGTGCTCTCAGCCGCTCGACCCAGGCGAGCGATTGCTCGATGGTCGAGTGCGCAGGGTGCGGTTTGTGGCGCAGCGCGTCCAGAATGAGCACGTCCAGATCTTCGAGGAGCGGTATGGTGGAGTCAGGGATGGAGCTGAAGTCCGTCAGGTAAGCCGCCTTGTCGAATCGAAATCCCAGGACCGGCAGGTTCCCATGGAAGACCTCTAACGGGATCATTTCCTTCCCCCAAAGGTTGACGGGCCCTTCGATGACGTGGGGGTCAAGCTTGGCGACCCCGCCGTAAGGATAGCTGCCGTCGAAGATGTAGGAAAAAACGCGGCGGAGCGTTTCCATGCATCGGGCGTCGGCGTAAATCGGGATGGGTTTTCCCTGACGAAAATAAAACCCGCGGACGTCGTCGAGGCCCAGGACGTGGTCGGCATGGGCGTGGGTAAACAGCACGGCGTCCAGGCGTCCGATCCCTTCTCGCAAAGCTTGGGCGCGGAAGTCCGGGCTGGTATCGATGACCACCACCCGGCCCTCGAACTCGAGCATCAAGGAAGGCCGTGTGCGCTTGTCGCGGGGATCGCGTGACGTGCAGACCTGACAGTGACAACCCAGCGTGGGAACCCCGGTTGAAGTCCCCGTCCCGAGGAAGGTCAGCTTCATTTGGCTTTTTTCGCCCGGCGTTTCTCGGTTTCGACAAAACTCATTCGAAGTTCGTAGAGGACGTCTTCGAGGAGTCTGCCCTCATCAGGAGTGAGGTTGCCTCGGGTCTTCTGCTGCAGGACTTCCAGCAAGTCGATCGTGCGCTGGGCGTTCACAAGGTCAGGCGGGATGTGTTCGCCGCCGGGGCCCGGGAGCAGGCCGAGTTGAAACATGGCCGTAGTGCTCAGGTAGGAGACCAAAGCTTCAAAACCCGTGCCCTCTGGCTCTGCGTATTCCTCCTGGTCCACCTCAATTGGGCTGGATTCCGGAGTCGAGGGCGGCGTGGGAGTTTCCGGCCTTCTCTCCGCGTCCTCAGGCTGGGCTTGACGGCGCGTCCCGTCCGCACTGAAGGCTCGTCGGTCAACCACCTTGAATCCCGATCCGCCGGTCTGTTCTTCCGACATACAATTCCTCTGAGAACGAATACTCCACGCTGCCACAAACTGGGCAGATTGGCTTGCGTGTCGTTGACGAACAAGTTTAACAACAATTCCAGGAGGCAACAAGAGCGGCCTTGAAGGGCGCGCGGATCTCGAGTTTCGTTTCTCTGCTGCGCGGCCTCCGGGAGGCGCCTTTCTCACTCGCCAGCCGCCACTTGCCATGTCTTCGCCACGCTTGATAGATTAGCCGCCTTGATTCTTTGGGAGCATCCTGAGGAGTGGATGGCTGAACGAGGGAAGGCAGTCGGCGAAAAACTTCACAAGCTCGTGGAACTCATGGCGTACCTCCGCAGCCCTGAAGGATGCCCCTGGGACCGCGCCCAAGATATCGATTCGCTCAAAGGCCTGCTTCTTGAGGAAGCTTATGAGGTCATTGACGCGGTCAATGCCCGCGACTTCGATTCCCTCGCCGACGAGCTGGGCGACCTCCTCTTCCAAGTGGTCTTTTACTCCCGTCTTGCTGAAGAACAGAAACGGTTTTCCATAGAACGCGTGATCGAGCAGGTCCATGCCAAGCTGCTCAGGCGGCACCCTCACGTTTTTGGCGGGACTCGCGCCCGAACTTCCGAGGACGCCCTGAAAAGTTGGTTGGCCGTCAAGGAAAAGGAACGCCAGAGCCAGTCAATCGGCGCTAGCCGCTCCGACTCAATATTGCAGGGTATCTCGGCCGCGCTGCCTTCGACGCTCGAGGCCTATGAGCTGGGCGTCCGAGCGGCGGAAGTCGGCTTCGATTGGAAAAAAACGGAAGACCTTGTGGATAAAATCGAGGAGGAACTCCGCGAACTGCGAAGCGAACTTTCTGCTCCGGAGGGACGGCGCAACGCGAAGGTTGAGGACGAAATAGGCGATCTTCTCTTCGCAGCCGCCAACCTGGCGCGATATCTTGGCTCAGACCCCGAGAGTTGCTTGCGACGAGCCAATCAGAAATTCAAGAAGCGCTTTCAGGCCCTTGAAAAAGAAGTCGCGAACCGGGGAAAGAGAGTCGAGGAATGCACCTTGGAGGAGCTGGACGCTCTCTGGGATCAGCTTAAAAAGAGTGACTCCCGTTGAATTACACGATTCGTCTTTGCCGGACGCTGGACGAGCTGGCCGCCTGCGTAAGTCTTCAGAGGACCATTTGGGGATATGCCGAGCACGAGCTCTATCCGATGAGGTTGTTTGTCAACCTGGCCAGAATCGGCGGCCACGTGTTGGGGGCTTTTTCTTCGGGGAATCAGCTCGTAGGGTTCGTCGGGTCCATGCCGGCCTGGCACGGGAGGCGGCGTTACCTCCACTCTCTGTCGCTCGGCGTTCTTCCCGAACACGAGAACCGGGGTCTCGGCCGGGCGCTGAAGCTCGCGCAGCGCAAGGCGGCGCTGCGGTCGGGCATTGACCTGATTGAGTGGACGTTTGATCCCCTGCGGCCGAAGAATGCCTTCTTCAACATCGTTCGTCTGGGCGCGATCGTGCGGCAGTACCTTCCCGATTATTACGGCCGCGTGGAAAGCCGATTCCAGCAAGGCCTTGCGAGCGATCGCTTGGTCGCGGAGTGGTGGTTGAAGTCGGCGCGCGTCCGCCGGGCTCTGGCCGGGAAAGACGCCCGGACGGCGAAGACGTCCCCCGCCGCGGAGGTGCCTGTTCCTGACGACATTGATTCCCTGGTCCAGTCGCAACCCGGCGCAGCGCTTGCGCGGCAGGCTTTCGTCCGCCGGCAATTTCAGAAGTTTTTCGCGCGCGAGCTCCTGATCACCGGTTTCTCTAAGGATGACAGGAGTCCTCGCTACCTCCTGGATCGAGCGGGTGAAGGAGGTCTGCCGAGGCAGGCTTGAATCGCTCGCCGGTTGCGCCTCGGCCATTTCATCCATGAAGATCGAACAGGTGGAAATCCGGGAAATCGAGCTTCCCCTGGTGCATTTCTTTGAGACCAGCTTTGGAAGGACGACGAAGCGCCGGATCGTTCTGGTGCGCGTGAAGGGCGATGGCCTGACGGGCTGGGGAGAGGTCACTTGCGGTGAAGAACCTTTCTATAGCCACGAGACTCCTGAGACGGCCTGGCATATTTTGCGCGACTACCTCATCCCCTGGACCCTGCACCGGGAATGGAGTTCGCCGAGCGAGCTGGCAGCCCGCTTTCGGCCGATTCGCGGTCACCCGATGGCAAAAGCCGGGCTCGAAAATGCCCTCTGGGACATCGAGGCGCAGGACCGCGGCATTCCGTTATCGAAACTCGTGGGAGGCACGCTTGAGGAAATTCCTTGCGGAGTCTCCATTGGCATCCAGGATTCGGTCGAAGAGCTGCTGGAAAAAATCCAGCGCGAGCTCGAAGTCGGCTACCAGCGCATCAAGGTAAAGATTAAGCCGGGGTGGGACGTAGAAATACTCGAACGCATCCGCTCGAAATTCCCGCGGAATGCCTTGATGGTGGATGCGAACTCCGCGTACACGCTGGCGGACCTGTCAAGGCTGAAAATGCTCGACCGCTTCTACCTCATGATGGTCGAACAGCCGCTCGGCTGGGAGGATTTGCTGGACCACGCGAAGCTCCAGCGCGAAATTTCGACTCCGGTCTGCCTGGATGAGTCCATCCACACCGCCGAGGATGCGCGAAAGGCTATTGAGATCGGGGCCTGCAAGATCATCAACATCAAGCTGGGCCGCGTGGGGGGCTTTACGGAAGCCCGGCGAGTCCACGACGTGTGCCGTGGGAAGAATATTCCGGTGTGGTGCGGCGGGATGCTCGAGTCAGGAATCGGACGCGCGGGTAACATCGCCCTGGCGTCTCTCCCGGGTTTCAACCTCCCAGGCGACGTTTCCGCCAGCCGGCGCTACTGGAAGCAGGACATCATAGACCCCGAAGTCGAGGTCACACCCCGGGGCACGATTCGAGTCCCTCAGACACCGGGTCTCGGTTACGTGCCGAACCTCGATCGGATCGAAAAGGCGACCGTCCGGAAGGAGACTTTTGGATAAGAATTCGGTTGCGCAGATCGTCTCTCCGGAGACGCAGCGGGTCCGGCCGGCAAGACACGGTCTTATGCACGTTCTGATGCTTCTTGCGACGGCTTGCTGGGCAGCG
>WNEY01004363.1_pt1 | contig 10768 bp, 10 predicted proteins | sample 5400531 | NCBI WGS metagenome assembly WNEY01 (sample SAMN13153338, study PRJNA577476) | soil metagenome | isolation source: 200 cm saprolite under Douglas fir tree site 1 | place: USA:California | collected 2015-04-18
TCACCGGCTCGGGCAAAACATTCACGATCGCGAATGACATTGGCGATCGTGAATGTTTTGCCCGAGCCGGTGACGCCGAGGAGCGTCTGGTGCCGATTGCCCGCCTCGACCGATTTAATGAGCTTGGCGATCGCCTGCCCCTGATCGCCTCGCGGCTTATAATTCGATTCGAGCTGAAACGACATCCGATAATTTAGCACTGCCGCGGACGTTGCGCTTGTGAAAGGCGCATCCAAAAGTTAATTGAGCGAACAAAGTGAATCTCTCGAAGTTCTTTGCCGAGCTGCAGCGGCGGCATGTCTATCGCGCAGCGGTCGCTTACGGGATGGTGGCATGGTTGTTGACCCAAGTCGCGACCCAGGTGTTTCCGTTTTTCGATATTCCAAACTCGGCGGTCCGGTTCGTAATCGTGACTCTGCTTCTTGGATTTCCAATCGCGATGTCGCTGGCGTGGCTCTACGAATTTACTGGTGAAGGATTTGTTCGGGACGAAGATGTCGATCTGGCAACGCGAAAAAGTGCCGGACGCGTTCTGGATTTTGTAATCATCGGCGTGCTTCTGTTGCTAATTGCGGTGTTGATTTATGGGCGGCTTCCGTTTCGCAGCTCAAACGGTGAACCCATACCAGACAAGAGTATCGCGGTGTTGCCGTTCACAAATTTCAGCGACGACAAACGGAACGCATTTTTCGCCGACGGCATCCAGGACGACATTCTGACAAGCCTGGCCAAGATCGCCGACTTGCGTGTGATCAGCCGTTCGTCGGTGATGCAATTTCGCGATCCCGCCGCGCACAATCTGCATGAAATCGGAAAGCTGCTCGGAGTGGCCAACGTTTTGGAAGGGAGCGTACGGCGGGAAGGCAATCGAGTGGTGGTGAATGTGCAGTTGATCGACGCCCTGAAAGATCGACATCTCTGGGCAAATCGCTACGAGCGAACACTGGCAGATTCGTTAGGTCTGCAGGGTGAACTCGCCGCAGAGATCGCAGATGCGCTGCGAGTGACTTTAGGCCCGAACGAAAAAGCGCGCATCGGAACCAAACCGACCGAAAATACCGATGCTTACCTGGTTTATCTTCAGGCGAACCAGATTGAGCGCAATCCGGACACGTTGCTCGAAGATTACAAGAAGGCAGAGCAGCTTTATGTGACGGCCATTGGGCTCGATGCAAAGTTCGCTCTGGCTCATGCGCGACTCGCTTCTACGCGCGCGGCGATTTTTCATTATTATGAACCGCTGGATGCTTGGAAAACGAAAGCCCGCGTCGAAGCCGAGATCGCCTTGCAGCTCCAGCAGAATCTGGCCGAAGCGCATCTCGCTCTCGGTCAATGCATTTACTGGATCGACCAGGATTACAACCGCGCGCTGGTCGAATTCGACACCGCCTCGCGTCTGTCACCGAACAACAGCGAAGCGGGCGGACTGATCGCCGCGATTAAACGACGGCAGGGGAAATGGCAGGAGTCGCTCGACAGCTATCAAAAGATTAGCAAGCTCGACCCGCAAAATCCGAACATTGCCCGCAATTTGGTCTTCACCCACACCGCTTTGCGGCGATGGCCGGAAGCCGCGCGCGGGGCCGAGCGAATGCGAGCGATGGCGCCCGCTTCGCTCGTCGCCAAGATCCAGAGTGGCTATATCGATTTTTGGTGGAAAGGGGAGACGAAATTATTGAAATCGCTGGTCGACCAAGTCCCCGCCGGGACGGATCCGGATGGCGTCATCACGAGTGTTCGATGGGACGTGGCAATGCTGGACCGCGACTTTGCCGGTGCCAGACAGGTCCTGGAGAAATCTCCATTGACCGATATTTTCTATACCAACGCCGGGGCAACGCCTAAAGGTTTTTTGTCGGTTGTATTCTCCTGGCCACAGGGAACAACGCTGATGCCCAGAAAGCTTTTGAATTGGCGCGTCCGGCGTTTGAAGCGCAAGTGAAAGAAGCTCCGGATAGTGCCGATCGGCACGCTAATCTCGGTTGGTGTTACGCGTTCATGGGCCGGAAGGAAGATGCGATTCGGGAAGGCCGGCGCGCCGTTGAACTGAAACCCGAATCTGCTGATGCCTTCGATGGCGCGATCATGAATTGCTATCTCGCGCTCATTTATGCGCGCTGCGGCGAAAAAGACCTCGCCATCCCGTTGATCGAACGTTTGCTCAACACGCCCGGCGCCGTCGACAGCGTGGTTTACAGTATCACGGTGAACGATTTGAAATATCGGTGGGAATGGGACCCGATTCGTAACGATCCGCGTTTTCAGAAACTGATCAGCGCCAAACCGTGAGTCCGAAAAGATTCTTCACCGAGCTGAAACGCCGCAAAGTTTACAGCGTGGCAGTCGCGTACGTCGTCGCCGGCGCGGGACTGATTCAACTCGTGACCAGCGTTTTCCCGTCGTTTGATTTTCCGGTTTGGAGCACGCGACTGGTCATTGTCGCGATCGCCGTCGGGTTTCCGGTTGCGCTAGTGCTCTCGTGGTTTTTTGATCTGACCCGTTACGGAATCGCACGCACGCCAGATTTAAATCAGATCGACATCAATCGTGCGCCGAGCGCGAGTGAACATTCAATCGCCGTCCTGCCATTTGTCGATCTTAGTCCGGCCAAAGATCACGATTATTTCAGCGACGGAATCGCGGAGGAAATTCTGACCGCGTTATCGAAGATCGACAATCTTCGGGTTGCGGCGCGGCGTTCCTCATTCTGGTTCAAGGACCGGCAGGCCGACCTGCGCGAAATCTCTAGTAAACTCAACGTCGCGCACGTGCTCGAAGGTTCGGTGCGCCGCGACGAGAATCGCGTTCGAGTCACCGCGGAACTGATTGACGCGCGAAGAGGTTTCACCATCTGGTCCGACACGTTCGAGCGTGAAATGCAAAGCATCTTCGCGCTCCAGGACGAAATCACTCGCGCGATCGTCGATAAACTCAAACTGAAACTGGCGATTTCATCGTCACCGCCGCCAGCGCGCAGCCTGGCCGCGTACGATTCTTATTTGCAGGGCCTCTTTTATTCGGACAAAAGCACCGACGAAGCGCTGCGGAAAAGTCTGGATTATTTCGGAGACGCTTTGAAAAAGGATCCGCGGTTTGGCCGCGCCTGGACCGGGATCGCAAAATCGTGGCTTTGGCTGGCGGACGCTTATGTCGCGCCGCTCGAAGCGTATTCGAAAGTTCGGGAAGCCGCGCTCAACGCCCTCAAGATCGACAAAGACGACGCCGAAGCGCACGTCTACCTCGGCGAAACGAAACGGATTCTCGATTGGAACATGGACGGCGCGGCGCGCGAATTTTGTCGTGCGGTTGCGCTCGATCCGAGATCGACGACGTCCAATTATTTTTTGGCGGCGTTTTTGGCGGCATGCGGCGAACGCGACGAAGCGCTGAAATATTTGAAACGGGTTGCGACAATCGACCCGGCGTCGCTTTGGGTGAACAACGCGGCCTGCGAGCTCTATCGCTATTTCGGGCTCTATGATGAAGCAATCGCCGCCGGTGAGCGCGCGTTGCAGTTGGATCCGGCATTCATTTTTGGCGAACCACTGCTCGCGGCGCTTTATCGCGAGATGGGCCGCTTTGATGATGCGCTCGAGCTCTACGACCGCGCCGAGAAATTCAGCGGGCGCGCCGCTTTTGGACACGCCATGACTTACGCGCGGATGAATCGCACGGACGACGCGCGTGAAGTTCTGGCCCGAGCGATTGCGGGTCGCGGTGGTTACACGCCCGGAGACGCCATCGCGCATGTGTATGTGACGCTCGGCGCGAACGACGATGCGATTCGCGAATTGGAGCGCGCGTGCGATGAGCGATCTTCATCACTTCATTTTGTCGGCATCGCGCCCGAATTCGCGCCGCTTCGATCGGACAAACGGTTCTTGTCGATCCTGAAAAAGATTGGGCTCGATCCGGCGAAAGTTTTCGCGGTCGGCGCAGCGCGTTGATTATTGGAAAATTACGTCCTGACCGTGTCCGTGAGAACGGACGCCGTAGTTGTGCAAATCGCGCGCGGCCAGATGCATTCCGAAAATCAGAATTGCGATCAGACCGAAATACATAATCGACATCGTCCAGCGCTGAATTGGTGTCACTTCATAATAACGTCGCTCTTCTTCGGTTCGTTTACGGAAAAGCGAATAGATGCGCGGCAGCGATGCAATCACCATCAGCCAGACAATGAAATTCGGGTACTTCCAGCCAAACCAAAGCAATACCGCAAAACCCGGCAACCAAAGCCAGCGCGAGAGAGCAGTCACAATTCGTCCACCGTCGAGCATTCCTACCGGCGTCAGATTGAACAGATTCAAAAAATAACCAAACCAGGCGAGCGCGAAGAAAATCGGTGCGTCGGCAAATTCACCGATGGAATTGCACGCGAGCGCACCGATCGAACCGAGCATCGGACCACCGATTCCAACGCAAGCTTCCATCCAGGCGTTGCGCGGCGCTTCCTTCAACGCGATGAACGCGCCCATGAACGGAATGAAAACTGGCGCGCCGACTTTGAGTCCGAATTTTTTGGCGACGATCAGATGCCCGCATTCGTGGACGAGCAGAAGCATCACGAAGCCGACGGCGAACTTCCAACCCCACATCATGGTGTAAACCCAAATCATCAACACCATCGTGCCGCCGGACTTGAGCAGGAGCGGCAGAAACTTGAGCGCGGGAAGGATGAAGAATTTCAGTTTCGCAAAAAATTTCGCGATCACCACGCCCACGACCGCGACCGGCCCGAGCGCTTTCTTCAGGCGACTCCACCAATTGTCGCGCGCTTGGTGTTGCGCGTCGAATGATGCGACTTCAGGCGGGACGTTCATTGCGCACCTTGCATCGAGTTTGCCCTTACCTCAATTGGATCTCGGCTGCTCCCGCAGCGCTCGGCCGCTACCTCGCGGCTGCACCGGCCATGTCGCCGTTCCCAACCGCTCCATTCTCCCCCTCTGGGAGAGGAAGTCGCCAAGCGGAAGGTGAATGTGACAATTAGACCGACGGATTTCGCAGTTCGTTAAACGCGTTGCCCAAATGTGCCAGCACATCACTGGCGAGGAGCGATTCCTCACTCGCGCCAAATTGAAAGATCGACATCTCGGCGGCGCGTCCGCAAATCCAGGCTCCGACGCGGCCAGCATCGTACATTGATAATTCCCGGCCGGCGAGACCGGCGCATACGCCGGTCAAAACGTCGCCCATCCCGCCGCTGGCCATTCCCGGGTTGCCGGTCGTGTTGTAACTGATTGCTTTCCCGCGCTCGCAAACAATGCTGCGGCTTCCTTTGAGCAGAAGTGTAATTGGAAATTGGTCGCAAAAGTTTCGCGCGATTCCCGAGCGCGCCATTTTGCCGACTTTCATCAATCGTTGCATTTCGCCAGGATGTGGCGTGAGCAGCCTCGGGCCGCGGCAAGCGCGCAGAGTGTGGATCTTGTCAGCGAGAATGTTTAATCCGTCCGCGTCGACCACCATCGGTTGCTGCGCGTTCTCGATTAAGTTCAGGACTTCGGACGCGCGCTCTTTTCCCAGACCGGGCCCGAGCGCCCAAATATCGATCTTTTCCTCGAGCAGATCGCGATATCTGCGGACCGGTTTCACCATCGATTCGACGGGCGCGGCACTCGCGACGATCTCGTAAATTTCTTTAGGCACGAAAACTTCTACCAAACCTGCGCCGGCGCGGAGTGCACCTGCGGTGGTCATGAGGGCGGCGCCGACGAAACCTTTGGATCCGGCAACGACGCCGATACGGCCGAATTCGTTTTTGTAAGCGCTGAACTTTCGTCGCGGCAGAAGCGAGCTCAGTGAATGGGGACTGGCGGCGAGCTCGTCAGGCGCACCTGCTTCCGGCCAGAGCCCGGGAAGACGAACGATTTCAATGCGGCCGACCAAATTCAGCGCTGAATCGACAATCAGTCCGTGCTTCGCAAAACCAATCGTGACCGTGAAATCGGCAATAACGGAATCATCCGGATCGTTTTCACCCGAATCGGCATCAAGTCCGGTTGGCAGATCGATTGCGAAGACGAACGCGTTCTCTTCGCGACGCAAACGATTGATCTCACGCGCGGCAGTGCGGATCGGCTCGCGCAGAAACGATTTCGCTCCGGTACCGAGCAAGCCATCAAGAATAATGGTGTGCGGCGCGCTCTCAATCGTATCGGCCAACTTGGGAGTCGCAACGCGCAAAGCTTTCAGTTTCTTTTGTGTCAGCTCGCTGCAATTTTCTTCCGCGAACGGCAAACGAATGTCGATCTTCCATCCGATTCGCTGCAACTGTTCTGCCGCGACGAGCGCGTCGCCGCCGTTGTGGCCTTTGCCCGCGAACACAATGCAGGTCGCCGGTTTCGGAAAAAACTGCCGAACGGCGCGTGCGACTCCCGCGCCGGCCTGATCCATCAGTGCTTCGACGCTAACGCCACGCGCGAACGCGGATTGCTCCGCAGCGTGCATTTGCGCCGAGCTCAACACGGGCGATTCCAACTAATTCTCCGTTTGCGCGGGGGCCGATTTCTTTTTTCTGGTCGAGCTCCTTTTCTCCGAATCCGCGTCGGAAGAATGCTTGCGCTTCGACGATGTCGATTTTGACGAACTCTTCGAGCTTCGCTTGCCGCGCTTCGATCGGGCAAGGTCCGGGTCGCGGTAATGAGTTTGATCGATGAACGGCTGGAGCGGGACCGTCGTATTGTTGGCGGCGAGACGGTTAGCCGCTGAGGTGCTGGCAACGAGCGAGCGTTCGCGGATACCACGGCCGATTTCTTCCGCGAGTTTCTGCTGGTAGGCAGAACTCTGGGCGTAATTCGCTTCGGTCGCGTTGGTAAGGAAGCCGCATTCAACCAGCACTGCCGGAATCGTCGTTTTTCGCAGAACATAGAAGCCGCGGCGCCGGACACCGCGATTTGGCGTAGGCGCGCCGCCGGCCACGTAATAATGAATGGCGGACGCGAGCGGCAAACTTTGCGAACTGTAAAAGTAAGTCTCGATGCCGCTCGCGCTGCGGCGAGGTGCCGCGTTGAAGTGAATGCAAACGAAGATCGCGTCCCGATAAGAGTTGGCGATCGCGACGCGAGTCCCCAAGGGCACGAAAACGTCGCTGTCTCTGGTCATCACGACTCGATACCCGTAGGCAACAAGGACCGCTTTGAGCCGCTGCGCTACATCCAGATTCATGGTTTTTTCCTGAACAAGTTGGCGACGAATTCCGCCGCGATCGAATCCGCCATGGCCGGCGTCGATCACGACAGTTGTCGAAGGACGGTTAGCTTCGGAAACGGTAACGGTCCTCTGTTGCGCTGCGGGAGCAGGCGTTGCTCGCGGCGCAACGGCGTGCTTTTCTCGCGCGGAGAGAGAACTGGGAGCGGACAAACCATAGACAGCCGTGGCAATGAACGACCCGGCGAGCGCTAAGGTGAAAACAAATCTCCGCATTCGCTAATTTTCCTTCGGTGCGCCGGGCGGTCGCGCGGAAAGTTTTGGAGCGGTCTCGCGTGTCGCTTGCGTCACTGGCGCCTCCATCATTCCGCCGGAGATTTTTACCAGGCCATCTTCAGAATGCACAAGCCGCGGTCTCGTTTTGGTTTCGGCAAAGCTGGCGCGTGAAAGAAGCTCGCCATTCAAACCGACCCGCGCGTAAGACCAGGCTCGCGGAGCGGCGCAGTAAAGAACATGGAGCTGGTTGGACCGGTCGAATTCCGTCTGCGGCTCATCGAACGCGATGACCTGGCCTAACGAGTAAGTCGCGTAAACGATCCCGCTATCCTTGTCTTCAACCCGCACATAGAGCGAAGTGTGATCGGGGAACCGGTTGGTCATGAGCGAATAGGTGCGAACATTTCCAGAGGCGCCGCCTCCTTCGGGGACGCCCACGGTCTTTTGCCAGATCGGTCGCGCATCGGTGACTTCGAAAACCTTCGTTTGGGAATAAAAGAATTTGTTGAGATCGGCGAAATAAATATGCGCCCGCACCCGATACGTCCCGAAATCGTGCACGCCAAAGAGCGGCGTCAGATTAATTTTTCGGGTAACGCGTTTGCCGACGCCGATGCTGAGAGGTTCTGTCCCGGGGTTCGAGATTGGGGCGATTGAACGATCTTCACTTCCAGTAACTTCAAAACCGAACCACGACTGGCCACCAGCGTCGCGAAGATCGACATCTCGGCCGGCAAGATTCGTGATGACGAGATTGGCGACGACCGGCTCGTAAGCGATGTATTGCAGGCGCGGGAATTTCAGCTCGACTTGAATTTGTGCGACGGCGCTGCTCGTGACGAAGCAAAGACAGACCAGCGGCCGGCGCAACTTCATGAAAAGGTAAACTACCGCAAACGCGCGCGGTTGCATAGAAAAGTGACTAAGCAGATCGACGATGCGACTTGATCGCGTTTTCTTCTTTCTGAGCGGTGACCGCGTCGATCAGTATATCGTGCCAAGCTGCGGCGATCGTCTCAAGCGGAGGACGGACACTCCGTTCGTAAGCAAATTCGACAAAGTCCCAGTTCGCAATCTCGAGGAGCGCATCGCGGCCGCGCGCGGCGGTTGTTTCGGCATGCACGATTTCGCCGTTGCGAAGAAACACCAGTCCACTGTTGGATTCTTTAGCCAATTGGAGCGCGCCGCTGCGCCGGCTGAGACAACACATCTGCAAAACATCGATAACATGAAAAAGATCGGGCGCATTCGGCGGCGCGCCCTCGGCCCGCTCGATCGTGTCCAGCAAAGCGTCTCCCTCAATCGGCTCTGGAAAAACTCTGGTCGCGAAAATTTCCAGGCGTTGCTCGGTCGCGGCGTAATTTGGAAAAAACAAAATCTGGAGCGCTGGATAAATCTCGCTGAGTGAAGAACCGAGTGCGAGCCCATCGATCCCCTCGGCTTCAAGTTGCGTCAAAAGAAGATTGCATTGCTGGTGACGCCGCGCCCAATCCATCCCCGCGCTGTCGCTGCGGACGAGCTGGCATTGGTGGCGCGTGTAACTCTTCACCATTTGCACCAGCGCTTCGCCCATTTCAGGGTCGCGGTGCACGATGAGCAATTGCATTACTGCGGCGGAGCGTTGAAAGGGGCGGGGAAAAGAGTTAAGAGTTTGGTCGGTTCGGCGCGTTTATCTTGGAGCTGATCGTTATAATAAATGCGCACGATATAACCAAGGTATTTACGGCTCCCCGCTTCAGGTGGCAGGCTCGCTTTCACCGGCTTCCCTTTCTTGGCGGGATTGACTGCGGCGGCGGCGGCCGCGAGGTCCGACTCCGCGGATTTGGCTTTTGATTTTGGGCGAATGTAAGTCACGGCCAGAGTTTCGCTGTTACTATCGGCCCAGTCGTGATTTGGCGTTAGCCATTCGTAGCTGACATCGGCGTCGGTCAGCTTAATCTCGTTATCGCCGACGGTGTCGTAAAAGAAAACCTGGATCTTCACTCTGGTGTGGTCGATCACGGCATCCGGCCGTTTCTTCACGGCGATGCGCAGCATCAGGTTGGTTTCGGAATCCGGATCGGGTGTTTCCGAAGCAGTGACCTCAGTAATTCCAAGCGTCGACCCTGCGGGAATTCCTTCTGCAGTGCTGCGAACGCTCGGCGCTTCTAGCGCGGAGGCAGGTCTTCCGGCATCGAGCGCTGAACCGGTACCTGACTCCGGACCCACCGGGACGCCGGTTTTCAACTTCATGTCCGCCAATTCGTAGAGAGGTCCAGCGGACGGACCGATTTCCTGTACTCTACGCCAGGTCTCCGCCGACCGATCGAAGTTTTGGATCGATTCGTAGATCATTGCCATTTCCGCGAGGACTTCTGCATTTCTCGGGTCGCGCTGAGAAGCATCCTGCAGCCGGGCGAGCGCACTTACGGTGTCACCACTTTCCCGGGCCGCTTCGGCTTGTTTTCGCAAACGATCCGCCACGGAGACTGTCGATGTTGCGGGAGTGAGCGCAGCGATCGGAGACGCGACCGCTAACGCGACTGGCGGCGCAGAAGGTGCGGCGGATGGAAGTGGAGCCGGTATCGCTCGCGGAGCGGCGACTGCTGTCTGGGCCGGACGCCTTCGGCCTAAGTAATGAACGCTCGCCGCGAAAAATTCCGCGACCGCAAAGAGGATGACGACGACGAGCCCGACATTAAAGCTCTTGTCGGTCCGCAAGCTGGGAACAAAGGAGAAAGACGGCATGGTGAATGATTTCTGTAGATAACTCTGCGCGGCTGTCAACTCGCGCGGCTAGCGCGAAATATCGGTCTGGCTCAGAAGTTGAAACCCGGCGCCGGTCAAAACCGAAATGGCGCAGTCGTTATCGTCCACGTGCAGAGCGAGGGCGGCCTGGCCACGCGGGCGCATGAGGAGGGGATAAGTGAAATGCACGTTCACTTCGGCCATGAAAAGCGCAGCAAAAAGCTTGGCCAGATCGGTGGCGACCTCCCGCATCTCAACCACGACAACTTCGCACATTCCAAAAGCGATGTTGTTTTGCCGGAACAATTTTTCCACGTCTCCCGGATCGCTCACAACAACGCGGGCAATGGCCGAGTCAGTCGATTCGGAAACACTCATCGCGACGACGTGACAGCTGTGCGAGTTCAACAATTTCACGATGTCGAGCATGGCGCCGACTTTGTTCGGCAGAAAGACCGAGAATTGTTTGACCAGCGGCCCGTCGCGTTTCGAGGTCGTTTTGGGTAAATCGAGTGGCATGGGTCGGTGTAATTAGGCGGCGCAGCCGCATTTGTTTAACATCGTCCGCGGAGCGGCCGATCCACCGACCCATGCCACTCGATTTACCCAAAACGACCTC
>WNEY01005472.1_pt1 | contig 10767 bp, 8 predicted proteins | sample 5400531 | NCBI WGS metagenome assembly WNEY01 (sample SAMN13153338, study PRJNA577476) | soil metagenome | isolation source: 200 cm saprolite under Douglas fir tree site 1 | place: USA:California | collected 2015-04-18
GAGCGGTCGGCCAGGTCTAGCGCCTGGTCGAACAGCCCGACTGCGGTTGCGACGCTGGAAAGCTTGTAGCGGCAGACTCCGAGGCGGAAGAGCAGGTCGGCCCGCTCGACGTCCGAGAAGCCCGGGCCTTCGGCGAGCACCCGTGCCTGGGAGAGCAGGTCCATCGCCTCGCGCACCTGGCCGACGAGCATCCGTGCCCACGACTCGACGGCCAGCGCGCGAACCTCGAGCTCGGGCGATCCGGTCGCGAGGACGGCGGCGCGGATCTGGTCGACCAGTTCGACGGCCTCGGCGTTGCGGTCGGACTCGGAGAGAGCCTCCGCGCGCGCCAGCATCGTCTCGATGCGGCTCCGCTCGTCGGTCGAGACGCCGTTCTGGAGAAAGTCGGCGTCGACCCCGAGCCGCTGCCCCAGCCACTCGATCGTCTCGCGCGTCGGACGCGTCTTGCCGCGCTCGATCTGGCTGACGTATTCCTTGCTGAAGCGGTCGCCGGCGAGGTCGGTCTGCGTCAACCCGGCGGAAACCCGGAGCTGACGCAGGCGCTCGCCCAGGCGCGAGCCAGGGACGGCGGGACGAGTGACGGCTTGGCGGACTTCGGTCATCTGCAGCTTTCAGTTACCTGCGGCTCGAGGAGTCAACCTCATGCTTCACCAAAGTTCAACGGTCTCCAAAAGGGAATCCCCCCGAAGGGGCATCACCATGCGCAAAATCGAGTGAACCGATAGTACACCAGAATCACTTGACCGAGCTACTTGACAAGGCGGCTCGACCGGCTATAGTGCGGTTCAAGCTTGCAGGGAGGGCCCGAGACGCCAGGCCCGGAACCGGCAAGACGGTCGCCGCCAGCAACGGGCGATCCGCGATGCAGTGACTGGGCCGCAGAGTCACGGCATCGAGGGTCCACCCGGTGGTGGGGCCACTACAGGGATAGAGCCGGGGCCGCAGCCGGCTCTCCTGAAACGAGAAAGGCCCGGAGCCGCAGCCGGGCCTTTTTCTTTGCGTATGGGTCTTCGGGACGCCTTGCGTTTAGGCGGTGCCTTCAGCGCCGGGGTTGTTAGAGGCAGGTCTCGACTCTGGGGCGCCTTCAGCGCCGGGCTTGTGAGCGGCAGTTCTCGACTCTGGGGCGCCTCCAGCGCCGGGCTCGTGAGCGGCAGTTCTCGACTCTGGGGCGCCTCCAGCGCCGGGCTCGTGAGCGGCAGTTCTCGACTCTAGGGCGCCTTTGGCGCCTCTTCAGGCTGATTCGGCCGCCGGCTCGCCGACCGGGTGCTCGATCCGGCCGACGGCTAGGGCGGCGATGACTGCTCCGGCCACGGCGATCGCGGCCGCGACCTGCAGGCCCAGCTGGAAGCCGGAGACGAAATCGGCCGGCCTCGGATGGGAGACGACGTTGAAACGAGTCGCCACGATCGCGCCCGTCAGCGCCAGGCCGACCGAACCGCCGATCTGGCGCATCGCGTTGATCACCCCCGACCCGACGCCGGCCTTGTCCACCGGCACCGAGCCCATCGCGGCCGACACGGTCGGGGTCATGGTCATCCCCATCCCCAGGCCACCGACGATCAGGGCGGGGAACGCCGTCCAGAAGCTCGAGCTGACGTCGAGGCGCGAGAAGAGGAGCAACGACGCGGCCACAAGGGTCATCCCGCTCGCCATGAACCAGCGCGGGCCGACCTTGTCCGAAAGGCGCCCGGACTGCGGCGCGACGAGGATGATCAGCATCGTCATCGGCAGGAACGCTGCACCGGCCTGCGTCGGCGAGTAGCGCAACACGTTCTGCAGGTAGAGCGAGACGAAGAAGAACGTCCCGAACATCGCCAATCCGACGAGGAGCATCACGGCGTTCGCGCCCGCGAACGTGGAGTTCTTGAACAGGGATAGATCGAGCATCGGGATCCGCTGGCGCAGCTCGAGCAGCACGAACACGACGAGGGCGACGGCGGCGACGGCGAACAGCGCGATGATCTCGGTCGAGCCCCAGCCCTTCTTGTTGGCCTCGATCAGCGCGTACGTGAGCGCGAACAGCGCGACGCCCGAGCTCAACAGTCCGAGCGGGTCGAGCCGCTGCTCGTGGGAGGTGTCGCGCGACTCGTCGATGAAGACGCGCGCGGCGACGATCCCCAGCACCCCGATCGGCACATTGATGAAGAAGATCCAGCTCCAGCTGATGTGCTGCGTGATCAGGCCGCCGACCAGGGGGCCGATCGCGAGGGCCATCGCCGAGACTCCGGCCCAGATCCCGATCGCCATCCCGCGCTGGCGGGGCGGGAACGTCGCAGTGATGATCGACAGCGTCGCCGGGTTCATCAGCGCGGCGCCTACGCCCTGAACCGTGCGCGCGCCGATCAGGAGGCCTGGGCCGTTCGCGAGCCCGCACGCGAGCGACGACGCGGTGAAGACGAAGAGGCCGACGATGAAGATCAGGCGCCGCCCGAGCAGATCGGCCAGCTTGCCGCCGCTGAGCAGTAGCACGCCGAACGTCAGCGCGTAAGCGTTCACGACCCACTCGAGCTCCGAGACCGTGATTCCCAGGTCGTGCTGGATCGCCGGCAGGGCGACAACCACGACCGTGTTGTCGAGCATGATCATGAACAGCCCGAACGCGACGGCGGCGAGCGTCCACCATTTGCGGAACTCGGGTGCGAACAACCGGGCCCTCAAGCGGCTTAGGCTACCGATGTGGTGACGGGCTACGTTTGGAGGCCGACGCGCGCGCAGATCGAGGAGGCGAACGTGACACGCCTGATGCGGCGCCTCGGCTGCTCGGACTTCCGCGACCTGCACCGCGTCTCCGTCGAGGATCCGGAGCGCTTCTGGCCGGAGGTGATCGACGATCTCGGCGTCGAGTTCTCGCAGCAGTGGGAGCGGGTGCTCGACACCTCGAACGGGCCGGAGTGGGCGACCTGGTTCGTCGGCGGACGGCTGAACGTCGCCTGGAACTGTGTCCACAAATGGAAGGACGAGCCGGGCGAGGCCGCCGTCTTCCTCGGCGAGGACGGGACCCGCACGGCATTGACGTGGCCGCAGCTCTCGCGCGAAGTGACGCAGCTGGCGGAGACGCTCGTCGAGCTCGGCGTGAGCGAAGGCGACCGGGTCGCGATCTTCATGCCGATGAGCCCAGCCGTCGCGGTCGCGGCGCACGCATGCGCGCACATCGGCGCGGTCCAGGTGCCGATCTTCTCCGGCTTCGCAGCGCCTGCGATCGCGACGCGGCTCCAGGACTCCGGGGCGAAGGCAGTGATCTGCGCGGACTGGTCGCTGCGCCGCGGCAAGCTCGTCGAGATGCGCGCGATCCTCGACGAGGCGAACGACGCGGCGCAGGTCATCGAGTGGTCGCGCGACAGCGGCTGGCCCGAGCAAGTGACGAAACAGGCCGGAACGCTCGCGCCGCTCGACGTCGACTCCGAGGCACCGTATCTCCTGGCCTACACGTCCGGGACGACGGGCCGTCCGAAGGGCGCGCTGCATGTCCAGGGCGGCTTCCTGGTCTCGATCGCGCGGGAGGTCGCGTACCAGACCGACGTGAAGCGCGGCGACCGCGTCTTCTTTTCCACGGACATGGGCTGGATCATGGGGCCCTGGACGGTTGTCGGCGCGGGGGCCTGCGGGGCGACCGTGATCTACACCGAAGGCGCCCCCGACTGGCCGGAGGACCGAATCTGGAAGACGATCGAGCGCGAGCGCGTGACGATGCTCGGCGTCTCACCGACACTCGTCCGCGCCTTGATCCCGAAGGGCGATCCGTCGGCGGACGCGACGTCGTTGCGCGCAATCTGCACGACCGGCGAGCCGTGGAACCGCGACCCGTACCTCTGGCTCTTCGAGAAGGTCGGCGGCGGCCGCGTGCCGATCGTCAACATCTCCGGCGGGACCGAGGTCGGCGCCTGCTTCCTCTCCACGTGCATCGTCGAGCCGATCAAGCCGGTCGCGCTCGGCTTTCCCGCGCTGGGGGAGGACATGGACGTCGTCGACCCGGAGGGACGGCCCGTCCGCGGGCAGGTGGGCGAGCTCGTCTGCCGGCGCCCCTGGCCCGGGATGACGCGCGGCGTGTGGGGAGACCCGGAGCGGTACCTCGAGACGTACTGGCGGCGCTTTCCCGGAATCTGGATTCACGGCGACTGGGCTTCGATCGACGAGGACGGCTATTGGTTCCTGCACGGACGCTCCGACGACACGCTGAACATCGCGGGGAAGCGGATCGGGCCCTCGGAGCTCGAGTCGGCGGCGATCGGCTCGGGTCTCGTCGCGGAAGCGGCGGCGGTCGGCATCCCGCACGAGGTGAAGGGCGAGGTGGCGTGGATCTTCTGCGTCGCGAAGCCCGGGGTCGAGCAGGACGCCGCGCGAGTGTCGGAGGCGGTCGCGGGCGAGCTCGGCAAGGCGTTCAAGCCCGAGCGGATCGTGTGGGTGAGCGCTCTGCCGAAGACGCGGAGTGCAAAGATCGTGCGGCGCGCCGTGCGCGCGAAGGCGATCGGCGAGGATCCCGGCGATCTCTCGTCGCTCGAGAATCCCGAATCGCTGGAGGAGATCGAGGTGGCGGTCGCGTGAACGCCATCGGCTATCGCTGCTCACGCTGCGGGCAGTGGCACGACGAGGTTCCGTTCGCGTACGGCTGGAACGCGCCGGATTACTGGGATCCGGCATTTGCGAGCCAAGGGAGGGGAATCCTGGGCGAGGAGCAGTGCATCATCCGCGACGATGACGACCGCGAGAACTTCTTCGTTCGCGGGCGGATCGTTCTCCCCGTAATCGACGCGAACGACGACTTCGAATGGGGCGTCTGGACGACGCTGGCCAAGGAGGACTTCGACCGGATGGACGCGCTGTGGGACGAGGAAGGCCGGCCGACCGAGCCGCCGTACTTCGGCTGGCTCGCAACCGAGCTGCCGCTCTATCCGACGACGCTCAACCTGAAGACCCACGTCCACCAGCAGCCGGTCGAACAGCGGCCTCTCGTCGAGCTCGAGCCGACCGATCATCCGTTGGCAATCGAGCAGCGTGAGGGAATCACGCTCGCGCGTGTCCACGAGATCGCTGAGGAGCTACTCCATGGCTGACGATCGCCTCGAGGGACACATCGCCCTCGTCACCGGCGGCGGGCGCGGGATCGGCGCGAACGTCGCCCGCGAGCTCGCGGCGGCCGGCGCGCGCGTCGCGGTCTCGGCGCGGACGAAGGAGCAGGTCGAGGGGGTCGCGCGCGAGCTCGGGGGGCTCGCGGTCGTCGGCGACGTCTCAAAGCGCGAAGACGTCGAGCGCATGGTGAGCGAGGTCGAAGCCGCACTCGGGCCGATCGACCTGCTCGCCGCGAACGCCGGTACGAACATCCGCGAAGACCACGCGTGGGAAGTCGAGCCGGACGACTGGTGGCATGTATTCGGGGTGAACGTACTCGGCGTCTTCCTCTGCTGCCGCACGGTCATCCCGGGGATGCTCGAGCGCGGTCGCGGACGGATCGTGATCACCGGCAGCGGCGCCGCCTACCTGCCCGGCCTGCGGAACACGGCTTACTCCGCGAGCAAGGCCGCGGTGTGGCGGTTCGGCGAGACGCTCGCCCTGCAGCTCGAAGGCCGTGTGCCGGTCTTCGTCATCTCGCCTGGGCTCGTCCGCACGGAGATGACAAAGAGCGCGCCCGACGACGCGCCGTGGACGCCTCCGGAGCTCGCACCGCGGCTCGTGCGCGTGCTCGCGTCAGGCCGCGCCGACGCGCTCGCCGGCCGCTACCTCCACGCCGAGCACGACGACATCGAAGACCTGATCCGCCGCGCCGACGAAATCCGCGAGCAAGACCTCAACACGATCCGCTTGCGCCACTGACGACGATGCGCCGATCTTCCCCGCCCGTCGCACTCGCCGTGTTCGCGGTAGTCGGCCTGCTTGCGGGGGCAGCGCCATCCGCGGCGCCCCCCTCGCTGCGGTTCGAGGTGTTCTCGCAGACGGGAATTCCGCTCGCGGACATCGTCTGGACGGGCAAGCAGTTCCTGCTCGTTCGAAACACGGAGACGGTGCTGACGTCGATGGATACGTCGGGCAGGGTCGGCCCCGTCTTCGCGCGGCTCCCGCGGATCGTCGAGGAGACGCGCTGCGTTGCCTCACCCGGCGCGCACGGCTTCCCGGCCGGCGCGGTCTACTGCCACACGCCGGACAACACGATCTACCGCCTCAGCGCCGACGGGAGCAGCATCGGCGTGCTCGCGAAGTTGCCGGATACCAGCACGTCTGATGGCGCGCTCACCGTCGACACGGTCGGCAACTTCGGCCACGGCCTCGTCGCCGCGACCGGACGGTCCGGCGCCGCGACTCCCGCCGGCGGGACGGTGTACGTCGTGAGCGCCGCCGGCCGCGTCCGCCGGATCGGCACCTATTCCGGGCCCGGCGGCGCGGACCAGGTCGCGATGGCACCGCGGCGCTTCGGCACCGCCGGAGGCTACGCGCTGCTGACCGTAGACGCCGGAAGCACGGGGACACTCGTCGGGATGAGCCCCGATGGGCGCACGCGTCTAATCGCGCGATTCAACGACGGCCCGAATCCGATCACCTCGCTCGTCCCCAGCGGCCCGCGGCGCGGCGCAGCGCGGCGCGGCTTCTACGTCACGGACACGCACACGCAAAATGTCTTCTTCGCTGCCGGCGCGCAGCTCGCGCCGTATGCGGGCAAGGTGCTCGTCGGCAGCGAGCCGCACGGTCGCTTCTGGGTCGTGGAGCCTGCGGGCAAGCGGTTCCGCACAATGCTGTTGCAGACGAACCTCGAGAACGCGACGTACAACCTCGAGGGCGCGAAGTACATCGCTTAACAGTCAGCGCGGCTCGAGCCAGGTCGCGCGCGCGGTTCCGAGCAGGTCCCCGCCCTCGCCGAACAGAGCGGTGCCCGCGAAGTGCTTGCGGCCGTCCGCGCCGAGCGACCAGCCGATCACGACACAGCGCTCGCCTGCGCGCGGAACGCGGCGCACATCCGCGGCGAGCCGGCCGAGGACGACCGTGCCGCGCCCCGGGACGCCCGTGGCGTACGCGCCGGGACAGTCGAGCGCCGCCCACACGAACTCGGGCGCCGTGAGGTCCGCTGCCGGCACCCACGGCGCGGCGACGACGTCGCGGCCGGCGACCGGCCCCGCGAAGATCCGCAGGCCGTCCGTCCGCTCGTGGCCGCAGACGAAGCACTCGGGGAACGGGCTGTCGAGGTCGGGCACGGCTGCGCGTTCCGCTTCCTCGAACGCGACCTGAGCGGGCACGTCCAGCTCGAACTGCGCAGAACGCGCCTCCGCGACAAGCGTCTCGCCGTCCCAGAGCCGCTCGCCGTCGAAGCGCAGCGCACGCTCGAGCGGCGGCGGCAGCCGCAGCATCACCTCGGCGGGGTTGCCGACGAAGGCCGCGACGAGCCCGCAGGTGTAGCCTCCGTTCCCCGAAGCTCGCGGCCCGCGGAAACGGCTGGCGATCACGAGCTGCACGGCCGGTACACTAGGTTTTAGACTGTGAAGCGAAAACGATGAGGCTCGCGCTCGCGCAGATCAACACCGTGGTCGGCGACCTCGAGGGGAATCGCGACCTGATCCTCGCCCGCCTCGAGGAGGCGCGTGACAAGGGGGCCGACCTCGCCCTCTTCCCCGAACTCGCGGTCACCGGCTACCCGCCGGAGGATCTGCTCCTGCGGCCGGGCTTCATACGCGCGGCGCAGCGGACTCTAGGCGAGATCGCGAAGGAGACCCGCGGGATCGTGGCGCTCGTCGGCTTCCCGCACTTCGACGCCGACCTCTTCAACGCGTGCGCAGTCTGCGCGAACGGCGACGTCAAGGCGATCTACCGCAAGCGGTTCCTACCGAACTACGGGGTCTTCGACGAAGACCGCTATTTCGCGACCGGCCGTGATCTCGTCCTGCTCGAGGTCGGCGAAACGCTCGTCGGCGTGACGATCTGCGAGGACATGTGGCAGCCCGGGCCGCCCGCGACCGATCTCGCGCTCGCCGGAGCCGAGCTGCTGGTGAACGTGAGCGCGTCGCCGTTCCATGTCGGCAAGGAGGTCGAGCGCGAGGAGATGTTCGTGACACGCGCGCGGGACAACGCGTGCTTCGTCGCATTCTGCAATGCCGTCGGCGGACAGGACGAGCTGATCTTCGACGGGCATTCGTGCGTGATCGACGACGAAGGAGAGATCGTCGCGCGCGCGGTCGGCTTCGAGGAAGAGCTGCTGTTCGTCGACCTCGATCCAACGGCGGTGATCGGACGGCGGCTGCGTGACGTACGCCGGCGCGCGCTCGCGCGCGAGCGCGAGGCGACGCCGCCGGTGCAGGTCGTGCACGTCGGCTCGGTGCGACCGCCGGGTTCGAACGGCAACCGCTTCGACGGCGGCGTCGTTCCGTTCGAACCGGAGCTCGAGCAGATGCGGCTCGCGCTCGAGCTCGGCCTGCGCGACTACGTGGAGAAGAACGGGTTCGGCGACGTCGTCATCGGCGTGTCAGGCGGAATCGATTCCGCCGTGACGGCGGCGCTCGCGGCGGAAGCCCTCGGCCCCGACCGGGTGCACTGCGTGTCGATGCCGTCGCGCTTCTCGTCCGAAGGAACGCGCGCGGATGCGCGGCGGCTCGCCGAGAGTCTGGGCTGCGACTTCCGTGAGCTCGGGATCGAGCAGGCGGTGGACGCGTTCCTGGAGATCCTCGCCGAACCGTTCGCAGGCCGGGAGCCGGACCTGACGGAGGAGAACCTGCAGGCGCGCGTCCGCGGCGTTCTGTTGATGGCGCTGTCGAACAAGCTCGGGTGGCTCGTGGTCGCGACGGGGAATAAGTCGGAGCTCTCCGTGGGCTACTCGACGCTGTACGGAGATATGGCCGGCGGTTTCGCGTTGATCAAGGACGTCTTCAAGACCGACGTCTTCCGCCTCGCGCAGCACCTGAACGAGCGTGCCCAGGCCGAGCTGATCCCGCAATCGATCATCGACCGCGCCCCCACGGCCGAGCTGCGGGAGGCGCAGCTCGACGAGGACTCGCTGCCTCCGTACCCTGAGCTCGATCGCGTGCTCGAGGCGTACGTCGAGCTCGACCGCTCACGGGAGGAGCTGGCAGGCGACGGGTTTGATCCGGACGTCGTCGAACGAGCCGTCGCGATGATCGACCGCGCCGAGTACAAGCGCCGGCAGGCGCCGCCGGGGGTGCGGCTGCGGCCGAAGGCGTTCGGACGCGACCGGCGCACGCCGATCACAAACCACTGGCGCGGCTAGCCCGTAGTTTCCGCGCGAAGGCTCGAGGTATTTCGCGCAATGGATCTCTCGACGGGAGGTGACCGCGAATGGAATGGGCAGCGTTCATCGCGTGGGTCGTCACCGCGCTGTTCGGGTTCGTGATGCTGACGGTGTGGCTCAAGCGCGGAGGCATGCAGCAGCGCGAGTCGGCGCGGATCCGTCCGGCGTTGATATTGAGTCACTTCCTGCTCGCAGCGGGCGGGCTCGTGGTGTGGATCGTCTATCTGGTGATCGACAAAGACGCGCTGACCTGGGTCGCGTTCGCCGCGCTCGTGGTCGTCGCGCTACTCGGTTGGACGATGTTCTTCGTCTGGGCGAAGCAGCGACAGACGTCGGCGCAGCCGGCAATCGTGCCGGCCGGCGGCTCCGCGGAGCAGGGTTTTCCGGTGTCGGTCGTCGCATTGCACGGTGTTGCCGCCGTGACGACCGTGGTGCTCGTGTTCCTGACAGCGATCGGCGTGGGCAGCTAGTGGTCTGGCCGGTAATGTTCGCCGGGTCCCTGGCCCGCGATCACGCTGCGCCAGAGTCCGCCCTCGTCCTTGTCAAGGCCACCGGCCTTGCCTGCGGACGATGACAGCCTCTGGCTTGGTGCTCGCGACCCAGGAACCGGGCAACATTACCGGCCCCGGCGCGCGAGGGTGCGCGGAGCGAACGCCTCGTCGCTCCGCGCGATCTCGTCGAGCGACCACCACCGGTGGCCGCGGATGCCTTCGGGGGCGAGATCGATCGTCGGCGCGACGTCGTGTCGCTCGAGCCGGACAACATAGAACCGCTCGGTCTGACGCCAGATCTTCCGCCCCCATGCGAAGTCCGTCGCGCGCTGCCACACGAGCGGGCCGAGGGACGGGTCCCGGAGGCCGGCCTCCTCGATCAACTCGCGACGAAGCGTCGCTTCGTCGGACTCGCCGGGCTCTGCGCCGCCGCCGGCCGTCGCCCACCACGACTGGCCGACCTCGTTTTCGAAGCGAAAGAGCAGGATTCGATCGGAGACGTCCAGGACGATCGCGCGGATGGACGTGCGCGGCAGCGGCTCGATCCACCGACGCAGCTCGGCAAACCAGTGCAGCCGCTCCCGCCACGGAACGGCTGCGTTCGCGGGCGAGGTCGACGGCAACACGAACAGCCCGACGCCGTCGATCGTGCGCGCCTGGGGGCCGAGGTCGGGACGTTCGTTGAAGGTGCCGCGATAGGCCTCCTTGCCGACGAAGGCGATCGCGCGCGGGCGCAAGTCACGGGCGATCCGCTCGAGCCGTTGCGCGGCGTCCGCAAAGTCCGAGCGGCGAAGGTCGCTCGAACCCGGCGTCGTGCGCGGCGATGCGTTCGTTAGTCCGCAGCCGAAGTCGAGCAGATCGAACTGTTCCTGCGGCGTGAGCAGCCGCGGCGTGAAGCCGGCGTCGTGCAGAAGCCGCCAGAAGTCGTTGCGCGGGTTCGCGAAGTGTGCGCGCGCTGCCGCGGAAGCGCGGCCGGGGTTGATGCCGCAGAAGACCGCGGCGAGGTCCGCTGCGAGCACGTCCGGAACATCGCTCGGCGTGCTGGAAGTCGACACA
>WNEY01004364.1_pt1 | contig 10765 bp, 11 predicted proteins | sample 5400531 | NCBI WGS metagenome assembly WNEY01 (sample SAMN13153338, study PRJNA577476) | soil metagenome | isolation source: 200 cm saprolite under Douglas fir tree site 1 | place: USA:California | collected 2015-04-18
GGCCCGGCCCGCGCCGTCTTGCCGCGTCCGCCGGCCGGGTTCGGCCGCGCCGTCTCGCCGCGCCCGCCGGCCCAGCCTGCCCCGCCCGGAAAATCGCCGCACGCCTGTCGAGCTTACAGCCGATCAGTTGCTTGATGGCAACTACCTACTCCGGCCGCTGGCCGGCGTCAGCGGCCGGGCTCCAGACGAACGGGATCGTGGTGGCGACCGCGAGCAGCCCGAGCCGCCGCAGCACAGGCGCGCTGTCATCGGACGCGTCGACCTGCAGATAACGGAAGCCGCTGGCCGCGGCCAGCCGGGCGCGGTAGGCGACGGTGGCGCGGTAGATGCCGCGGCGGCGCCACCGGGGGAGCGTCGACCCGCCCCACAGCGAGGCGAAGTCGGTGCCGCGGTGGAACCGGATCCAGCCCGCGCACACGACATCCTGGCCGGCCTCCGCGACGACCACCACGCACGGGTCATCGGGATCGTCGATGTCACGGCTGAGCACGCCGGGCAGCCAGTCGTGGTCGTCGCCCCAGACGGCCTGCTCCAGGTCCCGGATCCGTTCCAGGTCCGCCTGCGCGGTGACCTCGCGCAGGGTCACGCCGGCCGGCCAGCCGGGGGCACCGGCCGCGGACCCGGCCAGCCGCGCGCTCTCGCCGATCAGCAGCGTCTCGGCGTCTTCCGGCACGAACCCGGCGGCGGCCAGCCGGTCCGGCAGGTCGGCCGGCTGGTCATGGCTGTGATACTTCCATTCCACCGCCAGGCCCAGCCGGGCGAAGTGATCACGCTGCGCGGCGATGAAGTTGTCCAGCGCCCGGCCGGTCAGGCCAGCCAGGTCGCGGTACGTAATGAGGCCCCGTTCCAACGGAAAGATCTTCCTGATCACCGGGCCACTGCGGTCCGCCTTCCCTGCGGCGATCTCCGCGGCGGTGAGCCGCGCCCTGACCTGCTCGTCGTAGGCCGCCAGGTAGGCAGCGCCAGCGCCGGGCGGGGCGTGCGTCACGCGTTGCCCCGTGCCATCGCGATCAGCCGGTCGAGCACCTTGCCGTTGCTGACCCGCAGCCCGTCGTGCTCGTACTCGTTCGTCACCCAGGCCCGCAGGCCCTTGATCGTGGCGGCCGTCTGCGCCGAGTACTCCCTGGGGACGTACATGTCGTCGTAGTAGACGGCGGCCGCGGCTGGCACGTCGTTGGCCCGCAGCCGGGGCACGTCATAGAGCCGCGGCCAGGATTCGCGCTGCGCGAGGAGATTCCCCGCGCGCCGGATCGGCCGGAGCACCGGGTCGTTCTCCAGCATCCACGGATAGATCATCTCGCCGGTGAACAGCAGCGGATCGTCGCCGTCCAGCGCTGCGGCGGCGCTGAACTCGGGAAACTCGGCCCGGACTCGCTGCGCTGCCCAGTTCGTCGCGCCGCCCTGCGCGTAGCAGGCCTCGTGCAAGAGCGCGTACAGCGGTGCGCCGGCGAAGCTGAGCAGCGTCTGTGCCTGGTACAGGAAGTCGTCGGACAGCTCGTCTCCGGCGAACGGGTCTTCCAGCAGGTAGTGCAGCGTGTGGCTGCCGGTGCCTGAGCCGAGTGCCTGCCCGAGAGCCTGGAACGCCTCGACGGTCAGCCGGGCGCCGCTGGGCAGCAGCGTCTCGTTGTCCATGAGGCGCCTGGCGATCTGCTTGGCCCGGTCGACATCCTGCGGATACCGCTCGTAGTGCGCGTAATTCTTCGCCGCCACGATCGGATAGGTCGCACGGTAAAGGTCGTCGGGGGTGGCGTGCAGCCCAGGCAGGCCGCCGGCCACGTATGCCTCGCGGATGCCCTCCGGCGCGAACGACAGGTAAGTCACTGTGCAGAATCCGCCGAAGCTCTGGCCGAGCACGCTCCACGTCCTGCCGCCGGTGACCTGCTTCCTGATCAGCTCGGCATCGGCGACGATCGAGTCGGCGCGAAAATGGGCCAGGTAATCCGCCTGCTCCCGGGCGGTGGGATGCAGCGCGAGCGTCCGCCGGTTGGCCGGGCAGGACCTGGCCGTGCCGCGCTGGTCGAGCAGCAGCACCCGGTAGTCCTTCAGCGCCCGGTCCAGCCAGCTCTCCCGCCCGGCCGGACGCGGCGAGCCGAACCCCGGCCCGCCTTGCAGGAACAGCAGCCACGGCAGGTCAGCAGCCCGCTGGTCAGCGGCAACGACCTCACGCGCGAACAGCTCGATCTTCGCGCCGCCGGGCTCAGCATGATCAAGCGGAACGGTGAAGGTGAGGTCGTTCAGGATGATGCCCGGCTGCCGGTAGGAGAGCATGAGCCAACCGTAATGGGCGGGTATTCGGCAGGGTACCGATCCGGTATCAGGCGGCGGGCAGAGCTCCGCCAGGCCGGCTAACCGCGTTTCCGCGGGAACGCCTGGCCTGCGGGACGGGCCGCGCGTTTCCGCGGAAACGTCACCGGGGGCGCGGCGCGGGTCTGCGCGGGAGACGCCGTAAGGTCACGGGGGAGTAGCCCAGCGACGAAGAGGATGATCGGATTCCGGACCACGGTGCCCGTGGCATTCCATGATCGCGGAGGGTTCTGGGTGGGCGCGCACCCAGAACCCTCCGCGATCATGAGGCGGCGCGGAAACGTTTCCGCGGTCACGCGGCCAGGCTCAAATCGCGGCGGTGTCATTCACGCGGGCGGGGCGGAATCACGCGGGCGGCGGAATCACGCGGGCGGCGTATTCACGCGGGCGGCGGAATCGGCTGCGGTGGGTCTCAGCCGTGCCGCGGCGGCTGGGCCTTGTGCCCGGAACGCTTGGCCTTCTCGTCATCGATCTGGCGGATCAGCTCCTTGCGCGCAGCGATCACGGCGTGATCGAGCTCGCGGTCGGCCGCGGTGGCCACGACGACCGCCAGGCCCGGCAGCAGTGCCTCAAGGGTGACCTTCTGCTCGGGGCCGCCACGGTCCTTGACCGAGATCTCGAGATCCACCTTCTCCGGCTTCCACCGGGCCAGGTGCCTGGTGAGGCTGGACAGAAGCTCCAGCACATGACGACGGTCCGCTGCGCCGAAGCCTGCGCCGCGGCGCAGCCGCTCGTCCAGAATCCGCGTTGAGTCGTCCCAGGTGTCACTCATGGCTCCAGTTTAGGAGCCGTGGCATCAGCCGGACGCGGTTCCCGCTATCCGCAAGGGCGTGATGCGCATCACCACGCGCACGACCTCTCGCGGCAGCTCAAGATACTCCTGGCCGGCGCCAGGCCCCTCGTACTGCTCGGCCAGCGAGACAGCCAGCTGGCGGCCGATGTCCTCGCTGACCGCGGCAAGGCCGCGTACCTCGACATACTGCTCCGGGTCAGCCATGTCGTAGGCGCACAGGCTGACCCTGGGCTCGCGAGTGACATTCAGCACCTTGCGCCGGCCTGCTGCCGAGGAGACGAGCAGGTCGTCACCGTCCCGGCCGACCCAGACGACTGAGGTCTGCGGGCTCCCGTCCGGATTGATGGTGGCGAGCACGGCGGGATTGGGGCGGTCGAGAAGCTGTCGCGCGGCTTCGGTCAGCACTGCTGGCATGTCGTGAGGGTAGGGCGCCGGTGCTACGGCGTCGACCCCTGCCTGGCCGCGGATGACGGGCCGGGCTCAGCGGGCCGCGGTGGTCATCGCACGACGGATGGGCCGGGCCGGGCTCAGCGGCCGCGGTGGTCGTCGCACGACGGATGGGCCGGCCCGGCGTAGCTTTTCGCGGCAACGCTTCACGCGCGGGGGGCGGATCGAGGACGATCGGCTGCAGGCGCAGAAGCAAGGCCTCAGGGAGATTGGCATGCCAGACTCAGGGATCGTTGACCTAGGCTTGGGCCTGGCATTCGTCTTCGGCGTGACGGCTGCCATCGGCTCTGTGGCCACCGAGCTGATCGCCCGCTTGCTCGGCCTTCGCGGGGCGTACCTGCTGCGCGGCCTCCGCGAGCTACTCGATGGTGATGGTAAGGGGCCGCGAACCTACCTGACCGAGGCAGAAGCCGATTACGCCGGCCTGAAGAAACTCATCGCGCAGCGGCGGCCGCCCGCGTCCGGAGCCGGGACGGACTCGTCCAGCGCCGGGACGGACGCGTCCGGAGCCGGGACGGACGCCGGCGCGGCACATGCCGGCGCGGGCGCCGAGGCCGGCGCCGGGCCGGGTGACCAGCACCCGCCGGCTAGCGCGCCCAAGGCTGCGCATGCCCAGGCCGGGCCGGCTCGGCAGCCGGACCGGGACGCCCAAGCCGGGGACAGCACGGAAGATCCGTCGGCGACCAGCGCGCTGCTCGGCGGCCCGATCATGCGGAGTCAGGGGATGGCCGGCCAGATCTCCAGCCGGAAGCTGATGCTCGAATCGGCAGGCAAGACGGGCCGCCCGGCGAAGCTGGCTTCGAGCGAAGGCGAACGTCTGTGGCGCGTGTGGCGCGATTGCAGGAGCTTGCCTTCCTACATTTCCGCGAGATCGTTCGCCGAGGCAGTCATCGACCTGGTCGTGCCCGACGCAGATGCCGCGGGGCAGGCGAGCATGCTTACCATCAAGCAGTCCGTCGGCGCGCTGCCCGATTCGATGTCGACGCTAAAGCAATCGCTGCAGGCCCTGGTCAAGAACGCCGGCGACGACGTCGGCCTGTTCCGTGCGTCCGTAGAGCACTGGTACGACGACCACATGGACCGGGTGTCCGGCTGGTACAAGCGGCACGTCGCCAAGATCACGCTCCTGGCCGGGGTGATCATCGTCCTGCTGCTCAACGTCAACGCGCTCGCCATCGGGCGCGCGCTGTATTCCGACGGCGCCGTCCGCGCGGCGGTCAGCGCCGTGGCGGCGAAGAGGACCGCGTGTCCCGTCAGCCAGAGCCAGCAGGCATGCCTGGACGGCCTCCAGGCGCAAGTCTCGGCCTTGGCGCAGGCGGGCCTGCCGATCGGATGGGGAACCGTCCGCGACTGCGCCGCGCCGAAGACGGCATGCAACTGGCCGGACCGGCGCGGGATCTTCAGCCGCCACGGCAGCTCCGGCGGGCAGGTCGCGCTGCTCCTGATCGGCTTCCTGATCACGATCACGGCGCTGGTCCCTGGCGCCCAGTTCTGGTTCGGCCTGCTGGGCAAGGTCGGCAACCTGGGCGCTACCGGCCCGAAGCCAGCCCCGCCGGCCAGCTAGCCCAACCCGGCGAGCCCAACCCGGCCAGCTAGCCCCACGCCGGCCAGGCAGCCAGGGCCCGCCAGGCTAGGCCACGCCGGCCAGGCAGCCAGGCCCGGCGCCCGCGCCCCTGCCACCCGAGCCGATAAGGGACATTATGTAAAGTTATCGGCTGGCAGCATCATGGCTCGGCTGGCAGCATCATGGCTCGTGTCCTGTCTCATCGAATCTGGTCCAGTCTCACTGAATCTGGTCCGATCCGCTGATTTGTCTCACTCAATCTGGTCCGGGGTCCGGGCTGGCGCTCCAGCTGTCTCACTGAATCTGGTCCGCGCTTGACGTTTGTCTCACTGAATCTGGTCCAAGCGGTCGTAGATTCGGCTGTTATGGAGGGCCTCGCGACGGTCGCGCGAGCTGGGGTGCCTGCCTTCGAGGCGGAGTTCGCTGACAGCGCGGGAACCCGCCGCCGTGGATCGTGGAGCGAGGTGTGGGCTACCCCGTTTGAGCACGTTCTGCCGGTGCGGTCGTTTCCGTCCTTCCGCGGCCAGGTCAACTTCACCGGCCTGTACTACGCGGTCACGATGGACGCCCACGTGTGGTTCGAATCATGGCTCGAGCGCGACGTGGCGATGACCCTGGACTTCGACCCGGAGGTGGTCGCGTTCGCCTCGCAGCCCTTCTGGCTGTCATGGGCTGAGAACGGTGAGAAACACCGACATCCGCCGGATTTCTTCGCCAGGTTGGCCGATGGCACCGGCCTGGTGATCGATGTGCGGCCGGATGACCGTATCGAGCCAGACGATGCGCAGGCGTTCGCCGCGCGTCACCCGCGGCCGCTGCCGCGCTGCAGGAAGCGGCGGGCCTGGACGTAGCCCACCAGCACGCCCAGGCCAGCCAGTCCGCAGGCCACAACGAAGAAAGCAAGCCCCCCCGGGTCCGGGTCCGGGTCCGGGCTTGCGGCCTTTGGCGGCCCGGTCGCCAGTATCACCACGATCGCGACCACGCCGACAGCGAAGACCGACACAAGGACGGTTCCTGCCAGCAGCCAGGTTGTCATGGCCAGGCCGGACAGGGCAGCAACGATCCGGCCGCGGCGGGTCTGGTGCGCGCGGACCACGGCCCGCACCGAGCCGAAGCTGGAGATGGCGGCTGCGGCCGCCTCGGTCTCGGTCAGCCCGGCCGCCAGCCCCGCGGCCACCGACTCGCGCAGGTGATCTTCCGCCTCGGCCAGGATCCGGCTGGTCTCCTCCGGCGGGGTGCGCAGGCTCGCGCGCAGCTGGCGCAGGTACCCCTCGACCGGCCCGGTCATGCTGACCACCCCAGGACCGCGTGCACGCCGGCGGCGAACCGCCGCCACTGCACCTGCTCGGCCGCCAGCGCTGCGGCGCCCTTATCGGTCAGCGCGTACACCCGCCGCCGGCGCCCGCTGGCGTCCGCCCAGTCGCTGGCCAGCAGCCCGGCGTCCTCCAGCCGGTGCAGCGCCGGGTAGATGGTGCCTTCCGGCAGGTCAAAGGTGCCGCCGCTGGCCGAGAACCGGCCCGGGGCTCTCGGCAAAGCCCGGGGGGCCGCTCTCGACCGTTATGGGGAAACCTGCTGTTAGGCGGCCCGCGGACGGTTAGCTACTGGCCTGGGCCGCTTGCTCAATGACATCGGTCACGGTGCCAGGGTCGGAGATCATGGATAGGTGCCCGGCTTTGACATCGGTGATGCGGGCGCCGGCGCGCTGGGCCATGAACAGCAGCAAAGCGGGTGGGATGGCCTGGTCCTCGGTGCCGATCACGGCCCACGACGGAATCGTCTTCCAGGCCGGAGTCCCGGAGGCTTCGCCGAGCGTGCTGGCGGCCAGCGGCCGCTGCGTGGCGGCAATGACCGCGGCTTGCTTGGCGGGCAGGCCGTTGGCGAAGCAGCCGGGGACCAGGCTCGGCTTGATGTAGAGGTCGACGTCGCCTGTGGTGTTGGGGTAGGGCACGAAATTGAAGGTGTCGGCGGGATTGCCGCCCAGGCAGGATCCGGGCACGGAACTCAGGAGCCCCGCGAGGGTCTCGCCCTGGTCGGGGATGAACGCGTCCACGTACACCAGGGCCTTCACCTGGGGGTCGCCGACGGCGGCGTTGGTGATGACCGCCCCGCCATAGGAGTGCCCGACCAAGACGACCGGCTGCCCGGCCAGGGCCGCGTTCTGGGTGAGGAAGTCGTGCAGGTAGGCGGAGTCCTGCGGCAGGCCGCGCAGCGGGTTGGGCGGCGCGTACACGGTGAAGCCATCGCCCTGCAGGCGCTGGATGACCTCACTCCAGCTGGAGGCGTCGGCCCAGGCGCCGTGCTCCAGCACGATGACAGGCTTGGGCCCGTCGCGCCATTGGAACGCGTGCGCCTCGGCGGCGCGGGCGGAGGCGGCCTGGCTGGCGGAGGCAAACAGTCCGGCGACGGCCAGGACCGCTGCCAGCACGATGACACGCCGCCTGGTTGGGTGGATGGCCCGAGTCAGGTTCATTGGGTTTCCTTTCTGGTTATGCGACGTCAGCTGAAGCGGGCGGCAACGCCGGCTCCGGGAGCGGTTGTACCCATTGATGACTGCCGCGGGTCAACGTTCGGGCGAGCAATCTGGGTCGCGGCGGGTGCATGAGCCGCGGGGGCGCCGGGAACAGGCGGCGCCGACAGCTCGCACCCTGGGCCGCCTGGACCGGTTCGAGCCCGTCACCGGCGCCACGGCCGTCGGCGGCCCGCGACCCATCGGGTGAGGGTCTCGCCGTCCGTAAGGGCATGGCCCAGCTCTTCGATGAAGCTCGGGTACTCCGGAATCGGAGGGATCGGCATCAGTGCCCCGCCAGGTTCAGCGATGACGCCCGTCCTCGGCATGACCGGAAACGGTCAGCCATGTCGGCGAGCAGATCGGGCACACAGATCACCCTGTTCAGCGTGGCGCCCATGGCGTCCTGACAGACCGAGGCAGGCGCGCATAGCGAGGGCGTCACCCCATCCTCTACCTGCTGAACCTGCCTTGGCTCGGACTCCGACGACATGTAGCCATTACAGCGCGTTATGCAGACCTACGCGGCTGCAAATCTCGCAGAGCTTGCACAGCTCGGCGGGCGGGAAGCAGCAGCAACTCTCCAGCCTGCGACGGCAGCTCATTTTCCAAAGACGCGAGAGTGCGCTCCGCCAGCCTCAACTTGCACGCCTCGAAGAGGTCAATGATGCCGAGGCCCTTCATCGTGTCGAACGCGTCAAAGCCCAGCGCACGGCGCGTGGTCAGGTCCCGGTCGTGCGCGAGGATACCTTGCAGCCTGCATCCCGCCTGTTCGACGCTCATGAACGTCTCGAACAGCCGACGCGGCACGAACTGCCCATCGGCATTGCGATAGTTGGAGAAGTCGCTGACTTCCGACAGGAGCTATTCATCTGCGCTACCCACCAGGTGGTGGCGGCCGCAGTATGCGCTCCAGCGATCGGTGGCCCCTCGCCGCTGGTCGAGACGAACAGGCTCAACGCCGTGGCACATGCGGCGAAGTCTCCAGGGCGCTCTCTGATGATGCGGTTACGCTCGGCGAGAAGTTGTTCGCGCGGCAGCGGAGACCGGATCCCCGGGTCGGGAATGCTCCGCAGTCTGTCCCAGCGCGAGGGCTGGCCAGGCCCGGCGAGGTCATCAAGCGTCATCAGGCGGGGTGAGCGGTGCTCGTGGCTCTCCCTGGTCTCAAGCTGCCACCAGAAGGTAGATGCGTCGACTGGCGTGGCCTTGAGCTCGGCTTCCCCGACGGGCTGAAGGATGTCGTTGCCCCCCAACCACGGCGGCAGTCGAACCCGCACGCGTCGGCTTGCCCCCTCCTCCTCAATGTCAGATCGCTCGGACACGCGCAGGAGCATCCCAGCTTGAATCGCCCGATGGTTGGCTTTGGTCTAGCCGTGCGGCACACCGCGTCGAGGTTTAATCCGGCACGGCGCTTGGGTCAGCCTTTCGGAGCGAGCCCGCACCTGGTCCGACCGAGCTCTTTGACATTCCAAGATCACGGACCAGATTCAGTGAGACACTGTGGCACTTCCGGTCGGCGCGGACCAGATTCGATGAGACAACCGCGTTCCGCCTGTCTCATCGAATCTGGTCCGGTGCAGGTCAGGGTGCCGTCGCTGGACCAGATTCGTTGAGACGGGACAGCTGGCAGCATCATGGCTCGGCTGGCAGCATCATGCGTTCGTGTCCTCTGACATCGAACATTCCTCTTTGTCAATTAACGTTGCTCGACTGGGGTCCTCTGTCACTACAGTTTCCTCACTGCATGGCCGTGAGGGACGGAGCGTGACCTGTGGGGCAGGGCGAGGAAGCAGGGGCCGGGGACGCCGACCCGGAGTTCGAGCTGTGTTATCTCGACGTGGACGGCGTCGAGCACCGCGAGTTGCCGGCTGCATGGCCGGGGCTGCGCCCTGAGACGTTCATGCAGGCCAGGGGGTTTCGCTGGGCTAGAAGCCAGAAACATCTGCCGGGGCTGTGGTGGTCGGCGACCACGGGGGCGCATGTCGGGTACGAGTCCTGGCTTGAACGAGACCACGTGATGCTGCTGGACTTCGACCCGCGGGTCACCGCGATTGCGGCGCAGCCGTTCTGGCTGCACTGGCGCGATGATGCCTGCCGGTCGCGGCGTCACGCGCCTGACTTGTTCGCCCGGATGTCGGATGGGTCCGGACTGGTCATCGATGTGCGTCCCGATGACCGGATCGAGGAGAAGGACGCGGAGGCGTTCGCGGCCGCGAAGGATGCGTGCGGCCTGGCCGGGTGGGACTTCAGGCGGTCAGGAGTCCCGGATCCGGTACTGACGGCGAACGTCACGTGGCTGGCGCGGTACCGTCACCCGCGGTGCGCAGGCCCGCCGGGCCTGGCCCGCCTCCTGCTGGAGGTCTTCGCTGGGCCGGTCCCGCTGATGGCAGGGGCTGCTGCCGCCGGCGACCCGATAGCGGTCCTTCCCGCCTTGTTCCACCTGATGTGGCGGCATGTGCTAGCCGCGGACCTGGCTGTCAGGCTGACGGCGGAGACTCCCGTCGTCGCCGGGACGGCTCCGGGCGGTGCCCGGTGACCGGGCGGCCGGGCGGTCTCGGCATCGGGGACCGGGTCCGGTTCGGCAGCCGGGACCAGGTGGTGATCGGGGTGTCCGGGACGTCGGTCCGGCTGGCCGGCACCGGCGGCGAGGTCGTGACCGTGACCGTGTCCGGGTTGCTGGCGGACGGGGATTTCGCGGTCCTGGATTCCCGGCCAAGGCCGGGGATGCCGCAGGTCTCGGTGCTGGACGGCCTGCCAGCGGAGGCCGTGGAAGAGGCACGGTGGTGGGAGCGGCACATCGTCGAGGTGCTGACCGGGGTGCCGCCGGACACTGCCGAGGGCACGGTCCCGCGGCCAGAGTACGATCCCGGGTCGGTCACGCTGACCCGCCGGGAGCAGGCCAAGGCCGCCGAGCTGACGGCCGCCGGGCGCCCGGTCACGGCGAGCGCGGTCGCCAAGCGCCGTCGGCGGTACCAGGAGCAGGGCCTGGCCGGCATGGTCGATTACCGGGCGCGGCGGCGGATGCCGCCGCACGGCCGGGCCGACGCGGCCGTGGTCGCGGCCATGCGGAAGGCGATCGGCGAGGCGGCCGGAGACTCGACGAAGACCGCGGCGTTCGTGTTCCGCCGGACCAGGGAGATCCTCGCCGAGG
>WNEY01006053.1_pt1 | contig 10765 bp, 7 predicted proteins | sample 5400531 | NCBI WGS metagenome assembly WNEY01 (sample SAMN13153338, study PRJNA577476) | soil metagenome | isolation source: 200 cm saprolite under Douglas fir tree site 1 | place: USA:California | collected 2015-04-18
TGGGCGGCGTGCGCGATGAAGCCGAAATTCGCGGCCACCGTCGCACCTACATTGGCGCCCTGCCGGGCCAGCTCATTCAGATGATGAAGAAGGCAGGAACTAAGAACCCTGTCATCATGCTGGATGAAATTGACAAGATGTCCACCGACTTCCGCGGCGACCCGTCATCGGCCCTGCTGGAAGTCCTTGATCCGGAGCAGAACCACAGCTTCATGGATCATTACCTCGACGTGGAATACGATCTTTCGCAGGTCTTCTTTATCGCTACCGCCAACGTGCTGCATACCATCCCGGCCGCGCTGCAGGATCGCATGGAGGTTCTGCGGCTGCACGGCTACACCGAACCGGAAAAGCTGGAGATCGCCAAGCAGTATCTGGTCCGCAAGCAGCGCGAGGCCACCGGCTTGACGGAAAAGAACGTCAGCTTTACCGATGATGCCATCACCGGCATCATCCGCGGATTCACCCGTGAGGCCGGCGTTCGCAACCTGGAGCGCGAGATCGGCAATATCTGCCGTAAAGTGGCGCGGAGGGTGGTCAAGGACGGTGCGGAGTACAGCATCCCCATCACCGGCGAGAACATTGGCGAGCTGCTGGGCGTCATCAAGTTCCGCGATACCGTGGCCCACGAAAAGAACGAGGTTGGATTGGTGACCGGCCTGGCTTGGACCGAAGTTGGCGGCTCCATCCTGAGCACGGAAATAACCATCGTGGATGGCAAAGGCAAGCTGACCACCACCGGCAAACTCGGAGACGTAATGCAGGAATCAGCCCAGGCAGCAATGTCGTATGTGCGCTCACGCGCCCACCGCCTGGGACTCCCTCGCGACTTCTACCGCAACGTTGATATTCACCTGCACGTTCCCGAAGGCGCTATCCCTAAAGATGGTCCTTCCGCAGGCATTACCATTGCCACCGCCATGGCCAGCGCGCTCAGCAAGATTCCGGTGCGCCGCGACGTGGCCATGACCGGTGAAATCACCCTGCGTGGCAAGGTGCTTCCCATCGGTGGATTGAAAGAAAAACTTCTTGCCGCCCACCGTGCCGGCATCTTCGAAGTGATTTTGCCTCGCGACAACGAGAAAGATCTCCCCGATGTGCCGCAAAGCCTGCTCAGCCAGCTCAAATTGCACTTTGCCGACACTATGGATGAGGTTCTCCCCATTGCGCTCGAGCGGCCGTTGCCTGAGATTGAAGAGGCCATTGCTGTCAACCAGCCGCTGCCCAATGTTCCCCAGCCGAGCGAGGGCCCAACCACGCATCAGTAAAACGTTTTCAGTTTCGATATAAAGCCCGCAGTTGCGGGCTTTATTTTTTGTAAACTGTTTCCAGGAAATTCGGGTTTATGCCGTTTTAACTATTACTGTGCTTACTGCTTCGTCCGGTCCGTTTCCGTCTTGTCATCTTGAGCGCCGTTCTTTGGCGCGAAAGATCTTGTGGTTTTTGTCGGACGGCGCTGCTCTTTCGGTACAGAAAAAACTAATCGGAAGGGCACGGCTTCCAGCCGTGCCGTTAAGAGCCTATAAAATGTGGGCTTCAGCCCCTGAGGTTTTCAAATTCCGCTGACCTCGAGGGTTATGAAACAGCTTCTAGTATTTTCTATGGAACTGTCATCCTGAGCGAGGCGCTCGCGCCGAGTCGAAGGACCCCGAGGATATTTCAGTTTCCTATGCAGTTTCAAGGCATTTCCAGAAACGCATTACGTGTGGCTACAAACTCGGCGCTGCAGGTGAGCTCGAAGCACAAGAAAGATTAAATAGATCAATGAAAATCCACTGCAAATTCCTGACCTCCGCCGCCGACCCCGCGCACTTCCCTGCGGCGAGCGTCCCAGAAATCGCCTTCCTGGGACGCTCCAACGTGGGCAAATCCAGCCTGCTGAATTCTCTTGTGGGTGAAAAAACCGCCCACGTAAGTTCCACCCCCGGCAGGACCCGGACGATTAATTTCTTCGAAATATATCTGCGCTCCAACAACACCTTGCCCGACCTGCGCTTTGCCGATCTGCCCGGCTATGGCTACGCCAAGCTCTCCAAGAGCATCAGCGCCGAATGGCCAAAATTCATTGATCCCTATCTGACCGAGCGCGAGAACCTGGCCGGATGCATCGTGCTGGTCGATTCCAACATCCCTCCCCAACCCAGCGACCGGCAATTAGTCGAGTTTCTGCGAGCGGCACAAAGAAATTTCCTGGTGGTGGCTACCAAGGCTGACCGGCTCTCCGGCAATAAACTCAACAACTCTCTCAAAACATTGGGCCGGGAACTGCGGATCGAGACCGTTCTTCCCGATTCGGCCAAGACCGGGGCCGGCCGCGATGAGCTTTGGAAGGCCATCAAAGTGATATCACTTTGTTAATTCTCGAAGCATTGTGTGCCATCATCCTACTGACGGCATTCAGATGCGGTCTTGCTTTACCGCTCTTTGAAAATTGAGAACAAGGATTAGCAGGTTATGGATTCCTGCAGCCTACGTATTCCTGCAGCCTATGGATTCCTGCATAAGTCATGTCCGCTCGCGCCGCACGGTGGGAGCCCCGGTCCTTTAACTGGCTGCGGAAAAACGCTCTACGGGCGTGAAGACATGTCAGGGCACGGATTTAGAGCTTGCGGAAAAACTCGGTTTGCACACGATCTTTCGGAAGGGCACAGCTTCAGCTGTGCCGTAAGTGCTTGCAAGATAACAATTCCTCGCTGCCGCAGGCTTGCGCGTAGCCAAGCGGAGCGCACAGAATAAACGTTTTCCCGCAGCCTCTTTTGCCCTGGCTCCTGTGAGGAGGGCATTATTTACGCTTGGCATCAATAAATGCGTCGAGCAAGTACCCCCCTCCCACCTCTGTTCTCGCCAATAATGACGCGGGTCCGGGCACTCGAGCAGCGCTCTGATCGACTAGTTAGTTGCCCCTCCCCTCAGGGGCCCCAGACGCTCTGGGCGCCGCTATGGTCCCTGCGGTTCCTCTCGAGGCCGTGCTCCATAAATGCCGTGCTCCATAAATAATAAAGAGAAGTGATATCACTCTGTTAATTCTCGAAGCATTATGTGCCATCATTCTACTGACGGCATTCAGATGCGGTCTTGCTTTATCGCTCTTTGAAAATTCAGAACAAGGATCAGCGGCTATGGATTCCTGCATAAGCCATGTCCGCTCGCCCCGCTTGCGGGCGCACGGCGGGAGCCCCCGCCTTTAACTGGCTGCGGAAAAAACGCTCTACGGGCGTGAAGACGTGTCAGGGCACGAGTTTACTCGTGCCGTAAGTCGTTCAGAATGTCTTGGGCTTTAGCCCCTGCAAAATGCAATGGGTCTCAAAAAAGCCTTTTGCTCCTGTGAGGAGGGCATTGTTTACAATAAATGCATCGAGCAAGTACCCCCCTCCCACCCCTGTTCTCGCCAATAATGACGAGGGTCCGGGCACTCGAGCAGCGCTCTGATCGACTAGTTAGTTGCCCCTCCCCTCGGGGGTCCCAGACGTCCCTGCGGAGGACTACCGCCGATATCAGCCTCCGAAACCTACTCTTGAGGGCTTCCATTCAAGATAGTCGCCGAGCAACGATTGTCGGCGACCCAGTAGGCTATCTCGCGGTAATCCTCAACTTCGAAGACCGCCAGGTCAGCGTCTTTCCCCGGCTCAACGCTTCCCTTGCGCTCTGCCAGGCGCAGGGCATGGGCGCCATTGATGGTCGCGCCGGCAATCGCCTCAGCCGGGGTCATCTTCATGTGGGTACAGGCCAGCGACAGGATGAACTGCATGTTGCCGGTGGGCGACGTTCCTGGGTTGTAATCTGTAGCCAGGGCAACCGGCACGCCGGCGTCAATCAGAGTACGGGCAGGCGGAAATTTCTCCAATCCGAGAAAATAATTCGATCCCGGCAGCAAAGTAACAACCGTATCGCGCCGTTCCAACTGCGGGATGTCTTCGCTGTTAATACAATCCATGTGATCGAGCGAGGCCGGATGAAAGCGCAGCAGCGGCCAGATCTCTGCGTCTGAAAATTGGCAGGCATGCGCCCGCACTCCCAGGCCGTGCCCCGTGGCCGCTTCGAAAACCTGCTCACAATCCTCCAGGGTGAACGCTCCCCGCTCGTAGAAGATGTCAACGAAGGCAGCCAGCTTTCGTTGGGCCGCCTGGGGAATCATCTTCTCGCAAACCTCGCGGAGGTAACGCTGTGGCTTGCCTTGGAATTCTTTAGGGAGAACATGCGCGCCCAGCAGAGTGGGCACAACGGTTCCCGGCCACGCCTTGGCCGCCTGCTGAATGGCCTCCAGCGATTTGATCTCGGCTTCCACACTGAGCCCATAACCGGATTTGGCTTCCACCGTGGTCGTCCCGCTGGAAGCCATGTCTTGCAACGTGGCCAGCGCCCGCTGGGCCAGCGTTTTCACCGGCGCTTTGCGCACCGCTGCGGCGCTGGAGGCGATGCCGCCGCCCGCCTGGGCTATCTCTTCGTAGGTGGCGCCGTTGATGCGTTTTTCAAAGTCCAGCAACCGCGGAGCGGCAAAGATCAGATGCGTGTGCGAGTCAATAAAGCCCGGCAGCACGACTTTGTTCTGGCAATCGATTTCTTCCACGGACTTGAGTTTCTTGCGCGCAGGATGCCGCAACACATCGCGTGACTTGCCTGCGGCTAGAATTTTACCGCCATCGCAAAGAACGGCGGCATCTTCGACGATGCCCACATCATTGAGCTCATGCGCGCGGCGTGGCCCCGTGCCTTTGCCGGGAGAGCGCAGGGTCAGCAACTGGCCAATATTGGCCAGCAGCAATGCGCCTCCGGATTGATTCTGCTTACTTGCTTTTGCCGGCATCTGTTTGCGGGTGCTGCATGGGAACTTTGATGCCCTCGCGCTGGGCAAAGCCGGCGGCGGCGCTATATCCGGCATCGGCATGGCGAATGATTCCTGTTCCGGGATCGCAGGTCAGCACACGTTCGATGCGCCTGGCCATGGTCTCGGTGCCGTCGGCTACCGTCACCTGTCCTGCATGCAGCGAATAGCCGATGCCCACCCCGCCGCCGTTATGGATTGAGACCCATGAGGCGCCGCTCGCGGTGTTGAGCAGCGCATTCAGCAGCGGCCAGTCGGCGACCGCGTCGGAGCCGTCTTTCATGGATTCGGTCTCGCGATAGGGCGAAGCCACCGAGCCGCAGTCGAGATGGTCGCGTCCCATCACAATCGGGGCCTTGAGCTTGCCGCTCTTTACCATCTCATTGATGGCCAGCCCGAACTGGGCGCGCTCGCCATATCCCAGCCAGCAGATACGCGCCGGCAGTCCCTGGAACTTGATTCTCTTGCGCGCCAAATTGATCCACCGGCTCAGGATCTGGTTTTGCGGAAACATCTCCAGCACCAGGTTATCGGTGACGGCAATATCGCCGGGGTCGCCCGAGAGCGCCACCCAGCGAAACGGCCCGCGTCCCTCACAGAAGAGCGGACGAATATATTCCGGCACAAACCCCGGAATGTCATAGGCATTCTTCACTCCGCGCTGATGGGCAAACGTGCGGATATTGTTGCCGTAGTCGAAGGTCACGGCGCCCATCTTTTGCAGGGCTAGCATCCCTTCGACGTGCCGCGCGATTGAATCCAGCGAGCGCTCTTCGTATCCCTTGGGGTCGCGCTGGCGCAACTCCGCGGCCTGGGCTGGGGAGAGTCCTTGTGCCACGTATCCATTGAGCGGATCGTGGGCGGAAGTCTGATCCGTGAGCAAATCGGGCGCCACCCCGCGCGCGGCAAGTTCAGGCACAATATCCGCGCAGTTCCCCACCAGGCCCACAGAGACCCCCTGTCCCTTACGCACAGCATTCTTGAGAATGCGCAGGGCCTCATCCAGGGTATTGACCATGAAGTCGCAGTAGCCGGTCTTGAGACGCTTCTTGATGCGCTCAGCATCCACTTCAATTCCCAGGAAAGCTGCGCCCGCCATGGTTGCCGCCAGAGGCTGGGCGCCCCCCATGCCTCCCATGCCTCCGCTGACGATCAGTTTGCCTTCCAGGCTGCCGCCGAAATGCTTTTCACCGGCAGCGGAAAATGTCTCAAACGTGCCCTGCACAATCCCCTGCGAGCCGATGTAAATCCACGAGCCGGCGGTCATCTGGCCGTACATCATCAACCCCGCGCGCTCCAGCTCATTGAATTTCTCCCAGTTCGACCAGTGCCCAACCAGATTGGAGTTGGCAATCAGCACCCGCGGCGCGTGCTCGTGCGTACGGAATACCCCCACCGGCTTTCCCGATTGCACCAGCAGGGTCTCGTCATTTTCCAAAGCTTTGAGAGAGGCAACCATGGCGTGATAGCACTCCCAGTTGCGGGCGGCGCGGCCGGTGCCGCCGTAGACCACCAGGTCGCGCGGGCGCTCGGCCACGTCTTCATCCAGGTTGTTCATGAGCATGCGCATGGCGGCTTCCTGCTGCCAGCCTTTGCAGGAAAGCGCATTGCCGCGCGGCGCGCGAATGGGCGTGTAACTCTGCCGCAGAGTTTCAATCTCGGTGGGCATCACGATGATGGTAGTCGAAATGAGCGATGCCGGGCAATTACCAGGTATCGTAAGCGGTGCCTTGCGTGCTTATCTGGCGGGAGCTGCTGTGGATATCGGCAATGCCGATTTCTACGCCGTCGCTTAGCATATCGGTTTCCATGACGGGTTCCCAGTTGGGCTCATTGGTCATCGGGTCTTTGGGAATCCGTCTCAAGTATCCTGTTTGCACCAGCTCGTCGAGCGACTGTGGCGCCCTCTTTTTGTCGTAGGTGAATTCATCAATCGTGCGGCGCAGGGTGAACAGGTCGTCTTTCAATACCGTTTCTTTTGAGCGAAGAATGTCGCGTCGCTCCGTACAACCCGATAAACATATTGCAATCAGGGGCAAACTCACGAAAGTAATTATTCGGTATTTCATCACCACGAGCTGTAAGGGGTGCCTTCGCTGCTGGTGAAATTGGAACTGCTGTGCACGTCATCAACACCGGGATCGGTCTGGTCGAGGTACTGCATCACGTCGCTCTCCACCGTGACGTTCCAGTTGGGCTCACCGGTCATGGGGTCTTTGGGAATCTGTTTCAGGTATCCTGTCGCCACCAGGTCTTCGAGCGACTCCGGGGCCTTGTTCTTATCTTTGGTGTATTGGTCAATCATGCGGCGCAAGGTAAACAGATCGTTTTTCAGGGTAGTTTCGTCTGCCTTCACGATGGACTGCCTGAAGATAGGGATGGCAACCGCGAGGAGAATGACAATGACGCTGATCACCACCATCATTTCCATAAGCGTGAAGCCGCGCGGCTTGCGAGAGATTAGCATGCGGACGCTCTGTTCCATGGCATTACCGCCAAAGTGCCTGAAGGACCCGAACCAAGCTGCTTTCCTGGACTCTGTAGTTACCACGAATTGTACGCGGTGCCCTGTGTGCTCAGCAGCTCGGAGTGGCTATGGATGTCGGCAATGCCGATCTCGACCCCTTCGCTTATCGCATCGACTTCCATGATGGGGTCCCAGTTGGGTGCATTGGTAATCGGGTCTTTGGGGATTTGCTTCAAATATCCGGTTTGCACCAGTTCGTCGAGTGATTGCGGCGCCCTTTTGCGGTCGTAGGTGAATTCATCAATCGTGCGCCGCAGGGTAAACAGATCGTCTTTCAGTACGGTTTCCTTCGCCAGCACGACAGATTGCCGGTAGTTGGGAATGGCAAAAGAGAGAAGAATAAGGACCAGGCTGATGACGATCAACAGCTCGATGAGGGTAAAACCGCGTTGGCTTCGGGCGATCACCATTCCGAATACTTTGTCCCGTCTAATGCATTGCCCGTAGACTTGGTGTAAACGTCAAAGACATTCTGCTCACCCCACGAGGTCGAGTCCGGATCATCCTGCAGCGAGCGCATGCCCCACTCGGCCTTGCCGGTCATGGGATCGATGGGAACTCGCCGCAAAAAGCGGATCGTCTTCCCCTGCACATCAACGCCCTTCACCAGGGTTTCGAGGTCGGGAGGATAACCCTCGCTTCCCAGTTTGATCTGGAAGGCGCCACGGTCGGCTGCATCTTTGTAACGGTCGATGGCGTCACGCATCTCCCACAAGTCGTGGCGCAGTTCGGTCTCACGCTCGCGCTTGATGCGAATCTTTGCCACCGGTATGGCGGCCCCGGTCAAGATGGCCAAAATGGTGATGGCCGCAATAAGCTCGATGAGGGTAAGCCCGCGCTGACCGCGCTCTTTGCGCCTCGCTGCCAATCGCTTTCGTAACTGCAATAGCACTGTAATTATTCTAACCCCGTAGCTCTTAACGATGGGGAGCGCTTACAATCTTGACCGCCGTCTGTCCCGCCAGGTTGACCTGCATCAGGCCATTCGCGTTCTTGGAAACAGCGCTGACAGGTATCAAGGAATAATCTCCCGGTTTGTTGAGCAGGAATACCAGGGTCAATACCGCTCCCTGTCCGGGCACCCCCGGCGCTCCGGGAGCGCGGATGGCGCTGGCCCGCACATCGCCGCCTTCGGCGCGGTGCACCACCGTCGCCGGCTGGCCGTCGCGCGAGAGATATCCTCCGTTGGCCACGTTGATCAGTTGCATCGCGTTGGCGTCATATTTCAGTTCCAGCGAAAAATCATGGACCGGGGCCGCGCTGTCGAGCATCACGTTGACTGCTGCCGTGGTTCCGGCAGCTTGATTGATGATGGGCGGATCCAAACGTACAGTAGCCGTTCCTGCACTCGCTGGACCGGCGGCTGCGGCTCCCGGCGCGGTCGGCATCTGCATTCCCTGAGCGGGAGCACCGGGCTGTGTACCCGGCGGTTGAGTCATTGCCGGGGGCTGCATGCCCTGTGGCATCGCGGCCGGCGGCTGAGCGCCAGGTTGCTGCGCAGCAACGGCTGCCGGCGCAGCAGAGGCATTCGGAGAAGACTGCTCTTCGTCAGAATTCGCCGCCGCCGGATTTGCAACAGGAGCGCCATCCGGCTGGTTCATCACCCCGGCAGCTTGTGGCGGATTGACGCCAAGTGCAGGCGTCTGTACCGGCGGCTGCACGAACTGTGGTGGCATCGCCTGCGGAGCCGGCTGCCTTACTCCAGGCTGGAGCGCTGGCTGCTGTTGGGCCGGCGGTTGCGGCTTGACCGTGTTGCGGCGTATTTCCACCGTGTTGCCGTTGCCAATGTCAATGGCCCGCCGATTCAGCGGTGTGACCTCCTGCATGCGCACGATGTGCGGAATCAGCACAAAGACAATTTCATTCTCGCTGTGATCAATATGCTGTTTGGCAAACAGGTATCGGAACAGCGGGATATTTCCCAATCCGGGAATCCCGCTCCAGCTCCTGACGTCCTGGTCTTCCAAAATGCCGCCCAGGATATTAATCTCGCCTTCCCGAAGCCGGATTTCCTCATCAGCCTTGCGTTGACCGATCACCGGCTGGGTGATTCCGCCGATATCCTGGCTCCTTGTGACCGAGGAGATATCGAGAGAAACCTTCAGGGTCACCTCACGGTTGGCGTGCACTGTTGGCGTGAGCTCAACGTTTACGCCCACATCAATGTATTGAAATTGGGTATTCACCAGTCCGCTGAAGTTACCGGCAGCGCTTGCCCCCTGAAATGGATTGCCGAACGATCCGGTGGCCACGGGAACGCGATCGCCAATCTTGAGTGTGCACTTCCCGCTATTCACGCAGCGAAGCTGCGGATTCTGAATGATCTTGCTGTCACTATCGCTGAACAGGAACGATGCCGTCGCTGAGGGAGCAGTCACGCTATAGCTCTGTGAGCCTAGATGTTTAAAGGTGTTAAAGGTTAGCGTGCTGGCAGGTGTTGTTGTCGGCGCCGGCGTGGTGGTTGGCGTGGTGGCCGTGGGGGCAGCAGTCGTTGCGCCCTGCAGCGCCACGGTTACGGAAGAAGGCGGGGTGATGCCCAGATCGCGCAAATGGCCGCGGTTCACCTGCATAATGGCAACGTCGACCACCACCTCAGGTTTGGCCTTGTCGATATCGTCAATTAACTTCTCTGCCAGGGCAATCTGGTCCGGAGTCCCGCGCACAATAACAGCGTTCTGCGAGGCGAGCTGCTGCACGCGGTCAATCTGCAAAACCGCGCGCATGGTGTTCACGATATCCTGCAGGTCGGTGGTCTGCGAAACATTGGAGAGATAAAACGTCTTGATGACGTTTTGCTCGAGCTCCTTGCGTTTGGTGGGATTGTCTGACGCAATAAAAATAGTGTTGCCCGTCACCGGCCGCCAGAACGTTTTGGACTCGAAGGCCACAATCTCCAAGGCATCCTGCAGCGAAACTCCGTTCAATTCAATACGGATGCGGCGTGAAGTATAGTCCGGATCAAACAAGACGTTGATTCCCGCCAGCTTGCCAATGGTCTCGTAGATCATCCGGCTGTCTTCGGTCAGCTTCAGGGTAATGGGGACATCTGAGATAGGCTGCAGTTCCACCGGCCCCTGCGCCTGCTGTAAGAGGGAGGAAATGGCTCCCTGGGATTGCTGCTCATTGTCGGGTGAGGTTGGTTGCTGCTTGGCCTGGTCGATCATCTGGCGGGTGCGGCGAATCTCCTGCTGGGCAATATCCATCGAAGGATCGATAGCGGCCGCAGCCTCAAACTGCGCCAGTGCCTCGTCGAGCCTGCCTCCTTCACGCAGAAGCTGGCCACGGTGCACTTTCACCGCCGCGGAATAAAAGCGGGCACGTTCGAAGGCCGCGCGGTAGCGAATCTCCTTGGGGTTCTTGTCGTAAGCCTGTTTGAAGAAGTCATAAGCAGTTTCGTATCTTTGGGCTGCCTCCGC
>WNEY01004365.1_pt1 | contig 10764 bp, 10 predicted proteins | sample 5400531 | NCBI WGS metagenome assembly WNEY01 (sample SAMN13153338, study PRJNA577476) | soil metagenome | isolation source: 200 cm saprolite under Douglas fir tree site 1 | place: USA:California | collected 2015-04-18
CCGACGACCTGGAGCGGAGCGTTGACTTCTACACCAATGTGCTGGGCTTCACACACAAACTGAGACAGCACATCGAGCGCTCCACCTTAGGGGTGCCCCTAGATGTGGTCCTCCTCGACCTGGGCGGTACTGCCGTGGAGCTCATCTCGTACATAGGCGCTACGGTGGCACCGTCTCCCACGGGTGAACAACTGGGTTACAGAATGATGGCCCTGGAAGTGGAGGATATGGACACGGCATTGGATTACCTCAGGGCGAAGGGCATAGGGCCGTCCTGGGGGCCGAGGGTCACCGAGGGTCAATATTCCAGAGCGGAGATACGGGACCCCGACGGCCATCGCATCGAGCTCAGGCAATGGTTCTAGCCCGTGGGGGAGCGACGCTACCAGTCACCGCAGGAGGAGACGCGATGGGTCGAGAGTATTTCAAGGGAGAAAGGGAGGAGCAGCGGTCCTATTCCCGGGTGGTAAAGGTCAAGGGGGGCACCACAGTCTACCTGGCGGGGATTGGAGCCCCGACCGACGCCGAGGGCAACTCCCTGGCTGGCAACTTCACGGTCCAGGCCCACCGGGTCTTCGAGCGACTGCGGGAGACCATGGAGCTGGTTGGCGGCACGCTGGACGACATTGTGACCATGACGGTGTTCATCACCGACCCGCGCTATGGCGACGAGTTCGTCGCGATCCGCAAGCAGTATTTCACGCGAGGCTTCCCCGGCAGCGCCCTCATCACCGTCCACTCGCTGGCGCGGCCCGAGATGTTGGTGGAGGTGCAGGCGATCGCCGTCCTGGACGAGTGAGACCATTGGCCCGAAGAGGAAGCGAGCCGTGTGGCTGCGGTGGGACCCACCCCGTACGAGGCCATGACCAATGTGCTTGAGCGATGCCGCTACGTCCTGAAGTAAGCAGCCGCGGAGTGATCGTGTGATGGCTTCAGCAGGAGCGTCTGATCGCACGGTGCTCGCAGACGCAGTGAGCCGCCAAGCGCGCTGTGCCACAGGCCCTGTCCGACCGTGCCGATGCAGATGGTATAGTCCTTTGCCATGACGCTCTCCTCCTTCCTTGCGTGTATACCCGACTACCTCAGGGTGCCATGATTGTACTCTAAAGAGGCAACGGGAACAAAGATTGTCCACCCCTCGTCTCGACGTATAGGAGCCGTACCGAATAATCCGGTGGCAGGAGGGCTCTTATGGCAGAGATCGACTATACCCAACTCCAACAGCAATACGGCGGGCGTTATAGGCTTCCCCGGTGGGAGTACCCGACCAACCGCCGGAGGGAGGATCATCTCGCCCGGCAACGGCCACCTTATCCTGGCGTCTGGCGCCTATGACGTGAGTGACCCGCCGATGCCTGCAATCCTGGCGTACGAAGAGGAGATCCGCCCAGAGGTGGAGAAGCGCCTGGGGCCCCGACTGGGCGTGGTCAACCCCACCGTCGGCACGGTCTTCCCCAACTTCTCCTTTCTCCGCGCGACCTCCCGTACCTTTCGCGTCTGGCAGCCACGCGGGCCAGACAAGATCGAGGTCTGGTCGTGCATTTACGTGGACAAGGCGGCGCCGCCTGCGGTCAAAAACGCCATTCGCCTGGCGGGGGTACAGGGCTTCAGCCCCTCGGGCACCTTCGAGCAGGACGACATGGACAACTGGCAGGAGTGCACCCAGACCTGCCGGGGGGTGATGTCGCGGCGCATGGCCTTGAACACGCAGATGGGGCTGGGACATGAGCGCTTCGACGCGGACCTCGGAGGCTGGGCGAGCGACTTTCGCATGAGCGAGAGCAACCATCGGCAGTTCTACCGACGCTGGGCGCAGCTCATGGCGGCCAACAGCTGGGCAGAGGTGTAACGCACTGTGGCATGAGGCTACTTGCTGCGCTTCTGGATGACCTCCTCGTCAAAGCCCTGGAGATATTCAGGGTAGGGCCATCAGGGGTGCCCTGGGGCGACGGCCCCGGGAAGGGCAGATGGGAAAGGCGGGGGGGCACAGAATAACCAATGAGAACCCTACAGGAGGTAAGCCTGATGCCCGAGAAAACACTGGCCGCGATAAAAGTGGGAGCCTCGACACTGGACATGCGGGAACTGGACCTCCCTGAAATAGGCGACGACGCCGCCCTTTTGAAGGTGGAAGTCGCCGGCGTCTGCGGGACCGACGTGAGCCAGTACCGGCTGCCGTTGCGGGGCAGTCCCATCATCATGGGACACGAGAACGTGGGCTACCTGGCGAAAGTGGGGAAGGAGTTCGCGAAGCGCAAGGGCATCAAGGAAGGGGACTTCGTGTTCCCCGAGCACTACGTGCCGTGCGGCAACTGCGAGTGGGACCACATGGGTGAGTACCGGCACTGCGCCGCCACCGAGTGGTTCTACGATCCCCAGGCCATCCGCCTGGGATACACCTCCATGGACGTTGCTCCGGGCCTCTGGGGCGGGTTCAGCCACTACCTCTATCTGCCGCCCAACGCCATCATCCACAAGGTCCCGGCGGGGCTCACGGCTATCGAAGCGGGGGTGGTGACGCCGATGTCCAACGGGATTCAGTGGGCCCTGATTGACGGCGGCGTTGGGCCCGGCCTTACGGTCCTCATCCAAGGCCCCGGCCAGCAGGGTCTCTGCCAGGTGATGAACTGCAAACACGCGGGCGCCGACCAGATCATCATCACGGGCACCTCCAAAGACGCCAGGCGGTTAGAGGTGGCGAAGGTCTTCGGCGCCGACGAGGTCATCGACGTCCAGAAGGAGGACGCCCTCGCCCGGATCATGGAAGTCACAGATGGGCGAGGCGTCGACGTCGTACTGGACTGCACGTCTGGCGCGGGGACGGCCCCGATCCTGCTTGGGGTAGAGGCGGCCAAGCGTCGCGGCGCGACGATGGTCATCCAGGCGGAAGGTGGCGAGGCAGCATTCCCCTCCTTCCCCATCGGCAGGGTCACGAGAAAGGGGATGACGCTGAAGAGCGCCCGTGGCCATTCGTATCGCGCCGTGGAACTCGCGCTGCGCCAGCTTGCCTCGCACCGCTTCCCGCTGGAGCTGATGACGACCCACACGTTTGGGCTCAAGGAACTGGACTACGCCATCAAGTCGGTCGGAGGCGAGGGAGCGCCGGGTGCTATCCACGTGTCGGTGCTCCCCTGGCAATAAGTGCTATGTGAATCGCCGCTAGAGGAGACGCGGTATGCTGTCAGTGCAGGACAATGAAACGCTCACGCGGGTGGGGCCAGGCACGGCGATGGGGGAACTCATGAGGCGCTACTGGCAGCCGGTACTCCTGTCCTGGGAGCTGCCGGAGCCAGACTGCCCGCCCGTCCGGGTGCGGGTCCTGGGCGAGGACCTGGTAGCCTTCCGCGATACCAGCCACCGCGTCGGACTGCTGCAAGAGTGGTGCGCCCACCGGCGCACCTCGCTCTGGCTGGGGCGCAGTGAGGAGAACGGCCTACGGTGCGTGTTCCACGGCTGGAAGTACGACGTCACCGGGCAATGCGTGGAGATGCCGAACGTGCTGCCAGAGTACGATTTCAAACATGAGGTGAAAATCACGGCCTACCCAACGCAAGAGATGGGAGGCGTGATCTGGGCGTACCTGGGGCCGAAGGAGCAGCAACCGCCGATACCAGCCTTCGAATGGACGCGTCAGCCGGCGACGCACCGGCACGTCTCAAAGGGGCTGCAAGAGACCAACTGGCTCCAGGCGCTGGAGGGAGGGATTGACTCGATCCACACCTCGTTCCTCCACCGCAGGTTTGCCGGGAACCGGGCAGGATTGGGCGGCCTCCGAGCCGCGGCGACGGCCGCCGAACTCGAGGTGCAGAACACGCCGTACGGCTACACGTACGCGTCGATTCGGCCTTTGGGCGAGGCAAAGGGCAACTACGTACGGACGTACCATTGGGTCATGCCCCACCACCAGATCCGCGCCATCCAGGAATACACCGAGGACGGGACACAACCGAAGTTCAAGATCGCCGGACACGTGTGGGTGCCAGTGGACGATGAGCACTGCATGGTGTGGAACTGGTACTACAGCCTCGACGCTCCCCTCGAGGACGCGGAGCGCGATGAGTCGTTCTGGGGCAATGGGCCGCAGTTTATCGACGAGAAGAACGGCTTTCGGGCTTACCTCAACAGGAGCAACAACTGGGGCATCGACCGCGACGTCCAGAAGCGTGAGACGTTCAGCGGCATCGAAGGGGTCAACCAGCAAGATAGAGCGGTCCAGGAGGCGATGGGACCCATCGTGGACCGGAGTAAGGAGAACCTCTGTCACACGGACGTGGCTGTGATCGTAGCTCGACAAAGGCTGCTCGAGGCGGTGAAGACGGTGGATGAGGGAGGGAATGCGCCGGGCGCCGACGAGTCGTACTACCATCTGCGGGCCATCGAGCGGATCCTGCCCGCGGATGCGCGCTGGCTGGAGGTGCTCAAACCGGAGATGTACCCGGCGGGGGCGCCGATCTAGATCACCCTCTCCCTAGCTCTCTCCCGTCAAGGGAGAGGGGACAGTTAGAACTTGGCGGCTAGGGCGGCCTGGGTTTTTACGGCCTGGACATGCTGCGCAGGATGGGAGGGTAGGGCCATCAGGGGGGCCCTGGGGCGACGGCCTCGGGAAGGGCGGCTGGGAAATGCGGGGAGGAAGGGGAAGACTGTGGCAGAAGCGGACCGGGGCCGTATGCCAGACTTACCGCCCCCTAAGCTTCGGGTCAAGGGCATCCCGCAGGGCGTCACCCAGCAGGTTAAAGGCCAGCACAGTGAGAGAAATAGCCAGACCAGGAAACACCACCAGCCACCAGATGGGCTTGTAGGTATTGGCGAGAACCCCGCCCAGCATGTTGCCCCAACTCGGCGTCGGCGGGGTCACACCAACCCCGAGAAAGCCCAGCGACGCCTCGATGACAATGGCAGCGCCCAGGTGCGCTGTGGCCAGCACGAGAAAGGTGGCAGCACACTGGGGCGCGATATGCCATGCCATGATCCGCAGGTCGGACGCTCCGATCGCTCTGGCTGCGTCAATGTAAGGGAGTTCCTTCACGGACAGGACAACGGAGCGGATCACCCTGACTCCGTAGGGCAGGCGGGTGACCGCTATAGCGATAATGACTGTCCAGATGCCTCCACCCATACCTACCAGGAGGACCATGGCCAGCACGAGGGCCGGGAAGGACAGGATCATCTCCACCAGGCGCTGGCTGATCATGTCGAATCTGCCCCCCAGGTACGCGGAAAGAATCCCCCAGACGGCGCCTGCGGCTGTCCCCAGCAGCACAGACAGCACCGCTACCTGCAAGGAGACCCGCCCGCCGTGGATAACCCGGCTGAGCACGTCCCGACCTTCATAGTCTGTGCCCAGGTAAAACAGGGAGGACGGCGCTTTGGCCAGCGCAGTGAAACTGACAAACAGCGGATCCTGGGGCGCCACCAGGGGGGCGGCCCAGGCCAGGAACCCAATGAGCAGCAGCATGACGCTGGCGCCAGCCCCTACCGGGTACCGCCTGGCAAAGGTCGCTAGCGCCCGGATGACTGTTCTGGACCCATGCAGGCCGGCGTAGGCCAACCCCGAACGCTGGGTTGAGACGCCGATGCGCTGTGCCACACTGGCCCTCCGTGTGTAGTGGGCTCACGCAAAAACAAGGGCTTCCCCCTCGCCAAACTGGGTACTGCGTACCGCAATTGGCCTCGCCAGGTGCTGCGCACGGCAACTATTCCCGCCATACTGGCGGGGGTATTTAGCCCTACGCAGTAGCCGTGCGCAGCACCGGGGCGCAGCACTAGGCGCCACCCGGCGAGGGCAGCGGCAAACCTGCTCCATTCAGTTGTATTTTATCCTGGGATCGAGCCATGCATACGCCACGTCTATCAACAGGTTGACCAGCACAAAGATGACGCCATAGAGGAGCACCAGGTTCTGCACCACCACAAAGTCCCGCTCGGTAAAAGCCTGCACCAGTGCCGTCCCCAGCCCGGGCACGGCGAATGCCAGTTCCACCGCCACCGACCCTCCCAGCAAGAGCCCGAAGAGGACGCCAGACAGGGTGATGACTGGGAGCAGCGCGTTGTGCAGCGCATGACGCAACACCACCAGGCGCTCGGATAGTCCCTTGGCCCGGGCGGTGCGAATGTAGTCGTCCCGGATGACCTCCAGGAGGGTGGTACGCGCCATGCGGGCGATGTAGGCCGCTGTAGACAGGCCCAGCACGATCCCAGGCCCCAGCACAATTTGCAAATTGCCCTGCGGGTCGTCCCAGAGGTAGATAATCCCCAGAGGGGGGCGGTAGTTAAAGGCCGTCAGGGCCAGCACCACCACCAGGACCGCCACCAAGAAGCTGGGCACGGCCAGGAAGATGATGGTAAAGAAGCGGGCCACGTAATCCAGCACGCTGTTCTGGCGCATGGCCCCCACAATGCCCACCGGCAGACCGATCAACCAGGAAACGAGCACCGCGATGACCGCGATCTGCGCCGTCAGAGGGCCGCGCCGAAGGATCATCTCGGATACCGAGTCGCCGCGCCAGAAGGACTCCCCCATCTTGCCGGTGGCGATGTCCTTCAACCACTGCCCGTACTGCCAGTACAGAGGCTTATCGAAGCCCATCTGGGCCTTGATTTTCCCGATGTCCGCCTCGGTGAGATTGGCCTTTCCGCCCTCGCCGTAGAGCACCGACAGGGGGTCCCCGGGCAGCACGCGCAGGGCCAGGAAAATGATGAGCGTTATGCCCAGGAGAGCGGGGACCGAGTACAGCAGCCGGCGGGCAATGTACGTATGCATGGCGCCTATTTATCCAGCCAGACGGTATCAAACCGGTTGTCGTTAAAGAGGTCTTGGCGGTGTGCCCGTCCGTGCCCTTTGACGTGGTTCGACCAGGCATCAATGATCGTGAAGTGCATGAGGGCCAGCATCGGGGACCACTCCTCCAGTATCTGCGCGCCCCGCTGCACCAGCGCCTTGGCCTTCACCGGGTCAGACTCCGCCGCAAGCTGCTGCAGGAGCGCGTCGAATGCGGGGTGCGAAGCGCCCCGGTTCCAGTTCCCGCCGCTGCCGGTCATGAACCACTTTTTCCAATAGTCTGCGGCCACAGGGAGCGTAGCGGGATTGCCGTTGATACCGATAGTGTAGTTACCTTTGGCCTGGTCCTCCAGCCACACCGAGGTGTGCACGACCCGGATGGCGCTCTCAATGTTCAGGCGCTGTTTCATAAAGGCCTGGATCATGGGCGCCATCGGCGCCACCAAGAAGTTGAGGTCGCGCACCATCATGTCTACCTTGGGAAAGCCTCTGCCATCGGGGTAACCGGCGTCGGCCAGCAGTTGTTTGGCCGTCGCGATATCTGCAGCAGAGGTCGGGCAGCTATAGCCCGGCTTCTGGCCCAACGTGGCCTCCCGGTAAGCAGGGCCGTAGGGGTCATTGGGTATCACCCAGGTCCCGACCTCTATTTCTCTGATGGCAGCAACGGCCTCCTTGATGGCGCAGCGGTCCATGATCATGCTGATGGCTCGACGTACCCTGGCATCGCCAAAAGGCGCTCTCTCGTGGTTAATATAGCCCGACCCTAAGGAGGGCGTAGGGTACACGACCACCGTATGGGTGGTGGCGTATTTGGCCTTGATGTTATCCCGCAGGTCTCCGCCAGCGCCGTACACGTAGTCGACGCGGCCGGTCAGTAATGCCGCACCAGTGGCCGGGCCGTATGGCAGTTGATTGAACTGGATCCCGTCCAGGTAGGGCAGGGCAGGATTCCAGTAGTCCGGGTTGCGCTTGAGCTTCCAGAACTCGCCCGCCTGGTGGGAGTCGAGTATGAAGGGGCCAGTGCCCGGGTGGGCCCGCGTGCCAGGCTTGACTTTCTTCAGGTCGAAGTGGTTATCTTCCAGGGTCTTTTTGCGCTCGATGACATTCCATCCCGAGGCAATCGCGGCTAGGAGGGTGCCGCGCGGAGCCTTGAGGATAAACTGGACGGTCTTGGGGTCCACCGCCTTCACCTCAGTCACGCCCTCGAAAGTGCCTCTCCTGGGGCTAATCATGCCAGTGGGTGGGAAGATGATGCGGTCAAAAGTGGCCTTCACATCCTCCGCAGTCAGTGTGGCGCCGTCGTGGAACTTCACCCCGTCCCGCAGGTGGAAGGTGTACGTCAGCCCGTCATCGGAGACCTCCCACTTGTAGGCCAGGTCAGGCAAAATCTCTTTGCCCCCGTCAAAAGGGCTGTACCGCACCAGAGTATCGAAGAAGGGCGACTGGGGCATAGCGCAGGCCGCCGTGTCACACTGGTGCATATCAAAGTGCGGCGAGTCGGAGAGGCCCGCCCACTGCAAAATCCCTCCCCGCTTGGGGTTGGGCTCAGGGGCCCGCAGCAGCGTAGCCGCAGCGGCCGACGCCGTGGGCTGAGTCGCCGTAGCCGCGGTGGTGGCAGCGGGGAGCGGCTGGGCCGTGGCGGAACTCGCACCGGCGACGACGCAGAACAGGGTTGCCATGGCCAGGGCAAATATGGCCATAGCGCGTTCCCCCATTTTAAGGTGCAACATCGTGAAACCTCCCAGCCTTAGACTGTGGTTTCAGTACCCGGTGCCGACTGCCGAGGGAGTCCAGCTCATTGTTGTATCACATACAGCAATACAGCGGCATTATCTTCCTGTTTTCCGTCATGTCTCTGCCGGACTCTCTAATGTATAAGATGAGCGATTGTTATAACACCATGACAGTTATGCGTCAGCGGTGAGATTGGCGATAGGTATATACGATTAAATATGCTAATGTCAAGGGGCTGGACGCTGCGAAAATACTCTCGTGATCCCGGCGCTGCGCACGTCCCCCCCAGCCTTCCACAACCGCCCTTCCCGAGGTCTTGCGGCCCTACCCTCTCCAAGCCTGAGCTGCCTGGCTCCAGGGCGCGCGGGAGGAGCGGCGGTGGATAGTACGGTTTACATGGCCTATCCTTACGAGCAACGTCTCAGGTGCAGGAAAGAACGTCAACTGCCCAGAGGGGTACAGACACCCCTACAGTACCGGCCATGGACCAGGGGCTCCCTGCTTGGTCTTAGGCCAGTCTATCAGGAAATCCTAGCTTAGAGAAACGGGAGCGTCATCCGCTTTGCGCAAGCCTTCCAGTATCCCAGCCCTGGCTGTTTTGCACATCAGAGACTTCCGTATCCTCTGGACTGCCAGGTCGATCCACGAGGTCTCTCGGCGGATGGAGCTGCTGGTGCTGGGCTATCTCATCCTGCAACTGACCGACTCCCCTTTCCAGGTGGGGCTGATAGCAGTCTTCCTCAACGCTCCCAGGCCCGTTCTGGCCCTCTTTGCTGGCGTCATTGCTGACCGGCTAGACCGGCGCCGCGTGATGATTGGTGTCCACGCTGCCTTGTCACTATGACGCCCAGGTGCTCTGGGACCCGCTGTGCAGCTTTTCCTGTTACCATGGCGCCACCACAGTGATCATCGGCAACTGCTCCCTGGCCCTGGCGCCGGTGCGACCTGGAACCGCAGACCGGGTCTGCGAATTCCTCTCCTATGTCGAAGCTATTCCGATGGACGTGCTGAGAACATTGGATTTTTCTTGGGAGACCATCCCCCAGTACATGGAGACCCTGGAGCCGCGTCTAGGGATCAACGTGGGGACGCTGATTGGCCACTCGGCTGTCCGGCACTACGTGATGGGGGGGAGAGCCAGGGTCGGGAAGCCACGGCGTCAGAAATCGAGGCGATGCGAGACATCGTGCGCGACGGCATGCACGCCGGCGCCCTGGGTTTGTCCGTCTCGAAGAACAAGGGGCATACCGATCCGCAAGGCGTGTTGGTCCCCGCCATCTGGGCCTCGGAGGAGGAGATTTTTGCGTTGGGAGATGTCCTCAGAGAGTTCGGCACCGGGATCATCCAGGGCGGCGGCGGGCGCGCCGCAGAAATCGACAATCGCCTCATGAGCCGGCTCTCCCAGGCCACGGGCCGACAGGTCGTGTACAACAACCTGGGCCATAATGTCCGTCAGCCCAATGAGTGGAAGGAGCTCATCGCCATTATCGAGGAGACGGCCGCGGCGGGCATTCGGGCGTATCCGCTGTGCAGCCCGAACTTTGGTGGCTCCTCCTTTAGCATGAAGAACGCCCAGGTGTTCAGGACGCCCTCTTGGGACCCCATCCTGCGGCTCTCGGATGCCGAGAAGATACGGGCCTACAGCGCCCTGAAGTCCGGAAAAAGCTGCACGACGAGGCCGTGGAGTGGACATCGGAGATGTCAGGCAGCAACCTGGCGCGCCACTGGTACGATCACATGTGGGTAGCAGAACCCGTATTGGCAAAGCATCAGTGGATGAAGGGCAAGACCATTCGTGAGGTCGCCAGGGAGCAGGAGAAAGGCCTGATTGACGCCTTCCTGGATGTGGTGGTGGAGGAGCAGTTGGAGACCGTCATTCGACATGCTACGGGCAACGTGGACAAAGAGATCATGACCCAGATACTCAACTACCCCAAGGCCATTGTGGGCCTTTCCGACGGCGGGGCGCACGTGCAGTTCCACGGCGGGTACGGCTACAGTACGAATCTCTTGGGGTACTGGGTGAGAGAACAACAGGTCATGTCTTTGGAAAAGGCCGTGCGCCGACTGACCTTTGACTCCGCTTCGACCTTTGGCATCTATGATCGGGGCCTGCTCCATCCAGGCATGGCCGCGGATATCACCATTTTTGATCCGGATACGGTGCGGGTGCTGCCTGAGGATGTCGTACACGATTTCCCTGCAGGGGGTTGGCGTGTCAGGGAACTCGCCGAGGGCATCAAGTGCACGAT
>WNEY01006542.1_pt1 | contig 10762 bp, 9 predicted proteins | sample 5400531 | NCBI WGS metagenome assembly WNEY01 (sample SAMN13153338, study PRJNA577476) | soil metagenome | isolation source: 200 cm saprolite under Douglas fir tree site 1 | place: USA:California | collected 2015-04-18
CGCGAAGGCGCCCTCGATGACCTGCGCAAGCGCACGATCGCCGAGCTCGGCGAACGCTTCCCGGAGCACGCCGACATACTCGGCAAACTCTTCGACAAGAAGCTGAAGGACCGGGTCCGGCAGCGGATCATCGAGGAAGGCGTCCGCATGGATGGACGCGGCCTCAAGGATGTGCGCCCGATCACGGTCGAAGTAGGGGTCCTGCCCCGCACCCATGGCTCGGGTCTCTTCACGCGAGGACAGACGCAGGCGCTGACCATCGCTACGCTCGGCTCGATGTCCGACCAGCAGAAGCTGGACGGGCTCTCGCTGGACGAGTTCAAGCGCTACATGCACCACTACAACTTCCCGCCGTTCTCCGTAGGCGAGGCGCGACCGCTGCGCGGCCCAGGACGGAGAGAGATCGGTCACGGGGCTCTCGCCGAGCGTGCTCTGCTGGCGGTGATCCCGCCGGTCGAAGAGTGGCCTTACACGATGCGGCTCGTCTCCGAGATCCTCAGCTCCAACGGCTCGACCTCGATGGCATCCGTATGTGGGTCGACGCTGGCCCTGATGGATGCCGGCGTCCCGATCAAGGCGCCCGTCGCGGGTATCGCGATGGGCCTCGTCATGCGCGAAGGCAAGTCCGCGGTGCTCACCGACATTCAGGGCGTCGAAGACAACCTGGGAGACATGGACTTCAAGGTCGCGGGCACCAAGGACGGCATCACCGCCCTGCAGATGGACATCAAGATCAAGGGCCTGACCCACGACATCCTGGCCCAGGCTCTGGAGCAGGCTCGCGAGGCGCGGCTGTTCGTGCTCGACAAGATGCTGGCTGTGCTGCCGCGGCCGCGCAGCGAGATGAGCACGTACGCACCGCGCATCACCACGATTCAAATCAACCCCGACAAGATCCGCGACATCATCGGCCCGGGAGGCAAGATGATCCGAAAGATCACCGAGGAGACCGGCGCGCAGATCGACGTCGAGGACGATGGACGGGTCTTCATAGCCGCGGTCGACCAGGAGGCCGGCCAGAGGGCGATCGACTGGATCAAAGGCCTCACCGACGAGGTCGAGGTGGGCAAGATCTACAAGGGCAAGGTCGTTCGCATCATGCCCTTCGGCGCCTTCGTCGAGGTGCTCCCCAACCAGGATGGGCTGGTGCACATCTCCAAGCTGACCGACCATCGGGTCGAGCGGGTCGAGGAGGTGGCCAACGTTGGTGACGAGATCGTCGTCAAGGCAACCGAGGTCGACAGCCAGGGCCGGCTCAACTTGAGCCGGCAGGCCGCGATCGACGAGCTGACCGCGAAGGGCGAACCGATCGAGGAGAAGATCGACAAGGAGGCCATGGCCACAGCGCTCGCATCGCCACCGCCGCCACCCCGTGAGGGTGGTTTCCGCGGAGGCGACCGTGGGGGTCGCAACGGCGGAGGCCGCGGACGAAGATAGAGGTATGAGCGAGCCGATCAAGGTCGCGGTCGCCGGTCACCGCGGCAAGGTCGGTTCGATCCTCGCCGTTGCTCTCGCCGCGGAACCCGACATCGAATATGTCGGCGGCATCGCGCGCGGTGATGACCTGGCGGCGTTTCTGCACGCGAAGCGACCCCGCGCCTTCGTGGATTTCACGCGACCGGCGGAAGCAATGCACAACGTGCTCGCTGCCGTGGCCATCGGTGCTTCGCCGGTTGTGGGCACGACCGGCCTTTCGGCAGCCGACATCGACAAGCTCGAGACCGCGTGCAAAGCGAAAGGCCTGGGCGGGATCGTCGCCCCCAACTTCGCTATCGGCGCGGTGCTGATGATGCACCTGGCGGAAATCGCCGCGCCGCATTTCGACGCGGCCGAGGTCATCGAGATGCACCACGCGACCAAGCTCGACGCTCCGTCCGGCACGGCACACAGCATCCGCTTGCCCGGTTTCGTCGCGGACCAGGAGGTCATCTTCGGATTGCCGGGCCAGACGCTCACCATCGCGCACCGCACGACGAGCCGCGAGGCGTACGTGCCCGGTGTGTTGCTGGCGATTCGCAAGGTCGTCAGCGAACCACGGTTCTATCGCGGCCTGGACCAGCTACTCGGATTGTCCTGATCGAAGTAAACTGGAGTTCGTGCCCACCTCCAAACGATTAAACGTTGCCGTCGTCGGCGCGACGGGGCTCGTGGGTCAGCAGATGCTGAAGATCCTCGTCCAGCGCAAATTTCCGGTCGCCAACGTAGCCGTATTCGCGTCGGAGAGATCGGTCGGCGCGACTGTCCCATTCAACGGCGAGCACTTGACAATTCGGCGTCTCGATGAATCGGCATTTCTAGGCATCGACGTGGCGATGTTCGCGGCCGGCGCCGACATCTCTCTGCAGTACGCGCCTGCCGCTGCCGAGGCAGGCGCCCTCGTCATCGACAAGAGCTCGGCCTGGCGCATGAAGGCGAATGTGCCACTGGTGGTCCCCGAGGTCAACGCGGAGGACATCCGCGAGAACGAGGGCATCATCGCAAGTCCGAACTGCACGACGATCCCCTTGACGATGGTGCTCGAGCCGTTGCGCAAGCGTTTCGGCGTTCGGCGCGTGATTGTCTCCAGCTACCAGGCCGCATCGGGCGCAGGTCGCGCGCTGATGGATGAGCTCGAGGACCAGACGGAAGCGATCGCGGCCCACAAGACGCCGACCGTCGCCGCCACCTCACATCAGCTCGCCTACAACGTCATCCCGGGCGGTTGGAAGCCGGACATCGACGGCTACAACGAGGAGGAGATGAAGCTCGTCCATGAGACGCGCAAGATCCTCCACGATCCTGAGCTGCCCATCGCCGCGACCTGCGTTCGTGTCCCGGTGCCGATAGGACATAGCGAGTCGGTTCTGATCGAGACCGACAAGAAGATCGGTCCCGGCGAAGCACGAGTGGTGCTCGGCGAAGCGCCGGGTGTGCTGGTCGAAGACGATCCACACGCGAAGATCTATCCGACGCCGCAGCATGTCGCGGGCAAGGACGAGGTGTATGTTGGCCGCATCCGCGACGACCTTTCTTCGAGCCATGGCCTGATGCTCTGGCTGGTTTCCGACAATCTGCGCAAGGGCGCCGCGTTAAACGCTGTTCAGATCGTCGAGCACGCGCTCGCAATGGGGATGATCTAAATGTCAGCTGAAATCGGGCGTCTTCTCACCGCGATGATCACGCCGTTCAAAGCCGACGGCTCGGTGGACTATGAGGCGACCGAGAAGCTGGCCGCAATGCTCACGGCCGACGGATCAGACGGCGTCGTTGTGTCCGGCACGACAGGCGAGTCGCCGACGCTGAGCGATGACGAGAAGATCGAGCTGATCACGGTCATCAAGAAAGCGATCCCCCGCCATTCGGTCGTCGCCGGCACGGGGAGCAGCGACACCCATCACTCGGTCGAGCTCTCCAAGCGCGCGATGAAGGCGGGCGCCGACGCGCTGCTGGCCGTCGTGCCCTACTACAGCAAGCCTCCGCAGGAAGGCATGTACCAGCACTTCAAGGCGATCTCCGACGTCGGCCCCACGATCATGTACAACATCGTCGGCCGGACCGCGGTGAACATGACCGCGGCGACCACGATTCGATGCGCGCAGCTGCCAGGCATCATCGGGGTCAAGGAGGCCAGTGGCGACCTGGACCAGATCGGCCTCGTCTGCGCCGGCAAGCCCGCGCAGTTCAAGGTCTGGAGTGGCGATGACAGTTGGACGCTACCCGTGCTCGCGGTCGGTGGCCACGGCGTCATCTGCGTCGTCTCGCACATCGCGGGCAGATCCATGAAGAAGTTGATCGAGGCCTACGCCAGGGCCGACACGCAGACCGCCCGGGAAATCCATCATGGGCTGCTCCCCGTGATCAAGGCGCTCATGACCACGGCCGCCAACCCGGTCCCTGTCAAGTCCGCACTGAATGCGATGGGATTTGCTGCAGGTCCATTCCGTCTGCCGCTGGTGCCGCTCACGGATGACCAGCTGAAATCCGTGATGCAGACCATCGGCGACGCGGGTGACCTGATCACATACAACACTGGAGTGAAAGTCGCCTAGCGCATCACCGGATCTCGAGGTCCTCCACGCGGAGGTCCGTGCGTGCGTCAAGTGCGGCCTCCACGCGACGCGGACGCAAGCCGTGCCCGGAGTGGGACCTTGTCCGGCCGACATCATGATCGTCGGCGAGGCGCCTGGCTTCAATGAGGACCGGCAGGGCGAACCATTCGTTGGCGCGGCGGGCCACCTCCTGGACACGCTGCTTGCGCGAATTGGCCTCGGCCGCCCAGATGTCTACATCACCAACGTGCTCAAGTGCAGGCCACCGCAAAACCGCGACCCGATGCCAAACGAGGTCGAATCCTGCTCGCCGTACCTCGCGCGCCAGATGGCGCTGATCAAACCGAAGGTCGTGCTCATCCTCGGCAGGCATGCGCTCGAGCGCCTCTTGCCTGGACAGGGTTCGATCTCGCGCGTCCACGGGAGCCTCGTCCGGCGCGGGGACGTCGCATACGTTCCTCTGTACCACCCGGCCGCGGCGCTCCACAACGGTGCGCTCGTCGCCGACCTCGAGCAAGACTTCGACCGGGTGAAGGCGTACCTGGACAAGCTCCTGGCGCCGCCACCACCGCCTCAACCGATTCCAGCGCCCAAACAGGAAGCGGAACAGCTGAACCTCCTGTGAAATCCCCACGAACTCAGAGCCTCCGGCGTGAGTTCGCGGGGGCCCCTATTGGCGGATCGGGGCTTCGATACCTGCCGCTCGGCGGCCTTGGCGAGGTCGGGATCAACATGTGGGCGCTCGAGTGGCAGGACCAGGTCCTCGTCATCGACGCCGGGCTCATGTTCCCGCAAGAGGACATGCTGGGGATCGACCTCGTCCTGCCCGACATCTCGTACCTGCTCGAGCCACGCCGCAAAGTGCTCGCAATCTTTCTCAGCCACGGGCACGAAGACCACATCGGCGGGCTCCCGTTCGCACTCAAGAAGATCAACGTTCCGGTCTACGGGACGCGGCTCACGCTTGGGTTGGTCAAGCCAAAGCTGAAGGAGCACAGGATCCTGCGCGAGGCGGACCTGCGCGAGGTTCGCGTGGGCGACACGGTCCAGCTCGGCCCATTTCGCGTCGAGACGATCGCGGTTTGCCACTCGATCCCTGACGCGGTCGCGCTCGCGATCCAGACCCCCGTCGGGCGCGTCATCTACACCAGCGACTTCAAGCTCGACCCCGATCCGCCCGACGGTTATCCGACCGACATGGAACGATTCCGGCGCCTCGGCGATGAGGGTGTGCAGCTGCTGCTCAGCGACTCCACCAATGCAGAACGTTCGGGCCGATCAGGCTCGGAGCGGGACCTGCATGCCCCATTCGAGCGCATCTTCGGCGAAGCACCGGGACGCATCGTGGTCGCGAACTTCGCATCCAACATCCACCGCATCCAGCATCTCGTGAGGATGGCGGTGCAGTTCGATCGCAAGGTCGCCGTGGTCGGCCGCAGCCTGCAGACCAACTTCAAGACCGCGCGCGAACTGGGCTTCCTGAAAGTGCCGGAGGGCCTGACGGTCTCGCTCGAGAACGTCGACAAGGTCCCGCCCTCGAAGCTGCTGCTGCTCACGGCCGGAAGCCAGGGCGAGCCGATGTCTGCGTTGGCGCGGTTCGCCGCCCAGCGTCACCCGGTGGTCAACGTGCTCAAGGGAGACTGGGTGGTCATCTCGGCGCGGCCGATTCCCGGCAACGAGCGGAGCGTGCATCAGACCGTCAACAATCTTTATCGCCACGGGGCGCACGTCTTCTACTCCGAGGTCGGCCATGTCCACGTGACCGGGCACGCCCAGAAAGACGAGCTCCGCGAGATGATCGAGGCCGTTCGCCCACGCTACTTCATTCCAGTCCACGGCGAATATCGGCAGCTGTACCAGCACGCCGACCTTGCACGCGAGGCGGGCATCGACGCCGACCGGATCCTGGTCGTCGAAGACGGCGACACGGTCGAGCTCGGCGCGGATTCGATCCGCCGTGGCGACAAGATCGCCACCGGGCTGGTCTTCGTCGACGGGCTCGGGGTCGGGGACGTCGAGAAAGCGGTGCTGCGCGACCGCCGGCACCTGGCCGAGGATGGGATTCTGGTCGTGACTTTGGTCCTCGATCGCGACACCGGCACCGTGCGCGCCGGGCCCGATCTCGTTTCGCGCGGTGTCATCGAGCCCGAGCTTTCTTCCAAACTCATGACTGACGCGCGGAGAGCTGTGATGGACAGCATCAGAAAATTTGCGGACACCCACGCCGATGTCAACACGCTCAACGAGGCCATCCACGACGCTGTGCTGAAAACGGTCTGGAAGCAGACGCGGCGCCGGCCGATGGTGATTCCCGTCGTGACGGAGACATGAAGCTTCCGCCGCTGGCGCTGATCGCGCCGAGCCTATGCCCTCGCTGCGACCAACCGGCCATGGTGCTGGACCATGCCGATGAGATGCGCTGTGGGCATTGCGGCCTGCAGCTGCACCAATGCGGCAACTGTCGGGGCATCGCCGGCCCGTTCGACCGCTACTGCGGTTTCTGCGGGCACGAGCTGTTGCGCGGCCAGGAGCGGCCGATCTGGTGGCGGCTGTGGCTGCTCGCCGCGCTGGTGCCGTTGGCAGCCGCATTGACCGGCGGCATCTGGTGGGCGCAAACGCACCCACTCAAATAGCTACTAGCGTGGCGCCGGCGGCCGGGTTGACCCCGGCCGCAACTTTGTCCTTACCACTCCGAGCGTCGTTTGGAGAGACAGTCCGTAAATCCAAACAGCGGGAAAGAGAGCAGCCGCGCGCGAAGCGCCCGGCGATGAGAGGGAACCGGCAGGTTCCCTCTCATAAATCAGCGATTAAGTCGCTGGCCGCACTCGACGCAATAACTGTGGCGTCCCAGGTTGTGATGCCCGCACGATGAACATACAAGGCGGCGGGGAGGGTCCGCCTGCAGCCACCGCTCGCGTTCTCGGCGATACCAGATACCGTCCTCGGGTCCGAGCATCCATCGCCGGCCTTCGCCATCGAGCACAGCAAGGTCGCGCACCGCGAGCCGGAACGCGCGCGCTTGCAGACCGCCGTTGCGGCGTTCCTCGACAAGGAGCCGATAGTGAGTTTCGGCGTCGGCAAACGGATCGACGGCCACGCGCAGAGTATCGCTGGATGGCCGGTCGCGAGTCAGGGGATCCGATTCGGGCCGGTGTAGAATCCGCTGAGCCCGGCGCGCCGGGCTGACCAGCATGCGTCGCACCAACTCACGAGGCTCACGCTCACACGCGAATGGCGCCCGTCGCGCTTCATCCGCGCGCTCGCGCACATCGCGCTCCAAGCGGAGCAGGCGGCCGCATCTCACGCAGCGTCAGGTGCGCGAGATCTTCGGCGTCCTACTGATCCTGGTCGGCTTGCTCGGGCTCCTGGCGGTCGCAAGCCACGCCGGATCGATCCTTGCAGGACTCCAGCAGTGGCTGGTGGCGAGCTTCGGCCGCGCGTGGTTCGTCCCGGTGACGGGGGCGGTTGCTCTCGGCGCGTACATGCTCTGGCCGCAGGCGCCGAGGCCGCGGCTTCTCGATGTGCTCGCGGGCACAGTGGCTGTGATCGCGCTCGTGGGCCTGTTTGGGCTGGCTGCGCAAGCCGGCGGATCCGCAGGGCGATCGATCGATGACGCGGTTATCGGCCTGGCCGGGAAATGGGGAGCCTGGGCGCTGCTGGTCGCTGCCCTCGTGATCGGCCTCATCGTGACCATCCATTTCAGTCCCGGTTCGCTCATCGCGACAGTCGTGAAAGCGGTGCAAGCCACGTACGCCGAGGGCCGGCGTCTCGACCGATTGGTCGCTGCGCCGGCAGACCAGCAGCTGAAAGGCGCCACGAAAGCGACGCCCGTCGTCAATGAAGATGTCGTTCCGGCCGGCCCGGCCTACCCGCCGGTAGCCCCCGCTGCGCTTCGCAGCTGGGAGGTCGAGACAAAACCGGAGGCTGTGAGCGCATCCGAGACTGAGCCAGACGAGGAGCCGGAGAAAGCGAGGGAGAAGCCTGCACTCCGAGTCGTCGCCGAACCTGAAGACGATGCCCCGGAGATCGATTGGAAGCTGCCATCGATCGCCCTCCTCGACACCGTGACCGCGCGCCGCGAGCGAATGGCCGACGAGATCAAACGCAACGTCAAGGTCATCGAGAACACGCTCGAGACTTTCGGCGTCTCATGCAAGGTCGTCGGGGTCAACCCAGGGCCCGCGGTGACCCAGTACGAGCTTCAGCCCGGCCCCGGCGTGCAGGTCAAGAGGATCACCGCGCTCCTCAACGATCTGTCACTCGCACTGGCCGCCGCGCCACTGCGCATCGAAGCGCCCATCCCGGGCAAGGCGGCGGTGGGTATCGAGGTGCCGAACAAAGCCGCCAGCCTGGTCACGATCCGCGAGGTCGTGGAGACGGCGGCGTTTCGCGAGGGCACGCACAAACTGGCGCTGGCGCTCGGTAACGACGTCTCCGGCCAATCGATCGTCGGCGATTTGACGCGCATGCCTCACCTGCTCATCGCCGGCGCGACGGGCCAGGGCAAGAGCGTGTGCATCAACGCTTTGATCACGAGCCTGCTGTTCCAGGTCACGCCCGACCACATGCGTCTGCTGCTCATCGACCCCAAGCGAGTGGAGCTCACCAACTACAACGGGCTGCCTCACCTCGCCCTGCCGGTGCTCGTCGAGCCGCACCAGGCCGCGGCCGCACTGCGATGGGCCGTGGCCGAAATGGACCGCCGCTACAAGATGTTCTCGGCCGAAGGTGTGCGCAACATCGCCGCCTACAACGACAAAGCCACGCAGAAGCTCGCGCGCCAATTGCCTTATGTAGTCATCGTCATCGACGAGCTCGCCGACCTCATGATGGTCGCGGCAGGCGAGATCGAGGAGCTCATCTGCCGCATCGCGCAGCTCGCGCGCGCGGTGGGCATCCACCTCGTCATCGCCACGCAGCGCCCGTCCACGGACATCATCACGGGCCTCATCAAGGCCAACATCCCGTCGCGCATCGCATTCGCTGTCGGCTCGCAGGTCGACAGCCGGGTCATCCTCGACACCGGCGGCGCGGAGAAGCTGCTCGGCCGCGGAGACATGCTTTATCAGCCGGTCGACGCGGGCAAACCGACCCGCATCCAGGGCGCGTTCGTGAGCGACCCTGAGGTCGAGTCGGTCGTCAACTTCTGGCGCTCGCAGGGCGGACCCCGCTACATGGAAGAGATCCTCGAACAGGGTCAGGGCACCGAGTGGGAGGGAGGCCACACCTCCGAGCGCAAGCTGGATCCGCTGTTCGCGCGTGCTGCACGCGCCGTCGCCGCGGAGGGCGGCGCGTCGGTGTCGCTCGTGCAGCGCAAGTTCAACGTCGGCTACTCGCGCGCGGGCCGGATTGTCGACCAGCTGGCGGAGCACCGGGTGATCGGCGGCTACCAGGGCTCGAAGTCGCGCGAGGTGCTGATGAACCTGCCTGACGTTGACGAGCTGCTGGAAAGGATCGGCCTGGAGTGACATCGGGGTCGCGCCCGGGGATCCTTGACGGATCTTCGGCGCCCATCCGGCCCATCTCCGTTGTTGCCGCCTCCGCTCCTCGCTCACGCATCCACAATGCGCTCGGCTGCGGTGCTCGGGGACACTCCCATGCCTGCGGCATGGGGGCCCCAAAGGTACCGTCTGGCCACCGAATCTCTCGCCAAGGCCCCCGGTCGTGACCCCGGGGGCCTTTCTCGCCGCCAAGCGTGGCGAGCGCGGCCTCACCCTTCAGCAAGCGGCCGCGGCGACGCATATCCGACTGGAGCATTTGAGCGCGCTCGAAGCCGATGAGCCGGAGCTGCTGCCGGCGCCCGTCTACGCGCGCGGCTACCTGCGCACTTACGCGCGCTACCTCGGGCTGGATGCAGAGTCGCTCGTGGTCAGGCTGGATCACGCACCACAGGATCCACGGAAGATGCTTGGCCTCGGGATGCTCGTCCCGCGGCCGCGGCTCGTCCTCACGGGCCCTGCCGCGGCGGTGGCGGGACTCCTCCTCCTGGCGGGTGCGTTCACGGCCTACGCCTGGCGTCAGATCGAGGCCGACCAGCACACGACGATCATCACCGCGCCGGCGACCCCCGTGGTCGTGAGCCCGCCGGTGACGCCGACCCCGTCCCCGCCGCACACTTCTACATAGGTTCAGTTGACTCTTCCGAATCTCCTGACGGTCAGCCGGCTGGTGGCGATCCCGGTGCTCATGGCGCTGCTGCTCGTGCGCTTTCCCGGTCACGATCAAATCGCCGCCGCGCTCTTCCTGATGGTCTCGTTCACCGACACGCTCGACGGCCAGATCGCGCGGCGTCGGGGCCTGGTCAGCGACCTCGGCAAGTTCCTCGATCCGCTGGCGGACAAGCTGCTAGTCCTTTCGGTCTTGATCGTCCTCGTCCAGGAGGGACTGGTCGCTGCTTGGGTCGTGGTGGTGATCTTCTCGCGCGAGCTGCTGATCACGATCCTTCGCTCAGTCGGCGCGAGCCAGGGCCGCGTGATTGCGGCCGCGCCGCTGGGCAAGACCAAGACGGTCACGCAGATGGCGGCGGTGGCGCTCCTGATTCTGCAGCGGCCGTATCCGGGGCTGGTCCCGATCGCTGCCCTGGCGGTTGCTGTCGCGGTCATCTTCACGATCGGCAGCGGCATCGATTACCTGGTTCGGTTCCGGCACCTGATCGGGCTGGGTGGGCGGCCTTCGGGATCGTCGCCGGTCGATCCAATGGCGGACGAGCTCGGAACGACGCTCATTCGCGAGCA
>WNEY01004369.1_pt1 | contig 10757 bp, 5 predicted proteins | sample 5400531 | NCBI WGS metagenome assembly WNEY01 (sample SAMN13153338, study PRJNA577476) | soil metagenome | isolation source: 200 cm saprolite under Douglas fir tree site 1 | place: USA:California | collected 2015-04-18
CGCCGTTCGCCGTGGATCCCAGCCCGGTCATGGACGATTCTTCTGACTCTTTCTCTTTCAGCCGTGGCAACCAATTCATGCCCCAACTCACCTTCGCGGGTGGAAAGTTGATGGCGCTCTATTACGACCAGCGCTTTGATCACACCCTGGGACTTTTCAGCCCGGCGAATACCACCAATCCGTTCACCACCCCAGAAGGTTATCCCAATCCCGACTCGCGGGGACGGCTGGTCCTGGAACAACGTGTTGGCATACCGGACACAAATGTTTTTACGCCTTTCCTTAACGACGCCGGCCTGACCACGATGCGGCACACGCTGGAGGTGCGGGTGGCGCAGTTTTCTCCCTCCGGAACCTGTCCGACGGGTGCCGTTGCTTTCACCACCGCGCGCGTTACCGAATACCGGCTCGGCACACGCGGAGACGGCAGCGCCACCATCCAGCAACTCTCGGATAACCCCCCCGACCTGCCCATGTTCGAGGGTGGCATTGCCCCCTTCCTGGGCGACTACGTGGACATTGCGGGATTAGCGTTCGTTCCGAGCGGCGGCTCGTGGATCTATAACACGGTCTCGCCGGCGCCCGTTCACATTGCGACCTGGACCGACAACCGCGACGTCCAGCCCCCCGCCGACGGCGACTGGACTCATTACACGTCTATCTTCTCCGGCCAGAGCGTTTTCGATCCCACCCAGACCCGCCCCGCATGCAACCCCGGCTTTACGGCCAGCCGGAACCAGAACATCTACAGCAGCCGCATCACGCGGGGCCTGGCGATCTCTTCTCCGCAGACCTCAAAGCCGCTCAGCACGGCGCTTCAACGCGCCTTCGTCGTCTTGGTGCAAAACTCTACCAGCGTCGAAAAGAGCTTCCGGCTGACGATTGGCAACCAGCCGCCGGGTGGGTTCGCTTCCTTCACCGCAGGGCGCAACAATCCGCCTAATCCGCCCACTCCTCCTTCGCCCGTGACGACAACCTTGGACGTTTCCGTCGCGCCGCACGCCGGCGTCGCGCGGCCGGTGTTTGCTGTCTCAAGCAATCCTACCGCCAGCATCGAGGTGGACGTAGCTGAAATTTCCAGCGGGAATGTCGTGCTAGGCGGCCTTTCAAGCTTCCTGGTGCTGAACCAGGACGGAACGGTTCCGAATCTCATCGATCCGGACGGAGCTCCCCAGGGCACCACGATTGCGGGGGTGGAGATTTACACCCCGAACGTCTCGAGCCCGAACGTCTCCAGTCCTAATGTTTCGAGCCCGAATGTTTCGAGCCCCAACGTCTCCAGTCCCAATGTCTCGAGTCCGAACGTTTCGAGTCCTAACGTCTCCAGCCAGTCTTTTGCCTCCACCCTCGTCTCGGGGGTCGCAATCCCGAACGTTTCCAGCCCGAACGTTTCCAGCCCGAACGTTTCGAGCCCCAACGTCTCCAGCCCGAATGTTTCGAGCCCCAACGTTTCATCCGGCTCGCTGACAACTTCCGCACCGGTCTCGGATGGGAACTATACAATCACCAATGGCGGGAACACCTCCGCCTCCTATCACGTACGGCTGGTCAGCACCCAGGCGGTGACGACGCCCCTTCAGCTTCTGATTAACAAGATTTATGCCACGCCGGTAGCTGTCCCAGACCAATGCGGCTCGCTCGGTCTGCAACAGACCAGCATCCTGCTCGCCAACGTGAACAATCCGCCCGTCATATCGCCGGCGAGCTTCGACCCATCGAATACCGGGATTACGGACTCTAGCGTCTCAAACGCGACGTTCACGCTCGCGCCGGGGGAGACGGTGGTCTTGACGCTGCGCGCGCCGGTGACCACGGACGTGATGACAACCATCACGCAACAGGTCGCCCCCGTGGTCATCGCGCACGCCGCCAACACCAACAACCCGACCAACATCCCGTCCGCGGCGGCCCCGGGGGGCGTTTTCATTCTGACGACCAGCTTGCCCATCGGCGTGGTCGGCGGAGTCGGCACCGCAGCCTACAACGCCACGCTGGCGGCCGTCGGCGGCACGACGCCATACACCTGGTCCGTCGCTATCGGAAGCCTTCCTCCCGGCCTGACCCTTTCACCGGGGGGCTCTATCACGGGGACACCGACGACCGCCGGAACCTATACTTTTACAGTCCAGGTGACGGACTCAACTTCGCCCACGGCGCTCACTGCAACTCGGGAGTACACCGTCACCATCAACAGCCCCGTGGCGTTGTTCTTCGGCTCCGTTACCGACCCCAGCGGCGACGCCACGGTCGCGCAGATAGGTGTAACTCCGCCTGACCTGACCGGCGCCACAATAACGGTTTACAATAACGGGACGATGGAACTGAACATCCAGTTCGCGGCCGGAACACTCAATAATTCGACAAACCTGTCCGAATTCCAGCTTGACACCGACCAGAACGCGGGCACGGGAAGCCCCGGCGTTGACGCGGGATGTTTGAATGATGCCGGGCTGATGGGCACCGACTTCATCGTCCTGATAGAGACCGGATTTGACGTGGTTCAACCCAACCATGCCGCCGTCTTCAGGGCCACAGGGGGTTGCAACGCGTACTCCCAGGTGGGGACGACGGCGCCAGGGTCGGTGACGTACCCGACGACCGACAGCATGAGAGTGATTGTCCCGTTGTCGCTTTTGCCGGGCGCTCGGCTCGGCCCGTGGAACTTCACCGTGACTACTGCCTATTCTCTTGGCGGGGGTGGCTTCACGGGGGTTCTGGACTACATGCCCAACGTAGGCGTCACTCCGGCTTCGACGACGGGAGTTGTCTTCTAAAAGGCGCCTGTATGCCGGGGCTGGTGGGACCAACCCAGGGAGGACGACGCAGAAACTTTCCAGTCGCGCTTAATGAATTTGCAACCGGCGGCGGGCGTCCGCAACGAGCGGATCGCCGCCGCTTTTCTCTTTGAAGGTAAGAAACCTCTTGTAGGAGTCGGCGGCCGCAGGGCTCTTCAGCCCTTCCTGTGCGCGGCCAAGATAGTAGTACACGGGAGGGAAGAAGGAGTAGGTAGGTGACTCATCCAAGAAGAGTGCGGTGGCTTCCCCGCGGCGCTTGAGGCAATTCTCCAACTCCGAGTCTGCTTCCGAGTAAGCGTTCAGATCAATATAGGCACGGGCGAGATCGAACCGTCCCATCCAGGCGTCCGCCAGTTTTTTCGCGTCCTCGAAGAGCTGCAATGCCCGGCGCGGTTGATTGCGCTCCAGCTCCCTCTCTCCTTCAATCAGTTTCGCGTAAGCCTGCCCATCGGTCTCCAGGCTCCCGCTGAGTTCGTTAGCCAGAGCCATGGCTTGCTGTGGACGGCCCGTCTCCAGATAGACGCGCGCCGCCAAATACTTCACGGTGTCATCCCGGCTGGTCTTTAGGGCACGATCGGTCGCGGCAATCGCCTGTTGACTATGCCCCTGAAGCAGTTGGGCGCGCCCCAAGACAGCCAGCTTCAATGCCGCTGCCTCGGAGAATTTGTCACTCAGGTCGTTGGTGATGCCCTTTTCCAAGGTCGCAACGGCGTCAGCGGTGCGCCCTTCGAAGAGCGCAAGGTCCGCGAGTCCGGCGGCCGCAAACGACGTCCCGCTTGCGCTCACACTTTGCAAACGGGTGTACGTCTCCGAGGCGCGGGCCACCTGGCCTTGAGCCAGTTCCGAGAGCGCGAGGCCGACGTAGGCTCGCTCAAAAGATGGATTCTGTTCCAAGACGGTGCGCTGCTCCTTGATCGCTGTGTCGAAATCTCCGGCATACATCGCATATAGGCCCAAGTTGTTTCTTTGCGGCACGTTCTGCGGATTGATTTCCACGGCCCGGCGGCCGTTCTCGAGTGCTTTCGGCATATCACGGAGATAAAAATGCGCCAGTGCCAGGTTGGCTATGCCCGCCGAATCTGCGGGATAGAGGTCGACAAGTTTGCGAAATTCTTCGAGAGCCTTCTCTGGCTCGCGCGCATGCAAATAATAAGCGCCGCGCGTTCGATATTTTTCCCGCTCGCTCATGCCATCGATCTTGGTTAGCGCTTGCTTGTAGTACTCCATTCCCACTTTCTGCTGCCCGAGATTATTCAAGATCACGGCCACGCCCACGTAGGCCCTTCCCATATTCGGGTCCAGCTCAATGGTCTGTTTGAACGCCTGGACTGCTTCGTCATACTTGCCCGCCCATTGCAGATTCATGGCGGCAGCGTACTGGTGAGCCGCTTCGATGGAGCCCGTTGTGAACGTCTCCGCTTGCGCCATTTGGACCCACTCGGGCGTGGCATCGCCCAGCGCGGTTCGAACGCGGGCAGCCAGTTCATCAACCGCGCGCAGCACAGTTTCTTTGTCGCGCGCGTCCGCTTCAATCGTGGCGATAGGTTTCCCGGTCATCGAATCCAGTGTTTTGCAAGAAATCGCGTAGCGATTGCCCCGGCGGGAGATGGAACCGGCAATGACCACCCCAACTCCTTCCCGCACTCCTACCAACCTCGCTGCGCCTTCATCCAGCCGCGTCGCGCCGGGCCGCAGTTGCGCGGCAACTTTATGGGCCTGCCCGCGATTGTACAGACTGACGAACGATGCCCCCTCCAGCGCCACTCCCAGCATCGGTTCAAGAGTTCCGTCGAAAATGGGATCGGCAGTTTCGTTGGTGAAGTCCGCAATCAGCACTGAAACTGGCCCATGTTTCGCGGCAGGGCGAGCGGTCAACCTCTGGCGCAAGAACAACCCGCCCCCTGCAAATAGTGCGAGGGCTGCCAGCGAGACGATCCATTTTATGTAAGCGCGTTTCAGTTGTGGCTTGGCCGGTGAAATAAAGCTGCCACTGACCCGAGAGCCAGACACGGCGTGACTTGCAGACACCACACCAGAAGCGGCCTCTCGTTTCAGACGGTGCAGATCAGTGCGGATTTCAGCGGCGCTCTGATAGCGCATCTGACGGTCTTTGTCGATGGCCTTGTTGATGATTTCTTCCAACTGCGGAGGGACCTGAGAGTTCATTACTGTTGCCGGGATGGGCGACCGGTTCAAAACCGCTTCCATGATGATGCCGGACGTCCGCCCAGGAAATGCCAACTGCCCTGTGGCCATTTCATACAGCGTCAGGCCGAACGAAAAGACATCTGTGCGGTTGTCCAGTTCTTCGCCCTTCACTTGCTCCGGAGACATGTACGCGACCGTCCCTATAGTCGTCCCTGGAGTGGTAAGCAGTTCTTGCCCCGATAAGGTTTGCATGGCAGAGGCGCCCACTTCTTCAGCGACCATCGTGGTTGGCGCTAGTTTGGCCAAACCGAAATCGAGGATTTTTGCCTGGCCGCGCTTGGTTACGAAGATGTTCGAAGGCTTGATATCCCGGTGAACGATGCCTTCGCTATGGGCCGCATCGAGTGCGTCGGCGATTTGGATTCCAAGGTCCACTAACCGCTCCATCTGCAGCGGTTTGCCCTCGATCAGATGCTTGAGGGTCTGGCCGTCCATGAACTCCATGACGATAAAGTGCTGTCCATTTTCTTCGCCGATGTCGTGAATCGTGCAGATGTTGGGATGATTGAGGGCCGAGGCTGCTTCGGCTTCGCGTCTAAACCGCTCAACCGAGGCGGAACTCTGCTCGGCTTCCTGCGGAAGGAATTTCAGCGCGACCACACGTTTCAAACGGGTATCTTCTGCTTTGTACACCACGCCCATGCCGCCACCGCCCAGCTTCTCGACGATGCGGTAGTGCGAAATGATATGACCGATCATGAATGCGCTGCGTCGTTACCGCGCATGTTAGGCCGCGCATCGCGGCAAGTCAACGCCTCGACGAAACTGCCTGGCGACTCCAAATTGCCAAATGCGTACGCTATTGCGCCAAGTAGTATTTTTCGAAATCGGCATCGAGCAGGAATGGTCGCCTACTCGCAAATCGGGCGGGGGTAGTCGAGAGCTAATCGCATCGGCTCCAGCGAGGAACCCAGGTCCGTTTCAGTTTCCGGGTTTACTGGATGAGCGACAGTCGCTTCTCGTTCAGGTCCAGCTCGTATTCGACCTTTCGTAAGACCTCGTCGTTGATACGCCCTTCGTTGCGTAATTTTATGGCCGCCCGGCGCTCCGCACTGAGCATCTCTCGCGTGAGCGCTGTCTGGCGGGCGTACCCCGCGGGACTCGCTCCAGTCTCCGCGTTATCCTCGCCCCTCAATTTCGCGAGGCGATGCCTGTAATGTTGCGCGAGATCTTCGTAGATGCTTGCAAACTCGGCGCCATCTCTTGTCCGTGCTTCCTCCAGATGCGCCAGTGCCGCTTCGACCATCGCGATTCGCGCCGCTCCTTCTTCCGACTCGTGGCCCGCTGCACCTGCAAGTCCCAGCGCGCGGATCAGCGGCGGCAGGGTCAATCCTTGCAGCACCAGCGTCACCAGGATCACGCTGAACGTCAGAAATATGATCAGGTTGCGCTGCGGAAACGCGCTTCCGTCCGCCAGAGTTTCGGGAAGAGAAATCGCGGCCGCCAGCGCTACCACTCCACGCATCCCCGTCCAACCCACCACGAATAGCTGCCGCACCGACGGCCTGCCCACAGTTTGATGCAGCAGCCGCGTTCGAATTACGCTGGCGATGTATGCGCCCGGAAACATCCAAACCATGCGCAGCACGATCACGATCCCGCTGAAGAGTGCTCCATAGAGCAGGAGTTGCCTGAGGCTGTACTCGCGGATTCCCGCAAGCACGAATGGCAATTGCAGACCGATTAGAACAAATACCACTCCATTCAATACGAACGTCAGCGCATCCCACACAGCGTATGCCTGCAGGCGCACGCTTGGTGAGAATAAATGCGAACTCTTGTGGCTCAAGTACAGTCCGCAGACTACCACGGCGAGGACTCCCGAAGTGTGAATCGCCTCCGCTGCCAGGTACGCCACGTAGGGAGCCAAGATGGTCAGCGTTATCTCGATTGGGCCGTCGTCGATGTGTTTGTGAATTTGCTCCACGATCACGCCGACAATCAGCCCGAGCACTAGTCCCGCCAGCGTCAGATAGAGCATCCGCAAGAAGCCTGCGCCTACCGTCGGCGTCTCCCTGCTCACCACCATCGCGACACCAAATTCCAACGCCAGCAATCCTGTAGCATCGTTCACCAGGCTCTCGCCCTCGAGGATGTCTACGATGCGCTGGGGCAATCCGACGCGCTTCGCAATCGAAGTTGCGGCGATAGCGTCCGTGGTTGCCACAACGGCCCCGAGAACGAAGCCCAGCCGCCAGTCGAATCCTGCGAAAACGAGGTGCGTTGTCTCCGCAACCCCCAGGACCGTGAAGCCCACCAGTCCGAAGGCGAGCATCAGAATGCTTACAAGGTTAAACTTGAACTCCCGCCACGACGTCAGCCATGCGGCCGAGTACAACAGCGGCGGCAACACGACCAGAAAAATCACATCGGGGTTCAACGAGATTTTTGGTATTCCGGGCACGAAGCTCAACAGTAAGCCGGCGATTACCAGAACGATGGGATACGGCGTTTTTAGCTTCCGCGCCAACGCCGCAAAAGCCACGACAAACAGTAGCAACAGAAGGAAGACAAGCTCAATCGTGTGAATTCCGCTGCCTTGCATCATCTCCGCTTCCTGCCTCTGGCATCCATCGTTCAGAACATACCGCAGACTCGCGCCAGGCGTCTAATTCACCTGTGCTCATTCTGAGTGCGCGGCGGGGTGGCATTCTGCAGGGGCGGCTTTCGAAATGCTGCATGCATCGTCGGAGTCGCACTCTTAGAGCAGACATCGTTGCGCGCATCTGTTATTTTTGCAGCGGCGAAAGATCTGAATGGAAAAGAGAATAGCCATCGCAATTTCACCCCGCATCCTCTCAAAACGAATCTTGATTGGCGCTCTCGTAGCGCTAGCGCTTGCTTATTGCGGGGACTACCTGTTTCTTCGCTTGCGTATGCTCCATCCCACGCCCGCCGACCCTTTCGAATCCATCAAGAGTCTGCGCATCCTCGCCATCCCGGAGAAGAACGGCAAGACGGAATATGAAGTGGACGCCCAGAATCCGGAACAGACCGTCACGTGCGCCCATTCTCTTTTCCCGCACTCCGGGTTTTCGCCCTGCTGGTATGTCAAGCCGAGGATCAACCAGCCGATCCGCATGTGATCGTTTCTGTTTCTGCAATTCCTGTCGGCGGACGGGTGGCTAAGTTGCGCTCACTTTTTTTCTGGAAATTTTGGCGGGATTTCGGCGTAACCGGGCGCCGCTTCTTTGAGATTCACATTTACTTGAGCGCTCGCATCTCCGATGGACCATCGGATTCCGCCAGCCAGCGAATTCAGGAAGAACTCATTCTTCCAGTTCTCCGGCCGGTCGCCCATGGCCGTAAAAAACACGCGGCCCTTCCCGTGCATTCGCGCCCACATCACCGGATACGGCGCCCGCTGGTAGCACTCGCCCTTCATCCCCTGGGTGTCCAGCGTCAGGATCACGTGAAGATCGGGCATGAAATCTTTTAGCGAGTACCACTCTTCGTTGAAGCTGACTGGCGAAGTCACGCCTTCCAGCCCTGGAAATTTCGGATCGTTCACGATCAGGTTTGCGTCCTGCAACCGCGGTTCTCGCCCGTGAACGATGAACTCGCCGCCCAGCATTTTCAGGTACAGGTCTTGTTGCTCTCCGTGCGCGACGTAGCGATTCGAAAGATCAGGCGGGTCGGGCTGCGTGTGAAATGTGTCACTCGCCGCGTGCACGCCCACGAACCCCATTCCATTTTTCACCGCATCCAGCAGCGCCTGCTTGCCTTTCGCAGACATGGACGGCTTGCCATCCGTACCCAGTGTCGTGAGATCGCCCGTCGTGAAAAATACCGCGGCAGCATAGGAGTGAAACTCCTTCGAATCGAAAATGCGCCCATCTTTTGTCACGCCGACTTTGAATCCATGCTTGTTTCCAAGCTCGGTCACGGTGTCATCCATGAGGCTCGGCTTGCCGTCGACTCTCTTTACCACGGCATGTTCGAATCCGGAAGATTTTGTAAACACCAGCACCGACTTTTCGGACGCCTTGGGCAGCTGGCTTGAAAGCGCAAGCCCCGCGCCCGTCAGCGTCGCGGCGCGAAGAAATTCTCTGCGATTGGAGACTGCGTTCACAACGTCCCTCTCAGTGATATCCTTCCGGATGCTCGCAGCCAGGAAAACCGGCAAATACGCGGTCCGGCGTCCAGCCCAACTCTCTCATTCCTATTTCCGAGGAGTAGTACGCAATGCTGATCCACCCCTTCAAGTTTTCAAAGTGTTCGCGGAGCCCCGCGCGGGTTTTCCCTCCATCCGCGCTCTCCGAATTCCTTGTCGCTGGAGTTGCTGACGCGTCCGCAAGCAGTTCCTTTTTCTGGCTTTCATCCAGGGCAGGGAAGTCCTTCGCGAATCGCTTCTGTGCTTCTCCTTCGAACGCGGCGATTGCCGCTACAAATTCCTTTTTGTGATTCTCCGTATCCACACTCAGAAGCAGATCAATGAACCGGTTCGCCTGCGCGTTCGCCGATCCCGGCACGATGCTCTCCGCAATCGCTGCCAAACTTTCACTCTGTTGCGCGCTCAGAAAAAGCGGTTTCCAATCTGCCGCCCCCAGTTTCTCCGTTTCGACAAGAACAGCGTCATTTCTTAAAAGTTCGTGAATCGGATGCGATGCCGCCACCAGCGGCCACGCTGCTCCTGCGGCCGCTCCCGCCACTAACCGCCGCACCATTTCCCGGCGTGTGAGTTGGCCATCGGCCGAAGCCGCTTCGCTAATCACCGTCAATATGGCCTTCGTTCCCATGGCAATTCCTCAGCCTCCGGGTTTCGCGCCGATGGTATCACTCACCAACAATCGTTCACAAGAACAACACAAATTATTCTTTTTTCCTCGATTGACCCGCCGTATCGCAGTTGCTAGCATCCGATTCGGATTTTTATCCTATGCCGCAAAACAAAAACCTTTCTTTTGACGTCATTGTTGTCGGTTCCGGAGCTTCCGGCGGCTGGGCCTGCAAACGCCTTGCGCAAGCGGGTCTGAAGGTCGCGCTCCTCGAAGCCGGCCGTCCGCAGTCCGACAAAAATTTCACCGAACACCAACCGGCGTTCGAACTCAAGTACCGCAACCGCGCGGCCGAAATCGTCCGCAGGACGCGCCCGATCCAGGTCAAATTCGGCGTGTGCAATGAATATACCTACAAATGGTTCGTCAACGATCTCGAAGAGCCCTACACCACTCCCGCCGGCAAGCCTTTCAATTGGATGGGCCGGGTCCGCATGACCGGCGGACGCACCAACGTGTGGGGCCGCGTCAGCCTGCGCTTCAGCGATTGGGATTTCAAGTCCGCTTCTCTCGACGGCTACGGCGAAAACTGGCCGCTCGGTTATAAAGACATTGAGCCTTACTACGACCTCGTCGAAAAATACGTCGGCATCACAGGCTCTGCCGAGGGTCTCGAGCATCTTCCCGACGGCCAGTTTCAGCCGCCCGTTCCGCTTACCTGCCAGGAAACTCTCTTTCGCAATCGCGTCAAGGAAAAGCTCGACCGGACCGTCATGCCCGCGCGTTCCGCCAATCTAACCAAGCCCATCAACGGCCGCGGCCCTTGCCACTATTGCGGCCCTTGCGAACGCGGCTGCATGACGCATTCTTATTTCAATTCCGCGTTCACTACCGTCGCCGACGCCCTCGCCACCAGCAACTGCACTCTTATTTCGAATGCCATGGCCTACAAGATTCTTATGGACCCGGAACGAAACCGCGCCCGCGGTATTCTCTACATTGACCGCAACACGCGAAAGCCCCGCGAGATTTATGC
>WNEY01006750.1_pt1 | contig 10751 bp, 8 predicted proteins | sample 5400531 | NCBI WGS metagenome assembly WNEY01 (sample SAMN13153338, study PRJNA577476) | soil metagenome | isolation source: 200 cm saprolite under Douglas fir tree site 1 | place: USA:California | collected 2015-04-18
GTCCTTCAGCAGGTAGCCGACCGCCCCGGCCTGGTCGGCGAGCAGCTCGCGGGCGTACAACTGCTCGACGTACTGCGACAAGACGAGGATCGGCAGGCCGGGGACCTGGCGGCGGGCTTCGATCGCGGCCCGCAGTCCCTCGTCGGTGAAGGTCGGCGGAAGCCGGACGTCGACCACGGCGACGTCCGGCTTCTCGTCCACCAGCGCCGTCCGCAGGTCGGCGGCGTTGTCTACGGCGGCGATCACGTCGAAGCCGTGCGCCTCCAGCAAGCGCTCAAGGCCGGACCTCAGGAGGTAGAGGTCTTCGGCGAGGACAACGCGCACGGCACCTCGATTGCGACGATGGTCGGGCCTCCGATCGGGCTGCTCACAGCCAGGATGCCATCGAAGGCGCCCAGCCGCCGCTCCATTCCGGCCAGCCCGGTCCCGCTCGCGGGGTCGGCACCGCCCACGCCGTCATCGTCGACCTGCACGCGGAGCATCCCGTGCGCGTGGGTCGCCCGGATGAGGATCGCCTTGGCCTCGGCGTGCTTAGCGGTGTTGCTCAGCGCCTCGGCAACCGCGAAGTAGACGGCGGACTCAACCGGCACCGGCGGGCGGCCGGCGAGCTGGATGTCGGTCTGCGTGCGGACCGGGCAGTCGAGCGCGAGCGCCTTGATCGCGTCGGCCAGGCCCCGGTCGGCGAGCACCGGCGGGTAGATGCCGCGCACCAGGTCGCGCAGCTCGGACAGGGCCAACGTCGCGGTATTGCGGCAGTCGGCGACCAGCGCCGCCGCGGCATCGGGACTGGCCTCGATCATCTTCTCGGCGGTGCGCAGGTTGATGCCCAGTGCCACCAGCCGGGCCTGTGCCCCGTCGTGCAGGTCCCGCTCCAGGCGGCGCAGCTCCGCGGCGGCGGAGTCGACGGCCTCGGCGCGGGTCCGGGCGAGCCGCTCCACCTGCGCGGTCAGCCCGTTGCGGCGCGCTCGCACGTCGGCGACGATCGTCCGCCGGGTCAGCATGAACCCGCCGGCCAGGCAGGCCGCCCCGAGCAGGGCGATCTCCTCGATGTACAGGTCGTCTCGGAGCCAGCCGTACCACTCCCAGTCATAGGTGAAATGGCTGAACGCCACCCCCTCGAAGAGCACCGGCCACTGGCCTCCGGAGCCAGGTGCGATTGCGCGGGGCGCGGCAATACGAATCCTGGCCGCGACCCGTCCGTGGCTCCCAGGATGGCGCCGGACGCGGGAACGCGAGACCTTCTGGGCACGTGCTGGTACTAGCACGACGCCCTCCATGTGGCTGGCTACCTTGCCGGCAAGCCCCCGATGCGGGAAACCTTGAACTGGGTACACCGGGAGGAGGCGGGCGTGCGGGCGGTCGTATTGTTGCTCCAGGGGCGGTTCCGGCAGCACTGGAAAGCATGGCTGGCTCTCAGCGCGCTAGTCGCCGTGACCGGCGGGATCGTGCTTGGCGCCGTGCAGACCGCGAGCCGGACGGCGGCCGCCTTCCCTGGCTTCGTCGCGACGCACGGATACGACATAGTGGTGTACAGCAGTCATCCGCTGCCGCAGCTAGCCCGCCTGCCCCAGGTCGCATCGGTAACGCAGGTTGCCGCTGCCTATACCCCAAGCCCTCGGTGCCAGTCGTGCCGTAAGCCGATCGATGCCAGCAACCTCCTGATCCTGCAAGTGCCATCACGCCACCTGACGCGCATGGTGTCGCTGCTGTCCGGGCGCATGCCTCGGCAGTCGCGCGCCGGTGAGGTGCTGGCGTCCTACACTCTCGCCAGGGACAACGGCGTGCGCATCGGCTCGCTGATCCAGGTGCCGTTGCCCAACCGGTCGCTCACCGCGATAGCCGCGACGCCAACCGGCACGGCGCCGCCGACCTGCCCGCACTTGACGGCTGGCTCCGCTCGGCGGACGTGCTCGGCACTGAGGAGCTGGACAGTGCCGCCGCCGCGGTGCAGGACTCGATCCATCCGCAGGTCACCGGCTGGTGGGCGCTCGCCGCACTTGCCGCAGTCGCCGCACTGGCCGTCATCGGGCAGGCACTGGCCCGGCAGGCGGCAACCGAGCGATCTGATCGTCATCCGCTGGGGGCGCTTGGCGTGCGGCCGCGCGACTTCATGCTGCTCGACCTCCTGCGCGCGCTCATCATCGGCGCCTCGGGCGCGGCCGCAGCGGTGGTAGTCGCAGTGCTGCTATCCCCGCTGACACCCGTCGGGGAACCCCGGCTTGCTCTTTCCTCGCCAGGCGACCTGGCCTTCGACCCGCTCATCCTTCCGGTCGGCGCACTGGCGGTGCTCGCCGGGGTGACCGCTCTGGCAGCCTGGCCCGCGGCGCGCCACGCGCGGGGGCACAGCGACCGACAGCGGCACGAGCGACTGACGCCTGGGGCACTAGCAGCAGGCCGAGCCGCCGCGCAGGCGGGCTTGCCCGCCAGCGCGCTGGTTGGCCTGCGGCACGCGCTGGAACGCGGGCGGTCTGGGCAGCCGGCGGGCATGGCGCTGCTCGGCACCGCGATGGCTGTCGCCGCGCTGTGCGGCACCGCCGTCTTCGGCGCCAGCCAGGCGCACCTCCTCGCCACCCCCTCGCTGTACGGGGAGCCATTTCAGGTGTACTTCTCCCCCAGCGGGAATTCTGGTGACATAGCGCTGGTCAACGGCCCGCTGCTGGACAGCCTGCGGCGAGACGACGCGATGGAGCAGATAACCCTGGCGACTGTGGTCGAGATCGAGATCAACGGCCATCAGGTTCAGGCCTTCGCGGTCCAGCCGGTCCGGGGACCCGCGCTGCTGTCGGTGGTCGATGGCAGATTGCCTAGCGGAGACCGGGAGATCATGCTCGGCCCGGCGACGATGCGTGCCACGGGTACCCGGCTGGGCGGGACCGTTCAGGTCGCGGTCACGGATCCGCACGGGGCACGTCACCAGGCGCAGTTCCGCGTGACCGGCCGCGCGTCCCTCAACGCCGGCCTGGCCGGCATGGACAACGGGGCGGCGCTCACCATGAACTCGGTGCTCGGCGTGCAGTGCCCGCCAGGGCCCGGACAGTCAGCATGCCAGCATGCGGTCAGGCAGAACACCGCCCTTGCCATAATGGTCCGCGCTACTGCCGGGAACGCCGGCAGCGCGGCCCTGGCCGGGCATATACGGAAGTACCCCAGTCTTGCCTACTCGCCCCAGAAGCCGACCGCCCTGGTCAATTTCGGCGAATCGGTCAACTTCCCCTTGCTCTTCGGGCTGATGCTGTCGCTGTTCGGCGCCGCGACAATGGCGCACCTGCTGCTGGTCAGCGTGGCCAGGCGACGCACCGAGACCGCGCTGCTCAAGGTCGTCGGGTTCGTCCGCCGCCAAGCCGCCGCGGTCTTCTGCTGGCAGGCGACGGTGGTGGCGCTGGCTGGCATCGCGGTCGGCGTGCCCGTCGGCGTCGCGATCGGCAGGGCGGCATGGCGGGTGTTCGCCACTAACTTCGGCGTGGTGCCGGTACCAGTAGTCCCCGCGCCGGCGCTGGCCCTACTCGCGCTAGGCGTGCTGGCCGCTGCCAACGTACTCGCCGCGGTTCCAGCGCTGCTGGCCGCACGGTCACATCCGGGGCAGGTGCTCAGGAGGGAGTAGAGCCGACGGCTCCGCGGGAAGGTTGGGAAGGGAACTGGCGGCCGGTATCGTTCGGCCGGGAGATTTAGGCCTCGGGCTCTGCTTCTGCTTCGCCTAGGTAGCTGGCCAGCACGAGCTGGGGACTGGCGCGCAGGTCGGCGCTGTCACCCGCGGCGCTGACCTCGCCGTGCGACAGGAAGTCATCGACCGGGCGTTCGAGCCCTTCTTCACCACCAAGCCCAAGGGCGAGGGAACCGGCCTCGGCCTGGCCACTGTCTACGGCATCGTCACCCAGGCGAGCGGGCACGTGCGGATCTACTCAGAACCCGGCCTCGGCACCACCATCACCATCCTGCTGCCCGCGACCAGCCAGCCCGCCATGCAGGCGACCGCGCTCCCGGTACCCGCCCAGCGGGGTCATGGTGAGACCGTGCTCATCATCGAGGACGAGACCGCCCTGCGGGAGGTGACGAGCAGGATCTTGACCCGCAGCGGATACCGGGTGATCACTGCCGTCAACGGACATGACGCCGTCGACGTCGCCGCCCGCCACCACGGCGCCATTGACGCGGTTGTCACCGACGTCGTCATGCCGCGGATGAACGGAAAGGAGGCCGCCGAGCTCGTCCGCGCCCTCCACCCGGCGGTGAAGGTGATGTTCATGTCCGGCTACACCGCGGGCACCCTCGACAGCCAGGGAGTTCTCTAAGCAGGCGTCAACCTCATCGAAAAACCTTCACCGAGGTAACCCTGCTCGCCAAGCTGCGCGAGGTCATGTCCGCCCCTGACCCGGAGTTAAGCCGTCTCGCCGCCCGCATCCGCGGTGTCGAGCGCCGCTGGGCCAGCGCGAGGAAATCAAGGGTAGGGTCAGCTGGCTAGGCCGGCTGAAGGCCGTCCCAGGACCAGTGCGGGATCGTGAGGCCGGCCGGGATGTCGGTGTCGTGCGGGTGGGACAGGGCCACGTCGGCTACCGCCCACTCCATGTAGCCGCGCAGGGCGGCGCGGAACTCAGGGTCCTCGGGCAGGCCCGCGTCGTCGGCTGCTCGCATGAAGCAGTCGGTGAACCGCCGGCCCAGGTCGGACATGTCCCCGTTGCCCGCGTGCATGTGCACTAGGCCGGCCTGGTCGCCGCCCCAGTCCTGGGCGTACGCGGGCGGCCCGCCCATGACCTGCGCCCAGTAGGCGGCGAGCCGCTCCACGTGCCGCGGATTCTGGTCAGGGTGGGAGAAGGGGTGATTCAGCTCTGGGTCCGCCAGGCACCGCGCGTGGTGCGCGGTGGCGAGCTTCAGGAAGGCCTGCTCACCGCCGGCGAACTCATACAGCGTCGGCCGCATGCCCCCGAGCATACTCGCCAGGCCGGGGCCGGTAGGGCTGCCCGCCACCGGGGGCGGGCGCTGATCACAGACTCGCTCGCACCGGGCCGGCCGGCCCGCCGTTCCGCCCCTGCGCTGCGCGCCATGCGGCCAAGGCGAGCAGAAAAATATCTCGCGAAAGTTGTTGGCGTTCCGGGCTGACCTGACTCATATAAGCGGAAGGACGGGCCTGCAGGTCCCGGGTCGGCGCGCTTTGAGGGGGGCACGCCGCCCGGGACCAGCTGATTGCCTTCCGATGGGGGACGGCAGGGAGCGAGGGCGGCGGCAGGGCGGGGGTCTTCGCGGGCGCGCACGTAGGGTGGACACGATCGAGTTCCGGTATCTGGCGTCCGCAGGGGAATCCGCGGCAGGGATCGGGCGCTGGTACCGACTGCCGGGGCCACGATCACAACCACCGCGAGAGCAGGAGAGTGCCCATGAAGGTTGGACTGCACATCTCGGACTTCACCTGGGCCGGCGGGGCCGCGGAGCTCGCCCCCAAGCTCGGCGCGATCGCGCAGCGCGCCGAGGAGGCGGGCGTGGACCGGCTCTCGGTCATGGACCACGTCTGGCAGATCTTCGTTATCGGCCCGCCTGAGCACGAGATGCTCGAGGCCTACACGGCGCTCGGCTGGCTGGCGGCCAAGACATCACGGGTGGAACTGCTCACGATGGTCACCGCCGTGGTCTACCGTGAGCCGGGACTGCTCGCCAAGGCCGTGACCACGCTGGACGTGCTGTCCGGCGGGCGGGCGATCCTCGGCATCGGAGCGGCCTGGAACGAGGACGAGTCACGCGGCCTGGGCCTGCCGTTCCCGCCGGTCGCCGAGCGATTCGAGCGGCTAGAGGAAGCCCTGCAGATCTGCGAGCAGATGTGGAGCGACGACGAAGGCCGCTACGACGGCAAGCACTATCACCTGGCCCGTACGCTGAACTCCCCGCAGGCCCTGCGCAAGCCGCACCCGCCGATCCTGATCGGCGGCGGCGGCGAGAAGAAGACGCTCAAGCTGGTGGCCCGCTACGCGGACGCCTGCAACATCGGCATCTACGACATGGCGGAGGCCGCGCACAAGCTGGACGTCCTGCGCGAGCACTGCGCGGCCGAGGGCCGCCCGTATGAGGCGATCGAGAAGACCGGCCAGTACCGCTACAACCTTGGCAAGAACGGCGAGAACGTGCAGCAGACCATTGAGTACCTGCACCAGGCCGCCGAGCTTGGCTTTACCCAGGTACACGGCTCACTGACCGGCGTTAGCAACCCACGGCAGCTTGACCTGCTGGCTGAGCAGGTCATCCCCGCTGCGGCGAAGTTCTAGGAAGGAAAACACACGTGACGGATACGCCAGCCCAGGACGCTGTGCCGACCGCCCCGCAGCCCCGGCGGCGCAAGCCGCCGCGGCGCGTGACGGTGACCGCCGTGTCGAAGATTGCCGCCCGGCTGGTCTCGGTGTCGGTTACCAGCGATGACCTCGGCGGATTCGCCGAGGCCGCGCCGACCTCGCACCTGAAGGTGTTCCTGCCGCCGTCGGGCTCCAGCCAGCTGCTGCTGCCCGAGCAGACCCCGGATGGCCCAGTCTGGCCACACGACGAGTCGCTGCGGCCGGTCGTGCGCACCTACACGCCGCGCCGCTACGACCCGGCGAGCAAGACGCTGGAGATCCAGTTCGTGCTGCACGGCGTAGGGCCGGCCTCGGAATGGGCCGAGCGGGTCGCAGTAGGGGACGAGGTCGCGGTCGCCGGGCCGGGTGGCCGCTTCTCCCTCGACCCGGCGGCCGAGCACTGGTGGATGGCCGCCGACGAAAGCGCCCTGCCGGCCGTCGGCACGCTGCTGGACGCGCTCCCGGAGACCGCCAGCGCCGAGGTGCACATCGAGGCCGAGGGGCCCGAGGACGAGATCGAGCTGCCCAGCGCGGCCAAGACGACGGTGACCTGGCATTACCGGCGGGCGGCGGATGCCTTCGGAGCCGAGCTGGACCAGGCCGCGCGTGATGCGGTGATCGCGGACGGTACGCGGATCTGGGTGGCGTGCGAGGCCGCCACGATGCGCGGCATCCGCCGTCACTTCGCCCGCGAGCGCGGCCTGCCGGTTAGCTCGCTGGTCACCCGCGGCTACTGGCGCATCGGCGAGTCCAACCACCCCGACCACGACTACGGCGAGGACTAGCCCAAGCGCGGGTAATCAAGGCTGGCCGCGGGCGCAGGCCTGCTGCTGCACTCCGCCCGGGCCGAGCAGCAGGCGACGCGGCCGTGTCGCGCCCTTACACGCCAGCCAGGGCCAGCAGGGATGAGACGCTGTCCCGCACCGCCTGCTCAGGCAGGGACAGCTCGGCCGCGATCTCCTGATTGGTCATCCCCTCGCCGATCAGGGCGAGTACCTGCTGGTCCTGAACCGGCAGCGCGACCTCGTGATCCGCATCCGCCAGGAAGTTCAGTCGCTGCATGACGCGCCACGTCGCCTCGGGGGGGAGCATTGACTTCCCGGCGGCTACCGCGCGCACCACCTCCCCCAGCTCGTCGACGATCGCCAGCTTGCTCACGTACCCCGCCGCGCCCGCCATGATGGCCGCCAGCATCGCCTCGTCTTCGGCATGGCCGGTCAGCATCACGCACTCGGTCTGCGGGCAGGCGGACCGGATCTCCCGGCAGGCCTCAATGCCGCTGCCGCTGGGCAGCCGCACGTCCAGGACCGCCACGTCCACCGCCAGCCGGGGCACCATGGCCACCGCCAGTTCGGCCGTGGCCGCCTCCCCCACGAGCTCGATGCGCGCTTCATACGCCAGGCACTCGCGCACGCCCATCCGGATGAGCTCGTGGTCATCCAGGATGAACACCCGGACCACGCCGTAACGGTTCATAGCGCCCCCAATGCCGATGCCGTAGTCACCCAAGGATGATCCTACACCTTTTGTATCCGTGCAGTCACTTAAAGCAATATGCCGCGCATGCCGCAGCGGCATCAGCGGCCGCGGCCCCAGAGGCGCCGCTGGCCAGCAGCAGGCAAACCCCGCATGTCCCGGGTCCGGACATGCCCGGGATGGCCCGATAATCCCACTACCGGATGCTTGCTGGCGAGCCTGTCACCAGCGATAATGACTTTAAGTGTTCATTCAGACACGCAATGAAAGTGGTGACGGCCATGGCGCAGCCTGCCGATCACTGGGTCACGGGGCTGCTTGAGGCGGCGCCGGACGCGATGGTGTGCGCGGACGCCGACGGGCGCATCACGCTGGTCAACGCGCAGACCGAGCGGCTGTTCGGCTATGCCAGGGACGAGCTGATCGGCCGGCCGGTGGAGATCTTGGTCCCCGACCAGGCCCGCGCGGCGCATCCCGCCCACCGGACCGGGTACCTGGCCGATCCGCGACCGCGGCCGATGGGCGCCGGGATGGAGCTGGCCGGGCGCCGCCGGGATGGCAGCACGTTCCCCGCGGAGATCTCGCTGTCGGCGATCGATAGCAGCGACGGCATCGTGGTGACGGCCGCGGTGCGGGACGTGACCGAGCGGCGGCTGGCGGCCGAGACCGCGGCCCGGCTGGCGTCGATCATCCAGTCCTCGCAGGACGCGGTGATCGGCAAGACTCGCGATCAGGTGATCACCAGCTGGAATCCGGGAGCTGAGCGGCTGTTCGGCTACACCGCGCCGGAGATGATCGGCCGGCACATCGAGGTGATCATCGCGCCCGAGGATCGCGAGCGTGAGCGGCTGCTGCTGGACCGGGTTGTCGGCGGTGAGCGGATCGAGCAGTACCAGACTCGCCGGGTGCGCAGGGATGGGTCCCTGGTGACCGTCGCGCTAACCTTGTCGCCGATTGCCGACAGCACCGGGACGATCGTCGGGGTCTCGACGGTGACCCAGGACGTGACCCCGCGGCAGCGGGCCGAGGCCAAGTTCCGCGGGCTGCTGGAGGCGGCGCCGGACGCGATGGTCTGCGTTGACGCCAGCGGCCGTATAGAGGTGGTCAACGCGCAGGCCGAGCGGCTGTTCGGCTATGCCAGGGACGAGCTGATCGGCCAGCCGGTGGAGATCCTGGTCCCCGACCAGGTCCGCCCGGTGCATCCTGGCCACCGGGCCGGCTACGTCGCTGACCCCACGCCGCGGCCGATGGGCGCGGACATGCGGCTGGCCGGGCGGCGCCGGGACGGCACCACCTTCCCGGCGGAGATCTCCCTGTCCGCCATCGACACTGACGAGGGCGTCCTCATCACCGCCGCCGTCCGCGACGTGACCGAACGGCTGGAAAGCCAGGCCGAGCGCGAGCGGCTGCTCACTCAGGCTGAACGCGACAAGATGGAACGCCAGCTTCACCAGTCCCAGCGGCTGGAGAGCCTGGGGCAGCTGGCCGGCGGGGTCGCCCATGACTTCAACAACCTGCTCGGCGTCATCATCAGCTACGCCGCCTTCGCTGGCAAGCAGGTCGCCAGGCAGGCGCCTGACGGCCGGTGGAAGTCGATCAGCGACGACATCGAGCAGGTCCAGCTGGCCGCCGAGCGGGCCGCGGGCCTGACCCATCAGCTGCTGGCCTTCGCCCGCCAGGAGGTCGTCCAGCCGCAGGCCCTGAACCTCAACGACGTCGTCAGCAGCGTGGAGCAGCTGCTGATCCGCACGCTGGGCGAGCACGTCGAGCTGATCACCGACCTGGCCGGCGGCCTGCCGCCGGTAATCGCCGACCTCGGCCAGATCGAGCAAGTCCTGGTCAACCTGGCCGTCAACGCCCGCGACGCGATGCCGGGCGGCGGGAAGCTCACGATCCAGACCACCAGCACGCAGGTCAGCGAGCCCGCCGCCACCCAGGTGGCCCTGCCCCCTGGGCCGTACGTGATGCTCAAGGTGAGCGACACCGGCTGCGGCATCCCCAAGGACGTCCTTGACCACGTCTTCGAGCCGTTCTTCACCACCAAGCCCAAGGGCGAGGGAACGGGCCTCGGGCTGGCCACCGTCTACGGGATCATCACCCAGGCCAGGGGAAGCGTCCGGATCTACTCCGAGCCCGGCATTGGCACCACCCTGACCGCGTACCTGCCCGTCACCAGCGTCGATGCCGGCCCGCCCCCGCCGTCCGCCGCACCCCAGCCCGGCAACGGCCAGATCGTCCTCGTCGTCGAGGACGAGCCCGCCATGCGCGAGGTGACCCGCCGGATCCTGGCCGACAACGGCTACCAGGTCACAGCCGTCGCCGGCGGCCAGGAAGCGCTGGCCGCCCTCACCTACCGGCTCGACCACGTCGACCTGTTGCTCACCGATGTCATCATGCCGCAGATGCAGGGCAAGGAGGTCGCGGCCAGGGTCCTCGCCCTGCACCCCGGCACGCGGGTGGTCTTCATGTCCGGCTACACCCAGGGCCTGCTCAGCGCCCAGGGCGTACTCGAGCCCGACATCCACCTCGTCGAGAAGCCATTTTCCCAAGCGAGCCTGCTCACCAAGCTGCACGAGGTCCTGAGCGCGCGGTAGAGGCCTTCCGATCACAAACTGTGGCCTTCCCCGCGATAATCGCGAAGGAGGACATAGTTACCGGCTAGTAGCCCGGGGATGGGCGCCGGGATCGCGGCAGGCTTCCGGTACGCGAGCGTGCAGGTCACACGGGCAGTTTTGGCATCCCACAGGCGTGTGTTAACGGCCGTGGTGAGCGCGACGGCGCCATCGCGGGCCAGCAGGCCAGGTGACATAGGCAATGCAGTCATATTAGGCTATCTGCCAGCGCATCGCGCGCTCGCTAGTCGCTGGGGGAGGTGCCATATGGCACTGAGTAGTGATCCTGTTTCCCGCACACTCGCTTCCGTTCTCGGTAGTTCGCACAAGACTCAGCTTCCTCTCTCGTACG
>WNEY01004374.1_pt1 | contig 10750 bp, 9 predicted proteins | sample 5400531 | NCBI WGS metagenome assembly WNEY01 (sample SAMN13153338, study PRJNA577476) | soil metagenome | isolation source: 200 cm saprolite under Douglas fir tree site 1 | place: USA:California | collected 2015-04-18
GGCCCACGCCCACCCATTCGTCAGACTTCATCGGCAGCTCGCGGGCCTTCTTCTGATGCGACCGCAGCGCCTGATCGAGCGGGTCTGCCCCGCCCGGGTCGGCGAGGCACAGGTCCTTGGACTCGTCGGCCGTCAACGGGCCCGCGACCCGAGGGGCCTCGGCCGCAGGCTTGGCCGTCCTCGCCGCGGGTGTTGGTGCCTTTTGGCAGCCGGTCGCCAGCGTCACGGCCAGCAGCGGCCAGACCGGGACTCCGTTTCTCGCCATGACCATCCTTCCGCTCTCCTCTCAACGGGACGGCCTCCGGTGACCGGAGGCCGTCCCACGGTTGTACGAGAACGATTCAGGGAGCCGGCGCTCCGTGGCCGCCGTTGAGCCCGGAGTGCGGCGCCGCGACGAACGGGAAGACGGTCAGGTAGGGCTTGTCGTTGCTGTTCACGCCGTCGCCGGCGCCCGCGGCCGGGTTTCCGGCCACGATCAAGCTGATGAGCACGTCGCTCACGTCGACGTTCTCCCTGTTGTTCGACGCACCACCCTCCAGCGACCGGCCGTTCGGGAACGCCGAATCGGTCGCCGCGTCGAGCGTGATGACGTCGCCCGTGAAGCCGTCGGCGATCGGGATCGGACGGCCGAGGTTGATCGCGTTGATGATGTCTACACGGTTGTGCTTGAGGCCCGCGGCGTCGGGATCGATGCCGAGCGCCGCGTAGATCCCGAGGGCCTCGGCGTCGCGGACGAGGACGGGGTTCAGGATGTCGGCGCCGAAGCGCGTCACGTCCTTCGTGGGCGCCGACCGCAGGTACAGAGTCTGGCGAGCGGTGCCTACGATACCGGCGTTGAAGAGCGGAAGGGCCTCGCGGCCGACCTGCTTGAAGTCGCCCTCGTACCGGTATCCGGTGACCACGTTGGACCGGTCGACGATCTGCTCCTCCCGGTGGCTGATGCCGAACCAGACGCGGAGGAGGCTGTCGGTGGAATTCGGGTCGAGGACGCCGTTGTGGGGGATGCCGTGCGGGAACAGCTCGCTCGTGGGGATCTCCAGGGCGAGCGTGAAGACGTTGAACCCGGCGAACACGTCCTCGCAGGCCGTCCGCCGCGCCCCGGGGATGTTGAACAGGCCCGGACGGCAGAGGTTGACGAGGTCGAAGATGCCCTTCTCGTCGAGGTAGAAGGGATCGTCACGCTGGCCGGCGAAGGCGCGTCCCCCGTTGCCGAGGCTGCCGATGAAGCGGGCGGCGAAGGCGTCGTCGTAGAGGTCGACCTCGCGGCTCGTCGGATCGCCGGAGTCGTACCCCTGGAACGGCCCGAGGCCGTAGACGAGCCGGTCCGTCTGCGGGCCATGGTCGTTGGGCGCGACGGGAAGGCCGCGGGCGAGGGTGGTCTTCTCGTCATCGACGATCTTGAAGACGTCGTAGGTCTCCTGGCTCCCCGTGATCTGGTAGAGCAGCTCGTTGCCGCCGCCGACCGTGGTGTCCTGGTCCGGAGGAGCGTCCTCGGGCGCGGTCTTGTGGAACTCGACCCGGTAGACCACCCGGTCCTTGAGGCTGGTCCCCTTGCCGATGTGGAACTCGTAGCGGTAACCATCGCACGCCCGGAGGCCCTGGTTGCCCTGGCCCGGCTCGTGGAGGGGCAGGAAGTTGCCGATCAGGTATAGCTTGGCGTGAGCGCCGGGGGAGACCCAGGCGTAGACGTCGGTGTTGTCCGCGCACGGCTCGTTCAGGATGGCAAGGGCCTCTCGGTGGCTGGAAGCCCGGGCCGGCGGGGTCACGGCCATCACGCCGAGAGCCACGGTCGCCGCGCCGAGCCACCTCGTTCGATTAGTCATCTCTCGTTTCTCCTTTTTCTCCCGTGACTCAAGGGAAGCCCGCGAATGTCGTCACTCCCTCTACGGCCGGCACTACGGGAACGGATTGACCCGCTAACCCCAATCTTTGGTCGGCTTGCCCACCGCGAGGGGATCTCCGCGGCGGGCGCCGCGCCCGAGCCCCGAGGGCACTCGAGGGGTAGGTGGGTCAGCTTGAGGATCGATGCCATACTATTCGGCGGGTGGACTCTCGCTTCCGCGCCGCCGAGCTGTTCCAGGAGGCTTACGACGCCCAGATGCGCGGCGACCTCCAGGAAGCGGTGCGGCTGTACGAGCGCTCGCTGGCCGCCCATCCCACCGCCGAGGCCCACACGTTTCTGGGCTGGACCTACTCGTTCCTGGGCGACCTGGAAGAGGCCATCGCCTGTTGCAAGCGCGCGATCGAAGTCGATCCGTCCTTCGGGAACCCGTACAACGACATCGGCGCCTACCTGATCGAGTGCGGCGAGCTGGACGCGGCCATCCCCTGGCTGCACAAAGCCAAGGAGGCTGCGCGCTACGAGGCGCCGCAGTTCCCGCGGTTCAACCTGGGCCGCCTTTACCTGGCCAAGGACATGCTGGGCGCGGCCCTGCGCGAGTTCGAGGAGGCCCTGGAAGTGCAGCCGGGCTACGAGCCGGCGGTTCGCGCCATCGCCGCCGTCAAGCGCCGGCTGAACTGAGCGCGGTCAGTGAGGGGCCGGCGTAGCTCACGTGTGCTCCACCGCGCGCACTGGCTGGGCGTGACCGATCAGATCCGAACGCGCCGCAGGCTGCGCAGGTTGTCCGCCTTGTTGAGGTGGCGGTAGGCGTTGTCGATCATGGTGGGGACCTTCTTCCCGACGAGCCAGACGACGACGCAGAGCTGCCCGACGATCGTCAGCGGCAGCGTGAGCGCGAAGTAGCGGAAGAACTGCTCCTGGAAGGCGGGCCAGCGGAAAGCCAAGGCCAGGACCGCGTCCACGGCCTTGGCCAGCAGGAAGGCCGCACCGAAGAAAGCCAGGAACGTGTTGGCGCCCATGAACCGCTCGAGTGCTCCCACGGCATCGTGGCCGGCGGCCTCGACCGCGTGCCGCGCTGTTCGCCGCCGGCTCTCGAAGGCGAGCACGCCGTCCGCGGTGGAGAGCTCGAGGCGTCGCACGGGAAGTCGCTCCCGCACGACGCCCGGAGGAAGCTGGCTGGCCAGCTCCCCGGCCAGACGCGTGTCGACGCCCCAGGCCGCGATCCGCGGCCGGTGGCAGCGGGCGACACCGTCCGCCATCGAGACGTCCACGCGGTAGAGGCCGTTGAGGTTGCGGCGGTTGGGCTCGACCGCATCCTTCAAGGCCAGCCAGTGCTCGTATTCCGCGGCGTCGAAGTGAATTCGCCGCCGCTCATCTGACGGGTCCGCTTCGCGAACCCGTGGCGCGGTCGCGGCGCTACCGGGGCGGCGCACGCGGAAGAGCTGCGCGTAATGATATTCGCCGAGCTCGCGCGGCTCGGCGATGCGCGCCCCGCCCTGTATCAGGTGCAACCAGTAGTCGAGGATGCGGAGCGCTTCGCCCAGCGGCTTCGGGTAGACGCGGTCGGCGGTGTCGTGAGGCGTGTGGATCTTGCCCCCCAGCACCAGCGGCGAAACCTTGCCCGGACCAAGGGTGACGAGGGCCGCGGCCGGGATCCTGCGCTTGCCCTGGCGATGGCAGCCGAGCCAGCGCGGGCACCCCAGCAGATTCCCCAACCGGTCGCGCCAGCCCCTGCCCACTTCCAGGAAGCTGATGTGGTCGGTGGTACCGCCCGCGATGAAGGTGTTGTACTTGATGCCGTGGAGGTGCGCGCCCTCCTGCAAGAGGTGGTTGAGCTGCTCGTAGCCCGGGTAGGGGAAGAAGGCGCTCACGAAGGTGGCGCCGAGCGCGGTCTCCGGGATGTACATGCGGCCCTCGCCCACCGAGTCGACGGCGATGACGGACTTCACGAGCGCGAGCTCCGAGGCCGAGAGGCTGGCCACGTATTCGCGCGAGCCCGACACGCCGAAGCGGAAGCCGGCGAGTGGGGCCATGGCCAGCCCCAGGGCGGTGATTGCGTAGAGGCCATGGGACAGGGCCACGTTCGCCATGCCCAGGGCCAGGCCGAGCACGACCTGGGAGGCGAAGCCGATGAGGCCGCATTCCTCGGAGCCGGCCAGGATGTAGACGTGAGTCAGCGGGGGGCGTGTGGGCGCGCGCAGGTCCTCGATCAGATACTGCTTGAGGATCTCCTCGCCCGTGGTGTTGTCGTCGGCGCCGGGGCCGCGCCAGGTGTCGTAGTGGGCCACCAGTACCAGGCGCTCCCGCGCGTCCCCGGGCACGGTGAAGACGTAGTTGTACCCCGTGGTGCGGCGCGCGAGCGTGCGCAGGCGCTGGCGCTCGACCAGCACCACGGGCTCGCGCCCCGGCTCCTCCCGGTCGGCGCCGGGCCGGGGCTCGGCATAGGCGAGCGACTGCAGGAGGACCTTTTCCGGCTGGTCATGCGCAGGGGGCCAGCAGACCTCGAACGCACGGCCGGGGAACCCCGCGCACACCGACGCGATGAACTCCTCGGCATGGCGCTCGTTGGCCGTGTCCCAGGACTCGCCGGGGTCACGCTGCGCGCCCCGGCGCACGGCCTCCAGCAGCTCCGCTACGCGCGCGTCCACGGTGCGGGCAGGCGTGCGCTCGCTGTCGTGCAGCCACTGCTCGACGCGGCCGGTCACGGCCGACCAGTCTAGCAGACGGTCAGGGGAGCGGCCGCCCTATTCACCTCGTTCGAACTTCCCGCCGACGTACCGATAGGACCGTTGCGTGTGCCCGGCGGCGTGGGTGCTTTCGGAGATCAGCAGCCAGGGGCCGGGACTTCCCTCCGGAGGAACGAACGTGCCCACGAACGTGCGGCCGTCTTCGCTGATCTTGCCCGTGACCTCGCCGCTCGTCGGAACGTCGTCGGCCGACGTCGCCGCGGTGACGTTGGCCGGCGGGAAGTCGCGCAGGATCAGCAGCTCGTCCAGCTTGACGGTGCCCGAGGCGGGCGAATAGTAGCCCGGGTTGGCCGCCGTCCAATCGAGCTTGCCGTTCGCGTGCAGCTTGAACGAGCGGTACTCGCCGCTCGTCTGGCCGTTGGGGTTGGGCTCCACGTTGGGATCCATCACCACGATCCAGGCGGTGCCGTCCTGGTTGAGGACCACCTTCGTGAGCGCCAGGAAATGGCCGAAGCCCGAGTCGCTGGGGAGATTGTGGAATCCCAGGCTGACCGCGCCGCCGGCCTGGAACTGCTCGAGCATCTGCTGGGGGGTGAATCCGAATTGCCCGTTGGCATCGGGCAACCCCAGGTGCTCGATCGTGTAGTCCTGGCCGGCCAGGAGGGCCTGGGTGAAGAAGAGGAAGAGGGCCGTTCCGTCCTGGGCGTCCGTGCCGCCCGTGCCGCTGGAGGTGGTGCCCATGGCCGAGCCCAGCGCGGTCACCAGGCCCTTGGGGTCGCCGGCGAACACGGGGTTCACGACGTCGGCCTGGCCCGTGTCCTGCAGCCATTGCAGGTTGGCGCCGACCGTGGTGGGAACGCAGGCCGCGTGCTGGGCGAAGTCGAAGCCGAGGAAGTGCTGCTCGAAGAGCGGCACCTCGCGCCCGGGATCCAGGGCCAGCTTCCAGACGACCTTGAGGGAGATGACGTCCTCGTCGAGCGTGTGGGCGATCACCTGGTACTTGTTGCTCCGTCGCAGTGGCGCGTTGAACCGTGGCGAAAGGAATGGGGCCTTGGGCGGCGTGGCGTCCCAGTACACGCGGACGGAGCCCTCCTCGCCGGTACCGACGTCGCGCACCGTGAGGTGTCCCCATCCCTCCGGCAGCTTCTTGATCTGCCGGCCGAGCTTCACGGAGAAGACGCGCTTCGCGCAGGGCGTCCGGCCGCAGTCCGGTCCGAAGGTCGGCTCCATGTGGCCGGGGTCGCGGCCCAGGCTGATGGGGGCCACGTCGCGGCCCTCGGGCGTGAAGAAGAACTCGACGCCCGTGGAGTCGGCCGGCACTCTCGCGTAGATCTTGTCGTTCACGGTCACCAGCTGCCCTTCGAAGGTCCCGGCCACGCGCACGCGGGGAACGTCCTCGGCGCCGGCGGCCGGCGGGAGCACGAGTGCCGCCAGGATGACGAAGAACTTGGCCTTCGCGATCATCGAAGCCTCCAGGGAGGGAAATGGCCTGCTCGGTGCGGGCAAGGGTACGGCCTCCACCGCCCTTCCGCAACCGCGAGCTGGAACTCCGGGTCGGAGCTCATCGCGTTCAGGAACGATCCTTGCTCGACGCGTCGACTGAACCGGGGAGAGCACGTAAGATCTCCGAGGGGAAGGACGAAGATGACCGCTTCCGGAAGAGTCGCCATCGTCACCGGCGCGGGCACCGGCATCGGCAAGGCGGCGGCGCTCGCGCTCCTCCGCGAGGGCTACCGCGTCGCGCTCGCGGGGCGGCGGCGGGAGCTCCTCGAGAAGAGCGCGTCCGAGTCAGGCGCGGGGGAGCGCGCGCTCGTGGTGCCGACCGACGTCGCCGATCCGGCCGCGGTGCGCGCCCTCTTCGCGAAGACGAAGGAGGCGTTCGGGCGCCTCGACGTGCTCTTCAACAACGCCGGGATGGGGGCGCCCGCCGTGCCGCTGGAAGACCTCACCTACGAGAAGTGGAAGCAGGTGGTGGACGTGAACCTGACCGGGATGTTCCTGTGCACGCAGGAAGCGTTCAGGATCATGAAGGGCCAGGAGCCTCGTGGCGGGCGCATCATCAACAACGGGTCGATCTCGGCGCACGCGCCGCGCCCGAACTCGGCGCCCTACACCGCCACCAAGCACGCGGTCACCGGGCTCACCAAGTCGACCGCGCTCGACGGCCGGAAGTACGACGTCGCCTGCAGCCAGATCGATATCGGCAACGCGATGACGGAGCTCGCGGCCAGGATGGCGAAGGGGGTGCTGCAGGCGGACGGCACGGTGGCGGTCGAGCCGCTCATGGACGTCGAGCACGTCGGGCGGGTCGTCGCGTACCTGGCCGGCCTGCCCCTCGACGTGAACGTGCTGTTCATGACGATCATGGCGACGAAGATGCCCTTCGTCGGCAGGGGCTGAGCGCGGCCGACAGCACCGACGACAGCCAGGCGTGGGCCTGGGGGTCGCCGCTCCACAGCGCGGGGCCGACCGGAGATCCGAGGAACAGCAGCGCGCCCTCGCCGGCCCACTGCAGCGCGGCCACCGGCAGCCCGCCCAGGTTTCCGATCGCCTCGCCGCCGCGAACGGGAACCGCGAAGGAAAAGTCGCGAATGCGGGCACGAACGGGCCACCCGAGATCCAGGTAGGACGGCCGCCGGCCTTCCCTCCATACCGTGAAGGGTTGCTCGATGGTGAGGCCGAAGGTCGCTCCGAGCCCGGCGCGCTGCTCGCGGAGCGCCTTGGCCTCGGCGAAGCCGGAGGCTGATTCGAAGATGACGAGCCGGCCGCTCCGCACCTGGCGCGCAATCGAATCGTCCCACCCGGCGGCCCCCGGGAAGACGAGGACGGCGCGCGCGTCCCGGCCCGCGAGCGCCTTGGCGAAACCCTCGCGCGACTCCGGAAGCGCGCAGGTCGAGCACCCGGACGCGGCCGAGAGCGTTTGCTCCATGACGGCCCCGCCGAAGGGGACCGCCGCGACGGCGCCGAGAAAGATGCGGCGGGAAACGTCCACGGCTACAGCCGTCCCGAGATGAGGCGGTCCATCGCCGCCGCCGTATCGTAGAACTGCTGGTCGTGCGCGTGACGGTAGCGCGCTTCCATCTCGGCGATCAGCCATCCGTCGTAGCCGACCTTGTGGAACGCCTCGCGTATCGCCTTCCAGTTGTTGTCGCCCAGGAAGAGGTTCGTGTAGACGCTCTCGTTGCCGCAGCGGCCGCGGTGGCGCATCACGTCCTTCACGTGCACGCGGGTGATGCGAGGGCCGTGGATCTCGATCCACTGCTCGGGGAACCCGGTGTCGTGGATGTTGCCGACGTCGAGGTGCAGGCCGACCCACGGGCTGGCGACGTCGTCGAGGAACAGCTTGAACTCGCGCGGGCTCATCAGGAAGCGCTGCTCGGAGCAACAGTTCTCGCAGCCGATCTTGACTCTCGCCCGGGCCGCCGTCTCCGCGAGCTTCTGCAAGGCCTCCACCGTGCGCGGGTAGACCTCCTGATAGGGCGTCTCCTCGGTGACGATGCCCGCGACGACGAGGATCGCGTCCGCGCCGAGGATCTGCGCCGTCTCGATCTGCCGCGTGATGTGCTGCGTCGCCTGCTCGCGAACCCGCGGGTCACGCGAAGAGATCGGCCGATCCCAGTCCAGCGAGTTGGAGACGTTCGAGACCATGAGGCCGGTGTCGTCGATCTTGCGCCGCAGCTCCCGCACCTGCGCGTCCGTGGTCTCGAGCGGGAACCAGGGCGTGGCGCCGAGCCAGAGCTCGATGCCGTCGTAGCCGGCCTTCTTGACGAGAGCGAGGCCCTTGTCGAAGCCCCACTCCTTCAGGAACATGTTGTCGCCGATCGATTTCTTCATAAACCTCGAATGCGGGCGAGCTTCGCTCCGCATCGGACCTCATCGAACGCGCTCGCGGGAGTGGATCCCGCTTCGCGCGACGAAGGAAATGCTCCGCGGCGCTCGCCCGAACGCGGGGGCGCGCACGTGGTCGTCGCGCGTCGCTCCTGATCGGTTTCCTGCACTCGCAGAACGAGAGCGTAGTCGCTCGGCCGGGCCGCCGGCAGCTCGACGTGAAGGCCGGCCTCGTCGCGAGTCCATTTCAGCGGGGCGGCAGCGCCCAACAGCTCGACGCGGCGCACCTCGCCCCGCAGGTGCGGGGAGCCGCGAGCCAGGGACCGCACGGTGACCCGGCGGTCATCCGGCCAGGCCAGGACGATGGCGTAGAGCGCACCGTCCCGGGTGGTGAAGCGGACGTCCTCCGGCGTGAAAGGCTTGCGCTTCTCGTCGGCGAACGGTCCTTCCACGACCGCGGTCGGGCCCTCGCCGAACACGACCCACGGCCGCGTCGCGTAGATGGCCTCGCCGTTGACGGCCAGCCAGCCGCCGATCGATCGGAGCATCTCCTGCTCCGGCTCCGCGATGGTGCCGTCGGGCCGGGGCCCTATGTTGAGGAGGAGGCACCCGTTCTTGCTCACGATGTCGACGAGGTCGTCCACGATCGAGTCCACGGTCTTGTAGTGCTGGTCGGCCACGTAGCCCCAGGAATTCTTCGAGACGGACGTGTCCGTCTGCCACAGGAGGGGCCGGATGGCCGCGAGCTGGCCGCGCTCGATGTCGAGGACGCCGGCGGTGTCCGGGAACGACTCGCCGCCGTGCTTCTTGTAGTTGATGGCTACGCCCTGGCCCCATTCGGCGCCGCGGTTGTAGTAGAACGCGGCGAACTTCTGCAGGTAGGGATGGAAGGCCGGCTGCGCGATCCACCAGTCGAACCACACGAGCTGGGGGTGGTAGCGGTCGACCAGCTCCGCGGTGCGGGCCAGCCAATCGTCCAGAAACTCCCGGTTGGGCGGCGTGACCTGCTTCTCGGAGCTTTCACGGTCGACCGCCGGGCCATACAGCGAGGTGAAGCGCGGGTCGCGCACGTCGGAGTCGAACTTCGTTCCCTGGTCGAAGAACCACCAGTGCTCGGCACGGTGCGAGGAGGCGCCGAAGACGAGGCCCTCGGCCCGCACGGCGCGGGCCAGCTCTCCGATCACGTCGCGCCGCGGTCCCCGCTTGGCCGCGCTCCAATCCGTAAACGGGTAGTCGTACATGGGGAAGCCGTCGTGGTGCTCGGCCACCGGTACGACGTAACGGGCCCCCGCGGCCTTGAACAGCGCCGCCCAGCCCCGGGCGTCGAACTTCTCGGCCCGGAAGAGCGGGATGAAGTCCTTGTAGCCGAAACGCGACTGCGGGCCCCAGGCCTCGACGTGATGGCGGAAGACCGCATCATCCTGCTTGTACATGTTCCGGGGATACCACTCGTTGCCGAAGGCGGGCACGGAGTAGACGCCCCAGTGGATGAAGATCCCGAACTTCGCGTCCCGGTACCACGGCGGGGCCTGGAACTTCTCGAGCGAGGCCCAGGTCGGAGCGAAGGGTCCGCGCGCGGCCACCGCTTCGACGCGGCGAACGGTCGCGGCCACGCCGGCATCCTCGGCCCGCGGAGAAGCCGCCCGCGCGGCCAGGAGCAGCGCGAGGAAAGTCGGGAGCCCTCGGGAGACCATGGTGGACCTCCCGCGGATTCTAAGGCAGGAAGGGAAGCTCAGTTCACCGCGACCTGGACCGACTTGCTGGTGAGGTTGCCGTCGTCGTCGGTGAGCTGCACGGTGACGGTCAGGACACCCACCCGCCCGCCCGACGGCAGACCGTACTCGAGCGATTCGGCGACCGCCAGGCTGCCCTGCGGCTCGACGCGGGCGCTGCCGGCCGCGGCCGTGATGTCGGCCGGCCCGAGGCTCAGTGTTCCCGACGGCTCGGCCTCGGCTCCACTCGTTCCGTCACGCAGGATCGCGTTGACGAAGTTCACGCGCGCGCCGATCGGCGAGCTGGTGATCTGGACCGTCCACCGCGCGTCGAGGGGCGCGTCGGGGTTGGCGCTGTCGGTCGCGACCACCGGATCGGGGCTGATCGCGATCGAGACCGCCGCCTTCGTGGGCGTGGCGACCGGTGTCGGAGCGCTGGCGACGCTCCCGCCGCCGCAGCCGACGGCCGCGAGCATCAGGAAGGGCATGACCCTCATGGGAGTCTCCACGCGTCGAGCTTGGGTCCGGAGAGCCAGTAGACGAAGCCCCCCGCGACCACGGGCCCGGAGTACGAAGGGCCGGGATCCGCCGGCGTCAGGACCCTGAGGACCGCGCCGGTGCCCTCGTCGAGGATCACGACGCTGCCGCCGGTGCTGACGAGGACGAGCCCGTCGGCGAGCGCC
>WNEY01004375.1_pt1 | contig 10749 bp, 10 predicted proteins | sample 5400531 | NCBI WGS metagenome assembly WNEY01 (sample SAMN13153338, study PRJNA577476) | soil metagenome | isolation source: 200 cm saprolite under Douglas fir tree site 1 | place: USA:California | collected 2015-04-18
ATCCAGGTTTCGGCCGGCGGCCGAAATTGATAGGAGCGAAAGGCGTTGGCGATGATCTGGTCGCGATCGAGGCCCAGCGTGGCCAGCCTCTGACGGAGCTTGCTGATCACCGCACTCAGCGCGACCGGCCACGACGGTGGAAGCGAATCGGGCCAGAGCAGCTCGGCGAGCTCGGACTGGGTCACCACGCGCTCCCGCTCCGCCACCAGGTAGACGAACGCCAGGCGTCCCTGACGCCCGGCGAGATCCGCTTCACGTAGCAATAGGTCGCCGTGCTCAACGGCCACCTCGCCCTTCAGATAGATGCGAAGCATTCACCCTCCAAACATTCGCCAAAGGTGCCCAGCGATGATGTTACGGACCCGGGTCTTAGGATTTGAAACCGCCGCCCTTTCCATGCCGGGGGCGGCTATTGAGGAGGTGCGGAATGCAAAAACGCGTCGAATGCGAATGCGGCTGGTCGCTCCAGACGGACGACGAGGCGACGCTGGTGGCCGGCGTCCAGCAGCACGCCAAGCAGATCCACAACATGGAGGGCGTCACCAAAGACCAGGTGCTTGCCCAGGCCAGGCCAGCTTAAACACGAATCAGGAGGAGAGAAACATGAAATTCTTGTACTTGCTCTACGCCGACGAGTCGAAGATGCCCGCCCCGGAGAGCCCCCAGATGCAGCAGCAACAGGCCGCGTTCGGGAAGTACTACGAAGAACTGTCCGGCAAGGGTATGTTCAAGGCCGGCGACCCGGTCCAGCCGTCGAAGACGGCAACCACCGTGCGGGTGCGCAACGGATCGACGAAGACCGCATCAGGCCCGGCCACCACGGGTAGTGAGCAGATCATCGGCTTCTACGTGATCGAGGCAAAAAACCAGGACGAGGCGATCGCGTACGCGGCCAAGGTGCCCTCGGCGGCCGTCGGTTCCATCGAGGTTCGCCCAATCGTCGGAGCTTCCTAACCGTCGAACTCGCGCGCCTTTCCACACCGGGGCGCGCTCATGGCGGGAGGGTCAGCGTGAGATCGACTGACCTTCCCGCAGCCTGAAGGCATCCAGACAGCCGGCGCCGCAGAAGTAGTAGGTCGTCTCGCCCATCACCAACGTCTGCAGCGCGCCCTTGATCTCGACGCTCATGCCGCAGATCGGATCGATCGCGGTCGCCGGCAAGGCCACGTGGTAGGTGGGCTGATGCGCGTGGCGCTCGGCGACGATCTCGGCGAGCACGGCGAGCGCGATCTCTTCCTGCGAGCCACCCACCGAACTGTCCGCAGCGCGGCGAATGCGGTCGAGTCCGCGCGTGCCGCGCTCGCCAAGCACATCGAGAACCGTGGCCGCGCGCCGGCGGCTGGCGACCAGGCCGATATAGGCGACGTCATAGGGCAGGAGCGCCTCGATGGCATCCTCGTCGTAATGACCCATGGTGGCGACGACCGCCCAGGTGGTGGCGCCGGGTCGCGCGGGCGACAGGTCGAGCGAGCCGATGACCCGGTCCGCCTCGGGGAAGTCCGAGGCGGACGCGCCCGGGTGCACCGCGCAGGTTTCGTATCCGATGGTGGCACCCAGCCGGACAAGCGTATGGGCGGCGGGTGTATCACCGATGACGAGCAGCATCGGCCGCGGCATGTGCGGGTCGATGAAGACGTCCAGCGAGCCGGCGCTCGGGCAGGTACTCACGTGCGCAACGACACCCGGCTGATGCTCGGGCGCCTGGTCCGGCGCGATCTTCACCAGTCTGGGCTGCCCGTCGCCCATGGCGTGAAGCGCCTCACGGCGCACCAGCGACTCCGAGCAGCTGCCGCCGATCCATCCCCAGAGCGTTCCATCGGCCGCGATCAGCGCCTTGTCGCCCGGGCGGGCGGAGGTCGGCGGGTCGACGCGAACCACGGTCGCGACCACGAAGGTCTCGCCGCGCTCCCGCAGATCCGCCGCCCGGTCCAGCACGTCATCCGCGAGCGACATGGTTATTCGGCCGCGCCCTTCTCGTTCAATGCCGCCCAGACCTTATCGGAGGTGACGGGCATGTCGATGTTGGTGATCCCGAGGTGAGCGACGGCATCGATGACCGCGTTGACGAAGGCGGCCGGCGACCCAACCGTCGCCGATTCGCCCACACCCTTGGCCCCTATCGGATGATGGGGTGAGGGCGTGACCGTCTCGAAGGTCTCGAACTTCGGCGTCTCCCAGGCGGTGGGCAGGAGGTAATCGGTGAAGTTGGACCCGATGCAGTTGCCCTCTTCATCGAAGGTGATCAATTCCATGAACGCGATCCCGAATCCTTCGGTGAGGCCGCCGTGGATCTGGCCCTCGACAACCATCGGGTTGATACGGACGCCGCAGTCATCGACGGCCACCATGCGACGGACTTTCACCTGCCCGGTGCCACGATCGATGTCAACCACGACCATGTAGGTGCCAAAGGGGAACGTCATGTTCGGCGGGTCGTAGTAGGTGACGCCCTCGAGTCCCGCCTCCAGTCCATCCGGCAGGTTCGTATAGGCGGCAAAGGCGATCTCCTGGATCGTCTTTGCCTTCGAGGGGGCGCCCCGAACGAAGAATTTGCCCTGGTCGAACTCGATGTCGCCCTCGGAGGCCTCGAGTAGATGTGCCGCGATGATCTTTGCCTTGTCCCGCAGCTTGCGGCTCACCACCGCGGTCGCGGCTCCCCCAACCGGGGTGCTCCGGCTGGCATAGGTTCCAAGCCCGTAGGGCGTGTTGTCGGTGTCGCCCTCCTGGACCTCGACATCGGCCGCCGGGATCCCCAGCTCATTGGCGACGATCTGGGCGAAGGTCGTCTCGTGACCCTGCCCCTGGCTCTTGACGCCGAGCTTGAGGATCGCCTTGCCCGTCGGATGGACGCGAAGCTCCGCCGAGTCGAACATTCGCAGCCCGACGATGTCGTAGTGCTTGCCAGGGCCTGCGCCCACCACCTCGGTGAAGCTGGCGACCCCGATTCCCATCAGCTCCCCTTTCTTCCGCTTCTCGGCCTGCTCCTTGCGGAGTTCCTTGTAGCCGAGCTTGTCGAGCGCAAGCTGCATCGCCCTGGGGTAATCGCCACTGTCGTACTCGAAGCCGGTGGCGGACTTGTAGGGGAACTGCTCGGGCTTGATGAAATTCTTGAGCCGAATGTCGGCTGGATCCATCTTCATCTCGACCGCGGCGTTCTCGACCAGCCGCTCGATCAGGTAGGAGGCTTCGGTGACGCGGAACGAGCACCGGTAGGCAACGCCGCCCGGCGCCTTGTTCGTGTAGGCGCCGTCGGCCTCGACGAAGGCCGTCGGGATGTCGTAGGAGCCCGTGACGATGTGGAAGAGGCCGGCCTTGAACTTGCTCGGCTGGGCGTCCGCGAAAAACGCGCCATTATCGCTCAGCAGCTTGACCCGGAGTCCCAGCATCTGGCCGGAGTCGCTCAACGCCATCTCGCCGCGCATGTGGAAGTCGCGCGCGAAGCCGGTCGAGATCAGGTTGTCGCTGCGGTCCTCGACCCACTTGACCGGCTTGCCGATCAAGAGCGAGGCGGCCGTGGCCACGACATAGCCGGGATAGATCGGGACCTTGTTGCCGAAGCCGCCGCCGATGTCGGGCGAGATGATCCGGATCTTCTCTTCCGGAAGTCCGGCCACGATGGCAAACAGCGTGCGATGCGCATGCGGCGCCTGCGAGGTCATATAGAGATTCGCCTGACCGGTGGCGGAGTTGATGTCGGCCACGATCCCGCACGTCTCCAGCGGCGATGGATGGCAGCGCGGGTAGAAGCTCTCGAGCGAGACCACCCGGTCGGCCTTCGCAAAGGCCTCGTCGGTCTTCGCCTTGTCGCCTGCTTCCCAGTGATAGATGTGGTTGGAGGTCTGCCCCTCCTTCTCATCGCGGATGAGCGGCGCGCCGGGGTCGAGCGACTTCCACGGATCAACGACCGCCGGGAGAACGTCGTAATCGACCTCGATCAGCGGGAGCGCGTCGCGCGCGATCGCGGCCTCGGTCGCGATCACGCAGGCGACCTCCTGGCCCTGGAAGCGGACCTTGTCGGTCGCGAGCACCGCCTGGGTGTCACCCGAGAGGGTTGGCATCCAGGCCAGCTTGTGCTGAGCGAGCAACTCGCCAGTGACCACGGCAACGACGCCGGGTAGCGCCTGGCCGGCGTCGACCTTGATGGAGCGGATGCGCGCGTGCGCGTAGGGGCTGCGCAGGATGGCCATGTGGAGCATGCCCGGCAGCGAGATGTCGTCGACGTAGTTGCCGCGGCCGCGAATGAATCGGTCGTCCTCCTTGCGCCGAATGCTGTCGCCGATCACGCCCTTGAGCGGGGTTTCAACGGCCATGGTTCAACTCCCCACCGCGGCGGCTTCCGCGGGTACCGCCGCCTGCGCGTTCATGGTGGCGGCCGCGCTCTTCACGGCCTTGACGATGTTCATGTAGCCGGTGCAGCGGCAGATGTTGCCCGAGAGCGCCCAGCGAATGTCCTCGTCCGTCGGATCTTTCTTTTCCTCGAGCAGCGCGATGCTGGTGAGCATCATGCCGGGCGTGCAGAAACCGCACTGCAGGCCATGCTCCTGCTTGAACGCCGCCTGGATCGGATGCAGCGTGCCGCCGGCGGCCAGCGCCTCGACGGTGGTGACCTGCTGTCCGTCAGCCTGGACCGCGAACATGGTGCAGGACTTGACCGGTGTCCCGTCGAGCAGGACGGTACAGGCGCCGCAATGCGTGGTATCGCACCCGATGTGGGTCCCCGTGAGTCGAAGCGTCTCCCGTAGGAAGTGCACCAGGAGGAGCCGCGGCTCGACCTCAGCACTGCGTTGCTCGCCGTTGACCGTGACGGTGATCGGCTGGCCCATGCTCATCCACCTCCCCTGGCGCGCTCAGCGGCGCGCTTCAGTCCACGCTGGGTAAAGACCCGGACGATGTTGCGCTTGTACTCGACAGAACCGCGCTGGTCGGCCTTCGGATCCGCGGCCTCGGCCGCCAGGGCCGCCGCCTCCTTGATCACGTCGTCATCCAGCTGCGCGCCGCGCAGCACCGCTTCGGCTTTCTCGGCCTTGATATTTTGCGGGCCGACCGCCGTCAAGCCGATTCCCGCCGACCCGACCTTGCCGTCGTCCATCCGAAGATGAACGGCAACCGCGACCGTCGCAAAGTCACCGACCTTGCGCTCCAGCTTGAGGTAGGCGCCACCGGTCATCGCCTTGGCCGCCGGGATCCGGATTTCGCTCAGGATTTCCGTTGGTTCCAGGGCGGTGCTGAACGGCCCACTGAAGAAGTCGCGCGCCTTGACCGTCCGGCTCCCCCGCTTCGAGCGGAGCACGAGGTCGGCGTCCATGGCGAGTAAGACCGATCCCCAATCGCCGGACGGATCCGCGTGGGCGACCGACCCGGCGATCGTGCCGCGATTGCGGATGATCGGGTCGGCGATCTGCGGCGCGGCATCCGCCATGACCTGATAGCGCGAGGTCAGTAGGCTCGACCGCTCGGCGGCCTTGTGGCGGAAGAGTGGGCCGATCCGAAGCGTCCCATCCCGCTCCTCGATGAAGTCCAGCTCGTTGATCTTGTTGATATCGACCAGATGGCCTGGACTCGCGAACCGCAGCTTGAGCAACGGAATCAGGCTCTGGCCGCCGGCCAGCACCTTCCCCTCGTCGCCGAATTGATCGAGGAGATCGAGAGCGTCATCGATAGTTCGAGGCGCGTGATACTCGAACGGCGCTGGCAGCATGGACAACCCCTCCTACAGTGATTGTGGAAACCAGCCGACGTGCGCCATTAACCGTAGTCCGGCAAAGGTTTGTTGTCAATCTGAGAAATGAATTGAGGTCGAATTCGATCCGGCGGTCAGCTATCGAGCGTGTCGAAGGCGCCGTAGGGCGGAAAACGGAAGGCCATGTCCCTGGAGAGCAGGCCGCCATGGCCGAGGTCGTTGAAGTCGGCCGCCGTGACCCGGGCCCCGGTGAAGAGCCGCGGGAGGATCAGGTCGAGCACGGTCGCTTTCGAGAACATGCCGCAGGCCGCCACCCCGAAGACCGGCTTGTCGCTGAGGTAGGCGAGCCAGACCGCGCTGCCCGGGTGGGCGGGCGCGCCCTGCTTCTCCATCCGCGCGTGAAGCCGCTCCAATGCGACCAGCGTCGGGTCGAGCGGGTCGGTCGCGTTGGCGCCGGCGGTCAGCAACAGGTCAGCATACGCCAGCAGGCTGCTGACGGCCGCTTCGACCGCGGCGACATCGTCGGCGACGTACCGGATCTCGCTGATCGACGAGCCGAACCAGGCGACCTTCATCTCGATCGACGCCTGGAACTTCTCACGCTGCGCGGGCTCGAGCCGCTCGCGGACGAGGACCGCCACTCGCATCGGCCGGAACGCCAGCACCCGGACCACACCCTTGCCCGAGGCCGCCACCCGTACCGCCTCGCGCAGTCGAGCCTCCGGTACGACAAAGGGCGTGACCTTGACCCCCGCGATCGTCTTTCCGGCGGACACCAGCTGGCCGTCGAAGAGGGTGAAGACGGACACGTCCTCGATGCTGTTGAGCGCCTGTAGCCGCTGGACGTCAACCGTGAAGATCCCGTTAACCTCGGCGCTCAGCCGCGCCTGGCTCTCGACCGGCCCATGGGCGGTGACCCCGGGCCCGGCGACCACCCTCGCCAGCCGGCGGGCCGCCTCGTCCTCATGGATATCGCCGGGCTCCATCCGGACGACATGGACCTCGTCGACCCGAGCGGCGACGACCACCGGCCAATCGGCTTTGGTGAGAATCCGGCCTTTGAGCAGCAGCACCCGATGATGATCATCGGGGACCAGCAGTGTCTGCGCCAGGACGGCGCCGTCGATCTGATCGGCGCTCAGCCGGGAACCCCGGAGCGCCTCGGCCTTCATGCGGCCGACGTCGCCGCGGCGACGGAGCCGGGCATCGGGCCTCCCTGCTTGCCGTGGCGAATGGCCACCATCTGCGACAGGATGGCGAGCGCGGTCTCCTCCGCGGTCTGGGCGCCCAGGTCCAGGCCGATCGGGGCGTGGACTCGACTGATCTCGTCCAGGCTGACTCCGGCCGCCGTCAATCGGGCCACCCGGTCGCGATGGGTCTTCCTGCTCCCGATGGCGCCGATGTAGCGCGGATGTCCGCGCAGGGCGGCCGTGATCGTGGGGTCGTCGAACTTCGGATCATGGGTCAGGATGACGATGTAGGTCGAGCCGTCCATGGGCAGGTCCTTGAGGACCTCGTCAGGCCAGGCGTGAATCACCCGGCGCGCCTGCGGAAACCGATCGCGGTCGGCAAACTTCGACCGTGCGTCAACCACCGTCACCCGGAACCCGATCGCGCTCGCCAGGCGCGTCAGCGGGATGGCGACGTGTGAGCCGCCGAAGATGTAGAGCTCGGGCGGCCGGGGAAACGGCTCCAGGAAGACGCCGTCCTGCCGCACCGGGTTCTCGCGATCGAGCAGGTCGGGGACGTCCGGGTCCGCCGGCGTCAGCAGCTGGCGCGCACCCGGCTGCTCGCCCACGTCGGTCTTCAGCACCACCGGGCGCTCGGCCTCCAACGCGCGTATTAATTCTCGATGCACCGGCGCGAGCGGCTCGATCAGCACGTCGATCTCGCCGCCGCAGCTCAGCCCAACGGTCCAGGCCAGGTCGTCACTGACGCCGTAGTGAAAGAGGCTGGCCGGCTTGCCCTGGAGGATCGCCTGCGCTTGCTCGAAGACTTCCCCCTCGAGACAGCCGCCGCTGATGGACCCGGCGATCTTGCCCGACTGGCTGATCGCCATCCGGGAGCCGGCCGGCCGCGGGGCGCTCCCCCACGTGCTGATCACGGTGGCGACGGCCACCGGGTCGCCAGCCTCCAGCCACGCCGTGACGTCGGTCATGACGTCGCGCATGAACCAAGTGTAGTGCGCTTTCACTTCCCCTCCCCAGGTTGTGGGGCGGGGTCAGGGAGGGGGCCGTCAGGCCGATGCGGTGACGATCGTCTGCCGCCGGACCGGGCGCCGGGTCGCAGTCTCGAGCAGGAGCGTGCCGAGCGCCTCGAGGTTGGCGAGGTTATGTGCCGGCAGGAAATCGTCGACGAACGGGAGCGCGGCCTGTAGACCGAGCGTCAGCGGCTCATACCCAGGAGCGCCCATCAGCGGGTTCATCCAGATCAGCCGGTGGCAAGACCGCTGCAGCCTGGCGATGGCATGCCGCATCTGCGCGGCGTCGCCTCGATCCCAGCCGTCGCTGATGATGGCGACGGTCGCGCCGTGGCCGAGGACACGGCGGGCATAGCGCCGGTTGAACGACTCGATCGCCTCGCCGATTCGCGTGCCGCCCGACCAGTCGTCGACCGACGCCGTCACCCGGCTGAGCGCGGCGTCGACGTCGTGGCTGCGCAGCAGGCGAGTGATGCGCGTCAGCCGAGTCGCGAAGACAAACGCCTCGACGCGGGTACTGGCATTCTTGAGCGCGTAGGCAAAGTTCAGCAGCAGCCGCGTGTAGCGCTCCATCGACCCGCTGATGTCGCACAGCAGCACCAGCGGCCGCGGCCGAAGTCTCGGGCTTTTCCAGCTGAAGACGAGCAGCTCACCGCCAAAGCGCAGGCTGCGCCGGAGCAGCCGCCGCATATCGAGCTCGTCATCGCCACCCGCGCGGGAGCGCCGCGACCGCGTCAGACCGGCGGGCAGCCGCATCAGGCGGATCAGCCGCCGGACCTCGGCCATCTCCGCCGCGGTCAGCGTGTCGAAGTCCTTCTCTCGCAGCACCTCGGCCTGTGAGTAGCTGGCTACCTCTTGCTCCTCGGCGCCCTCGGCGTCCTCGCCCTCATCGAGAACCCTGAGCTGCCGGCCCGTCAGCGTCAGTGGCTCGCCTCGTTCGCTCTCGGTCTCCGCCGACGCCGAACCGCCGGCGTCCGGGGCTTCGGCCCGGAGAAACGCGACCAGCGCGCGATCCAGGAGGGGCAGCTCGTCGCGGCGACGGCCGAAGTGGGCGTGCACCGCGGTCCGGAGGTCGTCGGGACGACGCAGGTCGATCACCGTCAGGGCGCGCAGGAAGGGCAGCATGCGGGCCGGCCCGGCATCGAAGCCCAGGCCGCGAAGGATGCGACCAAAATGCAGCCAGTTGCGGGTCAGGACGACGCCGGGATCAGGCATTGACGGCGCGGGCGAGGAGCTCCCGCGAGCCCGCGCCCCGCAGCCGTTCGAGATCCTCCTGGTACTTGACGATGGCGCCCAGCGTCGATTGCACGGCGGCTTCGGTGAGCTCGGTCTGTCCGAGCGCCACCAGCGATCGCGTCCAGTCGAGCGTCTCGGCGATTCCGGGCAGCTTGTAGAGCTCGAGCCCCCGAACGCCCCCGATAAAGGCGCTGACCTGGCGCGCCAGCTTGACCGGGACGTCGGGCAACCGGGTGGTGATGATCTCGTATTCACGGTCAACCGTCGGGTAATCGATCCAGAAGTAGAGGCAGCGACGCTTGAGCGCGTCGTGGATCTCGCGGGTGCGATTCGAGGTGATGATGACGGCCGGTGGCTTGTCGGCCTTGATGGTGCCGATCTCGGGAATCGAGATCTGGAAATCCGAGAGCAGCTCGAGCAGGAAGGCTTCGAACTCGTCGTCGGCGCGATCGATCTCGTCGATCAAGAGCACGGGCGCGGTCGTGCCGTCGCTCTCGATCGCCTGCAGGAGCGGTCGCTTGACCAAGAACTGGTGGCTGTAGATCTCGCGCTCGGTCTCGGCGCGCTGGGCGCCGGCCGATTCCAGCAGACGGATGTGCAGCATCTGCTTCGCATAGGCCCATTCGTAGACCGCGTTGTTGACGTCGATGCCCTCGTAGCACTGCAGCCGGATCAAGCGAGTGCTGAGGATCTCGGCCAGCACCTTGCCCACTTCCGTCTTTCCCACCCCCGCCTCGCCCTCGAGCAGGAGGGGCTTGTCGAGCGTGAGCGCCAGAAAGATGGTGGTCGCCAGGCTGCGATCGGCCACATAGCGATGCGCCCGCAGCGCCTGCTCCACATCCTCGATCGACGAAACCGGAAGGTCCTGCATGAGCAGAGTTTAGAGAGAGCGGCGGCAAGGCGCCGCCGCCCCTCTCCCCGTCCTAGTGGTGAGCGGTGACCTGTTCCAGCGCGCGCCGGGTCAGGACCCGCGCCAGGTGGCGGCGATAATCCGGCGAACCGTTCAGGTCCTGCGGCGGGTCCGTGCCCTCTGCGGCTCGCTCGGCCGCCTGACGAAGTTCGTCATCGTGCCCGGCCTTACCGCGCAACGCTTGCTCGACGCCGGACGCCCGTAGCGGCCGGCTCCCCATCCCGGTGAGACCGACCGCCACCTGGGTCACCTCGTGACCGGTCACCCGTACCTGGGCGGCGACGGCAACGATCGCCCAATCCTGCGAGCGGCGGCTGAACTTCAGGTAGGTGCCCCGGCTGCCGGGCGGCGGGGTCGCGATCCGGATCTCGCGAAGGATCTCGTTTGGTTCGAGCGACGACGTGAAGGTGTCGACGAAGAAATCCTTGGCGGCGATGCTGCGCTCCCCCTTGGGGCCGACCACCGTGAACTCGGCATCGAGGGCCACCAGGCACGCGGGGAAGTCACCGTTTGGGTCGGCGTGCGCGGAGGCGCCACCGATGGTGCCCCGATTGCGCACCTGCGGGTCCCCGATCTGCGAGGCGGCGCTGGTCAGCAGGGGCAGCTTTTGCTTGAGCAGGTCGGAGAACTCGATGTCGTGGTGGCTGGTCAGCGCGCCGATGGCGACATGCCCGTCTTCCTCGCGAATGTAATTGAGGTTGCTGATCCGACCGATGTCCACCA
>WNEY01004376.1_pt1 | contig 10749 bp, 10 predicted proteins | sample 5400531 | NCBI WGS metagenome assembly WNEY01 (sample SAMN13153338, study PRJNA577476) | soil metagenome | isolation source: 200 cm saprolite under Douglas fir tree site 1 | place: USA:California | collected 2015-04-18
TGTTCGATCGGTCGAGCTGGCGGCTCGAGATCGACGGCCTCGTCAAGCGGCCTCGCTCGCTCAGCTACGACGAGCTGAAGGCGCTGCCGAAGGCGGAGCAGGTTTCGACCTTCCATTGCGTCACCGGCTGGACGGTGAACGACGTGCACTGGGCCGGGGTGCGGTTCCAGCATCTGTTCGACTTGGTGCAGCCGCTGCCCGCCGCAACCGCCGTGCGCTTCGTATCCGCGGAGCAACCCTACGAGGACTCGCTCACGCTCGAACAGCTGCGCTTCCCGGATGCGATGCTCGCCTACAAGCTGGGGGGCGAGCCGCTGTCTCGGCCACACGGGGCGCCGGCGCGCGTCGTGTTGCCGGAGATGTACGGCTACAAGGGTGTCAAGTGGTTGACGCGGATGGAGTTCGTCGCCCGCCAGCCGGAGGGCTACTGGGAGCAGAACGGCTACGACCAAGACGCCTGGGTCGGGCGCTCGAATGGCTACCACTCCTAGCGCGCGACGCCTTTCCCGCTTCTCGCGCACCGAGCGGGCGCTGCACTGGGTCCACGCGAGCGCCTTCCTCGTCCTGCTCGCCTCCGGGCTCTGCCTCTACCTGCCCATCCTCGCGGAACTGATCGGCAGGCGGCCGCTCCTGAAGGACATCCACGTCTACACGGCGCTCGCCTGGCTCGCCGCGCTCGCACTCGTCGTGCTCGCCGGTGACCGCCGCCGCCTGCTGGCAACCGCGCGCGAAATCGATAGCTTCGACGCCGACGACCTCGCCTGGCTCAAACGCCGGCGCGCAGCACAAGGCCGCTTCAACGCCGGTCAGAAGATCAACGCGATCGTCACCGCCGCGCTCGCAGTTCTCTTCGCCGTCACCGGCTTCTTCCTCTGGTACGGCGAGCGCAACCACGCCTTCCGGCTCCAAAACGCGCTGATCGTGCACGACTGGCTGATGTACATCTCCTTCTTCCTCCTGCTCGGCCACCTCTACCTCTCCTTGATCCATCCCAGCACTCGACACTCGCTCAGCGCGATCACCCGCGGCTGGGTCCGCGAAGACTGGGCGCTCCGCCACCACCCGAAATGGGTCGATCAGCTGCGCCAAGGCGACGTGACCCGATAGGCCGCCAGCGCGCACCAGAGTCCAACCCGAACAGCACGACTTGCGCGCCTGTGCCGAGCGCGTCCGTCGTTCGCCTGCGAATGCACTGTTTCAAACGCTGCGATCAGGGCATTGGGCGAGGCCTCGGCCCGCAACGGTGGTTTAGGGTGGCGTCGAACCGAAAGCGGGAACGCGGCGAATAAGCGGTGATGGTGCGAATCGGAGTGAGTTCCGTGGCGCGGCCTTCAGACCTAACCGGGTCACGGGCGTCAACGCAGACGCGCCTCGCTCGCTCGCGAAGACTCTGGGAGGGAGGGTGAGATGGCAGACCATTTGGATGCGCCGGGGCTGACGTCGCCGGCGATGGACGCGCGGGTGGACATCACTGACCACTACGCGTTCCGCAAGCCGGGCGGCGGTAGCAGGACGATCCTGATCCTGAACGTGAACCCGCTGATAAGGGCAGGCGATCCGGAGCACTTCCGGTTTCGCTCCGATGCGATCTACGAGACGCTGGTCGATACCGACGGCGATGCGATCCCGAACATCGCGTTCCGCTACCGGTTCACGCCCAAGACAGGCGACAGGCAGCTCGCGCGGGTGACGCGTGCGCAATTGAACGGACAGGTCGAGGACGGCCACGTGCACGGCGAGGAGCAGGCTCTGGTCGAGGCCGCCCCGGTCAGCTTCGGCTCGGAGGCGATCGTCAGCAACGGCGTCGATGGCACCGGCGTGCGGTTCTTCGCCGGCTTTCGCAGTGATCCGTTCTTCTTCGACCTGCTCGGCTTCCTGAACAACCTCCAGTTCACCGGCTCCGACTTCTTCAGCGACAAGAACGTGTTCGGGATCGCGCTCGACCTGCCGAACCGGCTGCTCGGCGGTAATCCGAACATCGGCGTCTGGGTGCGCACGCTGGTGCCGATGACGATGCAACCCGATCACCTGACCCAGGCCGATCAGATGGGCCGGCCGGCGATCAACACCGTCTTCAACCACAAGGCTGACAAGAACACCTTCAACGTCACCCAGCCGGCCGACCAGCGCACGGCGAAGACGGCGAACGGGGAGACGTTCCTACAGCTGTTCACGGACGAGCTCGAGGCGCTCGGCGGCTACACCGCGTCGCAGGCGCTGGGGATCGCGGAGATCCTGCTGCCCGACATCCTCACCTTCGACCTCGCGAGCTCCGCCGGCTTCTTGAACGGCCGCAAACTCGCGGACGACGTGATCGACATCGAGCTGAACCTGGTCACGAACGGCAAGATCACCGGTGACGGCGTCGGCCCGCACAGCGACTACCTATCCGACTTCCCCTACCTCGGCAACCCGCACGTCTAAAGCAGGAGGAGCGAGAGATGAAAGAACTTGACCGCAAGAACTTCCTCAAGGCGGCCGGCGTCGGGTCGGCAGCCGTGGCAGCCGCCACTGGACTGCCCCTCGCGAAACACTTCATCGACCGATCCGGCCAGCTGACGTTCCGCGCCGCGACCGGACTGCCACGCGCGCCGCTCCCCAGCTACGCGACCCAGATCGTCGAGGGACAGATCGACCTCGCGCACGGGTCTGGACTCGTGACCAGCCGCGTGCTCGCCGGGCACCCCGGCGACCCCAGCCTCGTCGGCCTGCCCGGCCTCGCACGGGTGATCCGCGTCACCGATGTCGACGCCGACGGCCAACAACTGCGGCTGCGCGGCGTGGTCGAGGACCGTTCACAGCTCCGCCGCGGCGAAAGTCACCGCGTCGAGATCGTCGTCGACCGGAAACGCGGGCTCGTCAAGGCGCCGTTTCTGGGCCGCCAGCTCGAACACACACTCGCCGAAGCCTGACGGCAGCCACCCGGACACCCCAAACGACCGGCACCGCGCTCAAAGACCAAACGCTACGGGAGGTATGACCCCTTCTCTATACGGAAGGGGTCAACCACCGGGTAGGGTTCAGAAACTCGCGCGCTGGCTGCGCGGAACCGGCGATGGACGGGGCCTTGGTGCGGCTTGCAGGCCGCCCTTGTCGGTGATGATCCATCCGAGCTCGAACGCCATCTCGGTCATGAAGCCGAGGGTGCTACGGCTGGCGGTCTTCGCGAGCCGAACAGTGTCAGACTGGAGCCCCGAGAACGTGTCTGCGGGAAGGCCTTCGGCGCGGAGCTCGGACTGGATGGTCTCGACGAGGTAGCTGCCAAGCGGGCGGAGATCCGCAACCTGGACGCCTGCCCGGAAGACCGAGAACAGCGTGCCGGCGTGGGTGAGCAGGAGACACTTCTGCCGCTCGATCCAGACCAGGTTCAGGTACCAATCTTCGTCTGTTGGCGGGAGTTCGCTCAGTGTGAGCGAGGGGCCTCCGAGCAGATCGAGCATCTTCTTCGTGCAGCGCACGACCATCCGGCGAACGTACCAGCCACGCCCGGGCAGTCACGCCGCGGCCCGGTAATCGTGGACCAGTCCGCCGAGGAGGTCACGACGCTCAACGCGCGCGGGGAACCGCGAGGGCGGGACGGACGCCACACGATCCGGTGGCACGAGTCCGAGCGCGCGGTGAGGCCGGTGCTCGTTGTAGTGCCGCACAAAGACCGGGAGGACACCGTCGAGATGGCGGCGACCGACGATCAGGAGATGGTCGAGGCACTCTTCGCGGAGGGTGCGCACCCAACGCTCCGCATAGGCGTTCGCGTTCGGCGCCCGAACCGGCGTCCGGATCACCTTGAAGCCTTCGGAACGGAACACCTCGTCGAGCCCGCCGCCGAACTTCGAGTCGCGGTCGTGGATCAGCAGCCGAAACGGCTGCTCGTCGCCGAGCTGCATCATCAGGTTGCGCGCCTGCTGCGCCGTCCAGCCGCCGTCCGGGTTCGACGTACAGGCGACGTACTCGATCCGCCGTGTCGCGAGCGAGATGAAGAACAACACGTAGATCCTCCGCAGGAAGACGGTCTCGACCGTGAGAAAGTCGCAGGCCAACGCGGTTGCCGCCTGCTGACGCAAGAAGGCTCGCCACGACAAGCCGGCGCGCTCAGGCGCGGGAGGCACACCCGCTTCGATCAGCACGCTCCGCACCGTCGTCGCCGAGACCGCGACACCGACGCCTTTCAACTCGCCAGCGATCCGCCGATATCCCCAGCGTGGGTTCTCCTTCGCGAGGCGAAGGATCAACGTCACGGCGGCGGGTTCGATCGGAGACCGCCCCGGCTTCGCGTGGGGGTAGGTCCAACGACGAGCGACGAGCCGGCGATGCCAACGCAGCAACGTCTCCGGCCGCACCGAAAAGCTCGCCCAGGCCGCTCGCGGAAGCGACCGACTCAACGTGGCCAGGAACGCGCGATCAGCCCGCGTCAACCGCGGCCGACCAGACTGACGCCGCAGCACCGCCACCTCGTGCCGCAACACCAAGATCTCCAACTCCTTCGACCGACCCGACCGCCCCAACAAGAAGACGAGCGCGAACAGACCGCGCGCCGCCAGATACGCAAACGACCACAGCAAACGACCCTCCCTCACCAGACTCGACGACAGAGCCGAGCGTAACGAAGCCGCAGCCGCGCAATGGCTCGGCCGAGTTTCTGAACCCTACGCGTCAAACTGCGCGTTTTGGGCCGATTGGGATGGAACAGTTATGGAACAGAGGGGGCGCAACAGGTGGCAGATGTTCGGCTCGCCGAACGCCGGAAAATGGCTTGAACTACAGCGAAACTGTTGCCACCGGCTGCCACCGGCTGCCGTTTGGATCGCATGGTAAGGAGGGGGTCTCCGGTTCGAGTCCGGAAGAGGGCTCTAGAAAGGCCCCGCAATTCGCGGGGCTTTGTTGTTCTCGGAGGCAACGGAAGCCGGCGCGGTCCGCACCAGGTCCGCACGCGCCTCGCGGATGGCCTGCTCGGCGGAGATCCGCCCGGTTCCCTCGAGCTCGTCGAAGACGTGCCCGTAGGTGTCGAGTGCCATCGTCGCGGAATGGCCTGCTTGCCGAGCCACGTCGACGATCGAGCGTCCCTCGGCGATCAGCAGCGACACGAACGAGTGCCGCAGGTCGTAGGGACGAACGTGGCCCAGCCCTGCTTTGTCGACAGCCTGGTCGAAGACGCGACGACGCCAGTTTTTCCAGTCGTGCCTGCTTGGATCGCTGATGCGATCTCCTACCGAGCTATAGTAGGCGCGCTCCTACCCTTCGTCGCCGCCGTGCCGACCACCGAAGCAAACGCCCACCCTGGGGGACCGCGAGCGGGGCACCGCTGGCGAACGCCGATAGCAACACGACGCGGAGGCCGCGGGCCTGCGCCGAGGCCGAGTCTGACCGCGCCTCCAGCGCCGGCGCGCCCGATCGGGCACGCTTCCTAGGGCCAATGCATGTCGCGGGTTTGTCGTTGCCGCTCGTCTTTGCCGCCGGGCTGGTCTCGTTCATCTCGCCGTGTGTCTTGCCGCTCGTGCCCGGGTATCTGTCGACGGTCAGCGGTGTCAGCCTCGAGCAGATCGCGCGGCGCGAGCGTGGCATCGGCCGGCCGGTGGCGACCGCGAGCGCGCTGTTTTTTGTCGGCTTTCTCGCAGTGTTCGTCGCGCTTGGCGCGAGCGCCTCGGTCATCGGCGAGCTGCTGACGCGGCATCGTCTGTTGCTCGATCGGGTGTCGGGTGTTCTGATTGTCGTCTTTGGCCTCTCGCTGCTCGGCGTCGGCTGGTCGGGCGCCATGGGCGCCTCTTGGGTTGAGCGGATCCAGGGGGCGGCGCGCCAGCGCGGTGGCCCGGTCGCGCTCGGAGTCGCGTTCGCTTTCTGCTGGACACCGTGCGTTGGGCCGATCCTGGCGACGATCCTCACCGCCGCGGGCGCATCGGCGTCGCTTCCGACCGGCGTGCTGTTGCTGGCCGTCTACGGCTTGGGTCTTGCTGTGCCGTTTGTTGCGGTCGGCTTCGGTTTCACGCGCGCGCTCGGTGCTTTCAAGCGGCTGCGGCGGCACTACCGCGCGATCGAACGCGTCGGCGGGGTTCTGCTCGTCGCGATGGGTGCGCTGCTTCTGAGCGGCTATCTCTTCCTTGTCAACATCTACGCGCAGCACGCTCTGACCTGGCTGCACCTCGATTGGTGGCGGAGCCTGTAAGCGCACCCCAACCAGGGTCGACGCAGCCGGCGCAGGAAGAGAACGTCCGGGCGGTCGAGGAGAGCGAGCGCTCGCGCTGGTCGCTTGCCCTCAGAGGGGTGGCGATCGCCCTCGTCGCGGGTTTGCTCGGACTGTTGGTCTGGGCGACCTTGGCCGCCGGCCGCGGCGCGACTCTCGTGGCACGGGTTGCGGCCGGCAAGAAACCGGCAGCGCCGGGATTCACCCTGGGCGTGATCTGGCCGCACACGGAGACCTGGCCGTCCGAGCTGAAGGCGGCGATCGCGGACGGCAAGCTCAACCTGGGCGCGTTGCGTGGCCACGCGGTCGTGCTCAACTTCTGGGCGTCGTGGTGTATCCCCTGTCGCCAGGAGGCGCCGATCCTGCACGCGTCCGCGCTCCGTCACCGCGAGCGCGTGGTGTTTGTCGGCCTGGACGTCAAAGACTTGACCGGCGACGCGGTCAGCTTCGCGCGTAAGTACAGGCTCAACTACGTCTCGGCACGGGCCGGCTTCGGCGGCGAAACCTGGGACGCCTACGGACTGACCGGCGTCCCGGAGACGTACTTCCTCGACGGAAGCGGGAGAATCGTCGCGCACATCCCCGGCGCGGTGACGGCGCAGACACTCGAAGAAGGAGTCAGCACGATCACCCGCTCGTCGCGCGGCGGCGTGCTCCAGGGCGGAGCGCACGTCACGCCGTAGTCGCAACCGAGAACCGTGTGATCAGCGGCCGCTTTGTGAGCCTCAGGCCTTGCCGCTCGGGCCGCCGCAGCCCTCCTCGAAGCTCCAGACGTCGGCGATCTGCCGTGCGGAGTAGTGGCGTCGGGTGATCAGGTATTTGGCTTGCCCGCCGAACGCGGTCGCGCGCCAGCAGGGACAGCAACAGGGCCCCTTTGTCTCCGAGAGGGGCTTGGCCCGGTTGTAGATCCGCTGTTCGGCCGGCGTCAACTTGATGGTCTGATAGCCGATCAGGCGCTCGGCGAGGCTGACCGAAATGTCGTAGGGATCGGTGGGAACGACGGCCACGCCGGCATAGCGGCTGAGCTCCGCTCGCTGCTTGCGGTAGGCGGCGTAGTTCATCGGGAAGCAGCAGGCGCCTTGCAAGCGAGAAGCGGGCGGCATCGCCTCGAGTGCCGAGGCCGGCATGCCACAGCGGTTGCTGTGCTGGTGGCTGAGAAAGATGAACCGCGTGCGAAGTGAATCGGTGGAGGAACTCGCCGCGTCTCGCGCGCTGCGGGCCTGATGCGCGCGCATCAACAGCGGGGCCGTCACGGCGGTCGCCGCGAGTAGAAGCAGGATGCAAGCGGCGAGTCCGCCACGCCGTCTGATGCTTTTCAAGCGACGCACGAAGTAGGGCGCGACTCAATCTCGTCGGTCTGCAGCGTCGGCGCCCGCTGTTGGTCGTGGAGATCGTTGAGCGGGCCCTTGTCTCGTGACTGACAGAGGATGCAACCGGGCCCGATTCCGCGTCGACCAAGCCACAGCATCGCTGGACAGGCGAGCGCGGCGGCACCAGTCGCGATCGGAAACACCCACTCCGTCATCGATCTCTACTATAGATCAGTAGGAGATCGGAGGCGTCTGGCACGGAGCTGCGGCGCTAGAGGCGTGCGACGTTCGAATCCGGCACCTACTATGGACCGGTAGCAGTTAGCATGCCTCGCCTCGGTCGAGTTAGCCGGTTCGCACTAATCGTCGCAGCGGCGGGGTTTGCGATGAGCGTGCTCGCGGCCGGGGCGTCGGCGCATGCGTTTTTGATCCGCTCGCAGCCTGAGGCGGGCGAGCGGTTGGCGAGGGCGCCGAAGACAATGACGCTCTCATTCAGCGAGTCGTTCGTGCGCGGCAGCCAGCGAGTCAGTCTTCGCCGTGCCAACGGGGCGAGCGTGCAGCTGCAACCATCGCGAGCAGCGGGCGCGGTGATGGAGCAGCCGCTGCCGGCGAATCTGCGCGGCGTCTTCATCGTTTCCTGGCGCGTCCTCTCCGACGACGGTCACATCTCGCTCGGCGAGTTCGCTTTCGCCGTCGGCTCCACCGGCGCCCTGCCGGCGGTCAGGAATTCGTTCGGGGGAACATCCTGGTCGGCAGTCGCCGCCAGCTGGCTGGTCTTCATCGGCCTCGCGCTTGGTCTCGGCGGGCTGATCAGCGAGCGTCTCGTCTGGCGACGAACCCAATCCGCGCAGACGGTCGTCGCGGCGCCGGTCGCAATCGGCGTCGCGCTGGCCGCTGTCGGCGCGCTGTTGGAGCTGCTGCTGCTCGCGGGCAATCAGCGCGGTAGCGGCCTTTTCGCCGGCCTTCACGGCGGGGCCCTCGCGAACGCGCTCGGCACGCGGCCGGGCGGATTAACGCTGGCGCTGCTGATTGCGCTGGTAGCTGCCGGCGCGCTCGCAGCGCTGCGTTCGCTGCGCGTGGCCGCGGTCGTGCCGCTGCTCGCCGCCGTCGCGTTCGTCGCTGTCCGCGGCCATTCGGGCACCTCCGGCCACGGCTGGGCGGTGGCCGCCGACTCGATCCACCTCGCTGCGGTCGCCGCCTGGCTGGGAGCGCTCGCCCATCTCGTTGTGATCGCTGTCCGCGCCGGCGCACCAGCCGTCACGTTTGTCGCGGGCGCCCGTCGCTACTCGCGCCTGGCGCTGCCGACCGTGCTGATCATCGTCGTCAGCGGCGTGCTGACCGCGATCCCCGAGTTCCGCTCGGTCGGCGCGGTCGTCTCCAGCGGTTACGGGCGCACGTTGCTGATCAAGGCGGGCTTGATCGGCGTCGCGCTTTTGCTCGCCGCGGGCGCGCGGCGGCGGGCGTTGCCCGCGAACCCGCACCCACGGCTCCCGCTGCTGCGCCGGCTCACGGTGGTCGAGGCGACAACGCTCGCGGGCGTACTGGTCGCCGCCGCCGTGCTGGTCAACGCCGCGCCGCCGCGAGCGCCTTCCGCCGCCCGCGCCTCGACGGCCCCGCTCGGCCCGCCCCCGGTGGCGGAACCTGCGCTGCGGCTCGCCGACCTCGCCGGCCAGCTGCTCGTCGGCCTCACCGCCGGGCCAGGGAAGCTGCAGTTCATGGTTGTTCCGCCCTCCGAGCAGCCGCCTGCGAAGCTGATGCTGAGCGCCGCCGCGCGCCGTCCCGACGGCCGCTCGCTCGATCTCTACCCGCGTCCCTGCGGCAGCGGCTGCTTCTCGCTCCGCTTCGCGCTCAACCGCGGCGTCACCGTGGTGATCGCCAAGGCCTCGTCGAATCAGTGGCGAGGCGGCGAGGTTCGCTTCGCGATTCCGTGGCCGCTGGCGCCGGCGCGGCCACAGCTTCTCCGCCGCGTCGCCGCGACGATGCGCGCGCTTCGCTCGCTGACACTCACCGAGGCCGTCTCGAGCGGTCCCGGCAGCTCGACGCCACCGACCGCCTACACCGTCAGCGGACGCCAGTTCATGCAGACCGAGCTGTTCGGCGGCGGCGGCGTCGACGTCCGGCCGCTCGCCCAGCGCGGCGGCCTGACCGAACTCACCTTTGCTTTACCCGGCTCGAACGTCTGGTACCGGATCTGGATCGACCGCAACCACCGGCTGCGCCGTGAGCTGATCATCGACCCCGGCCACCGAATCGTCCGCACCTTCAACTACGGCAGCAAAGCGCGGGCCTCGCCGCCGGGGTCGGCTTCGACCTCGGCGACGCCCGCGCTGCCACCGCCGGCGGGGCTCGCCCCGCCAACAGGAGCGCTCGTGCTCGCGCGCGAGCTCGGGGACCTCGCGCTCGCGCTCGCCGCGCGGCCGGCTGGCGATGGCGTCCAGCTCAAGACAAGCGTGCTCGCACCCGACGGAAGCGGCCTCGCCGGCCTGCGGGTCTCCTATCGCCTGAGCGGAAGACGCGCAGTGCGCACTGTGGCGGCACTTGCTTGCGGGCCGGGCTGCTACGGCGCCAACATCGCGTCGGTCGGAAAGCCGGTCACCGTCTCCGTCCAGCTCGCGGGCGCGGGCCGAGCCGCGTCCACCGCCAGCTTCCGCTTTCCCGCGCGCTGGCCGGCGCCGGACGCGCGTGCGCTCGTCGCGCGCGCCCGCCGCGTTTTCGCCAACCTGCGCTCGCTGGTCATCGACGAGCGGCTCGCGTCGAGTCCGAGCAACGTTCTCGTTACGCGCTACGAGCTCGCGGCGCCGAACGAGCTCCGCTACCAGATCCGCGGCGGCGCCTCTGCGATCGTGATCGGCGGCCGGCGCTGGGACCGCCAGGGCAGGGGCCGCTGGCAAGAGTCGACGGCGTCGCCGATCCGCCAGCCGGCGCCGACCTGGGACGCTCGCTTCAGCGACGCCCACCTGCTCGGCAACGCAACACTCGACGGCCGGCGCGTCTCGATCGTCTCCTTCTACGACCCGGTTTCCAAGGGCTGGTTCACGCTCTGGATCGATACGCGCGGCGCTAGGACGTTGAAGCTGAAACTGGTCGCGGCCGCGCACTTCATGCACCACCGCTACAGCGGCTTCAACACCCGACTCACAATCAAGCCGCCGCAAGCGGCCACAGGTGGCTAACCGGTTACGAGCGCTCGAGCACGCGCACTGCCGAAGCCACCGCGCGAACGGTGAACGGAAACAGGTAGCCCATCCGTTCGTAGCCGGATTG
>WNEY01004377.1_pt1 | contig 10749 bp, 10 predicted proteins | sample 5400531 | NCBI WGS metagenome assembly WNEY01 (sample SAMN13153338, study PRJNA577476) | soil metagenome | isolation source: 200 cm saprolite under Douglas fir tree site 1 | place: USA:California | collected 2015-04-18
AGCTCGGCAGTGTCCCCCAGCCGAGGATCCAATAGGCCGCCGCGGCGCAACCCAGGAAGGGCGCGAAAAACCCGATCAGCCCCAGCGCCGTCGCCTCCTTCCAATTGCGCCGGAACACGACCGGGTCGAGCTCCGCGCCAGCCAGGAACGTGAGCACGATGGCGCCGGCGCCAGCCAGGAATTTGATCCAGGATTCGTTGCCTCCGAGCACGTCGGCGCCGAACCAGGATCCGAGGATCAGCTGCGCGAGGGTGCCGACGATGATCTCGGTTAGCGCCGTCGATACGCGGAACCACAGTGCGAACAGCGTGGCAACGAGCGCCAATCCGAGCCATAGGGCAGCCAGCGTCCAGGCGTAGGTCATCGTCGACTCGGGTGCTGATGGGAGGCAGACTTTTGGCGTTCGCCGGCCGCACGGCCGCGCCGAACGCGAGCATCCGGCCCAAGCCGCGGCCATGCGCCCGGATCGGCTGTCCGCGAATCTCCAGTTCTGAGGGGAACCATGGCGACTCCGATCAAAGCGGTGCTTCGACAAGCGGTGCTTCGACAGGAGTCATCAGCCCGGAGGGCAGTTACGGCGAACTCCATCGCCAGTCCGCCAGCATTCTAGTGCGCATTCGGTTCCCGTCAACCGAGCGTCGGAGCGGAACGCCTTCGCGGGGCGGGTTTTTGCCCACAGTGGATCTGGACGACATCCGGACCGCCAGGCCGACCTAACAACATAGCTCCCTGCCCGCGCGGAGGGAGCGAGCCCGTCGTTGCCCCATTCTGCGCCGGGGAGGCCCCCAGGTATGTCGTTACTGAAAGATTAACGATTGTGAGGCCCTATAGTTAATGCATCCTTAAGCGCGCCGGCGCGACAACAGGAAAAGCGCGGGCCGATTCGGAGGACGGCGTGGTCCGATTCGAGAACGTGGGCTTGCGCTACGGCCTGGGCCCGGAGGTCCTGCGCGACCTCTCCTTCAGCGTCGAGCCGCATTCCTTCCAGTTCCTCACCGGCCCCTCGGGCGCCGGCAAGACCTCGCTGCTGCGGCTGCTGTACCTCTCGCTCAAGCCCACGCGAGGCTTGATCTCGCTGTTCGACCACGACGTCGCCACGCTCTCCAAGGACTCGCTGGCGACGCTGCGGCGCCGCGTCGGTATCGTGTTCCAGGATTTCCGCCTGCTCGACCACATGACGACCTACGAGAACGTCGCATTGCCGCTGCGCGTGCTGGGCAAGGACGAGGCAAGTTACCGTCACGAGGTGGTCGAGCTGCTGCGCTGGGTGGGGTTGGGCGAACGGATGCTGGCGTTGCCGGCGGTGCTCTCGGGAGGCGAGAAGCAGCGTGCCGCGATCGCACGCGCCGTCATCGCCCGGCCGCACCTGCTGCTCGCCGACGAGCCGACCGGCAACGTCGACCCGGTGCTCGCCCGGCGGCTGCTGCGCCTGTTCGTCGAGCTCAACAAGTCGGGCACCTCGGTCATCATCGCCACCCACGACATCGCCCTGATGGACCTGTTCGATGCCCGCCGGCTGGTGTTGCACGAAGGCAGGATCCACGTCTACGACTGACCCCGGTTTCCGCGCGCATGGACGCGATGACGCAACAGGCTCTCCTATCCGAACCGCCGGGCGCGGCGATGCCGCCCCATCGGACCTCGATCGTTCCGGCGGATTCCATTGCCGGCCGCGCGCTCGTCGCCGTGGTGGCGATCATGACGTTCCTGGCGGCGCTGACGCTGGGCGCGGTGGTATTGGTGCGGGGGGCCGCGGGCGAATGGCAGTCGGCGGTCGCGCGCGAGGTGACCATCCAGGTTCGGCCGGTCGAGGGCCGCGACACCAACGCTCAGGTCAAGAAGGCGGCGGATCTCGCCATTGCGACCCCGGGCATCGTCGGGGTCCGGGCCTATTCCAAGGCGGAATCGGCGCGCCTGCTGGAGCCTTGGCTCGGCGCCGACCTGTCATTCGACGATCTCCCGGTGCCGCGCCTGGTCGTGCTGCGCGTGGCTGCGGACCGCGCCCCGGATCTCGCCTCGCTGCGCAAGGCGCTCGCCGCCGAGGTCCCGGAGGCAAGTCTCGACGATCACCGCGACTGGGTGGAGCGCATGCGGACCATGGCCCGCACCGCGGTCGCCGCGGGGCTGGGCGTGCTCGCGCTCGTCGTCGCCGCGACCATGCTGTCGGTGACGTTCGCGACCCGCGGCGCGATGGCGGCGAACCGCCCGGTCATCGAGGTGCTGCATTTCGTCGGCGCCCGGGACGGATTCATCGCCGGACAATTCCAGCGGCATTTCCTGTGGCTCGGGCTGAAAGGCGGCGTCATCGGCGGCGCCGCCGCGATGCTGCTGTTCGCGATCGCGGGGTTCTTGGCGGATTGGTTCAAAGGCACCCCCACCGAGGAGCAGCTCGCGGCGCTGTTCGGCGGCTTCGGCCTCGGTGCCGCGGGTTATGGCGCCATCGCCGGGCTCGTCGTGCTGATCGCCGTCGTCACCGCGGGCACCTCGCGACTGACCGTCTATCGCACCCTGGCGTCGATCGAATGAGCACAGAACGCCGGCCGACATCGACCGCTCCGGGTCCCCTGCGGTATCCTGATCGGCGGGATGCAAGCCGGGAGCCGACATGACCGGGAACGCCGCAACCGCGGATCGGGCCGGCAAGGCCGGGCGCCTCAAGCGGGCGTTGGGCGCGGCGCTCGCGATCCTGATCGCCGTGCCGGTGCTGTTCGCGGCCGGCTTCCTGTGGTTCGTCTGGCGCATGCCGAGCGAGGAGGTCGCGCTCGACCGCAGCGCCGACGGCATCGTCGTGCTCACCGGCGGCGCCTCGCGCATCCTCGATGGCATCGAGCTGCTGGCGGCCGGGCGCGGCAAGCGGCTGCTGATCAGCGGCGTGCACCGCGGCACCACGACCGGCGAGATCGCCCGCACCGTGCCGGAATACACCCGCCTGCTGGCCTGTTGCGTCGATCTCGATCACTCGGCGGTCAACACGCTGGGCAACGCGGTGGAGACCAGGCATTGGGTCAAGAACCGGGGCTTTCGCTCGCTGATCGTCGTCACGTCGAGCTATCACATGCCGCGCACCATGGTGGAGCTCGCCTGGCAAATGCCCGACGTCGAGCTGATCCCGTTTCCGGTGATCAGCGAGAAGATGCGCAACGAGCCGTGGTGGACCGCGGCCTCGATGCGGCTGCTGTTCTTCGAATACGTGAAATACCTCGTCGCCCAGGTCCGCACGCGGCTCGAGCCCGCATCCGCCTCGACGGATTTCGCCGGTGACCGGAGCCGTACCAGGAGCTGACCGTGCCTCCCGGCGTGCGCCTCGATCCGGTCCGGCCGGTTCGATCGCGCTGCGTTCGGCCGCGTTCAACCTCGCGTTCTATCTGACGCTGGTCCTCTATTTGCTCGTCGCGCTGGCGGCGCTGCCGTTCCCGCGCCACGCGATGCTCGGCGTCGCCAAATCGTGGGGTCGGACCAACCTGCGGCTGTTGCGCGCGATCTGCGGCATCGAGGTGGAATGGCGCGGCCTCGACAAGATCCCGCGGGGACCCCTGATCGTCGCCGCCAAGCACCAGTCGGTCTGGGAAACCTTCGCGCTGCTGCCGCTGTTCGCCGATCCCACATTCATCGTCAAGCGCGAGCTGATGTGGATCCCGGTGTTCGGCTGGTGCATGCGGCGGGCCGACATGATCTCGGTCGATCGCGGCGCGGGATCGCAGGCGCTGTTCGCGATGACGGAGCGGGCGAAATTCGAGATCGGTCGCGGCCGGCAGATCATCATCTTCCCCGAAGGCACCCGCCGCGCCGCCGGAGCCCCGCCCGCCTACAAATTCGGGGTCGCCAAGCTCTATGCCGCGACCGGCGCGCCGTGCCTGCCGGTCGCGCTCAATTCCGGTCTGGTGTGGCCGCGCCGCTCGTTCCTGCGCCATCCGGGCGTGGTCCGCGTCGAAATTCTCGATCCGATCCCGCCCGGGCTTGCGCCCGACGCGTTCTTGGCCCGGCTGCAGCATGAGATCGAGACCGCGACCGCACGGCTCATCGCCGAAGGCGAGCAGACCTCGTAGCCAGGATGGAGCGGCGCGCAGCGCCGCGCAATCCGGGAAAGGGGTCCCGGATTACGCTTCGCTCCATCCGGGCTACGGAGCTACCCGGCTCCGCCGTGCGCCTCGTGCACGCCATGCAGGCGCTCGGCGAGGAGATGCAGATCCCGGTCGCGAAAGCCGAGCGCCTCGAGCTCTTTTACGGTCGCGAGCACGTAATCGCGATTGGCTCCCGAGCGCCCGTGACCCTGGCGGACATAATGCAGCTGGGAAGCAAGATCGAGCTCGCCGGCATATTGCGGATGCGAGCGGTCGACCATGAAGCAAAGCCCCTGTACCCGGCGCCCCGCGTCGCCGTCGAGCAGCACGGTCCGCACGGTCTCGCGGTAGACCGCCGTGACCTGCTCGCGCCCGCGCAGATACGCAACCGTGGCATCCCGATGCTTTGCAGGGGTCCGGTAGGCGATGCCGCGGCAGGTGCCGCCGCGGTCGAGCCCCAGAACCAAGCCCGGCCGCTCCGGCGTGCCGCGATGGACGTGGGAGAGCACGCACAGCGCGCGATGTGCGCCGTAGAGCCGCGCCGACACGCGCTCGAGGTACGAAAACCCCGGTCGCCACATCAGCGAGCCGTAGGCGAACACCCAAAGGTCTTCGGTTTTGGCGGCGGGCGAAGCGTCCATCGGCGAGCGGGCGGCATCCGGAGCGGATCAAGCGCGAACCCCGCCTAACAGCTCGGCGGAGGAGAGGCAATTCGGCGGCCGGAGGCCACCGTCCCCGCGAAAAGCGGGGACTTCGAGCGGCGAACTCGATCCCCGGATTACGCACCCGCTGCGCGGGCGCTCCATCCGGGCTACGGACCATGACGATTCGCGCGTTCCGGCGGCCCGAAAACTCGGCTAAAGCTGCCTTGCTCGGGCCACATCTCGCGTCGATGCAAGCACGGATGATCCATTCCCGCCCCATCTCCCGCCGGTCCTGGCAGGTCGTTCTGCCGTTCGCCTTGTTCGTGGCGCTTGCCGCCGGATGGACCGCCTTGTGGTTTCATGCCTCCTCCGTGGCCCAAGCCTCGATCACGGCCTGGCGCGCGCGCGAGGCGCAATCCGGCCGCCTCTACACCTGCGCATCCGAGAACCTCGCCGGCTATCCGTTCCGCATCGAGGTGCGCTGCACCGCGGCGGGGGCGCAAATGCGCAGCGCCGATCCCCCGTTCGTGGTCACAGCCAAGGACCTCCTCGTCGTCGCGCAGGTCTACCGGCCCAATCTGCTGATCGCGGAAGTCGAGGCGCCGCTCACGTTCGAGGCGCCGAACGGCGGGGTGTCGCTCGTCGCCGACTGGACGCTGGCACAGACCAGCGTCCGCGGGCTGCCGCCTACCCCCGAGCGCATCTCGCTCGCGGTCGATCAATTCCGGCTCGACCAGAAGAGCCCGGCCGGTTCGCAGACCCTGCTGACCGCCAAGCATATGGAACTGCATGTGCGGCTCGATCCCGATTCGACGCCGGGCCGGCCCGTGCTCGATCTCGCGGCGCGGTTCACCGATGCGGCCTCGCCCGCCGCCGGCTCGCTCATGCCGCAGCCGATCGATTTCGAGGCCACGGCGGTCCTGCGCGGGCTCAAGGATCTCACGCCGAGATCGCTTGCGGCGCTGCTGGGTCAGCTGCAAGCTGCGGGCGGCCGGCTCGAAATCGAACATGCGCGCCTGCAACGCGGCGATATGATCGCGGTCGGGGCGGGCAGCCTCGGCCTCAGCCCGCAAGGGCGCCTCGACGGCACGCTGCGCATGACGGTCGCGGGGTTCGACCTCAATGTGCTCAAGCCGCTGTTTCCGGGCGTGACCGTCTCGGGCTCGCTTGCCGGCATGGGCACGAGCCTGCTGGGCTTTCTCGGCCAGCCGGCAGAGCTCGAAGGCCGGCGTGCGGTCACCATGCCGCTGCGGTTCGCCGACGGCGCGGTTTCGCTCGGGCCGCTCGCGCTCGGCCGCACCGCACCGCTGTATGAGAAGGCGGAATCCAAGTAGTTCGAGCTATTGGGCGCCCATTACTCGCCGTCGGCCGCGTAGGGCCGCGGCAGGGGCGCGAGCGGCAGCGGAGCATGGGTGCGGCCGAAATCCGGCGCTCCGGAATCCTGGCCGAGCTCGACGATGCCGCGGCGAACCGCGCGCGTGCGCGTGAATAGATCGAACAAAGCGTCGCCGTCGGCCCAGCGGATCGCCCGCGCCAGGGCGGCGAGGTCCTCGTTGAACCTTCCCAGCATCTCCAGCACGGCCTCGCGATTGCCGAGAAAGACGTCGCGCCACATGGTGGGATCGGATGCGGCGATGCGGGTGAAGTCGCGAAAGCCGCCCGCGGAAAACTTCATCACCTCGGAACGGGTCACCGCCTCGAGATCGTCGGCCGTTCCCACGATCGTGTAAGCGATCAGATGCGGCACGTGGCTGGTGATCGCGAGCACCAGGTCGTGATGCTCGGCCGACATCGTCTCGACGCTCGACCCCAATGCCTGCCAGAACGCCGAGAGCCGCCCGACGGCGGCCGGATCGGCATGTTCGGGCGGGGTGAGGATGCACCAGCGGTTGACGAACAGCTCGGCGAAGCCCGCGTCGGGTCCGGAATATTCGGTGCCGGCGACGGGATGCGCCGGCACGAAATGGACGCCGGCCGGCAGATGAGGCGCCATGTCGCGCGCGACCTGAGCCTTGACCGAGCCGACGTCGGAGACGATCGCGCCTTCTCTGAGATGCGGGCCGATCTCGGCGGCGACCGCGCCGCATTGGCCGACCGGAACGCAGACGATCACGAGATCGGCGTCCTTCACCGCCGCCGCGTTCGTGGCCGCTACCTCATCGGCGAGCTCGAGCTCGGCCGCGCGTCGGCGCGTCGCCGCGGAACGGGCGGTGGCGACGATCGTGCGCGCGGCGCCGCAGGCGCGCGCGGCGCGTGCAATCGAGGAGCCGATGAGGCCGACCCCGATCAGCGCCAGCCGCTCGAATAAAGGCTCGCTCACGCCGCCGCACCCATGAATTGCGCCAACGCTTCGACCACCAGACGATTGGCCTCCTCGCTGCCGACGGTGAGCCGCAGCGCGCCCGGCAGATGATAGGGCTCGAGCCGCCGCAGGATGAGGCCGCGCCGGGTCAGGAACGCGTCGGCATCCTGGGCCGTGCGCCCTTTATCGCTGGGAAAATGGATCAGCACGAAATTGGCGACGCTCGGCGTCACTGCGAGCCCGAGCTTGCCGATCTCCTCGGTGAGCCACGGCAGCCAGCGCGCGTTGTGGGCGGCCGAAGCCTCGACGTGATTGGCGTCCTCGATCGCGGCGACCCCCGCAGCGATCGCCGGCTGGCTGACGTTGAAGGGTCCGCGGATGCGATTGAGCGCATCGACGATGTGAGCCGGACCATAGAGCCAGCCCAGGCGCAGCGCGGCCAATCCGTGAATCTTCGAGAAGGTCCGGCACATCACCACGTTGTCGGAGGTGGCGACGAGCTCGAGCCCGGATTCGTAGTCGTTGCGCCGGACGTATTCGGCGTAGGCGGCGTCGAGCACCAGCAGCACGGGTTTGGGCAACGCGCGGCGCAGACGCTGGATTTCGTCGAACGGCAGATAGGTGCCGGTCGGATTGTTGGGGTTGGCGATGAAGACGATCTTCGTGCGCGGGCTCACCGCGGCGAGGATCGTGTCGACGTGCGCCGTGTAGTGCTTTTCGCCGGCTACGACCGGCGTCCCGCCGGCCGCCAGCGTCGCGATCGGATAGACCAGGAAGCTGTGGGTGGTGTGGATCGCCTCCTCGCCCGGCCCGAGAAAGGCTTGCGCCAAGAGATGCAGCAGTTCGTCCGACCCCGCCCCGCAGATGATGCGCGCCGGGTCGAGGCCGAACGCGCGGCCGATCGCCTCGCGCAGCGCCGAAGCCGAGCCGTCGGGGTATTCCGCCAGCGTGGCGCCAGCGGCATGGTAGGCCTCGAGCGCCTTGGGGCTCGGTCCGAGCGGCGTCTCGTTCGACGACAGCTTGAACACTTTGGCTGCGTCGGGCGCGCTGCTCTTGCCCGGCACATAGGCCTCGATCGCGAGCACGCCGGGACGCGGTTCGGGACGCTGTCGTGCGGACATCGAAAACTCCGGTCGCGGCCGTTCGGCCGAGCGAAGCGGCCGGGCGTGTTCTGGTGCCGATGGCGCCGGGAATCAAGCTCGACCGGTCAGCGGCCGCTCGCCACCAATCCGGACGTGGCGACGGTTTAGCGCGTGGCATGGCTGCCGACGAGGGCCGCGGACGCGATCGAGGCACCGGCCGCGACCAGCGCCGCGCCGATCTCGTCGAGCGTTCGGCCCTGCGGCACCGAGACGAGCAGCGCGGCCCCGTCGGAGACGCGGTCCGGCACCGCGAGCACGTCGGCGAGCGGTGCGATCGCCCGCGACGCCGCCACGCCCCAGCCCGCCACCTTGACGCTCCACACTTCCACTTCCCTCACCATGGCGTCGGGCGCCGAACGCGACACCACGAACACCGGCAGGCCGGCCGGATGATCGGCCCGCTCGACGAACGGCAGCCGCGCGATGATCTTCGGCTCGCGCTCGCCTTCGAGCGCCGGCCACCACGCCGGGGCGCCGGCGATGAGCGTTGCCGGCACCAGCGCGAGGTCGCCCTTCGAGGCCGCGACCGCAGCGACCGCGGCCGCGGCTCCCATGTGGGCCACGAACGGCACCGTGAAGCCGAAATGAAAGCGGGCCGAATCCCGCATGGCCGATTCGCCCGAGGAGAGATCCGCGTGCACCGCGTAAGGCGCCTGAACATAGGTGAAGGTGGCGATGATCACCCGCCAGATGCTCTCGGCGGCGTCGAGCGGCAGGATGCCGCGATGGCGCCCCACCAGCCGGCGCATCATCTCGGCCTCGCGCGCCGGCCGGAACGCCGATCCGGACTCCTGGGTGCGCTTGGCGCGGATCAGCCGGTCGATGATCTCGCCGCGCTCGATGAGAAGCGCGTGCATCGCCGCGTCGATCCGGTCGATCTCGCGTCTGAGCTCGGCGAGCGAAGGTCCGTCGGCCATGCTTGTCCATCGTTGATCAATAAATCGGGAAAACCCGCCGCCCTTGCGCCGCCATTGATAGGTGCCAAGCACGGCGAAATCAAAGAAAACGTTGACGTTGCGGCACGGTTTCCCTACCTACGCCCGGCGGCGCCGGTGTTGACGCAGGACCGGATCCGGTTCGGCCGGGAGCCGTAGTTTTGTAGTTGTAACGAGAGCGCCGCGATGGCCGATGCCAGCCTCAGCATAGTACGCGACGCGACGGGCCGCTCCCGCGAGGCGGAGAACCCGCAATCGCCGCTGGTACGGTTCGGGCCGGAAAAACCGCTGCGGCTCGATGCCGGCATCGATCTGACCCCGTTCCAGATCGCCTATCAGACCTACGGCGAGCTCAATGCCGAGCGCTCGAATGCGGTCCTGATCTGCCACGCGCTCACCGGCGATCAGCACGTCGCCAATGTGCATCCGGTCACCGGCAAGCCGGGCTGGTGGGAGACCATGGTGGGGCCCGGCCGGCCGATCGATACCCAGCGCTATTTCGTCATCTCGCCGAACGTGGTGGGCGCCTGCATGGGAACCACCGGGCCCTCCTCCATCAATCCGGCGACGGGCGAGCCGTGGGGCCTGAACTTTCCGGTGATCACCATCCGCGACATGGTGCGGGCGCAGGCGATGCTGCTCGACCATCTGGGCGTGCCGTCGCTGTTTGCGATCGCCGGCGGCTCGATGGGCGGCATGCAGGTCCTGCAATGGGCGGCCAGTTACCCGGAACGGGTGTTCGCGGCGCTGCCGATCGCGGCCTCGACCCGGCATTCGGCGCAGAACATCGCCTTCCACGAGGTCGGCCGCCAGGCGGTGATGGCCGACCCCGACTGGCGCGGCGGCCGTTATCAGCTCGAGGGCACCAATCCGCGCCGCGGGCTCGCGGTGGCGCGCATGGGCGCGCACATCACCTATCTGTCGGATGCGGCTCTGCATCGCAAGTTCGGCCGTCGGCTGCAGGACCGCTCCAATCCCACCTTCTCGTTCGATGCCGACTTCCAGGTCGAGAACTATCTGCGGCATCAGGGCATCTCCTTCGTCGAGCGCTTCGACGCCAACAGCTATCTGTATTTGACTCGCGCGATGGACTATTTCGATCTCACCGCCGATTACGACGGCGTGCTGGCGCAGGCGTTCCGGGGTGCGCGGACGCGGTTCTGCGTCATATCGTTCACCAGCGACTGGCTGTTTCCGACCGCGGAATCCCGCGCCATCGTCCACGCGCTCAATGCCGCGAGTGCCCCGGTCTCCTTCGCCGAGATCGAGACCGACAAGGGGCACGACGCCTTCCTGCTGGAGGAACCCGAGCTGTTCGCCATCGTGCGCGGCTTCCTCGAGGGCGCCGGCAGATTGCGCGGGCTTAAGCCCGGCAAATCATGATGCTCAAGCGCCTCACCCGGGATCTCACCATGGCCGAGGCGGCGCGCGCGCAGGGCGGCGCCCGCGTCGATTTCCTGCTCGTCGCCGACATGGTCGAGCGCGGCGCCAAGGTGCTCGACGTGGGATGCGGCGACGGCGAGCTCCTGCGGATCCTGGCGGAGCGGCGCGGCGTCGACGGCCGCGGCATCGAGATTTCGCGGGAGGGCGTGAACGAGTGCGTCGCCAAGGGACTCGCGGTCATCCAAGGCGACGCCGACACCGACCTGGTCGACTACCCCGACG
>WNEY01004380.1_pt1 | contig 10745 bp, 10 predicted proteins | sample 5400531 | NCBI WGS metagenome assembly WNEY01 (sample SAMN13153338, study PRJNA577476) | soil metagenome | isolation source: 200 cm saprolite under Douglas fir tree site 1 | place: USA:California | collected 2015-04-18
GGTCGAGGTGTCGAGCGGCAGGAACGGCGAGCCGGTTTTTCCCGCGCCGTACACGGAGCCATGGAGCGCATCGCGCACGGTGCGCCAGCGCGCCAAGCTGTCCCGCGCCGCACACGGCGACGGGGGGGCCGCACATCCCGCCGCCTGCAGGTCGAGCTGAGCCAGCGCCATGTCGAACTGCGCGAAGAAGACCGAGTCTGTCCCTCGCGCTCCAAGGGCGTTCAGCACGAGCGGATTCACGCCGAGGTTGGCGCCCCGGTTCGAAAACTGGAGCGAGGCCCGGGTCTCCACCCGGACCATCGGCACCATCAGGCTCACCGAGAGGCGATCGGTGAGACCCAGCTCAGCCATCATGGGGTAAGTCCGCCGTTCCTGCCGCACGCTCAGGAGTCCCGCGCCGAGGCTCGCCACGAAGCCCGAGAGGCCGCTCGCGACTCGCACGTTCTGCTCGAGCCGTGCCACCACGGGGATGTAGCGGCCGCCCACCGTGTCTCCCGTGAGCGAGGCCCCGAGCCTCATGCGTCCCGCGTCGGTGAACTGGTCGTTCCAGGTCATGATGCGTGGATCGAACGTGACGCGGAGCACGCCGCGCGCCGGGACGTCCGTCCGCTCGACGGCCTGGGCGGCCGCGAGGCCAGCCCCACCCGTGACGGCGGGGCACGCGAGCAGGAGGACGGCACGAAGGGTTTGCATCAGCAAAACGGCATCCGCCGGATGGCGGATGCCGTGTTCGCTACCCCGTGGCACGTGTGGGTTCGCGCTCAGGGGGTCGGAATCGCCGAGCCGTACTTGCCGTTGATGGCCTGCACGACGTGCCGGGCGATGATGACGTGTGTAGCGGTGCTGGGGTGCACGCCATCACACGAGAACGCGGTGCCGAAGGGGTTGGCCGAGCACGCACTCCCGAAGGCCGGAAATGGAGCGACTTGCGTGGGAATGGCGCGCAGTGAATCGAGCGTCGGGTTGGGGTTGAGCCATGCCCACCCGCGCTGCGCCGCGATTGTCGAATCGGCGACGTTGTACGCCAGGACCGCCCCGACCAGCTTCCGCAGCTCCGCCGGCACGATGATCGCGGCGACCGTGTCGGCGCAATCGAGGTTGCGCGGCTGATTGTTCGGCGGCGATGCCGCCGTGAGCAGGGCCCCGCCGTACGGGAACGGAACCAGCACGGAGTCCCCGCGGGCGCCCGGGATCCCGGTCGCGATCGGAGCGCAGTTGTTACTGACCGTGAACGCGGGCGGGAAGGCCGCGCCGGGCACCAGACCGTTTTTGATCGCCCAATACGTCGCGCCCTGGCTGAAGAACGGCAGCGCCGTGACGTTCGCGACGCCGATCAGGAGGGCATCCGCACCGGTCCTCTGGACGGCATCGGCGATCTGCGTGTACTCCGTTTGCACTGCCGCGATCGGAGTGATCAGGGTGGAGTCGCCGCCGTTGGTGCCGTTCGTGGCCGCACCCAGCACGTCGTTGTTCCCGGCCCACACGCTGACGAACGTGGGTTGCGCGGCCACCATCGCCTGAATCTGCGTGCGCCCGCCGAGAAACAGCTGGGTGAGAGCGTTGGAGTTGGTGCCCGCGCCGGGCCCGTTCTGCAGCAGGTCGAGCGCCTCGGCGCCCGGCACCGCCACGTTGCTGATGTACGGCGGGAGGGCGGGATTGCGGTAGAAGCAGGTCGTCGCGTTCCCGACTACCCGCGTCTGAGTGAAGACGTTGGTGTATGGCGGTGGGCAGCCCTGCAGGGCCAGGCTAGGATAATAGAACCGGTCGCCGCGCATGACGCCGGCCACGAGAACCGCGTACGAGCGGCGCTGCGTCGAGTCGTTGATCCCCCCCGACTGGAAGCCAGCGGTGATGCTGTTGCCCATCGCCACGTACCGCTGGAACATGGCGCCGCCCGTGTAGGGCGGCACGCCCGGGCTGTTCAGCACATCATTCTGGCAAGCCGCGACCAAGAGTACACAGCCCAGGCCGGCGGCAAACAGGACACGACGCTGCGTCATCGTCCGGGCTCCTCTAGAACGCGTAGCCGAGCGACACCCCGAAAAGGTGCGCGTGGAAATCGTAGACGCCGTGGTTCAAGAGCGTGGTCGGCACCTGATTGAACAGGGGCTCGCGGGTGCGCCCACGCCGGTCGTTCTGGTTGACGTATTGATACGCCACGTTCGCGCTGAAGCCCGGCGAGAGCTTCACCGTAAAGCCGCCGGTGAACTCGTTGCGACTGCCCTCGGGCAGGAGCGGCGTCACCGTTTCGGCGGGTGCCGCGCCCTGGTGGCGCAGGTAGCCGCCGCGGAATGTCCACTTCGCGTCCTTCGCCCATTCGCCTGCTAACCGGATTCCATTGGTGTTCTTGTAGCTCTCGTGCAGCACCCGATTCAGCACCGGGTTCGCGAAATCGATGTTGACCGTGTTGAACCGCTTGCCCCAGCGCGTGAACTGGTAGTCGACGAACAGTGTCCAGTCTTTGCGCGGCTTGTACGCGAGCCCGAAGATTACCTGCTCGGGGTTCGTGATCTGGGTCGAGACGGCCTGCGTGGTCAGCACCGTATTGAACAGATCGAGTCCTCCGCTCGTGGCCGGCGCCGCGAGGAATGCGTCGACCGGCGTCCCCGCAGGAATGACGAGTGGGCCCACCGCGAGATCCGTCGGAATGACGAGCCCGGTGAGTACCTGGGAGAACCGCGCGGTGCCCTCGTAGTCGAGCGTGGCGTGCATCAGGTAGCGGCCGCCGATCGACAGCTTGTCGTTCACCTTGATCATGCCGCCCCAATGCGCGGTGACAGTCGTCTTGCTCGCCTCGAGATGCGCGTCGGCGAAGTCCGTTCCGGGCGCGATTCCGAACTGGCCGAACACCGTCCCCGGTGGTATGCCAGGTAGCGCAGGCACCGGTGCGGCGGCGAGATCGAGCCGCTGATTCAGCTCGACCTTGCCAAACACCACGTCCAGACCGCCGCCTAGCGACAGCCAGGGCGTCACCTGGTACGCCACCGTGGGCTGCAGGTAGACCGAGCGGAGGATGTTGTCGTATCCGGCAAACCGCCCGTCAAAGGTAGTTGGCCAGCGCGTCTGGAGACCGTACGGGGCGAACAGCCCGATCCCGACCCCTAGCTTCGGCGTAACTCCGTAGGCGACGTAGACCTGCGGGATTGCGAGAAAGGGGTCGTTGAGCTTGGTCGTCTGCTGCAAGATGTCGTCTGTGAAGCCGCCCTCGACGTCGAGCAGGGTGAGGCCGATGGTGGCACGCCCGCCCTTCAAGCCTGCCAGCCCGGCAGGATTGAAGAAGATCGCAGAGCCGTCGCTGCAGGGCGCCGCCACCCCGGTGCCCGCGCGCCCCATCGCGCAGGCGCCTTGCTCGTAGAGCCCGAAGCCTTGACCTCCAAGCAGGGCCGGAAACCCGGCGAACAAGACCAGCACGTACCGCAGGGACCGCCGCATACGCTTGTCTCCGGGGTGGCTTTTGCGAGAGATGGTGGAACAGGCTGGCAAAGGGTAGCATTCGCCCCAACCCTTGTCAAACCCATGCGTGGCAACGGCCTCAGCGCTGTTCCGCGCGACCTTCGGCGTCGCGCCGCGCGCCGCCGCTTCGGCACCCGGCCGCGTCAACCTGATCGGCGAGCACACCGACTACAACGGCGGCCCCGTGCTGCCGGTGGCGTGCGCGGCGCGCACCTTCGTCGCCGTCGGCCCGGCGGAACGGGGTGTCCTGGAGATGGTCTCGACGCGCGAGGGACCGGTGGTGCGGACCGCCTACCGAGAAGGGCAAGCGGCGGGCTGGGGCCGCTACATCGCGGGCGTGATGCGCGAGCTCGGCGCGCTGGGTGCGGCACCTGCGGAGGGCGGGGCTCGCGTCGCGGTGGCGAGCGATGTGCCGGTCGCCGCGGGACTCGCGTCGTCCGCCGCGCTCACCGTGGCCGCGGTCAAGGCGCTCAGCCTCCTCGCCGGCGCCCGCCTCCGGCCCCGCCAGCTGGCGGGCGTGGCGTTTCGTGCCGAGCACGATCACGTCGGCGTGCGCTGCGGCATCATGGATCAGATGAGCGCGGCGCTGGCGCGCCCGGGTCGAGCGCTGCTGCTCGAATGCGCGTCGCTCGCGGTGCGCCACATCCCGATCGGTGGGCGCCTGCTGCTCGTGGACTCGGGGTTGCGGCGTGAGCTCGCCGCCGGCGCCTTCAACGAGCGGCGGGTCGAGTGTGAGGCGGCCGTCGCCCGCCTCAAGCTCGAGCTGCCGGAGCTCCGCTGGCTCGCGAGCTGGCCTGTAGCCTGGCTGCCGCGCCTCAAGCGCGCGCTGCCCGAGCCGCTCCGCTCCCGCGCGCTCCACGTGATCGGAGAGACCGCACGCGCGCGGTTCGGCGCGCAGCTGCTCGCCCGCGGGCAGCTGAAGCGGTTCGGTGAGCTGCTGTATGAGTCCCACGAATCCTGCCGGCGGCTGTACGATTGCAGCACGCCCGAGCTGGATACGATCGTCGCGGCGGCGCGCCGGGCGGGCGCGCTCGGGGCCCGACTCACCGGTGCCGGATGGGGCGGCGCGGTGCTCGTCCTGCTGGGCAAGGGCAAGGGCAAGAGCGGGAAGAATGAGGCGAGGGTCACGCGCGAGATTCGGTGCGCGTTCCGCGCCGCGTACGGACGCGAGCCGGCGATCGGCGTGGTGCATCCGTCGGGCGGCGTGCGGCGCGAGCGAGTATTTTAGTCCAGCCGGGGTGGCGAAATCGGTAGACGCAAGGGACTTAAAATCCCTTGGGGGGCAACCCCCGTGCAGGTTCGAGTCCTGCCCTCGGCACTACGGCGAGTCCGACCACGTGGCGATCGAGTACGAGCCCGACGACGGCGTGATCGAGTAGTCGACGTGCAGGTTGATGAACACGCGCACACCCCGCCCATGCAGCCGGGCCGGCCGGAACAGGGCCTTGAGGACCCAGTCCTTGGTGGGTTGGTCGAACGCCGGGTGGGGGCTCTTCATGATCCTGACCGACGCGGGCTCAACCCGCCCCGTCGTATCGATGACGGCCGGCAGGATCACCCGGCCCTGAATCCCCGCCTGTTTCAAGAGCGCGGGATAGACCGGGGGTGGGGCGGACAGCAGTGCCGGCCGCTCCTCCACCAGCGCCTCCGCATACACTTCATTCCCGCTCACCACTAGGCCGCTGGCCCGGCTGCCTTCGACGCCACTACCGGAGTAATCCTTGGGATCGAAACGCTGCTGCAGGTCCACCGGAGGCATGTCGGTGGCGATCTGCGCCGGTACGGCGACGGTCTGAAACCCCTTGAGCACGTCGGCAAGCTGCACCGGCGGCGGGTCGGCCGCCTTCTGCTGCTCATGAGGTGGGAGCAGTACCACCGTCGCGTGCATCCTGACCTGGTCGTCGCGCGGGGCGGCGGGGAGCGTCGCGTACACGACACTGGCGATCATCGCAGAATGGATCGCGAGCGACGCGAAACCGACGCCGAACAGGCGTTTGTTCCCGGTCTTCCGCTTGGATTCGAGGAGCGTGAGAACCATGGGCCTCGACGCCGGGCGTCGTGTATGCAAACCAATGATAGTGGGATAGGCGCCAAGGAGCCACGATGCCTGGGATGCCGCGAGACCTGCCGCCAAGCCAACCGTCAACGCCGCACGAGAACGGCCCGATGGGTTGAGCCTAAGCTCCCTTGGGAGGCGACTCCACTACGGCGACCCGGACGCCGGCGTGAGCGAGTAATCCACAGGCAGGTTGATGAACACGCGCACGCCCCGACCATGCAACCGGGCCGGACGGAATAGGGCTTTCAACACCCAATCCTTGGTGGGCTGATCGAACGCCGGATTGGGGCTCTTCATGATCCTGACCGATGCAGGCTCGACCCGCCCGGTCGTATCGATGACGGCCCGCAGGATCACCCGGCCTTGAATCCCCGCCTGCTTCAGGAGCACGGGGTAGTCTGGGGGTGGGGCAGACAGCAGTGCCGGCCGCTCCTCCACCAGCGATTCCGCATACACCTCATTCCCGCTTACCACGATACCGCTCGCGTGGCCGCCTTCGATCCCACTACCGGAGTAATCCTTGGGATCGAAGCGCTGCTGGAGGTCCACCGGAGGAATGTCGGTGGGAATCTGCGCCGGTACCGTAACGGCCTGAAATCCCTTGAGTGCGTCCACCAGCTGCACGGGCGCTGGGTCGGCCGGCTTTTGCTGCGCCTGGGGTGTGAGCAGCACCGCGGTCGTGTCCATCCTGACGCGGGTGTCGCTCGCAGCGGCGTGGAGGGTTGCGTACACCACCCCTCCGATCATCGCGGTATGGATTGCGAGGGACGCGAAACCGACGCGGAGCAAGCCGTTGCTGGCGGTCTTTCGCCTAAAGTCGAGGACCGAGAAACCCACGGATCCACCTCCGGTGCGTTGGATGCCAACGATCGTGCAGCCACATCCGGGGCGGAGAGTCGTGGGACGGCAACCCCCGGTCTTCGACAGGTAAGACGTCAACACACCTCAGAAGGTTGCGACCAGAGCGTCAGGCGTATGTCAGCGTGCGGCGACCGCGCTACACCGCGGGGGGGGTTGACGCCGGGCGTCTTGTATGCAAAACAATGGTGTGACATAGACGCTAGGAGCCGGGATGGCTGGGATGTGGGCTCGGTTGCGGGCCGACCTGAACGTGAAGCTCCGCCGCGGGGCGTGGTACCGCATCACGCGGCTCGATCCGCTCCAGGCGGTTCTTGAGGTCGGCGGCCGCCTGCTCGAGATCCCGTCCGCGTTCCTGCAGGTTATCGAGCGGCCGCCCCGCCGGTGGAGCGTGGTCCCCCGGCCAGGCGACGCCGTGCGCCTCCCCGAGGGTTGCGGCGATCGCTATGCCGTCTGCCCGAGCTGCCGTGAGCGGCAGTCGCTCGCGGGACGGCCGCGCCGCATGAGTTGCCGGCGGTGCGGCGAGGATTTCGAAGTCGCCTGGTCGGAGTCCTAGCCGGGCGCCCGGTCCGCCGCTGGCTGACAGCCCTCTGACATCTCCGGTGCAACCAATTGGGGCCTTCGGACGTCTTACAGGTCGAAGCGTGCGGTAAGACCAGCAGTCCGGGAGGCACTCAATGCGCGTTTATGCTTTGCTGCTCGGCATTCTCTTCACCACTGGGTACGGCTACGCCGCCCAGATCGCCGTATCCTCCCTGGGAGCCGGCCGGCCCGCGCCGGCACAACCCGCGGCCACGATCCCCACGGACGGTGCCCTCGATGGCGTGTGGTACGGCGGGGTACTCGATCCCGTGACAGTCGAGTCCCGCGGTGGTACGCGAGCCGCCGCGACCCAGGGTAGGGCCTTGAGCCGGCCGACTGTGCCGTGTACCGAGGCACGTTCGTCCCGATTCCACGCCGTTTCCTGAAGTTTTCGAGGGGGGCTTCGGCCCCCTTCATCCGCATCACCCGCTCCGTCCGCCGCCGTCGCGCGGCCGAAACCCCACCTCGCCAAGTGCCGTAGGACCTGCCAGTATGGAGCCTATCCGTAGGAGGGAGGGGCCGTGAGCGTATTCTGGGACACCTGGCGCAAAGAGATCATTCGCGGCGCCGCGCTGTTTTGCGCCGTGCTGGTGATCGGCTTCGCAGTGCACGCGGCCCACCGCGCGGTGCACGAAAAGGTGATGAACCTCCCCGTTGCTCTCCGCGACCTGCGGGACGAGTTCGCTCGGGACGATGGCGGCCCGGGTCGCTCGACCGCGGCGACGTGGACGTATCGCTCCAAGCTCGGCGCGAACAAGTGGGTGTGGATCCGGAACACCCGAGGCTCGGTGACAGTCGAGCCGGCGAAAGGTGACTCGCTGCAGGTCTCCGCCGTGAAGACCTACCGGTCCTCGGACACCGCGAGCGTGCGCCTCGTCGCCGTGCCCTACGAGGGCGGCGTTGCCGTCTGCGCGGTGTGGGACAGCGGCAGCGTCGGCGACGGCGGCTGCGGCCCGGGGCAGGGTGACATCAAGCTGCGAGGGCCGCGCCACAACGATGTGGCAGTGGACTTCACGGTGCGGCTGCCGCGCGGCGTGGGCCTCGGCGCCACCACGATGGTGGGCGATGTGCACGTAGCCGGGGCGCGTGGCCCGTTGGTCGTCCACACGGTGAGCGGCGACGTGGACGTGGTCACGGCGAAGGGCCCCGTGAAAGCCGAGTCGGTCAACGGCGATGTGCGGGTTCGCGTGGAGGCGTTCGGAGACACCGGCGGGGTTTCCGCCACCACGATCAACGGCTCGGTAAACGCCGAGCTCCCGGCGCAGCTCGACGCAACCGTGGAGGCGAAGACGGTGAACGGCTCCATCAGCACCGACTATCCCCTCACGGTGAACGGCAAGTTCGCAGGGCGCAACATCAAGGGGACGCTCGGCCGCGGCGGTCGCGAGGTCCGCCTCGAGACCGTGAACGGCTCGATCAGGATGAAGAAAGCAGTCTAGCCACTTCGTCCGGGAAGGTGCGGACGTCGATGGGCTTGGAGAGGTAGCCGTCGAACCCGGCAGCCAGCGTTTTCTCGCGGTCGCCCGGCATGGCATGGGCAGTCAGGGCGACGACCTTCCAGGGGTGGTCGCCCTCCAACCGTTTGACGTCCCCCAACACGCTGTAGCCGTCCCGCCCAGGGAGCTGAATGTCGAGCAGCACCAGCGCGGGAGGCGGTTGCTCGGCCAGCAGCGTGGCCACCAGGGGCTCGCCCGACATCAGTCCGATGACGCGATGGCCCTTCATGGTCAACAGGGCCGTGATGAGCTTCAAGTTGTCGGGCTGATCCTCCACCACCACGATCGTTGCCATTACGGATGCTCCGGCCGGCTCTCGGCTCGCCGCAAGGTGAACCAGAAGGTGCTGCCCGTGCCAAGCTGCGAGTCTACGCCGATGGTGCCGCCATGCAGCTCCACCAGACGCTTGGAGAGCGCGAGGCCCAGGCCCGTCCCTTCGTACCGGCGGCTCTCGCTCGCGTCGAGCTGCACGAACTCCTGAAACAGCTTGCGCTGGTCCGCCGGCGCGATCCCGATCCCGGTGTCAGTCACGGCGACGCGCACGGCGCCAGAGTCCTCGAGCCGCGCGCTGAGCGTGACACGGCCGCCGTCGGTGGAAAACTTGATAGCGTTGGAGAGAAGATTGAGTAGCACCTGGCGGAGGCGCCCCCGGTCAGCCGTGACCACGAGGTGGTCGGGCAGCGGCTCGATCACGAGCGTATGCCGCCGGGCTTCCAGCTGGGCGCGGACGGTGTCGGCGGCTTCCTGAAGCAGCCCGGCCATCTCCAGCGGCTCGAGGCGCAGCTCCATCCGGCCGGCCGCGATCTTCGACAGGTCGAGGAGCTCGTTGATGAGCTCGAGCAGGTGGCGGCCGTTGCGAGCGATAGTCTCGAGGTAGTCGCGCTGGGTCTCGGTGAGGGGGCTCTCGGGCGCCGCCATCGTCAGGAGCAAGTCGCTGAACCCGATCACGCTGTTGAGGGGGGTGCGGAGCTCGTGCGACACGTTCGCGAGGAACTGGTCCTTGAGTTTGCCCGCCTGGTCGAGCTCGGCGTTGAGGCGGGACAGCTCCCGGTGCTGCTCCTCGAGCTCGGCGTTCTGCGACTCGAGGCGCTGCGCGGCGTGGCGCACCTCCACCGCGAGGCGACGGGTGTGCAGGTGGGCGGATTCGCGCTCGCAGGCGATGGCCAGGTTCGGCGCTGCATGCTCGAGCGCGACGCGCGCGTCGGGGGACAGCTCCCCCGCGAGGGTCGCGACGAGCAGCCCCACGAGCCGGCCCTGAGAGCGCAGGGGCGCGAGCGCGAGTCCGCCGGCGGCATCGGCATCCGCGGTGGCGAGCTGCAGTTGCGTCCGCACGGGCCCGGCCGCGGCGCTCGCATGGTAAATGACGGTGACCGTGTCACCCACCAGCTGTCGCACGACCTCGCGAGACAGCGGTCGGGCCGTAGCGCGGCGCACCGCCGTCGGCCCCCATTCGTTGGTGTCGTACTGCGGCTGGTACAGCGCCAGCGCCGGCGCTCCGGTCGCGCCCGCGATGACGTCGAGCGCGGGGCCGAAGCTCCCCCCGGCGCTCGCCTCGCGCGGCGGTGCGTTCAACGCCGTGAGCAGGCGCCCGACCTGATCCTGCATCCGCTCCCGCCAGGCGAGCGCGGCCGCCATCTGATTCACGCCGCGCGCGATCATGCCGAACTCCTCGGGCTGGTTCTCGTCGAGTCGCTCGTCGTACCGGCCCGCCGCCACTCGCTGGAGCGCGCCCACGACATGGGCGAACGGGGTCGCGAGGCGCCTGCGGTTGTACCACAGCCCCACGCCGAGCGCCACGAGGACGATTATGAAGATCACTGTCGTCTGAACAGCCGCCTGGATCGCGTTGTCGCCGACCTCGGCGGCGAGCTCTCGCAGGGCGGCGATCTGCGGCTGCAGGGCCGGCGCGGGCGAGACGCGGGCCAGCTGCTCCAGGCGCTGGCTCAACTCGATCATGTCGGCCTGCGTGCGTCGCGCGCTCCGCCAGGTGGCGACGCGGTCGGCCAGGCCGGCGACGGCGATGGCGAGGAACGCCGCGGCGAAGAGGCGGCTGATGCTCGGGGCTGGATTGGTCATGCGACCGCTACAAATAGGGGAACGACCCGCGGCAGGACAAGAGCGACTGCGCGGGCGCCGCCACGCTGGCGGGGAGCGGTGTCGCGTTGTAAGCTAGCCCCCACATCCCGTGCCCGATCTGCTCGACTCCCTCCGCGAGGCCCTCGCTGACCGCTACGCGGTCGAGCGTGAGCTGGGTCGGGGGGGCATGGCGACCGTGTTCCTCGCCGAGGACCTGAAAC
>WNEY01004381.1_pt1 | contig 10745 bp, 14 predicted proteins | sample 5400531 | NCBI WGS metagenome assembly WNEY01 (sample SAMN13153338, study PRJNA577476) | soil metagenome | isolation source: 200 cm saprolite under Douglas fir tree site 1 | place: USA:California | collected 2015-04-18
CCCTTGAGCACGGCCCCTATCCCGGGCGGAACGCGGCGATGGTATAGGCGTTGCCCCGATAGGCCACATTCCAGGAATAGGCTGGCGGAACATGGCTTTGCCGTTCAAATCCCGGGGATTTGTCGTCGCCGCGGTCGCCGGCATCTCGCTCGCGCTGCTCATGCCGGCGCAGGCGCAGTTCTGGGATTGGGGCAACCGTCCGCAGCGCCAGCAGCAGCAGCCGCAATTCAACAATCCGTTCGGCGGCTGGGGTGGCGGCGGCTTGTTCGCGCCCCCGCAGCAGCGCGAGGCTCCCGTCGATTATTCGCAGGCGCCCAAGCCGGCGCAGAAGAAGCCCGAGGCCACCACCAACGTCCTGGTCCTGGGCGACGCCAATGCCGACTGGCTGGCCTATGGCCTGGAGGACGCCTACTCGGAGAAGCCCGAGATCGGCGTGACGCGTAAGCACCGCACCGAGTCCGGCCTCATCCGCTACGACCAGCGCCGCGACGCCATCGAGTGGCCGCAGGCAATACGCGAGGCGATCGCGGCCGAGAAGCCGAAGTTCATCGTCATGATGATCGGTAACAACGACCGCCAGCAGATCCGCGAGAAGGTGCCGGTCGCGCCCAAGCCGGGCGCACCGGGCGCCCCCAAGCCGGGGCAACCGGCGCAAGGCGCCGCCCCTGGAGCGCAAGCCGCCGTGCCGACGCCGCCCGCGCCTCCGGCCGATCCGGAAGCCCAGCCCGAGGAGCCGCGGGAGCAGCCGCCCGCCAACCTCACGCCCGAGCAGGCGCGCCAGTTCGCCTACGGGCCGTGGGAGTTCCACACCGAGAAGTGGGAGCTCGCCTATATCCGCCGCATCGACGCCACCATCGCCGCGCTCAAGAGCGCGGGCGTGCCGGTGTTCTGGGTGGGCTTGCCCTCGCAGCGCGGCACCAAGGCCAGCGCCGACAGCTCCTATCTCAACGAGATCTACCGCAGCCGCGCCGACAAGGCCGGCATCATCTATGTCGACGTCTGGGACGGCTTCGTCGACGAGGCCGGCCGCTTCTCGCCGCAAGGCCCGGACTACGAAGGCCAGATCCGTCGGCTACGTTCCGGCGACGGCGTGTATTTCACCAAGTTCGGCGCGCGCAAGCTCGCCCACTACGTCGAGCGCGAGGTCGAGCGCAGCATGGCCAACCGCGGCCTGCCGGTCGCTTTGCCGATGCCGGTCGATGTCGGCCCGCAGTCGCCCAACGCCAAGCCCGGCGGCCCCGCCGCGCGGCCGGTCGCCGGCCCGGTGGTGCCGCTCAATGCCGTCGTAGTAGAACGCGAAGAACTGATCGGCGGCGCTCGCACGCCGGCGCGCGCGCCGGTCAACAACGACGCCACCGTCAGCCGCGTGCTGACCAAGGGCGAGCCGATCCCGGCGCCGACCGGGCGCGGCGACGATTTCAGCTGGCCGCGCGGCGGCACGCCCAGTGCCGAGCCGGCCGCCGCCGATCCCGTGGCGACACCCGCGCCCACGCCCGCCAATACGAAGAAGCCTGCGCCGCGCGCGGCGACCACGCCGACGGATGCGCAAGCCAATCAGGCCACGCCGGCCAACGGCGAGCCCAAACCACAGCAACAACAGCCACAGCAGGTCCAGCGCCGCGCGCCCACCAATTCCAACGTGCCGCGCCCGCCGCTCTCGATCCAGGGTCTGTTCCGCTAAATCGCTGAGCTACTTCCCCGCGGGGGCGGCGCCCTTCTTCGCGGGGGCGGGCGGCGGCGCCTCCTTCAGCGCCGCGTCGCGCGCCAATCGCAGCGCCCGCAATTTCGCGGTTTTCTCGCGTATGGCGCGCTGCTCGGCCTCGTAGTCGGCCATGGCTTTGTGGCCCTCGCGCTCGCGCTGTTCCTTCTTGTTGAAAAGCGTCTCGGCGCGATCGGGATTCTTGGCCACGGGCGTAACTCCTTCTGTCGGCATCATATATGGGAACGCGGCCGCCGTTTCGCCAGTTGCCGCCGATGCTTAACGGGTCTTGACCGCGGCCGTGGCGGCATGCATAACCGAATGGTTCCAAAACCCTTCGGTTATGCGAGCCTCCAGTCATGCGACGCCGCCGATGACCCCCTCCCGCCGCCTCGACGCCACCTTCGCCGCGCTCGCCGATCCGACGCGCCGCGCCATCCTCGCGCGCCTCGCTTTGGGCGAGGCCTCGGTGACCGAGCTCGCGGCGCCGTTCGCGATGAGCCAGCCCGCCATCTCCAAGCACCTCAAGGTGCTCGAGCGCGCGGGGCTGGTCTCGCGCACCCGCGACGCCCAGCGCCGGCCGTGCCGGATCGAGGGCAAGCCGCTCGCCGACGCCAGCGGCTGGCTCGAGGGCTACCGCCGGTTCTGGGAGGCGAGCTTCCAGCGCCTCGACGTTCTGCTGGACGAGCTGAAGACCCAGCAAAAGAGAAACGAGAAGAAAGTGGAATCCAAAAGCGCAAAGGGAAAAACCAGATGAGTAGCGTGTCGATGCAGAAGATCACCCCGTTCCTGTGGTTCGACGGCCGGGCCGAGGAGGCGATGAATTTCTATTGCTCCATTTTCAAGAATTCGAAGGCGGGAGCCGTCACCCGCTGCGGCGAGGCCGGGCCGGGGCCGAAGGGATCGGTCATGTCCGCGACCTTCGAGCTCGAGGGGCAGACGTTCATGGCGCTCAACGGCGGTCCGCACTTCACCTTCTCGCCGGCGATCTCCTTCTTCGTGAGCTGCCGCACGCAAGCCGAGGTCGACGAGCTCTGGGACAAGCTCTCCGCCGGCGGCGAGAAGCAGCGCTGCGGCTGGCTCAAGGACAAATTCGGCGTGTCGTGGCAGATCATCCCCACGGCGCTCGGCGAATTGCTCCAGCACGAGGACGGCGCCAAATCCAAGCGCGTGATGCAGGCCATGCTGGCGATGAGCAAGCTCGACATCGCCGGCCTCGAGCGCGCCGCCGCGCAAGCATAGCGTGCGTGTCCCGGATGCGGTGCAGCGCGCAGCTCTTGCGGAGCGGTGCACCGCTGATCCGGGACCGTCAAGAATTCGGTGTGCGTAACGATCCCGGGTCTGCAGCGCATCATTCCGCTTCGCTTCATGCTGCGCTGCGCCCGGGACACGCAGCGCCTACCCCGGCAGCGGCTCCGCCGCCTTCCACATCGCGGCGTGCGCCGCGATCATGCGGGCGGCCGCCTGCGGCGGGATGCGCACCAGGCTGGTGCGCGCGCGCCTCGCCAGCATGTTGAACGGCTGCGCCGCCGCCCAGGCGGTGGCGCGGTCGACCACGATCAGCTTGTCGTGGATCGTCCCGGCCGCGGCGAGCCGCACCGCCAGCGGCCGCGCCTCGCCGAAGCGCTCCGCCCAGTGCCGCGCGGCGGATGACAGCAGCGCGGTGCGCTCCGCCTGCTCCGCCAACAGCCGCACAAGCACGCGGTCCGGCGCCAACACCGCGCAATCCGTCAGCGTGCGGCCGTCGGCGTCGCCGTCGACCAGCAGCACGTCGCGCTGCGCGGTCGCCAGCACCGCGCGCACCGCCGCGAACGCCTCCGACGTATTGCCCGCGATCAGGAACGTCCCCTGCAGCCACGCCGGCGCCTCGCTCTCGGCCTTGATCAGCGCGTTCTGCACGATCGCCGTGATGGTCTCGGCGTTGCGCGCCTGCAGCGCGCCATAGAGATTCTCCACCGCCGTCGTGAAGCGGATTTTTTCCGCGAGCCCGCCGGTCAAATGCAGCAGGCCGGCGGCGCGCTCGATCCAGTCCTTCTTCTCGGATGTGATCGCCCCGGTAGCCAGGTCCGGCATCTCGGCTGCCAGGCTGCCGAGCTCGAAATACAGCGCCTCCGGCGTGACCGTCCGTGTGTCCGACATCGCAATCCCCCTGCCGTGTGCCCACAGGGCTACGCGCAAAGGGTGCGTCCGGTTCCGTGGTATTCGCGCATCGCGCGCCGACGAGCCCGGTTCAGGGCGAGTGTCCGGCGCGCGCCCTCTTTAAAATAGCCGCGCTGGCCGCTCGCTTCGCTCGCCAACGCGGCGGTATGATCCGGCCGAATGCAGGAGTATGGCGACGCTTTCACTGTCGCTCCAACTGGCACGACGCAGGTCATGGTGGTATATTCGTCGGCATGACACCGGCGACCAAGACCCTGCTCGAGCAAGTCGCCTCGTGGCCGGAGCAGGATCAAGATGAGCTTGCCGAATATGCGCGCGAGATCGGAGGCGCGGCGCACGGGCGTCTATGTCGTGAGCGATGAGGAATGGGCCGACCTGCAAGAGGGGATCGCCCAGGCCGACCGACGTGAATTTGTGCCTGATGACGTCGTAGCGAAGGCCGACAAGCGGCATGGGGTATGAAGCTTCGCTACACGTCGCGCGCATTCGCCGAACGCGAACGAATTTTTTCATACCTTGATGAGCGCTGTCCGCAGGCCGCGCGAAGAATTATCGGTCGAATCGTCGGAAGAATACGGGCTCTTGAGCACAACCCGTATAGCGGCCGGAGAACCGATCGGGGCGATTTGTATACATTCTGGGTCGCTGCCACGACCTATCGTGACTTCTACCGCATCGACGGCGAAGAAGTGATTATCGTCCATATCCGGCACACCTCGCGGCGGCCATGGCGAGGCGAAGAGTAACGAAGGCAAACAGCCTTTACCGCGAGACCACCTCGCCGTCGCAGCCCTTGGCGTGTGTTTTTATGTTTTGATTTCGTTAACGCAAAGCACGCGTGGACGCCGCCGCCGGCGCGCCCGTTACATCGCGGTAATCGCAGCGCTCTAGGCTACGACGCCGAAACGGCTCGCCGCAAATCACAGGAATTTTCCGTCCCATGATGTTCGACGCCGCGGTCTATCTCGTCTTGCTCGTCGCCGTCGTCGCCGGCTTCAATTCCGGATTCCTGCGCAGCATGATGACCATCCTGGCCTATGTGGCGGCGATGCCGATCGCGGTGGCGGCGATGTCGCTGGTCTCGCCAAAGACGGTGTCCAGCGCCGCTACGCAATCCCATTCGCTCTGGGGCGACAAGTCGCTGCTCTTCTTCGGCGTCTTTCTCGTCACCGGCATCGTGCTCGGCGCGCTGCTGCGGCTCGCGGTCAGCAAGGTCGTCGGCTCGCGCATCGGCATCCCGGATCGACTGGCCGGCTCGCTGCTCGGCGCCGCGCGCGTCGGCCTCGTCGCGGTGCTGCTCGTGCTCGTCTTCGACCGGCTCATTCCGGCAGGCCGCGAGCCCGCGTTCCTGCGCGGCTCGCAGCTCAAGCCGTACCTGTCGATCGCCGCCCGGGCCGGCCTGCGCTCGCTGCCGCCGGAGACCACGGCCTTCATCGACCAGCTCAAGAAAGAGCACCGGATGTGACGCGCTCGCCGATAGTGACGGGCGGCGGATCGTTTTCCAGCGACACCCATCTAACTCCGTCACCCTGAGGCGCTCGCGCACCCGATCTCGGGTTTACCCGAGATCGGGCACTCTTAAGTGCGCAAGTCGGGTAAACCCGACTTGCTAGCGCGAGCCTCGAAGGGCGACGGCCCGGATATTGCCGCGCGGAGAACTCGCGGCGACGGCGGGGGCCGTTCATCCTTCGAGGGCCGCGCAAAAGCGCGCGGCCACCTCAGGATGACGGGTCTAGATGGTGCCCGCCGCGTCATCTTACCGCGGGAACGACACCGTCGGCGTTGCCGGCAGGAGTCCTTCTTTCTTCGGCAGCGGCGGCGGCGGCACGGTGCACACCATCATGCAGAACTCGTTCGCCTTGCCGTCCTCGCCGCCCGATCCGGCCTCGGCCGCGACGTTGCAGCGCTCGCGCTTGCCGCTCTTCGCGCACGCATACGACAGGCTGAACGCCTTGGCGCAGCCCTCCGCCGGGTCGCCGCCCAGGTCCTTGTACATGTCCTTGTAATAGATCCGGTAGTTGCACAGCGTCTTGTCGTTGCACGCCGCCGCGACGAATTGCGTGACGTTGCCCTTGCGCACGCCCGCGCAGTTTCCGCCGTAGGTCGCCTCGATGACGCGGATGCCGGCGCGCTTCTGCTCCGCCGCGCCGGCCGCCCCCGCAACGAGCAGCCCCGCCGCCAGCGCGATCGTCGCGGAGCCGGACCAATGCATCTATCCCGCCCCGTCGCGCGGCGCCATATAGCGCCGCCCGCGCGAGCCGGGGCCGACCAGCGCCCCGCGCGAGCGGCCGATGACGCCGTAGGCGGCGAGCTTGCTCAGCCGCGAGCTGATGTTGCCGGCCGTCGTCCCCAGCCGCGCCGCGATGTCCTTCGACGTGAGCCCGTGCGGTGCGGCGCGCAGCAGCGCGATGACGGCATCGGAAAAATCGGTCGCATAAGCGCGTTTACGCGCGTCTTCGACAGCCATGTGCTCCTCCCGGCATGCCTATCGAGCCGAGCCGCGGCGCCGCGTCAAGCACATAGCTTGTGAATCCCGGGGAGAGGCCGGACTTGTCCGACTTGATCGGCGAGAAGGCGGGCCTGTCCGCCGCACCCCCGACTTGATCGGGGGGAAAGGCGGGCCTGCCCGCTTGATCGGCGAGAAGGCGGGCCTGCCCGCCGAACCCCCGACTTGATCGGGGGGAAGGCGGGTCACTGCATCTCGATCGCCTGGTAGCGGCCGGCCTCGTCGAGCGCGGTGCCCCAGACCTTGTGCGAGCTCTGGTGCTCGCCGCGGCCGAAGCTCAAGGGCGTGCCCAGGCCCATGTCGAAGTCGCGCAGGTTCTCCAGCGTGTCCACCAGCTTCTCGGTGTCGAGCTGCGGCCCGGCGCGCAGGAGCCCCTCCGCCAGCAGCCGGCCGGTGATGTAGCCTTCGAGCGACACGTAGTCCGGCGCCTCGCCCGCCGAATATTTCGCCAGCGCGCTCTTGTACTCGAGCACGAACGACGAGTAGCCCTCGATCGCCGGCACCACCTGGGTCACGATCACGCCCTCGGCGTAGCGCGGCCCCAGCAGCCGCAGCTCCTCGGCGAGCGCCGAGCTGCCCACGAACGAGACGTTGGTGTAGATCAGCCCGGGAAACAGGTCCTTCGTCTTTTCGATGAACTTCGCGGCAGCTCTATAAGTCGGCACCATCACCACCGCCTTGATCGGCACCTTGCTGGTGCGCAGCTGCTCGACCGCGGCGGTCACATCGACGGTATTACGCTGATAACCGAGCCGCAGGATGTTGCCGGCGTCGCTGCCGCGCAGCGCCCGGATCGCCTTGGCCACGCCGGCGAAGCCCGCGTCGCCGTAGCTGTCCTGCTGCGCGAACACCGCGATCTGCTCCGGCCGGATGCGGCGCACCTTGACGAGATAGCGCACCGTCGCGTCGGTCTCCTCGGCATAGCTGGCGCGGTAGTTGAACACGTAGCGGTCGGGAGGATCTCGGCGTAACAAGCCTGCGCCGGTGAAGGCGCCGAAGAACAGCATCTTCTGCTCGAGCGCGTAGGGCAGCGCGATCACCGCCGTCGGCGTCCCCACGTTGCCGACGATGCCGAACACCTGCTCCTTCTCGGTGAGCTGCTTCATGACGTTGCCGGTGCGGCCGGGCTCGTAGCCGTCGTCGGCCGCGATCAGCTTGATCTGCCGTCCGTGGATTCCGCCGGCGGCGTTGACCGCGCCGAACGCGGCATCGAGCCCGAGCTTCATCTGGCGGCCGAGCTCGCGCGCCGAGCCTGAGAACGGCGCGGCGATGCCGAGCCTGATCTCGCTGTCGGTCACGCCGCGCACCGCGGGCATGGGTCCGCGCTGGGTGGGGGTAACGGCGGCCATGGTCGTCGTGGCCGCCGGGCTCGCCGGCTCCTCGATCGCCACCGGCGCCGGCGTTGCAGCGGCCATCACCGGGCGCGCCTGCGTGCTGGCGAGCACCGGCGGTGCCGCCGCATTGCCCGCGTCGGTGTCCGATTTGCGCGGATACATCACGTAGGCGACGACGAGCGCGGAGACGAGCGCGACCAGCGCCAGCAGCGCGGTCTCGCGCATCATCGTCATCGGTCTACGCGGCTCGTCCGGCGGCGGCGGGACCGCGTGCACCCGCGGCGACCGCAGCTCGCCCAGGGGATACGGCCGCTCGTACTGGGGATCGCCGCCTTCCGCCTCGGCGCGCGCCGCCGCGCTGCTCGTTGCGCTCGCCGCTGGCTCTCTCGGTTGGTTGGGGTCGCGCGCCCATCGCGGCGCATATTGCAATGGATTGGACGTGCCGGCGGGCCGCTCCGACGCATTACTCATGACTCTACTCCCACTCTGTACTCTGACTATTCCCCACAGAACTTTTCCCGCGCGCGTTCTCAAGCGCGCGTCGCTGTTTTGTTGTTGCGATTAAGTACAAATCCAGCCTGTATTGGATTAGCTGCCGCGATTGTGGCGGAATGCGCGCGACCGCCCGGCGCGCGACAAATTTCGAATCACCCGAGTGGTATTCCGCCACGCACGACGGTAACGCGCTGCGGAAAATCGATGGAAGCGTGGTGAAACTTCGGTATTCTGCGTCATTTGGGAGGAACACGATGATCAGGGCAATCTTCATAGTCACGCTGCTCACGGCGACCGGGATGACCGCGGCGGCCGAGACCTCGCTCGATCGCTGCAAGGCGATCGCGGATTCGGCGAAACGGCTGCAATGCTACGACGCGCTCAAGTCCGAGCCGGGCGCGACCTCCGCGCAACCGGCGCAGTCGGCGCAGCCGGCCGCTGCCGCCGGCGAGGATCCGTTGATCGCGAAAGCCAAAGCCGCCGTGCAAAGCGAGCTTCGCGCGCCCGACAGCGCGAAGTTCCAGGACGTGAAGCTCCGCCAGGTCGACGGCAAGCCGGCGGTCTGCGGTCTCGTCAACGCCACCAACTCGAGGGGCAAGATGACCGGGCCGCAGCCCTTCGCCTACGACGGCGAGCACACCTATCTGATCATCTACAATCCCGGCCCCGCCAACAGCACCAAGGAAAGCGCCAGCGCGCTGGGCGAAGCCATGGGCAACCGCTTGAAGAGCTACAACCGCCTCTGCCGCTGAGCCGCCCGCGCCGCGAACTCGGTGCGCTTTCTCTCCCCACATTCGGTTTTCTCTCTCCGCACTCGGTGCGCTCCCTCCCCCTGAAAGGGGGAGGGTTGGGGTGGGGGTCGATTTGTGCGAAACCCGCGCCGCGAACTCGGTGCGCTCCCCTCCCCACGAAACCCGGGCTTGCCCGGGTTTCGCACTTTAAGTGCGCAAGTCGGGCAGGCCCGACTTGCGGCGGGGAGGGGTTGGGGGTGGGGGTGGTGCGGTTGTTGACTGGTGGCGCGATCGTAATCTCGACGCGCGCCTTATCTCACCCTCTTCCACACCGCCACCGTCCGCCCCTCCTGTCCGTCTTTCGGGCTCCTGCTCACCCCTGTCGTCAGCGTCATCGTATCGCCGTCGAGCTTGTAGAACCGCTCCTGCTCCGTCCCCGTCAATTTCTGGTTCGACGAGAACTCGATCCGCGTGACGATCTTGTCGCCTTCGACGCTGTACGTCCCCGCATACCCGATCGTCGTGCCGATCTTGGTCTTGTCCTCCTCCTTCCCCGGCGCCGGCGGGCCTGGCCTCATCCGATCATCGATGACCAGGATCGCGTGCATGCGGCCGTCCGGCAAATAGGTGCTGTAGCCGTCGGGCTTCTCGCCGAATTCCTTGGTGCGCGCGCCGGTGAGGATCGTCTCCCGCACCACCGATTGCAGCCGCCAAGTCCCAACGATAGACGTGCCCACGATGGAGGTCTCCGCCGCCGCTGCCGGAGGCGGTAGAGCAAGCGCCATCAGGATCAAGCTCGCGACGAGCCGCTTCATGGAATCTCCCTCCGAGGGCAGGAACGCATTTGCACGATACAGATCCGCGCGGGCGATGCGCTCCGCAATCTTACCATCTGCCGAGACCCGGCGTTCCCGCCGGCCCGCATTTTCCCAGGATGGGGCAAATCCAGATGCCCGCAGGCGGTCGAGCGTCCTGCGACGCCACAACCACCTCATGCGCCCACCCCGCACACAGCGCGACGAAGGCGATGATCCAGCCTGCAGCTTTCAGACGCTTCGGCATCCGGCAATCTCTCGAGTTCCGCCCTTTGCTCCTGGCCCGTCCATGGTATGCTGCCTCGTCGAGGCCCATCGCAAATCACAAAAAGGAACTTCACCCGTGGGACATCGATTGATCACCGCTCTCATATTCCTCAATGCATTGGGCCTCGCCTTGTGCGTGGTGCTGATTGCTGCTGCCGTAACCAAGGAGGACGCGGTTCTCGCCGGGCAGGTTGCCCAGGGGGTGAAGCTTTGCCTGCGCCTGTTCGTTGCCGGTGCCGCCCTTCCCACCGTGGCATGGGGGATTTTGGCCTTCGAGTTCGATCGGGCGCACACGAAAAAGAAGCTGCTGGAATCCGCGGTCATCTACGCCCTTCTGTTGATCTCATTGATCCTGTTTTTCATCGCCGGATGGCACCTGCCGCAAGCATTCATGACCGGTCTGCAAGTCGGCTGAGCTGGGCTTGCCCGCCGAACCCCCGACTTGATCGGGGGGAAGGCGGGGGAGCCGGGCGGCCTGTTGCAGGTCGTCATCGGCCCCTATATACGGCGCAGCCGAGCCCCTCATCGCCAACCCGGCCGCGACGTTCGGCAACGTCCCATTCCCATCCCTGGCCGCATCGCACGAGAGATTGCATGAGCAGCTACAAAGGCCCTGATCTGGAGCAGCGTCAGAGCAGCGCCGCCGCGGCAAGGAAGGCGATGCTGGAAAAGTTTCGCGCCGCGTCCGCGGACCCCGCTGTCGCGCAGCTGCACGCGACCCGGGCGGCGGTGAATGAG